>Ga0080064_1007357_pt1 | contig 11178 bp, 10 predicted proteins | sample Subgrocontami54m_FD_69260 | JGI IMG/M metagenome (GOLD analysis project Ga0080064, IMG submission 69260) | Subsurface groundwater microbial communities from S. Glens Falls, New York, USA - GMW46 contaminated, 5.4 m (SPADES assembly) (version 2) ... | reverse complement strand
CGGTCCTCGGGTTCGTCGTCCTCGTGATCGGCGGCATCGGCTCGGTGCGCGGCGCCTTCGCGGCGTCGATCATCGTCGGCGTGACCGACACCGTCGGACGCGCCTACCTCCCTGAAATCCTCCGCCTGATACTCAGTCCCACCGGCGCCTCGACCGCGGCGCCCGCGCTGTCGGCGATGTTCATCTATCTCCTGATGGCCTCGTTCCTGGTGGTTCGCCCCGAAGGGCTGTTCCCGGCGCCTGGAGGCCGAAAATAGTCCCGCGCCTTGCGCTTGCGATCGGACTGGGACTGCTCGCGGTCCTGGCCGCGGTCCCGCTTCTGGTCAAGCTGACCGGGGTCGTATTTCTGCTGACGCTGTTCACGCGCATCGTCATCCTCGCCATCGCCGCGGTCAGCCTCAATTTCATCCTCGGCTACGGCGGGATGATCAGCCTCGGACATGCCGGCTACCTCCGGACCCGCCGCGGCCCGCACCGCCTCCGCGACCTCGGGGTCATCCCACGGTTTGCCATTCACCAGGGGCAGGCCGTCCGGCGCCAGGGTGCCGCGATGAGCACCGTGCGATCGCCCACGATGCCCGCCTCGGTGACCTCCACGCTGTCGACCCGCTCGCCGGCCATGGACTTCACCGGGTATCGCCACAGCTCCTGGATCCGCATGCGCCCCCCTCCTCTCGTGCTAACCTCTTTGATAAGAAATTAGGGTTAATCGATTCCACCATGTTCTAGTGAGCAACTGGTACGTAATAGCAATAACTTATGGAGACAGTCCGAAGGGAACTTATCAAGATCGGCGGCGACCTCGCGGTCGACTTCGCCAATACCGTCTACGCACCGGGAGACCCAGCCGGCTCGCTCCACTCCTGGAGTGACCTCATCGACTTTCTCGAGCTGCGTGGAGGCGTGGCGCCCGGCGACGGAGGCATGCTCCGGGCCATGGGCGAAACGGACGCGCGCCGGTGCGCCGCGGCGTTCGCTCAGGTGATGCAGCTCCGCGAGACGATCCGGGCCATGCTCGGCGCCATGGCGGTCAGGCGGTCGCTGCGCGCCCAGTGGATCGCCCTGGTCAACGAGGCGCTCGCCTCGGGCGCCGGTGCTTCGCGGCTGCTCCGGCAGGGCACCGGATGGCGGCTGGGCCTCTCCCCGGGGCCGGCCGGTCCACTCCGGGCGCTCGCTCCGATCGCCCGCGCCATCGCCGAGCTGGTCGTGTCGGGTCGCAGCGTCGAGATCGGCAAGTGCGCGAACCCGCGATGCGTTCTGTATTTCCGGGACCGGTCCCGCACCCGTCGTCGGCGCTGGTGCTCCATGGCCGTCTGCGGCAACCGGATGAAGGTGGCCGCCCACGTCCGCCGCCACGGCCGCCGCCGTCCTGCGTAGCCCGCTTTGGTCTTGACAGCCCCCCGGGGCCGAGGGCAAGGTATGGTCCGACCAGTCGACCAGCGGCGCACAGGACGCGCGTTTCGAGGAGGAAGGAATGGCTCACTTCACCTGCGAGGTCGTCTACCGGGGCATCTTCCAGAAGAATCTCGCGGCGAGAATATGCCGGGGAATCGTGCTCTCCGCCCGCAAGGCCGGCCGGTGGGGGATCGCGTTCGGGCGCTACGGGGACAGCCCCCAGCGTAACGGCATCCCCGCCAAGGACTTCGCGATCGTCGCCGACACGCAGGAAGAGCTCGAGCAGAACATGGCCCGCTACGAGCCCAAGGAAGTGGACGTCACGATCTGCGTGGACGACACGCTCTCCAAGGGCGTCGAGTCCTGGGCCTGGTACGGGCTGCAGCCGATCAACCGGCTGACCGTCTCGGGCGGAACCGTGCTGATGACCTCGCTCCAGAACCCGGCCCAGCTCCTCAAGGACATCCACAAGAAGGACGCGCCGTACAATCTGGCCCTCATCCGGGCCAAGGCCTCGTTCTCCGGGCTCTGGGTCTACAAGGAAGACCACACCGAGGCGCGCATCCTGGGCTCACTGGCCAAGATCCAGCCCGATTTCCTGTCGCTGGACGCGGTGTGCCAGGCCATCAAGGAAGCCGAGTGGGGCTCCGATCTCAAGGTGGCCTCGGCCCGCAAGGCCTACGAGCGGCTGGAGACCCAGCCGATCAAGATCACCGAGGGGAACTCCGAGATCCCGTACTCCTTCGAGAAGCCCAAGTGGTGGGAGATGCGCGAGGGCGTGACCATCCCCGCGATCCCCATCGGCAAGCCCATGGAGGGCGGCAAGGGCTACGTGCCCGAGCGCAACCCGTACTTCAAGAAGTTCACGACCCGCACCATGCGGCCGGTGATCGACTTCGACAAGTGCGTGAAGTGCACCCTCTGCTGGATCCAGTGCCCCGACTCCTGCTTCGACGTCACCCCGGAGGGCCTCTACGACGCCAACATGGAATCCTGCTGCGGCTGCGGCGTCTGCGAGGCGGTGTGCCCGGCCAAGGACTGCGTGACCATGGTCCGCGAGGATGCCTTCGAGGACAACGCGAGCCAGTGGGAGATGTGGCGGACCGACAAGGCCAAGTACACGACCTGGATGACCGACAAGATCCACAACAAGGAGCACATCACCCGGTCCCACGGCTTCCGCTTCCGCGGCCAGTACGAGCAGGAGATCAAGCAGGAGCTGGACGCCGGCGGCATCGAGATCACCGCGGGCATCCCCGGCGAGAACGCCGAGTCCAAGCAGTAGGAGGAGACAGACCATGGCAGTGGAGACCAAGCCCGCGGGAGCCGTCGCCGATCACAAGGAGATGCTGATCTCCGGCAGCGAGGCGTGTGCCGAGGCGCTGACCCTGGCCGACCTCGACGTGGTGACCGCGTATCCGATCCGGCCGTACGACACGGTCATGCAGGCCATCGCCAAGAAAATCGCCAACGGCCACCTGGAAGCCGAGTACATCGTCGCCGAGGGCGAGCACAGCCAGTTCGAGATCGTCAAGCACGCCTCCACGGTGGGGGCGCGCGTGTTCTGCGGCTCCTCGGGCGTGGGCTGGATGTACGCGATGGAGTGCCTGACCGTCACGCCCCCGCTACGGGTCCCGATGGTCTGCATGGTCGGCAACCGGGCGCTCGATGATCCGGGCGCCTTCGGCGTCGAGCACAACGACGCGCTGGTCGTCCGCGACCTCGGCTGGTTGCTGATCTGGGTGGACACGGCCCAGGAGATGCTCGACACCACGCTGCTCGCCTACCGGATCGCCGAGGACCGGCGCGTCTTTCTGCCCATCGCGATCTCGGCGGACGGCGCCTTCCTCACGCATTCCCAGACGATCTGCCAGGTGCCGAGCCGGGCCCTCGTGGACAAGTTCCTGCCGCGTTACGACCGGGGCGACCTGCAGCTGCATCCGGACAACCCGATCACGGTGGCGCCCCAGGCCAACGAGGACTGGGTCATCGAGATCCGGCGCCAGAACGACGAGGCGATGAAGCGGGCCAGCACCGTGATCGAGGAGGCCTACGCCGACTTCCGGAAGGTGATGGGCCGCGGGCCCGAGAACCCGTGGTTCGAGGAGTACATGACCGACGACGCGGAGATCATCCTGCTCGGCATGGGCACGATCTCGCTGCCCATGAAGGTCGGCATCCGCAACATGCGGGCCCAGGGCAAGAAGGTAGGCCTGGTGCGGCCCCGCTGGTTCCGCCCGTTCCCGACCGAGCGGATGGTGAAGGCGCTCTCGAAGGCATCGGCCATCGGCGTCATCGACCGCGACTACTCCTTCGGCTCACCCTTCAACTCGGGGGTGGTCGCCAACGAGATCCGCGCCGCCATGTACAACGCGGACAAGCGCCCGCCGCTTCTCAGCTTCATCTGCGGACTCGGCGGCCGCGAGGTCACCCTGGAGGACGTTGCCAAGGCGGCGGACATGTGCTACGCGGCCGCGAAGGCCGGGAAGTCCGACCCCAAGACGCATTGGCTCGGTGTACGCGAGTAATTCGAGCTTTGCGAGCCGCAGCCGCAGGCGAGGCGAGCGCATACAAAGGGAGAATCTGACGATGGCTGATACCGCCTTCACGAACGCGACGCAGATCCTGGAGCCCTTCAAGGGCGTCAAGAAAGTCACGATCGAGGAATACTTCACCTCCGGCCACCGCACCTGCCAGGGCTGCGAGTCGGCCCTCGTGATGAAGCTCATGATCAAGGCGGCGGGCCCGCGCACGATCGTGCTCGGCTCGACCGGCTGCATGTATGTGGCCAACACCACGTACTACACGACCCCGTGGGTGGTGCCGTGGATGCACACCCAGCTCGGCTCCTCGGGCTCGGCCGCCCTCGGCACCGCGGCCGGACTGAAGGCCCTCATGAAGAAAGGCAAGATGAAGTCGGAGCCCATCAACGTCATCGCCTTCTGCGGCGACGGCGGCGGCGCCGACATGGGGCTGGGCGCCATCTCGGCCACCCTGACCCACAAGGAATACAACTCGCTGATCCTGATGTACGACAACGAGTCGTACGCCAACACCGACATCCAGCTCTCGGGCTCCACGCCCTACGGCGCCAACACCACCTTCAGCCCGCCCGGCTCGGTCAAGCGCCTCATCCACACGCGCTGGAAGAAGAACACCGCCGGGATGCTGGCCGCCGGTCACCCGGAGTGCCGCTACGTCGCGACCGTGGACGCCTCTTACGCGGTCGAGATGATGAACAAGGTCCGCAAGGCGCTGACCATCGGCGGGCCGACCTTTATCCACTCGCTCGACCCGTGCCCCAAGGGCTGGGACTACGACCCGATGCTCTCCCATGAGCTGGGCGAGCTGGCGGTGGAGACCGGCGTCTTCCCGCTCTACGAGGTCGAGGACGGGGTGGTGCGGCACTACGGCAAGACCAAGGCCATCGTGGAGGGCCGGCCGCGCAAGCCCGTGCGCGAGTACCTGCTCAAGCAGGGTCGTTTCGCGCACTTCACCGAGGAAGACCTGGACTACTTTCAGTCGAAGGTGGACGAGATGTGGGAGAAGTGGGAGATCCCGGGCGTGATCCCGTTCTGGAAGGAGCGCCCCGGGAAGTAGGCTCGGACCCAGCAGCGAACGCCCGGCCCCGACCTCAAAAGGAGGGGACATGACCAGTCAATGGCGACGTTTCGCGGCTTTCGTTCCGGCTCTTGCCCTTATTGCGTTCGCCTGGCCCTCGGCCGCTTCGGCCTGGGAGCCCAGCAAGCCTATCGAGTTCGTGATCCCCGCCGGCACGGGAGGCGGTGCCGATCAGATGGCCCGCCTCATCGCCGGCCTCGCCGAAAAGCACAAGCTCAGCCCGCAGCCGATCATCCCGGTCAACAAGGCGGGAGGGGCCGGCGCCGAAGGCTTCCTCCACGTCAAGGGCAAGAAGGGTGACCCCCACACCGTCATCATCACCCTGTCCAACCTCTTCACGACGCCGCTGCACACCGGGGTCCCGTTCAACTGGAAGGACTTGACCCCGGTGGCCCGGCTGGCCCTGGACCGGTTCATCCTGTGGGTCAACGCCGAGACGCCGTACAAGACCGCGAAGGAGTACATGGCGGTGGTCAAGGAGCGCTCCGGCGGGGACAGGATGAAGATGGGGGGGACCGGATCGGCCCAGGAAGACCAGATCATCACCATCCAGGTCGAACAGGCGCTCGGGGTGAAGTTCACCTACGTGCCGTTCAAGGGCGGCGGGGAGGTGTGCGTGAACCTGGTGGGCAAGCACGTGGACTCGACCGTCAACAACCCGATCGAATGCGCCGGCAACTGGAAGGCCGGGCGCGTCCGGCCGTTGGCGGTGTTCGACCCCGAGCGCATCCCCGACGCCGAGTGGAAGGATATCCCCACCGTGAAGGAGGCGCTCGGCCTCGACATCAGTTACAACATGCTCCGTGGGATCTTCGGCCCGCCCGACATGCCGAAGGACGCCGCGGCCTGGTACCAGGGCTTCCTCAAGAAGGTCATGGACACCCCCGAGTTCAAGGACTATCTCGCCAAGGGAGCGCTCAAGGCCGCCTACCGCACCGGGCCCGAGTACGTGAAATGGCTGGAGGAGGCCGAGCAGCAGCACAAGGACCTGATGGCGAAAGGCGGCCTGCTCAAGAAGTAGACGCTCCCGATGGACGCCGCGCCCGGCGCCCCCGGGCGCGGCACCGCCACGCCCGCCGCGCCGCGACTCACATCGGTTCGAGGGAGACATGCGCACGGCTGATTTGACGACCGGCCTGGTCCTGATCGGGATCAGTGCCCTGGTGGTCTGGGATGCGCTGCGGCTGGGCATCGGCTGGGGGACCGACGGGCCCCAGAGCGGGTTCTTTCCATTCTGGCTCGCCGTCATCGTCGTCGCGTGCTCCGCGTGTATCGCGGTCAAGGCGGCCCGTCGAGCGCGCGGGGCGCCCTTCATCAAACCCGAGCAGATCGCCCCCGTTCTCAAGGCGCTGGTGCCGGCCACGGTTTTCGTCCTGCTGACCGGGCTCGTCGGTCTCTACGTGGCGGCCGGGCTCTACCTGGGCGTCTACATGCGCTGGATCGGTCGCTACTCGTGGGCCGCCATCCTGGTGTTCAGCGTGGCGTTCCCGGTGGCCACCTTCTTCATCTTCGAGAAGTGGTTCCTGGTGCCGATGCCCAAGGGCCCTCTGGAAAACTGGCTGGGCTACTAGCGCATGGGGCTCGAGAACCTCCTCCTGGGGTTTCAGGTCGCGCTCCAGCCGTACAACCTCTACATCGCGGTGGTCGGCATCACCCTCGGCACCGTCATCGGCGTGCTTCCGGGACTGGGCGGCGCCAACGGGGTGGCCATCCTGCTGCCCCTGACCTTCACGATGCCGCCCACCTCCGCGATCATCCTGCTCACCAGCATCTACTGGGGGGCCCTGTTCGGGGGCGCCATCACCTCGGTGCTGTTCAATATCCCGGGCGAGCCGTGGTCGGTGGCCACCACGTTCGACGGCTTCCCGATGGCGCAGCGGGGGGAGGGGGGGCAGGCCCTGACGGCCGCGTTCACGTCGTCCTTCGTCGGAGCCCTCTTCGCGGTGGTGCTCATCACGCTCTTCGCCCCGCTACTCGCCGAGGTGGCCCTCCGCTTCGGGCCTCCCGAGCTCTTCGCCATCCAGCTCCTCACCTTCTCGTCCTTCATCGGCCTGGGCGGCGGTAGTCCGCTCAAGTCGCTCGTGTCCATTCTCCTGGGCTTCATGCTGGCCTCGGTGGGGCTGGATATCGTGACCGGCCAGCTCCGGCTCACCTTCGGCTTCATCGACCTCATGAAGGGTTTCGACTTCATCATCGCCGTGATCGGCCTGTTCGGCATCGGCGAGATCCTCCTCACCATGGAGGAGGGGCTCTCGTTCAGGGGCGCGCGCGCCCGGATCAACCCCCGGGTGGTCTGGGAGACGTGGAAGATCCTGCCCAGGTACTACCGGACCTTCATCCGCGGGTGCTTCATCGGCTTCTGGATGGGCTTCAAGCCGGGCGGCGCCACCCCCGCGTCCTTCATGAGCTATGCCTTCGCCAAGCGCTTCTCCAAGCATCCCGAGCGGTTCGGCAAGGGCGAGATCGAGGGGGTGGTGGCGCCGGAGACGGCGGCCCACGCGGCGGGGGGAGCCGCGCTGCTGCCGATGATCACGCTCGGGATCCCGGGCAGCCCCACCGCGGCGGTGATGCTGGGCGGGCTGATCATCTGGGGCCTTCAGCCCGGCCCCATGCTGTTCAAGGAGCGCCCGGACTTCGTCTGGGGGCTCATCGCGAGCATGTACACCGGCAACGTGATCGGGGTGGCGATGGTCCTGCTGTTCGTGCCGCTGTTCGCCTCGATTCTGAGAATCCCCTTCGCGATCCTGACCCCGCTCATCATCTCGGTGTGCGCCATCGGGGCGTACTCGGTCCACAGCAGCATGATCGACGTGTGGTATATGTTGGTCTTCGGTGTGATCGGCTACGTGTTCAAGAAGCTCGACTATCCGCTCGCTCCGCTGGTCCTCGCCCTCGTGCTCGGGGATCTGGCCGAGAATGCCCTCCGCCAGAGCCTGATCATGTCGCAGGGCTCGCTCCTGATCCTGTTCACGCGGCCCATATCCGGTGCAATCACCGCGGTGGCCGTGTTCTTCTTCGCGCTGCCGCTGTTCGTGCCGTACTGGCGCCGCCGCCAGGCGCCCGCCGAGGCCGCGCGGCGCTAGCGCTCTGACCGGAGACCCCTGGATGAACCTGGATTTCCTGCTCGGTGTCGGCAAGATCGTGCTCATCGACCTGGCGCTGGCCGGGGACAATGCGCTGGTCATCGCCCTGGCCGTGCGCACGCTGTCCCCCCGGCAGCAGTTCCTGGGCCGCGTCTGGGGCACCGTCGGCGCGGTGGGGCTACGGCTCGCCTTCATCTTCGTCGTGACCTACCTGCTCGCGGTCCCGCTGCTGCAGGTCGTGGGCGGGCTGCTCCTGGTGTGGATCGCCATCAAGCTCGTGTTGCAGCCCGACGGGCACGAGGGCGCGCAGGTGAAGCAGAGCACGACCCTGCTCGGGGCGGTCTGGATCATCATCGTCGCCGACGTCATCATGAGCCTCGACAACGTGATCGGGGTCGCGGGCGCCGCGGAGGGCAACATGCGCCTCGTGGTCTTCGGCATCGCGCTGTCCATCCCGATCGTGGTCTGGGGCTCCGGCGTGCTGGCCCGCCTGATGAACCGGTACCCGTGGATCATCCTGGTGGCGGGCGGCATCCTGGGCGAGGTGGCGGGCAAGATGATGCTGCACGACCAGTTCATCACCAACCGGTTCGGTGACGCGCCGGACGGGGTGGAGGCCGCCCTCCGGATCGGCCTCGCGCTCGCCATCATGCTGGTGGGCTGGCTCGTCACCCGCCGGCGGGCGGCCGTGGCGGACGACGGAGCGGCCACCCGGTGAGCTTGGCCGACGAGGGGCCGAGCCTCGAGCCCGTCAAGTCCACTCGGATCTACGAGGAGATCGTCCGCCAGGTCAAGCAGCTCATCGGGGAGGGCCGGCTCAAGTCCGGCGACCGTCTCCCGCCGGAGCGTGACCTGGCCGAGAAGTTCATGGTCAGCCGGACCTCGGTGCGGGAGGCCCTCCGCGCGCTGCAGAGCCGGGGGCTGATCGAGATCCGGGCGGGGGAGGGCGCCTTCATCCGGGACGTCTCGGTGGAGACGCTCATCGAGCCGCTGGCCCTGGTCATCCTGCCGCATCGCGAGGCGGTCGGCGAGCTCTTCGAGGCCCGCCGGCTGCTCGAGCCCGCCATCGCGGCCCTCGCCGCCCGGCGAGCGACGCGCGAGGAGATCCAGGAGATGGAGCGCATCCTGGAGGACCAAGCCAAGGAAGTCGCGGCGGGTCGCACCGGGATGCTCCAGGACGGAGCACTGCACGCAGCTATCGCCAACAGCGCCCACAATCGCGCCATCACCCGCATCGTCAATGCCCTCATGGATCTGCTCACCCAGAGCCGCGAGGAGTCGCTCCACACCCCCGGACGGCCCACCCGCTCCCACGAGGACCACCGGCGGATCCTCGAGGCGGTGCTCCGCCGCGACGAGGTGGCCGCTCACCGCGCGATGCTGGACCACCTCATCGCGGTGGAGACGCTGGTGACCGGGGCCCACGCCGACGATCGGACCGCGACGCCCGCTCCGCGCAAGAGGAAGCCGCGTCCCTGACGCTGTGAAAGGTCGTGCCGGGTCCGTCCGTAAGTACCTGTCCTGCAACATTAATCGTTGACATTAGGCACCGACCGCCCTACCATGACTGATTAACGCAGGCCCCGACGGAGGGCCTGTGTCTTTTCTCTGCGACCGAATCGCTCAGGGGGTCGTGTGATGGCGCAGGCCGGGAGTCGGAGGAGCGCGCGGCGCACCGCCGCGCGTCCGACTGCGCGTAAACCCGGCCGTGAGCCCAAGTACGTCTACTCCTTCGCCGGCGGCAAGGCGGAAGGATCGAGCGCGCGGCGCAACCTGCTCGGCGGCAAGGGCTGCGAGCTGGCCGAGATGACCAAGATGGGCGTGCCGGTTCCGCCCGGGTTCACCATCACCACCGAGGCGTGGGCCGCGTACAACTCGGGCGGCAAGAAGCATCCGGCCGGGCTCTGGAGCCAGGTGATGGCTCATCTGGCCCGCCTCGAGGCCGCCGCGGGCAGCCGACTGGGTGATCCGGAGCGGCCGCTGCTGGTGTCGGTCCGGTCGGGGGCTCGCGCCTCGATGCCCGGGATGATGGACACGGTCCTCAACCTGGGCCTCAACGACAAGACGGTGGAGGGACTCGCGGCTCGGACCCGGAACGAGCGCTTCGCGTGGGACTGCTACCGCCGTTTCGTGACGCTCTTCGGCGACGTGGTGCTCGCCATCGACCGGCACGCCTTCGACACGCTGCTGGACGCCGCCAAGGCCCGCGCGGGCGCCAAGACGGATGCCGACCTCCCGGCCCCGGCCCTGCGAGAGCTGGTCGCGGAGTTCAAGAAGGTCGTGCAGGAGAAGACCGGCCGGCCCTTCCCGCAGGACCCGAACGAGCAGCTCCGGCTGGCGATCAACGCGGTCTTCGAGTCCTGGTGGGCCAAGAAGGCGGTGGACTACCGCCGCATCCACCGGCTGCCCGACGACTGGGGCACCGCGGTGACGGTGATGGCCATGGTCTTCGGCAATCTCGGGCCTACCTCGGGCACCGGAGTGTGCTTCTCGCGTGATCCCTCGAGCGGCGAGCGGCGCTTCTTCGGCGAGTTCCTCGTCAACGCCCAGGGTGAGGACGTGGTGGCGGGTATCCGCACCCCGGAGCCTCTCGACGCGCTCCGGCAGCGGATGCCCCCGGTGTACGCCAAGCTGACCGCGATCAAGGATCGGCTGGAGCGCCACTACCGCGACATGCAGGACATCGAGTTCACCGTCCAGGAAGGGCGGCTCTTCATCCTGCAGACCCGATCGGGCAAGCGCACCGGCGCGGCGGCGGTCCGCATCGCGGTGGAGATGGTCAAGGAGCGGCGCATCGACCGGAACACCGCGCTGCTGCGCGTGGAACCGGCGTCCCTCCAGCAACTCCTCGTGAAGACGGTGGATCCGGCTGCGCGCTATACCGCGATCGCCACGGGCCTGCCCGCCACGTCGGCGGCGGCGGTGGGCAAGGTCGTCTGCGATCCGGAGAAGGCGGTGGACATGGCCCTCCGGGAAGAGGCGGTCATCCTGGTGCGCGCCGAGACCTCTCCGGAGGACGTGGCGGGCATGCACTCGGCCCAGGGTGTGCTGACCTCGCGCGGCGGCCTCACGTCGCACG
>Ga0080064_1007355_pt1 | contig 11183 bp, 7 predicted proteins | sample Subgrocontami54m_FD_69260 | JGI IMG/M metagenome (GOLD analysis project Ga0080064, IMG submission 69260) | Subsurface groundwater microbial communities from S. Glens Falls, New York, USA - GMW46 contaminated, 5.4 m (SPADES assembly) (version 2) ... | reverse complement strand
CGCGACACCCAGCTCGCGGCGGATCATGCGCGCCGCCGCCACCATCGAGCGGAGCTTGGCGACCCCGACCCAGCGCGGCGTCTCCCACAGCCCGCAGTCAGGCACGAGCCAGAGACGTGCTGCGGGGATGTGTTTGAGCGCCAAGCGCACGCGGTCGGCGACCTCCTCCGGCGTCTCCACCCGGAATGCCTTGACGTCGATCACGCCCACGGCGACCTCCTTGTCCGTGGGGAACTCGCTCCAAAGCTCGATCTCGCTCATCTCCCGGTTCGCGTACTCGAAGACGAACTGCCTGACCCGCGCGTCGAGGAGCCGCGGATACAGCGGCCGGTATCGCCGTGGAGTCGCGAACGAGTTGTTGTGCGCGTTCCCGAAGCACACGTGAAGGGCTGTCTTGACGGTGATCCCTTCCAGCGCCGCGTTGAGCACCGCCACCATGGGCCCCGCTTCGCCCTTCAGGATGCGGTGCTTGCCGGCGGTCATGACGTAGTTCGGCTCGTCCACCTGGATGAAGTCACAACCGGCGGCCACGAGGGCCTTCATCTCGGCATTGACGAGCGCGATGAGGTCGGCGATCAGGCTGTCCTCGGAGGCGTACGGCCCGCCCCGGCGGAGCGGGATGAGCAGCGTGATCGGCCCGGGCACGGCAACGCGCATCGGCCGGTCCGCATGCGGGCGCGCGAAGCGGAACTCATCGACGATGCCGAGCCCCTCGGGCGCGGTGATCCTGTCCACGACCTCGTACGGGCAATGACTGTCGTAGTTGGGAACGCCCAGGCGCCGCGGGACCGGCAGCGGTCGGATGCCGACCAGCCGGTCGTAGAAGCCGCGGATGAAGGTCATGCGGCGCATCTCGCCGTCGGAGATCACGTCCACGCCCGCCTCGACCTGGTCTCGGATGGCCAGGCGGACGGCATCGTCGTAGGCCTCCTGGAGGTCCACCGGTCCCAGGCGGTCCGCGGCGGCCGCCTCCCGCACGAGGTGGAGCCAGGACGGCAGCCCGTGGCTGCCGCACACGGTTGTCGGGATCAGCGGCATGGGGTCGGTCATGGCTCTCCTCCCGCGCGGCCCGCGTTAGCGGAACAAGAGGTCGTACTGCTCGCGATGGTACGAGGGCATGCCCTGGACGACGACCTTGCGTCCGACCATCTCCTGAAGGCGATCGAGGCCGTCCCGCGCCTCGGCCTCGATGTGGTGCGCGATCTCCGGGTGCGCGCGGATGACCACCTCGCGGCCGCCTCCCTCCCGAGCGCCCGCCTGGACCTTTCGGAAGATCTCGGCCGTGAGCGTCAGGTCGGACTTGACGGTGCCTGCGCCCTTGCACGTCGGGCACGCCGATGTCAGCAGGGATAGGAGCCCCTGGCGTACCCGCTTGCGCGTCATCTCGACCACTCCGAGCTCGGAGATCTCGAGGACGTTGGTGCGGGCCTTGTCGTCGGCGAGCGCCTTCATCAGGGCCTTGAAGACCTGGTCCCGGTGCTCCGCGCGCTCCATATCGATGAAGTCGATGATGATGATGCCGCCCAGGTCGCGCAGGCGGATCTGCCGGATGATCTCGGTGGCGGCCTCGAGGTTGATCTTCAGCACCGTCTCCTCGAAGTCACGCTTGCCGACGTACTTGCCCGAGTTGACGTCGATCGCGACGAGCGCCTCGGTGTGATCGATGACGATGTAGCCGCCAGACTTGAGCCACACGCGGCGCCGGAGCGCCTTGTCGATCTCCTTTTCGATGCCGGTCGACTCGAACACCGGCTGCGGCGCCTCGTACAGCTTGACGCGGGAAGCGAGCTGCGGCACCAGCGACTCGGCGAAGTGGAGGCACTTCTCGTACGCAGCGGGGGTGTCGACCAGGAACTCCTCGATGTCGGGCGAAAAGAGGTCGCGAACGACGCGGAAGGTCAGATCCATCTCCGCGTGCAGGAGTGACGGCGCGGGCGCCGACTCGAAGCGGCTCTGCACCTGACCCCACAACCGCGTCAGGAACTGGATGTCGGCGGTCAGCTCCTCGGCCGGCTTGCCTTCGGCGACCGTGCGGACGATGAACCCGCCGGGCGGCGGGGGCAGGTCCTTAACGATCCCCCGCAGGCGGTCCCGCTCTGCGTCGTCCCGGATGCGGCGCGAGACGCCGACATGACCGCTCTGCGGCATATAGACGATGTAGCGGCCGGGGATGGAAACGAAAGAGGTGATCCGGGCGCCCTTCGTGCCGAGCGATTCCTTGGAGACCTGGACGAGCACCTCCTGGCCCTTGCGCAGGACCTCCTCGATGGGCGCCACGGCGTCACGCCTGTGCTCGGGCTCGCCCTCGCGCTCGCCCTCGCCGTCGTCGAGATCGGCCACGTCCTCATCGGCGTCGGGTGGAATGGCGCCGGGATCCTCGCCGCGGTCCGCCGTGTAGTCGCCGGCGTAGAGGAAGGCGTCCTTCTGGAGGCCGATGTCCACGAACGCGGCCTGCATACCGGGCAGGACGTTGGTGACCACGCCCTTGTAGATGTTGCCGACGATGGAGCGGCGGCCGGCGCGCTCCACGTACAGCTCGACGAGCTGCGGTCCATCCTGCACGGCGAGACGCGTTTCCGTCACGCCGGCGTTGACAACGATACGCTTTCCCACGGTAGCAGTCCCCAGTTCGGAGGCGTGAGCCCCCGGTGCACGACAGGAGGCCCGCCAGAGGCGGACCCGGTTACTGGAACTGCCGCATTCGAACCGAGAGGAGGAGCCCCAGCGCCATGAACGACACGACCATGGACGACCCGCCGTAGCTCATGAGCGGGAGCGGGATGCCCACGACGGGCAACAGCCCCGTTACCATGCCCAGGTTGATGAGCGTTTGGGCGGCGAACAGGGCCGTGACGCCCAGGGCGATGATGCGCCCCCGGGCCTCCCGCGTGCCGACGGCGATCTCGAAGCCCCGCACGATCAGGACCCCGTACGCCAGAATCAGCACCAGACAGCCGACGAACCCCCACGTCTCGGCGAATACGGCAAAAATGAAATCCGTGTGGCGCTCCGGAAGAAAGGCCAGCCGGCTCTGCGTCGCACCGCTGATGCCCTTGCCCAGGAGTTGGCCGGAACCAATGGCGATTTTCGCCTGAATCACATTGTACGCCGCCCCGAGTGGATCCCGGAACGGATCGATGTACACGAAGAGCCGGTCCCGCTGGTACGGCTTCAGCGCGAGCCAGGCCAGCGGCATGAGGGCGACGCCCGCCGCCGTCAGCGCGCCCAGGATCCGCAGCCGCACGCCGACGCCGAGCAGCACGGCTCCCAGCACCGGCAGCAGCACGAGCGCCGTCCCGAGGTCCGGCTGGCGGACGACGAGCGCGAAGGGAACCGCGATGAGGGCGATGATCCACCCGAGTGTTCCCCGAGAAGTCTGCTGGGGCGCGCGGCGCCACGTCAGCGCCCAGGCGAGCGTCAGGATGAAGATTACCTTGAAGAGCTCGGAGGGCTGGAACGTGAGCGGCCCGAGGTGGATCCAGCGCCGCGCTCCCGAGACCGTGCGCCCGAGCACGAACACCGCCACGAGCAAGCCCACGCCGAGGAGGTACAGAGCCGGTGCGGCCCTGACGAGGCTCCGGTAGTCGAATGTCACGACCGCGAGGAGGGCCATTGCGCCCACGCCCACCCACATGAGCTGGCGCCAGGCGAGTCCTGAGCCGCCGCGCCCGAGCCCGAGGCTCGACAGGCACACGAGGCCCAGCAGGATGATCGCGAACGCGGCGCCCAGCAGCGGCCAGTCCACGTTCTTCAGGAGCCGGCGGTCCACCCGTAACATCAGCCGTCCCCGCCGAGCGAGACCATCGCGACCTTTTCGAGGAAGATTGCCTGGTAGATCTGCCGCGCGATGGGTGCCGCCACCTGGCCGCCCTTGCCGCCTCGCTCCACCAGGACGACCACGACCACCTCGGCGTCGTGCGCGGGCGCGAAGGAGGCAAACCAGGCGTGGTCCTGCCCCTTGGCGCTGTTGCTCTTGGCCACGGTCTGCGCCGTGCCGGTCTTGCCCGCGACGTCCACGCCGGGGATGCGCGCGGCGGCGCCTGTGCCGCCTTCGTTGACCACGCCCGACAGCGCCTGGCGCAGGAAGGCCCATACCACCGGTGAGAGGTCCACGCGCCCCGTCATCTTGCTTGAGGAGGAATAGGCGAGCGTCCCGTCCACGCGCTCCACGCGCTGGACGAGTCGCGGGCGCCAGAGGACGCCGCCGTTGGCGACGGCCGACATCATCCGGGCCACCTGCATCGGCGTCACGAGCAGCTGCCCTTGGCCGATGGACATGTTGACGGTGTCGCCCGCCTGCCAGCCTCGGCCGTCGCCTCGTCTCCTGCCGTCAAGGAACGGGACCAGCCCGGGCCTCTCGCCGCCCAGGTCTACGCCCGTCGGCGCCCCCAGCCCGAAGTCCTGGGCGTAGCGGGCGATGGCCGCCGGCCCGACCTTGAGGCCCGCCTGGTAAAAGAAGATGTTGCAGGAGTGCACGAGCGCAGCACGCGTGTCGACGTGACCGTGACCGCCTTCCTTCCAGTCCTTGAAGGTCCACCGGCCCAGGTGGAACTCACCGTTGCAGTACGTCCGGTCCATGGGCGTCAGCGAGCCCTCCTGAAGTCCCGCCGCCGCGACGATGACCTTGAAGACGGACCCGGGAGCGTACTGGCTCTGCAGCGCCCGGTTCATCAGCGGCGTGAGCGGGTCACGGACAACCTTGAGCCAGTCTTCCTTCTCGAGGTTCCCAGTGAGGCGATCGAGCGCGAACGCGGGGCTCGATGTCAGGGCGAGGACATCGCCGTTGCGCGGATCCATGACGACCACGGCGCCCGCGCGCCCCGCCATGGCCCGCTCCGCCGCCTCCTGGATCCGCCGGTCCACCGTGGTGATGACCTGGGCGCCCGGGTCGGGTTCTTCACGGCGCATGACTTGGACTGGGCGGCCGAGGGCATCCACCTCGATGCGCTCGCCGCCGTCGCGGCCGCGCAGGTACTCGTCGAGCATCCGCTCGAGCCCGCTCTGGCCGATCATGTCGCCGCGCCGGTAGCGCCCCTGCTTCATCTGCTCGTCGCTCACCTCCCGGACGTAGCCGAGGAGGTGCGCGGCGAACGTGCTCGTGGGGTAGACGCGCTGGGGCTCGACCTCGACAACGACACCGGGCAGCTCGAGCTTGCGCTCCTCGACCTTGGTGACTTCCTCGAGGGTGAGCCCGCGCCGCACGCGCACGGGCCGGAAGGACTCGGGCGGGACGCGCTCGATCGCCTCCTCGAGCTCGCGCATGGGAATCTTGAGGAGCACCGACAACCTCGCCAGAACCGTGTCGCGGTCGTCCATCTCCCGCGGGATGAGCGACAGGGTGAATGCGGGACGGTTGTCGACGAGGGCGAGTCCGTTCCGGTCAAAGAGGATGCCGCGCGGGGCCGCGACGGGACGGATCCGGATGCGGTTCTTCTCGGACAGCTCCTGGAGCTTGCCGCCCTCGAGCACCTGGAGGTACCAGAGCTGGCCCAGCAGCCCGACGAAGGCGACGGCGACCGCGGCGGCCAGCGAGAGGACACGACGCCGCCACGCCTCCCGGCGCGCCGTGGACTCGCCGGCTAGGTCCACGTGTGCCTGCCGCGCAGCGTGTGCGCCAGCTCGACAGCGAGCACGCAGGCCGCGCCGAGGAAGCCGTTGTAGAGGGCCTGCGGCAGGATCACGTGGGCGAGGAACTCGCCGATCGAGGCCGGGAAGTGGAGGAGCCGCAGCAGTCCGAACCGCACGAGTCCTTCGGCGACGGTCAGGAGCACGAGGCCGGGGATCTGCACCAACGGGTGGCCGACCCAGAGCCTTCCGGGCAAGAGGCCCATCGCGAAGCCCGCCAGCGCGCGGGAGAGCGCCTGCACGCCCAGGAGACCGCCGCCCGTCACGTCCTGGAGGAGCCCGGCCGCGAACCCGACGAGGCAGCCAGCCTCCGGCCCGCGACGAAGCGCGATGAACGCGGTCAGGATAAGCGGCAGGTCCGGGGTGACACCACCCACGCTCCACGACGGCACGACGCTCGACTGAGCGAGGCTGCCGCCGAAAACCATCAGCAGGAGGGAGAGGCGCATCCCTCAGCCGTCCGGGGTGAAGAGGCCGGCGATGTCCTGCGTCGACTGGCCCGTGAGCAGCAGCACTTCCTCGACCCTTGCTGCGTCCACGGCCGGCGCCAGCACCGCGAAGTGGAAGAGCGCCGAGCCCTTGTCCTCGATCGCGGTCACGCGCCCGACCGGGATCCCCTTCGGGAAGAGCGTGCCCAGGCCCGAGGTGACAATGAGATCGCCCGGGACGACCCCGGCACCGTCGCGCGCCATGAACTTGAAGCGCACGCCCCCGCCCGGCTCACCCTCGACGAGGCCGGGCGTGCGGGTGCGCTGGACGACGGCGCCCACGGTCGAGGCCGGATCGTTGAGGAGCTGGACGATCGAGGCGCCGGATCTCACCTGGGCCACCCGGCCGACCAGACCCTCGGGGACGATGACGGGCATCTGCTGGGCAACACCGTCGGTGCGGCCGCGGTTGACCGTCAGCGACCGCGCCCAGCCGCCACTCTCGCGGCCGATGATCTCGCCGGTCAGGGTCGCCAGCGGCATCCGATCGCGCAGCGCGAGCAGCCGGCGAAGCCGGCGGTTTTCCTGGTCGGTCTCGCGAACCTGCAGCGACTGGACGCGCAAGCGTTCGTTGTCGGCGCGCAGGGCCATGTTCTCGCTTTGCACGGTCTTCCAGTCCGTGAAGGTGTGCCAGGCGGTGAGGGCGCCGCGGTGGGCGTTGGCGAGCAGGCTCTGGACCGGGGTAATCGCCAGCGCGACAAGGTCGGCGGCCCGCGTCGGTCCCCCGCCCCGCGTCTGGACCGTCAGCAGGAACAGGGACATCAGCAGCACCGCGAGGAGCAGCGCGTATCTGCGAAATCTCACCGACACCACCTGCGTCAGCGATCCCCCGACCAGCCGCCCGCGGCAAGCGGGCTAGGCGGGGATCGCGACCTTCTTGAGGAGCTCCAACTCGTCGAGGACCTTGCCGGTGCCGAGCGCGACGCACAACAGCGGGTCATCGCCTACGGTGATCGGCAGGTCCGTTTCCTGTCGCAGCAGGAGGTCGAGACCGCGCAAGAGCGCCCCCCCCCCCGTGAGCACGATGCCTTTGTCCACGATGTCGGCGGCGAGCTCGGGCGGCGTCCGCTCGAGGCAGGTGCGCACCGTGTCCACGATCGACATGACGGGCTCCCGGAGCGCCTCGCGAATTTCCTCGTCGGTAACGACGATGGTCTTCGGGATGCCGTCGATAAGGTCGCGGCCCTTGACCTCCATGGTGGCGCGCTCGCCTGCCATCGGGTAGGCCGACCCCAGCTTGATCTTGATCTCCTCCGCGCGGCGCTCGCCGACGAGGAGGTTGTAGTGCTTCTTGATGTACTGCACGATCGCTTCGTCCATCTCGTCTCCGGCGATACGCACGGACTTCGAAATCACGATGCCGGACAGCGAGATGACGGCGACTTCGGTCGTGCCGCCACCCATGTCCACGATCATGTTGCCGCCTGGCTCCTGGATCGGCAGCCCCGCGCCGATCGCCGCGGCCATCGGCTCCTCGATCAGGTAGACCTCGCGCGCCCCCGCCTGCATCGCCGAATCCCGGACCGCGCGCTTCTCGACCTGCGTGATGCCCGACGGCACGCCGATGACGATGCGCGGGTGCACGAGCGTGCGCCGCCGGTGCACCTTGCTGATGAAATAGTGGAGCATCTTCTCCGTCACGTCGAAGTCGGCGATGACACCGTCCTTGAGCGGGCGGATGGCCAGGATGTTGCCGGGCGTGCGCCCCATCATCGCCTTGGCTTCGTGCCCCACGGCGAGCACCGAATGATCCGCCTGGTGGATGGCGACGATCGAGGGCTCGTTCATGACGATGCCCTCGCCGCGGACATACACAAGGGTGTTCGCCGTGCCCAGGTCGATGGCCAGGTCGTTGGAGAAGAGACCGGCGAGGAAACTCAGCAGCATGGCGGTGCGCTCCCATCTAGCAGCAACAGGCTCGATCAAAACCCAACGGCTTGGCGAGTCTAACACCTCCGGGCGAGCGCCTACAAGGTTCCTTCAGTCTTTCCGGGAGGATGGCGCGCACGTACCGGGCCGGCGCTGGGCCCCTTCGGGCCCGGTACCGCAAGCCGCAATCTTTTCGCCTATTTGAGTCCGATAACCCCCTTCGGGTCGGGCGGACAGCGCGGGCCGGGTCGTCCGCCACAGCAGGCGCACGGAAAATGTGTCAACATGACGCGATCCTCACGGGCATGAGCATGGACGATATCGAGGTCTGGTTCGACAAGGGCGTGACGGACGGCCTGCCCGTCGTGCCGCCCACGCGCGAGCGCGTTGAGCGGATGCTCGCGGGGACGGCGCTCGATCGGGCGGAGCTCGTGGGCGAGGTCGCGCCCAACTACGGCCGCGCGACGGTCGAAAAGGTTGCCGTAAACGCTGTGATGGCAGGCTGCCGCCCCGAGTACCTGCCGGTCGTGCTGGCGGCGGTCGAGGCCGCATGCGACCCCGCCTTCAACCTGCACGGCGTGTCCACGTCCACACACTTCTCGGCGCCGCTCATCGTGGTGAACGGGCCGATCCGCGAGCGCGTCGGGCTCAACTGCTCCTTCGGCGTGTTCGGACCTGGCTACCGCGCCAACGCCACCATCGGCCGCGCGCTGCGCCTCGTCATGATCAACCTGGGCGGCGCCAAGCCGGGCGAGATCTCGATGTCGACCTTCGGCCACCCGGGGCGCTACACGTACTGCATCGGAGAATACGAGGAGGCGAGCCCCTGGCCGCCGTACCACGTCGAGCGGGGATTCGGGCCGGAGGAGAGCACGGTGACCGTGTTCGCCGGAGAGGCCCCGCACGGCATCTCGGACCATGCGAGCCGCACGCCCAGGAGCCTCGCCGGCTCCCTCGGCTGGTCCATGTGCGGGCTGTGGAACATCAAGCACTTTCCTCTCTACTCGCACACCATGCTGGTCGTCGGCCCCGAGCACGCCCGCACCTTCGGCGACGGCGGGTGGAGCAAGGCGGATCTCAAGCGACACCTCTTCGAGACCGTGCGCGTGCCCTACCGTACGCTGCTGCCGGACACGGAGAACGGCGAGGGTACCAATTTGCGCTTCAGCAAGGGTCGCGAGCCGGGCTCGGAGGAGCTCATACCAAAGTTCCCCTCGGCCGACGAGATCCACGTGGTGGTGGCCGGCGGCACGGCCGGACGCTTCTCCATGGCGGTCGCGGGCTGGCTCGGGACCAAGAACGGGTCCACCCCGATCATCGTGCCGGTCCGGCAGGGTCCCGGAAAAATCCGCACCTCGGATGGCGAGCCAGGCGAGCGCCGTGGGCTGGACTCCGGGAAATGAGGGAAGCGGAACGGACCGACACGGGGCGCGGGGGGCAAGCGGGACGTCGAGGAGGTGCGCGGGTCGGCGTCTGCCGGGACGCCGAGTGTCGGCGCAGTGGCGGTCGGCGCCGAGCGGCGCGCGCGGGTTCCGCGGATTCCAGGGGTTCGCGACGACTACGCCGTGGAGGTAACCAGGTAACCTTGATGATACGTAGACAGGTCTCGCCCCTTCTGGTACCCTCGCTACTTCGTGGTGGGCAGGTAGCTCAGTTGGTAGAGCACAGGACTGAAAATCCTGGTGTCGGCGGTTCAATCCCGTCCCTGCCCACCATTCTTTTCAACAGGTTGGCCGCTTCGAAATTCTCCCTGGTTTGAGTTTGTGCCCAGATTTGTGCCCACCTCGGGCACACTCCAGCGCATTCTAGCGCACGAACGTATCGGGAGTGGGTTCTCGCATTGCAGAGACTGCCACGCGAAGCCAGAGGTTGCCGGCTGAGAGAGTGAGCAGCAATTGGCTGCTGCGTGAGTGACTGGGCGCGGGTAGCACGAACGCATCGTGGATCGACCAGGGCCGGGGCGTCCGCGTCGCGTGGGCCGCGTCTTGGGTGGCCGCGGGTCGCTGACGCCGCCGATCTGCGCGCGTGGGAGCAGCCCACCGCTGGCGGCTGGCTCGCGGCGCCCTGCGGGGCGCCGCGCGGTCAGCCGCGGAGCGTGATGAGGCGCAGGAGGTTGTAGGTGAGCGCGAAGAGCGACGCGCTGCCCAGGACCTTGCCCAGGCCGCGCACGGCCAAGCGGTCGAGCCCTCGATGCGCCTTGGCGTCGGCGTTGACGGTCTCGGCCGTGGCGGCGCGTTGCTTGTAGATGGCCTTGGCCTCGGCGGTGCCCATGCGCTGGCGCCAGGCGGCCACTGCCTCGCTGTCGCCGTCGCGCGGGAGGTGCGGATCGCGCGTGTCGCCCGTGCGCGGCGTGGGCACCGGGGCGTACAGGGTCACCTCCTGCGTGGCCGCCTGGTCGATGGCCTCGTGCTGCGCGTAGCCCCCGTCGACGAGCATCTCGGCCGGCCGCACGCCGGTGCGCTGCTCGATCTGCTCGAGCATCGGGGTCGCCTGCCCCGCGTCGCTGCCCCGGTTCGTCACGTCGACGCCCACGATGACGCGCGCCGCGTCGGTGGTCGTGGCGCACTGCACGTTGAACGCGGGCCGGAACCCCCCGTCGCCCATCTTCATGACGCGCGCGTCGGGGTCGGTCGTCGAGACACGCCCCGTGGCGTCCTTGGCGCCGCTTCGCTTCTTGGTCGCGGTCACTTCGGGGAGCTGCGTCAGGGCGGCCTCCAGGCGCTCGAGGCGCTGCTGGGCGCCGCGCTTGCGCGCCGCCGCTCGGAGCGCGCTGATGGCCGGGTCGGCCGCCTCCCGCGTCACCGCCTCCAGGTGCGCGCGCGCCTCGTGCATCAGCGCCTGCAACGTCTGCTCGCGTCGGAACGATGCCGCCCCCGCGCTGGCGCGCACCCGGGTGCCGTCCTGCGCGACGCGGCTGAGATCCACCAGGTCCTGCTTCAGCAGCAACGCCAGCACCTGCGTGATGCGCGCGTCGAGCACCGCGCCCTGCTGACTGCGAAAGTCGCTCACCGTGTGGTAGCCGACCTCCACGCCGCCACACAGCCACCGATACGCCGCGTGCAGCTGCGTCAGCCGCCAGATCTCGCGCGCGCTGCCCTCGCCCTCGCTGGTGGCGTACACCCACAGCCCGAGCAGGAGCTGGGGGTCGATGGCGGGGGCGCCGGCCACCGCGTCGCGCGCCTCGATCGGGGCGTAGAGCGC
>Ga0080064_1007351_pt1 | contig 11190 bp, 5 predicted proteins | sample Subgrocontami54m_FD_69260 | JGI IMG/M metagenome (GOLD analysis project Ga0080064, IMG submission 69260) | Subsurface groundwater microbial communities from S. Glens Falls, New York, USA - GMW46 contaminated, 5.4 m (SPADES assembly) (version 2) ... | reverse complement strand
TTCCGAGTAACACGCGCAAAACGGAGCTGCCGTCCGCAGCGCTAACTAACCCGCGTGTTTCTGGCCCGTTTGGGGGGCGCGGACGGCGCCCTTTGCGCTTCTATGTAGTTGATTTAGGGCCTCCGAGGATTGGTGACCTGCTCCCGATTGCAAAGGGATGCGGGAAGAAAAACCGGGACGAACGGACATTAAGTCCTTATTCATAAGCAGATCTGGCGGTGAGGGTGGGATTCGAACCCTTAAATTGTATTTAGAATCTGTAAGTTACAGATTCTTTGTTGCCGGGAGCGCCATGTTTGACACCTCTGCCGTACGGCATTACCCAAAATTGCCCAAATCGACGTGGCAGGCGGGATCGCTAGAGGAACTAGCAATGTATGTGTTACCCAAGAGCCGGGCCGTTCTTTTTGATGCATTTTCTCGAGGAGATCTCGCCAGATCGCCAGGAGAGGCCGATGTAATTGTGGGCACCCCTCTCGCACGGCGAAGTACACTTGTTAGCATCGGCCCTGTGCCGAGGACCGGAGCAAACGAGCGGCAGTATGCTGCCGTCATTGGGTATTAATGATAGCTATTCCATGAGGACATTGCCTCTGGCTGACAGCGAAATCAAGCGGATGAGAGAGCGGCGGAAGAACTAGAAAAAAGGTGACGGTCGGGATCACCAACAGCAAACATTGGGCCCCAGTGCCATACCGCCGGTGCGCGCCACCGTGGAGCGGGTATCGCGAAAGTAGATGTGGGTGCCTCGCCGCCGGAGACGACCATCGCGAGGTTGAAAGTGAGCCCTCGGCAAGCCGCATAAAATTCCTGATCGATTGCTGGTAAGGTCATTCAGGGACCCTCGACGCGCCGGTCTGCTGCTGCGTCCTGATGGGCAGCGACCGCCAGCCGCCAGCGTGGCCAGGATCCAGTCTGACGCTCTGAACCGTCGTGGCAAGCGGGGCCGGGCGGGTTTGAGTTTTCATGGCAGGAGCAGATCTATGATCCGATTCGGTCGGTGCGGGCTGTGGACAGCCAGTTAGATCGCAGTGCGGGCGGAATCGCAGAATGGCGCGCTTGCGCACCCCTCGCCGGTCTACGTGGTCGCTGGTGGCCGGCCGATCCTGGATCGCTCCCGCGCCCGGAAGAGAGTGCGGAGGGCGCGGGAGAATCATGAGGCGATTCTGAGGTCGAGGAGGGCAGGCCCGCTCCTGGAGCGTCCCGCCAAAACGGCTCATCGAGCCTGCCGTCCACGGTAATTGCTCCGGCGACCGCCGGAATCTTGAAATTCGCTGCCGTGGCTGCGCCCGCACCGGGCAAGATGATCAAGCCGCAGAGGAACACAGATGAATATGAATAAGGGCGATCCTTCCTTTCGGACATTTCACTCCTCCCTCGCCGAGCCGGCCTGCGTCCGGCGATATCGCATCGCAAAGACCGCCGACTGACCGCTGTCGCCGCCGCTGCCCAACACCAGCAGTACTAAATCGCGCTTTGCATCGTAGACCATGGCGCGATTCTGGCTCGCACGCTGCTGGGGCGCTACTTCGGTCATTGGAGGAATGTCCACCAGACGCCAGGCGTTCTCTCCGACGCTGTATTCCCACAGCGCAGGCTTCGTGCGATCTTCGCGCGCCGGGCCGTAGAGCAACACGACGTCGTCCGAAGGAATGTAGACCGACTCGCGCGTACACACCGGCGCCGCCGCTCTCTCGGGCGAGACGACCTTGGGCTGCATGTTTGTCCACTGCTTCGTTTTCAGGTTGAAGATCCAGAGCTCATCACGATTCCTTCCGCCGCCGTGCAGGATCACCTGGCCACGCCGGGTGTCGTAGGCGAGGCTCGTCATTTCGTACAGGTTCCCCGGAGACGCCTGAGGCGGCCCCAGCCGGGTCCACTGGTTCTTTGCCGATTCGAACAAGTAAACCGGATTGTCCTCGGCCCGCGATCCGTCGGTCGTCAAGTAGCCCGCGCGATCCAGGCGTGAACGCCACTCCACCGTCGCGCCGATCACGCCGAGAGGCGTGGTCACCAACGCGGTTACGCCTGGCGGCGCTGACGCTTTCCGCTCCCATGTCTGACTGACAGGGTCGTAAGACCACGTCACGCATTGGGGGCAGGCGGACGCTTCCAATTTCATCCACTCCGGCTGGTATCCTTCCGTGAGCCCGGTAGGCCGAACCATGATCATCCTCTTGCTGACCGGATCGTAGGCGTAGATCTTGCGTCCGTGGACAGTGAACGGCCGGCCGCCGAAGGTGACACCCGCCAGACTCACACCTTTGTCGAAGCCCCGGCCAGGATGCTCCGGTTCCAGCTCTCCGCGCCACGTGTGGGCATCCACCATGTAGGCGTCCACGTCGCTGCCGCTATAACCGCAATGTTCGCCACCCCAATAAAGAATGGAGCCGCGATCGCTGTCGAACGTCGCGGAGCCCCATGTGCGCAGCGGCGCCACGCGGCCAGGGTCGGCCAGGAACAACCAGCGATTCACCGGCATGGCGCGCAGTCGCTCTGCTTGCGCCTTCATGCGTCCCTGGTCCAACGCCGAACCGGACATCTCCCGCGGATCGCGCTTGGGCATCGCCGCGTGCCGAAGAGCTGTAACCGCCCGGTGCATCGTTTTCGGGTCGAGCCGGTATCCGTAGGTCGTCCGAACCGGATAGAGCGTGTTGCACCCCCTGGTATCCGCCGGCTTACGCGTGTCGGTGGTCAGCAGAATCAGCCGCTGTTCCGGAGCGATGTCGGCGGAGACATAAAAGCCCGCCGGCGCTTCACCCGCGATTCCTTGCCAACTGTTCGTTCGGGCGTCGTAGGCCCACATATCTCGCAGGTCCTGGCGATTGTACCCGCCTCCGATGATCACGAGCCCGGTCTGGGGATCGTACACCGTAAAGTGCCCGGCCCGAGGCGGAGGGCCAAAGCTTGTTGAGGCGCGCCAGACCTTCGCAGCAAGGTCGAAGACCCAGGTGTCGGCCAAGTAGGCCTTCTGACTGTCGCCGCCGAATAGCACCAGCAGATTGTTCCTCGTATCGGCAACCATGCGAGTATTCATGCGGGGCGGCGGCTCGACAGCTAGGGCCGGCCGAGTCCAGTCGTTTCGTGAATAGCTGAACACCCAGGTGCCAGCGTAGCCGCGTAGCGCTGGCCCCGTTCCAGTTTCGGCGACATGGCCGCCGCCGAACAGAACCATCTCGTCGCGGCCCGGATCATAAGCCAAGCTCCCGCCCAGCACAGGCGGAGGGGAGTGCCGCGGTTCGAGGTCCTTCCACGCGCGGCGCTCGATATCATAAGATGCCGTCAGTCCACCTGTGAAGTACAGCAGCGAGTTGTCCAGCGGGCGATACGCAACTTGATCCGCGACGATATTCAGCGCGGGACGCGGCACGCCCTCGTACGACTCGGCCTCGCCTCGCATGACCGTGCGACGGCTGCCCGTGGTGATGCCCGAGTAGATTCCGGGGTGATATCCCATTGGGAGTTGCCTGCTCCATTCGGCCTGTTTTTCGAGCGGCAGATGATTCTGCCACCGTCCGGCCGAAAGGTCGAAGAAAACCATGTCGTACTCAGGGATCTTGAGCAAACGATTCTCTTGCTGCGCGTCTGGATCGTCGTTCAGGAATCCCCAGAGAAAGAAGGATCCTGCCTTCGGGGCATAACGAATTGCGCTACCTCGACGTGCGCCGGACATGTCTTTGGATAGCTCTGTCCACTGATTGGACGGCTGGGCAAAGGCGCAAGCCGCCGCCAGCAGCAGTTGGTACTTCAGCGGCCGCAATTGGAGCTCCGCTTCACTCTACCTTCACCGAAGGCCCGGCCGTGTCGATCCGGACGCTCATCGGCTTGCCGGCATTTATAAACTGCACCCCGATACGCTCCCCGTCTGAGGTATCTTTCACGTTGCTCAGCTGGATCTTATGGCCGGCGCGAGATACCCCCAGAACCGAAATAATATACGGGGACGCCCGGCTCTGAACCGTCTCCGCCGACAAGTGCCACTCTGGCCGAGTGGTTCCTTGCTCCGGAGGAATCGTGTACTTGTCGGTCTGGTCGATCGTCAAGCCGCCGGGCGCGAGCAGATATCCCGCCAGTGCCGCCGTCTCGAACTCGAGCGTCACCCGGCTACCGCCCGAGTCGATCCCGAACGGAGCGAGTCCGTGCAGCCACATCTTCAAAGGCACGGGTTTTTTCGCGCGAACCTCATCAACCATCACAAGTATCTCCGGCTTCAGGAACACCAGGTGACGGCGATAGCGTTCCACGTCTTCACCGTAGCCCGCGGCCGCCTCGCCGACCACGTAGTCGTAGACGGTGCCGGGACGAAACACGACCACCTTGCCCTTGCCCTCGCTGGTTTTCGGCTGCCCCCTTCCGTCAATCTCCAGAGCGTTGTGCGCCTTGGTTGTCCAATACCATTCCTTGGTGAACGGGCTGCCGTACCAAGGCCGGATGCCGGTGTTCACCAGCAGCGGCGATCCGAACGCACCCAACACGATGGCATTCTGATCTGAATGGCTGTGACTGATGTTGCCTAGCTCCGCAGAGCGGAATGCGATCTGAACATCCTTAGCGCCGTCGAGCAGGTTCGTATGCATCGTCGCCCAACCGGCGCCGCGGAACAGCTTCGCCGTCGGCCAATCCCATGGCGCCTTCGCGACAGGAATCGGACCGGGGCGCGCCGCGCGCAGGAAACCAATCGGCCCTGGCGCCCCGTCGCCCTTGCCCCACGCTTCGGCGTACCACTGCCATTCCGGCTTGTTGCGCATGCGCGCGAAAAACGAAACGGGAATCGCCTGCTGGCCTCCCGGACGCTGCTCGGCGAAGTCGCCGAACCCCACCAGGGCGCCGCCTGGCGGAGCGATGTAAAGCGGAAAGTCCCCGACGTGCCTGTAAAATGGCTTCTCCGTCCCGTCTATCTTCAGGGCGGCGTTCAGTGCGTCAAGCCACCATGTGGACCGGTTCACATAACTGTTCCAGTACGAAAAACCTTGACCCCATCCACCGTCGTCATCGCCGAAGGCCGGATACCAGCTCCAGAATATCGTGAGCGCGTAGTCCAGCCACATTTCCGCTTCCGGAATCTCGCCGTGGTAGGCGATCGCCGCCTCACCGAGAAAGTGCCACATGCGTCCGGCGTGGCTGTGATACGCGCGTTGCTCATGAGGGATCTTGCGGAGCAGGTGATAGGCTTCTTCGCCGCGGACCCGGAAAACGGCGCGAAGCTTTTCGCGATCCGCCCCGGTCAGCGCTTCGTAAGCCCAATCGTAGGCTCGCGAGCCGATATGCAGGATCGGCATACCCGCCTCGTCGTTGACCTCCATGCTGGTAGTTCCCAAAGGATCCCAGGAGGCGATGTGCATCAGCCACTTGCGCGCGCCCTCGCCGTAGCGGCGGTCGCCGGACAGCATGTAGCAGAACGCCAACGTCTCAGCGATCTCAACGGCCTTGGAGGCCTGGACGTAATTCTCTCGCCATTCCGGTGCGTTCCATTTGCCGCCGGTCCACGGCGGCGGTTCTTTGATCAGGTCTAGCTTGAGATATCGCTCCGCGTCGCCGGCTAGCAGGTTCCACCGCTTTTCATGGGTTCCGGTTTGCGCTCGGCGGAAATTCGCCAGTTCCTCGGGCCGGAGCATCAATCGCGGATGCTGGCTGGGCATTCGGGTCTTGACGATCTCCGCGCTCGGCCTGGGAAAAGGCTGCGCGCCCGTGGTGATCGTAAAGCTGCGGGCCAGGCTCCACGCAGACCGTTCGCCAACGCCGTCGAGCGTCGCGTAGCGCCAGAACCACTTTCCAGGTGACATGACGGCGGTGTGCGTGTAGAGCACATAGGGCGTCTTCTCGATCGTGAGAACTTCACGGCCAAAGCCGGCCTCGCGCGCGAACTGCACGGCGTAAGCCTTCGCGCCGGGTTCGGGCAGCCATGCCAGCGCCGGGGGATTCGTCTCGACGTTGGCTCCATCCGCCGGAAGATAACCGATGTCGTCTGGTCCTGGTGCGCGATTGGACACAGCCGGTGGCGCGGCGTGCAATGCCGCACTAAGGACGGCCAAAGCGATCAGGTTGCCAATCATATGACTTCGAGATTAGTCCATCGGAAACCCACGAGCAAGGCACTGCGCTCATTCCGGAGGACGTTATGGTGGCGTGCGCTGATCAAGATCGAATGTGCCTACTAGCGGAAGTGCCTGGGTTATCGCGTGGACCTGATCGTCATGGGCATCAATCGGAAACGTTGCGCACTCCTCTAGAGGCGTGGGTCGCGGCCCTTGTGCACCCCTCCAATGCCACCACGATACTTGGAGCAGCGCCACATTCCAGACCCCGCCTCACACCCACCAACCCCCTCCTGCGATAGAATCAGAGCACCTTCCATGAATCCGAGGCTGATTGGCATCGCCGGACCATACGCCGGGCAGTCCTTCCCGCTGGATGGCGCGGACCTCCTCATTGGCCGCTCGACCACCTGTTGGCTCTCCATCCCCACCACCCTCGCCAGCCGCCTCCATTGCCGGATCACCCAGGACGCCGGCGGCATATGGTCCGTCGCTGACCTCGATAGTCACAACGGCACGCTCGTCAACGGCCGTCCCGTCGACTATCGCCAGCTCTTCCACGGCGACCAGATCCAAATCGGCGACTCCACTTTTTCCTTCCTCCTCCTCACGGACTCCAGCCCGGATCTGGATCCCCTCCCCGACGGCGGGTTCCTCACCCAGACCATCAGCACCCATGATCCGGATGACTGTGACCTGCTGCACACCGCCAGCGACACCACCCCCCATGTCGAGATCCAACTCCGCGCCCTCCTTTCTCTCGCCGCCGCCATCCATGCCTCCCACGATGTTTTCCAGATCGGCAATCTCCTCGCCGCTCCCCTCTACAAGATCACTCCCGCCACCCGCTTCGCCATTTTGTGGTGTCCCTCTCAGTCTTCCCCGGTCGAAACACTTTTTGCCCACACCAAAATCGAGAACGATCCCACCGTTCACAAGCCCAGCCTCACCGTGATCGAAAGGGTGCTCTCCACCGGGCAAGCTGTGCTCTCCCGCGAGATCGCCACCGAGCCTATCCTGGCTCGCGCCGAATCCCTCATGGCCAGCAATGTTCGCTCCGTCCTCGCCGTGCCGATGCTCGTCTCCTCCCAGATCTGCGGCGTGCTTTACCTGGACTCCAACCGCCACGGAGAGCATTTTCAGAACGACCATCTCCAGTTCGTCGCCGGAGCCGCCACCATGCTCGCCATCGCCATCGACAACGCCTTGCGCGCCAGTTGGCTCGAAAATGAAAACCGCCGCCTGCGCTCGGAAAGCGGTCTGCAGCATGAAATGGTCGGCGAAAGCGCCCCCATGCAGCACGTATATGAACAGTTGGCCCGCGTCGCGCGCGCCGACACCACCGTCCTGATTCTCGGCGAAAGCGGTACCGGCAAGGAACTCGCCGCCAAGGCCGTCCACCGCAACAGCCCGCGCGCAGCCAGGCCGTTTGTCGCCATCAACTGCGCCGCCATCACAGAAACCCTGCTCGAAAGCGAACTGTTCGGCCACGAGAGAGGCTCCTTCACCGGCGCCATCGGGCAGAAGAAGGGAAAGATTGAAGTGGCCGAAGGCGGCACCCTCTTTCTCGACGAGATCGCTGAACTGGCCCCCGCCATGCAAGCCAAGCTCCTGCGCGTCCTGCAGGAGCGCGAATTCCAACGCGTCGGCGGTACCCAAACCCTCCGCGCGGACATCCGCCTGGTGGCCGCCACCAACCGCTCCCTGGAGGACGCCGTACAGACCGGATCTTTCCGGCAGGACCTTTTCTACCGCCTCAATGTCGTGGCCATCTCCATGCCCCCGCTGCGCGACCGCTCCGGCGATATCCCGCTGCTCGCCTCGCACTTTCTGTCCCGCTTCGGCCCCAAGTGCGCCCGCTCGATCACCGGCGTCAGCCCGGCCGCCCGCCATTGCCTTCTCTTTTATGATTGGCCCGGCAACGTGCGCGAACTTCAGAACGTCATCGAGCGCGCCGTCGTCATGGGCGCATCCGATCAGATCCTGCCCGAGGATCTTCCCGAGGAACTGCACGCCGCCGCCCGCGGCCAGGACAAGCAGCTGCCCCTGTATCTGGAAGCCGTCCAGGAAACCAAGCGTACTCAAATTCTGAACGCCGTCCAGCAATCCGGCGGCAACATTACCGCCGCCGCCAAACTCCTGGGCATCCATCCGAACAACCTCCACCGACTCATTCGCAACCTCGGCCTCCGGCAGGCTCTGCAAAAATCCGTCTGACCCTATCCGCCCGGTTAGCCTCTTTCCGCATGCTCTATCCTTTCGGATAGCCGCGCTCCTCCGCTTTGGCTTTGCAATCAATCACTTCCACTTTGGCGTCCGGCATGCACTTACCACGGCGTCCTGAAGGAGAGACTGCAAATGAGAAAAACCAACCTGAGAATGATGGCGAACCTCGGAGCCGCCGTCATTCTCACCGCAACCGGGGCCTTTGCCCAACTCGACACCAAGATAATGGTGGACGTTCCGTTCGACTTTCAAGTCAATCGGGAGTCGTTTCCCGCCGGAACCTACACCCTCCACCACACCCAGACCCCCAACGTGCTCTACGTCGAGCACGGCGGCGGGGGCCGTATGTTTACCAACACCATGAACAAGATCCTCGTGGGAAAAACCAAGCCCCACCTCGTCTTTGCCCGCTATGGCGACACCTATTTCCTCCGGCAGGCGGCCGGTATCAGCGGCGGTGCCACTGAACTCATCCCCTCACCCCGTGAAAAGGAATTGATTGCCAAGCGCATCACCCCGCAAATGGCGGTGATCATGGCTCGCTCTCGCCGCGTGGACTAACCCTCGTTGACCCCACACCACCCTGCGGCGGTTTGGCCCCGAGGCTCTCAGCAAGCCTCGGGGCTTTGCTTTTTCTCCGGGAGTTTCCGGAAGCGTATGTCGCCCCGGGACGCTGGAGCGGCTGGAGTATGATTGGGTCATGTGGCGACGGAAGACGCTTGGCCTGCTGCTCGCAGCACTCTGCCCGGCGCAGCACATTCAGTTCGGAGCGCTCGTTAACGGAGGTCCTGTCGCGAATCCGGCTATCGACTCGGCCGGCAACCTGATCCTTCTGACCACCAATCTGGCGCTAGGCATCTGCTGCGGAACGGGCTCGCGCTTGGTATTGCTCCTCAATCGCTACGGCAGAGATGGCTCGACGCGCGTCCTCGCCGATACATTCATGGCGGGTACAGGTGACACTCCCGTTTTTCTGTCTGTCGATCCCCAGGACCGTATCTACGTCGGCGCGAACCGGGAGGGCGAGCCGGCGCTTGTTCGCTTCAACCAGGACGGGACGCGCGAACGCAGGGAACTATTCGTGCCGTTCACTCGGCTCATCGGGATCGCGTTTGCGCCGAATGGCGATCCTGTGGTCGTCGGTACCAGCGCCGGTCCGGTGATCCAGGTGGTCCGGCTGGACGCGGTGACACTGAACCCGGTGGCGAGCCGTCTGCTGACCGGAGGCACCGGTAGTCCGCGCGCGATGACAGTTGACTCGACGGGCGCCGTTTACATCGTGGGTTCCGCGGCAGCGCGTGGGTTCCGCACAACACCGGGTGCGTTTCAGCCCGGTTGCGACGATTGCGACTGGAGCGCGGCGTTTGTCACGAAGTTATCGCCTGACCTGCAAGCGGTGGTCTACTCGACTCTGATTGGCGATCGCGGAGTCTCCGGAGCGACGGCGATTCAGGTAGCCAGAGACGGCACCGCCTTCCTGGCCGGGTACATCCTGGGGGGAGCGGGCGATTCGCCCTTCCCCACCACCCCCGGCGCGTTTCAGCGGCAACTCGATCGTGAGCCCGGACTCTGGCTTGGCAGAGGCGGCTTGATCCTCGGACCGTCGACCGGTTTCATTTCACGGCTGAACACTGACGGTACAGGCCTCATCGCCTCGACGCTGCTGGGCGGATCATTGTCTGAATCGATCGACGGACTGGCGCTGGATGACCGTGGACATGTCTTGGTCCACGGTATCGCTCAATCGCAGGATTTCCCAGCAACCGGCGTGTTCGAAAGACCCTGCGGCCCGGACCGCGGACGTTCCTACAGCACCCGGTTCCTGACGCGTCTCGATCCTCTTTTGCAGCAAGTGGAAAAGTCGATCGCCGCCGCGGGTATCGATTCCCAGGGACTTCCGAGTGGCCCCGTTCGCGGCGCGATCTTTCTTGTTCTCGGCTCCAGCGTTGCGCTTGCGGACCTGGATCGCGACGATGCTTCCGGCGTTGCGTGTCTCGTGAGCGGCGCCTCCTATAAAGGGTTGTCCGCGGTCACGCCCGGTCAGCTCGTCACGGTATTCGGCCGCGGGCTGGGTCCGGATACACTCGTCGCGTTCGAGACTGGCGCCCCGATCCCGACGGCCTTCGATGGGACAGAAGTGCTATTCAACGGAGTGCGTGCTCCCATCCTGGCCGCTCTTTCCTCCCAGCTCAATGTCGTGGCCCCGCTCGGACTCGAACCCAACGTGTGGATGGAGATCAAGCGCAACGGCGAGCGGATCTATCTGCGTAACCTTCGGTGGTTCACCAACAACCCTGATCCAATGCTGCTGGTCACAAAAACGGGCGCAGCCATCGCTTCCCCGGAATCGCCGTACCTGCTGCTGGCGGACGCACTCAACGAGGATGGCTCGAGGAACCTCTCAGGCAATCCGGCGGTGCCCGGCAGCGTGGTCACCGTATTCACCACCGGGCTCGGCGCCCTCGATTCATCGCTCTCCGAGGCGGGTTACGGCGACGGAACCACGCGGCCGGCGCAGAGATTCATCGTTCGTACGGAGTCGGGCCGAATCGATGACGTCGAGACGGTGACACTCCCCGGCCGCAGTGTCGCCGTCGCGGCCGTTCGTTTCCGAGTCCCGGAGGTCCCCCGCGGTGTGTTGCATTTCTCAATCGCACCGTCCTACGCCAGCGATAACTTCGCTCCCGGAAACTTCATCTACGTCGGCGAGAACCTTCCCTAGAGCGCAAAGGGCCGCGAAGCGCGCCTCCAAACAAATGAGGAACTTCGACTTAGTACAGCCACGTGTCGAAGAACCGCTTGCTGACGCGCACGGCTCAGAAACCGAGCCGTGACCGTTAGCCCTAGTTCGTCACCACAGTGGGTAGAAATCTCATAAAGCTTTTAGAATCAGCTCAGGCTATCCTAGAGTCTGCACTACCTTTTTACT
>Ga0080064_1007350_pt1 | contig 11191 bp, 4 predicted proteins | sample Subgrocontami54m_FD_69260 | JGI IMG/M metagenome (GOLD analysis project Ga0080064, IMG submission 69260) | Subsurface groundwater microbial communities from S. Glens Falls, New York, USA - GMW46 contaminated, 5.4 m (SPADES assembly) (version 2) ... | reverse complement strand
GCGCCCCGCCCCCCCCCGGCCGCCCCCCGGCGGGCACCCCGGGCCCCATGAACAACATTTCCTTTGGCGGCATCACCCCGCGGCCCGGCGAGCCGTTCGCATATTACGAAACCATCGCCGGCGGCATGGGCGCCCGGCCCGCCGCCAATGGCATCAGCGGCGTACACACTCACATGACCAACTCGCTCAACACCCCGATAGAAGCGCTCGAAACAGCCCTGCCCGTTCGCGTGCGTTGCTACTCGCTCCGACCGGAATCGGGAGGCGCCGGCCGCTTTCGCGGCGGCGACGGCATCGTCCGAGAGTTGGAATTCCTCGCCGACGTTCGCGGAACAATTCTTTCCGACCGCCGCCGCATCGCGCCCTACGGCCTAGCGGGCGGAAAGCCCGGTAAGACTGGAAAGAATCGATTGGTCATTGCAAAACAGAAAAGGGGAAAGCGCACCGTGGCGCTGCCGTCGAAGGCCGCCTTCACGGCCCCGGCAGGAAGCATTCTGCGGATTGAGACTCCGGGAGGCGGCGGCTGGGGAACGCCGCCGCGCAGCCGTTCCCGCGGCAATCACTCTGGTGAGAGCGGCGAATGACGCAGAACCCTTGACAGGTTTCGCAATTGTCTACAAACTGTAAAGAGTTTGTTGGAAAACCCTCGTGGGCACGTAGCTCAATTGGCAGAGCAGCAGACTCTTAATCTGCGGGTTGTAGGTTCGATTCCTACCGTGCTCACCATTGCTCTTGGTGGGTTTTGCGCCGATAATTCCGCCGGTGAATCTTCTCCGATTCTTACCTATATCATTTTCACAATTGCTGTAGACCAGCAACTACAAGCGTCAGGGCATGACTTTAGTCGTGCCAATCGAGGATCGGATGCGGGGCGCTTCAGCGCCTGAGGTGAGTCTTCCGTTCTGGTGCCGGTAAGGGTTGCAAGACAGACCTCAGCGGCTGAAGCCGTATTACAAAGCGCCGACTGACGGCACGGCTGAAGCCATGCCCTGACGGAAATCGAGACTACACAATAGCGAAAAACGCTCTAGTAAGCCCGCTCAAACCGAACGATGAACCCCGTGGCGCTGTAGTCGGCAGCGCGGCCCGTTAGAAGTGATACTCCAACGTAGCCGTGAAAACGTGCGCCCTGTAACCGGGGGTATCCGCACCCAAGAACAGCATTCTTTGCAGGCCAGTGGTACCGCCCGGGTCAACGGCGGGGCCGACGAAAGCGTACGGATTCATAACCGAAGTCTGAAAATCCTTGTCATCGAAGCGTTGATACCGGTATTCGAACTTCGGAATGAGGTTATTAGTTAGATTGAATTTCGCGATGACACTGACCTCGTGAATTCGGGTGACATTCTCGGGGAAATTGAAAGTCACAGCGGGAGTTGCTGCACTGTCGAGCAGCCAATTAGGAAAGTTCGTACGACAGTAAGCGTTCAGACCATTGCCGATCTGACAGTTCACGCCGTCGGACAAGGTAGTGCTCTTGGTAGCGGCGAGGCTGTAGTACAGGCTCACTTGGGCCTTTTTCTTGGGGAGGGTCAAGTCGGTCCCGACAAAGTAAGCATCAATGATATCTTTGCTGGCCGTCATCCAATCGTTGATTGGATCGCAGTCTGCTACACGAGCAGGCAGCGCTCCGCTGGGCGCAGGGCAGCCAACTTGGCTGGCCGTATTAGCACCGCGTTGTCGCGACACCATGCGGTTGGTATTCCGCTCCCGTGAGTACTCGCCGAAAAACGTTACGTTCTCGCCCAGCAGCAGGTCGAAGTCGGCGCCCGCGTTCCAGCCAAAATCGTTCAACAAACCAAAGACATAGTAAGGCCCATAGATTGGCGTGGGAAGGAATCTAGTGACGGTTACCTGGGAAGGATCTCCCAACGGCGTGAGGCTGGTGAGGGGACTGCGGTGGTTGAAATTATCTTGCGTGGTTCCGAAGAAACCCGAAACGCTGAACCTGCTGGCGACATCGTACTGCGCCAGCACGTCGGCGCGCTTACGGATGCGAAAGCCTTCGTCCGGCCGCTGGGTCCCGGGTATCAGAGCCCACTCGTAGTGGCTGTCCTGGGGTTCCCGGTTCTGATGAATGGCCGCAACTCGGAAAGTAAGGTCCTGGATCGGCTTCAGATCCACAGCGAGTTTGAACGTGTCTTCGATGGTCTGCGAGACATCGCGATGGTGCCGATCGAACCATTGGCGCCCATACTGCACTTTCGCCGAGCTCTTTTTGGTAAAGAACCACGTCCCGCTCAGGTCGAGATCCTTGGTGTGAAAGCTGAAGGGTTCATTGCAGACGCCATGGCATTCGGGATCGACGAAACCATTGATGCCGGCAAACCCTATGGTTTCCTGCCCGCTTGGGCCCGCGAGCTGCACTTCTGCCGCTAAATCGCCAACGTACGGATTGAACTGGTGCTCTTCCGTATTGTTGTTGTGATCATAGTGGCGGTATCTCGCAGTCAGTTCAACGTTCTTGGAAGCGTTGACAACGAAGGTGTAGTTCATTGCCAGCGTTTGCCTCTCTCCCTCCAAGCTCGGCACCGGCAAGGGAATGGGGGCGGCGGCGCCAGTGCGATTGAGCAGGAACGTGTTGGTGGTGTAAGGCACGAAACGTTCGTTCTGCGACTGCCAGCCGGGGGTGATGCTGCTCATGAAATGCACCGGACCGAAGTGCAGCGCACCGCCAACTTGGAAGTCGTGAGCATTGTTACTGGGATACAGTCCCATTTGCCCGTTGGCCGTTATGGTCGTGCTGTAGGTATTGTCGGAAAAAGGATTATCCACGAGCATACTGGGAATGTTGTTATTGAAGTGTTGGTTTGAGAAACCAACCTGTATCTCGCCGACCTTCCGGCTGAATTCGGTGGTGACCTTGACGGTGTTGGTCACATAGTCGAGGTTCTCCTGGATTTCCGCCCAGACGCAGCTCGGGCTATTGCCGAAACACATGCCGTGCGGCCGGGTACCGACTTGGGCTTCCCTTGACAGCAAGACGGCCAAATTCCAGTTCGGATTGATGTCCCAGCTTGCCAAGCCGCGGGCATTCCGGCGAATATTGCTCTGGACCGCCAGCCATGCGTTGCCGACCTGTGGGGTCATGGCGTTGGAAAAGGCAATGGCAGTCGCTGCGACGTTTGCAGCGCCCAGGGTAGCCCGGTTGCCGACGAACTTCCAAACGCCCGGACTCGTCTGGGTGAAGAGCGTGCGGGTGGTGCCGCTGAAGATATGCGGCGTCTGGTCCCAGCGAAACTGAAGTTTGTACACGCCTTGCTGACCCAAGGTCGCCAGAATGGTATGATCTCGAATCAGAGTACTGCCCTCAAAGGCGGCGCCATTGCTGGCTGTCTGTAAGCTGAAATAGTTTTTCGTCCCTAGAAAATTGTCCAGGTACAGGTCGGAGCGGGGAATGTAAAAGCTGTTCCTGATATCCCTGTAGGTGTTGACGCCGGAGCTCAGTATATCCGGACGAAAACCGTTGCTAAACGGAACTTCACCGGGATGGGTGCGGCCATCCACCGTTCCCGTGATTCCTCTAAAACCAAACTCCACATAACCCCGCTCCGGTTCTGCACCCTGATCCTGACTGAAAGCAGCAGCCGGGACCAGCAGGAGCGCGAACAGTGTAACTGCGAAAAGCTGTTTTTTGATCTTCATTATTGCGCTCTCCTTCCTAGCGGGTGAAATAGTTCCCGGAGGGGTGATTCGATCCGTGAATCCTGGAGTGGCAGTTGGCGCAACCCCTGTTCACGACACGATTGTTGTATCCAGCGGGAGTGCCGTTTCCGATAGAAGGCATAACATTCGCGTATACCGTTGCCCGGTGCTGGCCGTCGTTATGGCACTGTTGGCAAAGTTTCGGCGCACGCACTTTCAATAACTGCGGGTTGGTCGAGCCATGCGGTTCATGGCAGTTGCCGCAATTCTCCAGAACAGGCGGGTGCTCCCAGAGGAAAGGTCCGCGCCGCTCGGTGTGGCAGCTAAGGCACTGTTCCCTTACCGTAGCCTGGATCAGTTGTTTTGGATTGGGCGTGCCGTGCGGATTGTGACAACTGGTGCAGGTCACCTTGCCCTCGCGGAAGGGCATATGCGATGAACGCTGCAGTTGCGCGCGGCGCATCGGGTGGCATTGCAGGCAGAGTTCAGGTTGGCTGAGTTTTGTGGATCGGACATCGGTGAGGGGAGCTTTGAAGCGGGCCTGATCGGAGAGGCTTTCTGTCCTCGCAGTCATGACCTGATGGCAGTCCACGCAGGCCAAGCCGCGCGATTCGTGGGGGCCGCCTCGCCAGAACATTCGATTCCCCTTGTCGTGACACTGCAAGCACTGCGCATTCTTTTCCGCAGCCGAGAGCGGCGACTTCTTGTCGAAGCGCTTGATCGCATTGATGTCGCCACCGCCTTCTACGTGAGCCTTCCCTGGGTCGTGGCACGACTCGCAGCCGCGCTTCTCCAAATCGTTTTTGGGGTGCTCCAGCATGGCTCTGCCCATGACAGTGTTCTTCCACCTCTGGTAGCTTTCCTCATGACAGGTTTTACAAGTCTCGCTTCCCACGTAATCGGCATCGCCGCCCGCCTGCGAAGCCTGCGGCGTTGAAGCAGCTTTGCTTTCCCCTGCGCTCAACAGCAATAAGACAATCGCGGAAAAGAGACAACACAGCAAACGGGTCCTTGCCTCTATCCTGCCGGTGACTATATTCCTGTACATTCTTGGCCTCCTTCGAGGTCGATTTTTCCTGAATCAATTGCGAAAGTACACTGAACCGTTAAAACCCAGATCCCCGCTAGGCACACTGCAATCGCCGTTCCAGAAGGTCGCAATGCGTGCTGCAAGACGACCCACCGCGATTGCCTGGGTTGGTACCTACCTGTAATCCCAATCTGCTGATTGTGTTACTAAGCAACAAAATTCTTGAACTAGAAACAGCCAAAGTGACTGTTCCTGTGAGCTTCGTAATAAAACACCCAACTTCCTCATCATGGAGCGAAATATCCCACAGGGCGAAACGAACCAGTCTCCCTTTCGGCAGTCAAAGCAGGGGATGAAAGGATAATTTCCCATGAAACCGAGCACACGAAATTTCAGCGTCGTTTGCTACGGGACTCGCGGGGTCGCGATTAGTAGGTCAGGGTAGGCTCGCAGAAAGGATCGAAAGCGAGCGGCGAAAAAAATGACCGCGGCCAGCATTCTAACTGGCCGCGGTCTCCGGAGGGATCAATCGGTATCAGCGTGCATGAACCTTGCTGACGGCGAAGTCGGCGCCCTCCTCGTGACAGACCGGGCAGGACTCGCCGAAAGGAGCCGTCATAATGTAAGTGTGCGCGGCCGCATCCTGTCCGTCGTGGCAACCGAGACAGGCCGAGGCGGCCGGCCCCAGAGGAGAGTAGAACTCGCGAGGAGCCACGGTATTTGCCAAGCCCTCCGGCAGCGGCAATTGGTTGGATTTGTTCACGTGGCACTGGGCGCAATCGCGCCGGTCTCCTGGGTATCGCAGACCATTGAAGCCAAAAACTCCACGGCTCCTAAAAATCTCGAACTCGCGCGTCAATTCCTCCCCGGTATGTATGCGATGAATCATGAACCGGAAGTTAATGGATTGCGGAACTGTCCCAGCAGGTACTTTGAAACCTGCATTGCGAGAGCCGTTGGGGTCATCCACATTCGCCGGGTTATGGCAGAAAACGCAGATGTTGTTGTTCCTGCGACCTCCGCCATGTATTGCCAGGGTCTTATGGCATACATTACATTTCTCATTCACATCCACCACCGTGCGGCGTGGCGTTGTCTTGGCTCCCCCGACCCCGAAATAGAAAACAGGGTTAAAGGCGTAATCCGTCACGCTGAACTTCTGCCCCAGGAGCGATCCGGCGATGGTCACCGTGCGGGACGCCTCAGCTTCCACCGCGAAAGACCCCTGAGCATCCTTGGGAATGGCGGTAGTAAAAGTATAGGAAAATCCCGTGGTGGTTGGTTTAACCGTAGCCAGCGCATTTTCCGTCGACGGGGAGCCGGTTGCATTCCGTGTCACAAAGGTATAGTCCGTAGTGGGCCCCGCCAGCGCAAAGGACAATGAGGTGAGCTTGGTGGCGTCCACGGGATTTCCCTTATTGTCTTTGGCCGTAAAGGTTACCGTGGGCTTGTCGCCCGGATTCGTGCCGGTCACTCCCGTGATATCGATCTTCAGACCAGCCAACTGCTTCGATTGTGTCGGGATGGTGTGCACTCCCGCAACCGAGAGGTCAAACTCCAGTCCGGTGTCGGCCGGATGGCAGGTGCTGCACTTGCTGTCATCCACTTGCACTCCGCCGTCATGGTTCTTGCCGGTGGCAAAGTCCACATCATCATGGCAAGAACCGCAAGCCGCGCGGGAGGGGTTGTTCTTCCAGTTATCCGATTGGGTCCCCCCTTGATGGCAGGTGGTGCAGTTTCGGACTTCCTGCGGCCATACCACCGTGGAGAAGTCAAGGACCGTTTGGTTGAACCCAATAATCTGGTAGGGCTTGCCGGCAATTGGCGTACCTTCCTCAATAACGCCTTGCGTGGCCCCTGTGTAAGTTGTACCCGTACCACTTCCGCTGGTTCCCAGGAAGTTGAGACGTTTATTGCTGACGCTGGGCAGGTTTGCGCCCATGTGGATCTTGTGGATCATTACCTTGAAGTCAACCGTGTTTCCCGTATCCGGATCGGTGTTCTGCGGTTGATGGCAGAGGATGCACAGTTGCGTTTGGCGGCGCGTTCCTCCATGCAACGCCAGCGGATCGTGGCACTGGTTGCAGGCTTCGGTTCGCACCACGTCCCGCACCTGCGTGACGGGCTTGTTCGCGGGAACGAAATTTACGACGGTGTTGGCCACAAATGAGTTCACGTCAAACCCGAACGCCGACAAATCCCTTCGAGCGTAAACTCCGAGCGTGTGGGTGGAATCCACGTCGAAATTGGCCGGCAGCCTGAAGCCGAAGGTATATCTGTAAACTCCGTCACCCAGACTGGCGTAAGTCCCGCCGGAATCGGTAGCCGGCTGAGTCGCCGAGACCCCGGTGATGGGACTGGTCTGGATGCGGGTAATGTAGGAGGTGTATTGAGTATCGCCCGGCCTGATGCGGGAAAGAACGAAACTAGGAGCGACCACGCCCGGCGACTCGATGCCCAGCCGATCCAGCCCCTGGCCGGCATTGTCGGAGATCCGGAACGTCACGAGGACGGTGGGCGGTGCGAACTCCACGTTCTGTATCTCGATATTGAGACCAGGCCGGACAAAGGACGCCTGAGTTGCCGTCAAATAGTAGGCTTTCTCGGAAGGTTTATATGTCGGTTGGACTCCACTACCGGCGATGGTCAGGCTAATACCCATTAAAAAAAGAATTAAGAACGGAAGAAATAATTTCCCGATTTTCACGGCGACCTCCCCTATTTCCAACCGGCTTTTTATAAAAATTTTGAAGCCTGGTTATCCCGTTAGATTCTAAGCGCTCGTCCGGCTGCCTCCACGATCTGAGCGGGCCGTCCGTAAAAGATACACATTGACCGAATTAACCTTATTAACCTTCCGCACAGAGCAATCCCATGTCCAGATGCCTCAAAACGGATTGGGAGATATGCCCCACGTCGGCAAGGGCTTGGCCATCACAGCCGATGTTCAACAGCCTATTGAGTTTAACTACGTTTGCAAGATCGTCGCAGCTTCAGAAACCTTTTCCGGCAATTATCGGCATCGAATTCCTCAGGTTCTTTAGTTCCGATAAGTTTCTGAGAATTGGGTGAAACCACACTCAAAAAGGGGGGAAATCACTCGCTCGCCCCTGAAACGCCCTTTATCGAAATGGAAAAGGCTCGTGAACTGGCAGGGAGGAGATCAGTCCCTTTCATCAGCGGCAGCCGCACCGAAAATCCAACGCCGGGATTGCAAACTTGCTGAGCGTTGTAACTTCGCGCAGATCATTCCTGTGCTTCGCACTACGGAAAACCGTTTCCGTGCGATTCGTAATGGAGATCTTGACGCGGCGTACAAAAAAAGCCGACCGCAGCCAACCAGATTAGGAGGTCGGCTGCGGTCGTGGGAAAGGTTCAGCACGCATCAGTGGGCGTGGACTTTGCTGACGGCGAAGTCGGCTCCCTCCTCGTGGCAGACCGGGCAGGACTCACCGAAAGGCGCTGTCATCAGGTAGGTGTGGGCCGCTGCATTTATTCCGTCATGGCATCCCAGGCAAGCCGAAGCGGCTGGCCCGGTCGGAGTGTAGAAGAGCGCCGGAGTATCTGTCCATGCCATACCTCCTGGCAATGGCAATTGATTGGATTTGTTCACATGGCACTTGGCGCAGTCTCGCCGGTCGCCGGGGAAACGCAGGCCATTATAATTTCTCCCCACCGTCCATTCGTTTTTCAGTTCCTCTCCGGTGTGGATGCGGTGAATATGCGTGCGGAAATTGATGGTTTGCGGAGGCTTCTCCCCTAAGTCGAGACCTTTCGGGTTGTGGCAGATCACGCAATAATCGGTGTTCGTGCGAGTGCCGCCATGCAGCGCGAGCTTCTGATGGCACGAGTTGCAATTCGCCACATCTACCACTGCGCGGCGTGGAGTTGTGTTGGCTCCCGCGACGCCAAAGTAAAAGACGGGGTTATTGGAACTCTCGCGGACGCTGAAGTTCTGCCCGAAGAGCGATCCGGGGATGGTTACCAACCGGTACGCCTGACCTCCCACCGCGAAACTCCCTTTGGCATCGGCGGGAAGAGCGGTACTGAAGGTATAGGTAAATCCTGTGGAAGTCGGTTTCGAAGCCGTGAGTGCGTTTTCCGTCCCCGGGACGCCGGATGTTGGATTACGTGTCACAAAGGTGTAGTCCTCGGTTGGACCCGCTAAAGCAAAGCCCAGCGCTGTGAGCTTGGTGGCATCCACCGGATTTCCTTTGTTATCGCTGACCTTGAAAGATACGGTGGGCTTGTCGCCCGGATCCGTGCCGGTCACCCCCGTGATCTCCAGCTTCAGACCGGCCAACTGCTTCGAGTTTGTGGGGATGGTGTGCGCTCCGACGACAGAAAGATCAAACTCCGAACCGACGTCCGCTGGGTGGCAGATGGCGCACTTGCTGTCATCGACCTGAATCCCGCCCAGATGGTTTTTCCCGTTGGCGAAGTCAACGTCATCGTGGCAAGAGCCGCAAGCGGCCCGGGAGGGGTTGTTCTTCCAGTTATCCGATTGGGTGCCCCCTTGATGGCAGGTAGTGCAGTTGCGGACATCCTGTGGCCAGACCACCGTGGAAAAGTCGCCGTCTGCAACCTTGTAAGGCTTTCCGACGATTTTTGCGCCTTCGGCAATGGGAGCCTGCGTGGCCCCTGTGGCAGTTGTACCGGTGCCACTTCCGCTGGTTCCGAGGATGTTGAGACGTCTGCCAGTCACACTGGGCAGATTTGCACCCATGTGGAGCTTGTGGATGAAGACCTTGAAGTCAATGGGGTTGCCCGTGACATCGTCCGTCGACTGCGGCTGATGGCAGAGAACACAGAGCCGCGTGCTCCTCCGGGCGCCGCCGCCATGGGCATGTAACGGATCATGGCACTGGTTGCAGGCTTCCGTCCGCACGATGTCCCGCACCTGTGTAACAGGAGCGTTTGCGGGCACAAAGTCGACCGTTGTATTGGCGACAAAGTTGGTCAGCCCGAACGCGGTCAGGTTTCTCGAGGCGTACATTCCGACGGTATGCGTAGCGTCCACTTCAAAATCAGCGGGAAGCCTGGTGCCAAAAGTATACCTGTAAACACCGTCGCCCACGCTGGTGTAGGTCCCGCCGGAATCGCTTGTAGCTTGAACCACCGGCCCGCCCGTAATCTGGCTGGTCCGGATCCGGGTCGTGTAGGCGGTGTACTGGGAATCGCCGGGCCTGATGCGAGCCAGAATAAAACTTGGCGCAACCACGCCTGGACTATCGATGCCCAACCGATCCAGTCCCTGGCCCGCGTTGTCGGAGATGCGGAACGTCACGTTGACGGTGGGTGGAGTAAACTCCACCTTCTGTATCTCCAGATTGAGACCCGGCCGGACGAATGACGCCTGAACGGCCGAAAGATAGTAGGCCTTTTCGGTGGGTTTGTAGGTGGGTTGGATTCCATCACCGGCAATGGTGAGGCCTACGCCGAGCAGCACTAAACTTGATAACGCATAAAATAGCTTCCGGCCCTTCATGATGACCTCCACGTGATTGTGGGTAGGAAAGTCGTTTGATGGCGCATTTTGTCACTCACTTTGTTCAGTGACCGTTCACCATGTCAGTTGGCCGTGTGCAATTCGACATAATCGGGCAACTTGACCTATACGCAGATCTCCCCATCCCGCAACGCACAGAGCAATCTCAGTTCCAGAGGGTTCAAACAAGAAGAGCTAAATGCCCCGCCCTGAATGAGTCTTGCCCGAGCAACCCCCGAGCAACCGATATTAAACGCACTATTGCAGTTAAGTTCTCGGGTGAGCTTCGTCGGAGGTGCAAATGGCACACCTAGCACCTTCGAGACTTATATTACGCAGTTCCGAATATCCGATCAGTTCCTGAACGCTGGGGGAAAAAACGCGCACAATGAGGCTAACCACTCGCTTGTCTCGATAAAGTCTTCCGTCGAGACGGAGGATGGAAATCAGGAAGGTGTGAAGATAATCCTTCCCTCTCAGATTGCATTGCAGCGCCGTAGAGTCGGCGCGTGTTTTAATAATCGACCGCGGCCAGCCATGGCTTGGGCTGGCCGCGACCGATCCGGGGATCGGCGATCGTCAATGAGCATGGACCTTGCTGACAGCGAAGTCTGCACCCTCCTCGTGACAGACCGCGCAGGACTCGCCGAAAGGGGCTGTCATAAGGTAAGTGTGCGCGGCCGCATCCTGTCCGTCGTGGCAACCGAGGCAAGCCGAGGCGGTCGGCCCCAGAGGAGAGTAGAACTCGCGCGGAGCCACCGTATTTGCCAGGCCCTCCGGCAGCGGCAATTGGTTGGACTTGTTCACGTGGCACTTGGCGCAGTCGCGGCGATCTGCCGGGAACCGCACCCCGTTGAAGTTAAAGACGCCACGGCTCCGGTAAACTGTGAAGTCGCGGCTCAACTCCTCTCCGGAATGGATCCGGTGAATCATGAACCGGAAGTTGATGGACGTTTTAGCAATACCGGCGGGCACGTTGAAACCAGCAGTGCGGGAGGCGTCGGGTTGGTCCGTCTCTGCCGGGTTAT
>Ga0080064_1007349_pt1 | contig 11192 bp, 11 predicted proteins | sample Subgrocontami54m_FD_69260 | JGI IMG/M metagenome (GOLD analysis project Ga0080064, IMG submission 69260) | Subsurface groundwater microbial communities from S. Glens Falls, New York, USA - GMW46 contaminated, 5.4 m (SPADES assembly) (version 2) ... | reverse complement strand
GTGCGCAGTCCCCCCGGGACGACCTCGAAGCCACCGGCGCGCCCGAGCCGGACGCGGAGGACCTCGCGCACGGTGCCGTCGGGCGCGCCGAGCACGACCACCTCGTGCTGACCGCAGACGACCGCGCCGCAGCTCCCGACGCTGAACGCGAGGTGGTCCTCAGTCGGCGTGGCCGCGACGAGGGCGACCTGGCTGAGCCGCGTCGCCCCCGCGCTCGAGGCGCTTCGGGTCATGACCGCGAAGGCCGGCGCCGACGCCCCGGGGGCCTTCACGACCAGGCGCTGGAGGAGCGTCGCGGCGTCCCAGGTCTCGTCCAGCGCCACCGTGAGGGCGTCCGCGCCCGGCACGAGGCGCGCGGTGAAATCGCAGCGGCGGTCGAAGCCCTGACCGAGCGGCGCCGCGAGCGCGCACAGCTGGTCCGGCCTCGGCTGGACGGACGGCCCTCCCGTGGCGCCCAGACCGAGCGGGTCCGCACCGGCGGCAGTCAGGATGAGCGCTGCGAGCGCCGCCCAGGCGAGGCCGGCGATCGCGACCGAACTGACGTTCGCAAGCGCGCGGAGCATGGGCCAAGCCTAGTCACCCGCACCGTCCAGCGTGTCGATCGATTCTCGGGCAACGATGAACCCCTGGCCGGCTGCGTCTGCGGTTCGCCGCGGCCGGACGTCACGGCACGGGACCGCGGTCAGAGCTTGGGGACGATCCCCAGCTGCTGCATCTGGCCGAGCGTGTCGAACGAGGCGTAGATCTCGACCACCTTGCCGTCGACGACGCGGAACGTGTCGATGCCGCGGACGGAGAACTCGTTCCCCGTGGGCAGGAGACCCATGAGCGTTCCGAGGAACGTCCCCCGCATGAGGTACCGCGCGCTCACGAGGTCACCCTCGCAGAGCTCGGCCTCGAGCTGGAAGCTGATGTCGGGGAAGGCGTTGCGGAAGGCCTCGGCGAAGTGCTTGAACTCGCTGCGGCCACGCAGCACCGCACCGCTCACCGTGGTGAAGACGACGTCCGGCGCGAGGATCTCGTCCGCAACGGCCATGTCGCCCCCGCACACGACGTCGAAGACCTTCCGCGCGATGGCCTTGCGGTCGGCGCTCACGGCTCGACTCTAACCGCGGCCGGACGCACGCGCACGCCTCAGTCGAGCCGTCCCGCCTCCAGCCGCTCGGCGACATCCGCGAGGAAGCGCGCGGCGGTCGCGCCGTCGGCGACGCGGTGGTCGACCGAGAGCGTGAGGCTGAGGACCGGCCGGACCGCCGGCGCTCCGTCCCGCACGACGACGCGGTCGCTCACCCGCCCGACCGCGAGGATCGCGCACTCCGGCGGATTCACGATCGCGGTGAAGCGATCCACGCCGAACGTCCCGAGGTTCGACACGGTGAGCACCCCGCCGCCCAGGGCGTCGCCGGGGAGCTTCCCGGTCCGCGCACCGTCCTCGACCGCCGCGCGCGCCGCGGCGATCCCAGCGAGCGTCTTCTGGTCGGCATCGCGGATGACCGGGACGATGAGCCCGTCGTCGAGCGCGACCGCGACGCCGACGTGCACCCTCTCCGCGGTGACGATCGCGTCGCCCTCGATCCGCGCGCGCAGCCGCGGGTGGTCGCGCAGCGCCCGCGCCGCGGTCGCCACGATGAGGTCGTTCCACGAGACGCCCGCCCGCTTGCGCGCCTCGTTCGCCGCGCTCACCTCGACGTCCCGCGAGATCGAATACTGCGGCTGGTGCGTCACCGAGTAGGTCATCCGTTCCGCGATCGCCCGGCGCATCCGGGTGAGCGGCTCGCGCCGCTCGCCGGTGACGCCGCCGGCCTGCCCCGCGGGCGCCGCGCTCGTGGTCGCGGACGCCGCGCTCCCTGTCGCCGGGGCCGCGCTCCCGGTCGCGGGCACCGCGCCCCCAGCCTTCGCCGCGGCCTCGACGTCCTCGAGCGAGATCCGCCCGCCCGGACCAGTGCCGTTCACGCCGCCGATGTCGACGCCGAGCTCCGCCGCCCGCTTGCGCGCCGCCGGCGACGACCGCACGCGCGACTCATCGCTAGGGGCAGACGGTGACAAGGAGGACGAGGACGACAAGGAGGAGGCAGGGGCCGGCGAGTTGTCGGCGAGGGGCTCGACCCCCGCCGACGCCAGGGCGGGGAGTGCCTCGTCCAGCGAGTCGGCGATCAGCGCGACGACGGTCGTCACCGGTACGAGCCGGTCGGAGGCCGGGACGACGATCCGGCGGAGGTACCCCGCGACCGCCGCCTCCACCTCCATCGTCGCCTTGTCGGTCTCGGTCTCGAAGAGGACGTCGCCGGCCGCGACGCGGTCGCCCTCCTTCTTGTGCCAGGCGAGGATCTTGCCCTCGTCCATCGTGAGGCCGAGCTTGGGGAGGATCACCTTCGTCACGCTCACGCGAGCATCTCCTTCACGACGCGCACGATGTCGTCCACCTGAGGCACGACGCTCTGCTCGAGGTGCCGCGCGTACGGGATCGGCGTCTCCATCCCCGCCAGGCGCCGCGGGGCGGTGTCGAGATCGTCGAAGGCCTCCTCGGCCACGAGCGCGGCGATCTCCCCACCGTAGCCGCCGCGGCGGATCGCCTCGTGGACGACGAGGAGCCGGTGCGTCTTCCGCACCGAGGCGAGCACGGCCGCCCGGTCGAGCGGCACGAGCGTGCGAAGGTCCACGACCTCCACGTCGATCCCGTCCTGCGCGAGCGTCGCCGCGGCCTCGAGCGAGAAGAGGACGTGCCGCGACCAGCTCACGAGCGTGAGGTCCTTCCCGGGACGCTTCACGTCGGCGACCCCGAGCGGCACGACGTGCTCGCCGACCGGGACCGGACCCTTCGTCCGGTAGAGGAGCTTGTGCTCCAGGAAGATGACCGGATCGTCGTCGCGGATCGCGGCGGTGAGCAGGCCCTTCGCGTCGGCGGGGGTCGCCGGCATGACGACCTTGAGCCCGGCGACGTGGGCGAACCAGGCCTCGAGCGACTTGGAGTGCTGCGCCGCGTTCCCCCGCCCCGAGCCGCCCTGCGCCCGGAACACCATCGGCACGCGGGCCTGGCCGCCGAACATGAAGCGGTTCTGCGCCGCCTGGTTCACGAGCTGGTCGATCGCGAGGCCGGCGAAGTCCACGTACATGACCTCGACGACGGGGCGCAGGCCGGTGAGCGCGGCGCCGACCGCGGCGCCGGTGATGCCGAGCTCGCTGATCGGCGTCATGCGGATCCGCTCGGGACCGAACTCCGCGAGGAGCCCCGCGGTCACGCCGAACGCGCCGCCGAGCTTCCCGATGTCCTCGCCCAGCACGAACACGCGCGGGTCCCGGGTCATCTCGAGGCGCAGCGCGTCGCAGAGCGCCTCGTTGTAGAAGAGATCCTTCGTCGCCACGGCGCTAGCTGGCATAGACGTCCTCCGGCAGCCGGATCGGCGAGGCGAGCGGGCCCGCCTCGGCCCAGGCGATGCCGGCCTCGATCTCCCGGTCGATCTCGGCGTCGACCGCGTCCAGCGCGACGGCGGTCGCGACGCCCTCGGCGGTCATCCAGCCGCGGGCGAGCGTGAGCGGGTCGCGATTCGTGCGCCAGTCCTCGACCTCGTCCTTGGTCCGGTATGGCTGCGGGTCGCCGTACCAGTGGCCCTCGTAGCGGTAGGTCTCGGCGACGACCAGGGTCGCGCCTTCGCCGCGCCGCGCCCGGGCGACCGCCTCGCCGAAGATGCGGTACGTCTCGCGCACGTCCTGGCCGTTCACGCGGACGCCCGCGATCCCGTAGCCGGCGGCGCGGAGGGAGATGTCCTCCACGCCGAAGGCGTCCTTGGTGGGATTGGTCTCGGCGTACTGGTTGTTCTCGCAGACGTAGACCACCGGGAGCTTCCAGATCGCGGCGAGGTTGAGCGACTCGTGGAAGGTCCCCTCGTTCGCCGCGCCGTCGCCGAAGTACGACGCGGCGACCTGGTCGGTCCCGCGCATCTTCGCCGAGAGCGCCGCACCGGTCGCGATCGGGATCCCGCCGCCGACGATGCCGTTCGCGCCGAGGTTGCCCTTCGAGGTGTCGGCGATGTGCATCGAGCCGCCGCGCCCGCGGCAGTACCCCGCCTCGCGGCCGAGGAGCTCGGCGAACATCCGCCCCACGTCGGCGCGCTTCGCGATGCAGTGGCCGTGTCCCCGGTGGGTCGAGGTGATCCAGTCGTCGTCGCGGAGGTGCGCCGAGAGGCCGGCCGCGATCGCCTCCTCGCCGGCGTACGAGTGGATCGTGCCCCAGAGCTTGCCCTCGCCGAAGAGCTGGACCGCGCGCACCTCGAAGCGCCGGATGCGCCGCATGACGCGGTACAGCTCGAGCGCCCCTTGCCTGTCGATCATGGCGGTCACGAGAGGTCCTCCTTCGCGGGCAGCAGCATCACGCGGATCGCACCGTCGCGGCGCTCGACGAAGGTCTGCCAGGCCTCGGCGAAGCGCTCGAGCGGGAAGCGGTGCGTCACGAGCGGCTCGACCTCGATCTGCCCGCGGGCGAGCAGCGCGAGCGCGCGCGCCGAGATGCCCTTGGGGTTCGCGACGGAGCCGAGCACGTCCAGGTGGCCGCGCACGATCGTCGAGAGCTCGATGCCCTCGAGCGGCACCCCCAGGCCGGTCGCGCCGCCGAGCACCACCCGGCCGCCGCGCCGGGCGATGCGGAGCGCGTCGCGCGCGGCGTCGGCGGTCCCGGCGAACTCGACCACCAGGTCGGCCGTGCCGGTGAGCGCCGCGGTGCCCGCGGCATCGACGAGCAGGTCGGCGTACGCCGCCGCGCGCGCCATCCGCGCGCCGCGCCCGACCAGGATGACGCGCCCCGCGCCCGAGGCGCGCGCGAGCTGCGCCGCGCAGAGCCCGATCGCGCCGGGGCCGATGACCGCGACCGTCTCGCCCGCAGCGAGGCGGCCGCGCTCGAGCGCCCAGAGCGCGACGCCGAGGTTGTCGGTCCAGGCGCCCGCGGCGTACGAGACGCCCGCGGGAAGCGCGTGGAGCGCGGCCACCGGGACGGCCACGTACTCGGCGAGGCCGCCCGGCACGGTGAAGCCGATGTGCGCGTGGCCGGTCTCGCGCTTCCCGTAGCTGAGGCAGAGGTTGTAGAGGCCCTCGCGGCAGCGCGCGCACGCGCCGCAGCCGACGTGCGCCTCCACACCGACCCGCGTGCCGACCGGTGGACCGGTCACCCCCAGGCCGAGCGCGACGACGTCGCCGGCGAACTCGTGCCCGGGAACGTGGGGGAAGGCCGTGCCGGCGAACGTCCCGGCGAGCACCTTGCGATCCGTCGCGCAGACCATCGACGCGCGCACGCGGAGGAGCGCCTGCTCCCGCCCCGGCACGGGCACCGCGATCGTCTCGATCCCGAACTCGTCCGGTCTCGGGAAGACGACCGCGCGCATCGTGGCCGGCACTGCCGGGGCGCTCGGCGGCGGGCCGCTCGTGAGCGGCGATCGCGCGTCGCCGCTCACGGGTGCGGTTCGCCGCGGAAGCGGTCGAGGTGGACGACCTCGTCGAACGGCAGGCGGTCCTTCTCCGGCACGGTCGCGGCGTAGCCAACGGTGAGCGTGCCGAGGAACGTCCAGCGCAGCGGGACGTTGAGGATCCGCTTCGCCTTCTCGGTGATCCAGTGCTGGACGAAGATCGCGCCGAGGCCGAGCGAGTGCGCGCGCAGCCACATCGCGTAGGCGGCCATCGCGCCGGCCCACTCGAAGCCGTTGTCGGCGTGGACGTTGGTCAGGCTCTTCGCCGGATCGGCGACGACCGCGACGACCTCGGGCCGCAGGAGGTCGTTGACGAACCCGCTCGGCCCGCCGGGCCGGAAGATCGGGTCCCAGTACGCGGAGAGCTCCTTCGACTCGATCGCGAGCGCCTGGAGCTGCTCCTTGAGCGCGCGGTCGCGGACCCAGACGAGCCGGACCGGCTGGCGGTTCGCCGGCGAGGGCGCCCAGCGTCCGGCCTCGAGGATCTCCCGCATGAGGTCCGCCGGGACCTCGCGGTCGAGGTACTCGCGCACCGCTCGGCGCGTGCGCATGAGCGCGCCGAGGTCATCCGGCCGCCCGGCTCGCTCCGCCGACCGGTCGGTCATGGCTCGACGATCACCTTCAGCGCGCCGTCGATGCGCTCGTTGAACGTGCGGAGCGCCTCGCGGAAGTCCGCGAGCTTGAAGTGGTGGGTGATCAGCTTGGCGGCCGGCAGGCGGCCGTCGGCGATGAGCGGGATGACCTCTTCCATCGTGTTCCGGTTCGCCCGGACCCCGTAGAGGTCGATCTCCTCCAGGACGATCTTCTGGAAGTCCACCGAGACCGGCTCCTTGGGGATCCCGGTGAAGGCGACCCGGCCGCCCTTGCGGACCATCCCGATGGACTGGCGGACCGAGTCCTTCGTGCCCGCGGAGTCGAGCGCGACGTCGACGCCCATCCCGCCGGTGAGCTCGCGGACGCGCGCCACCGGGTCGCCGTCGTGGTAGTCCACGACCTCGAAGCCGAGCTCCCGCGCCCGCTCCAGCCGCTTCCCGCCGCCGACGACGACCACGCGAGCGGCACCGAGGGCCTTGGCGCACATCCCGACGAGGAGGCCCATCCCGCCGGAGCCGACCGAGGCGACGACGTCGCCGGGCTGGATGCCCGGCCGCTTGACGGAGTGGAGCGCGATCGAGGCGGTGTCGCAGAGCGCCGCGACGTCGTAGGGCATCGCGTCGGGGATCCTGAAGACCGCCTTCATCGTGTGGACGACGTAGTCGGCGTAGGAGCCTTGCGTGTAGTGACCGTACTGCCGGTGGCCCAGGTCCTCGCGGCCGTAGTTGAAGCAGAGGTTGTAGCGGCCGGTCCGGCACATCCGGCAATAGCCGCAGCCGGAGTGCGAGGTGCCGGCGACGCGCGTGCCGGGCGTGAGACCGTACTCGAGCGCGATCGGGCCGGCCCGCACGACCTCGCCCGACCACTCGTGGCCGGGGATGAAGGGGTAGGCGCGGGGCCAGCGGCCCTTGAAGGAGCCCTCGATGATCTCGGCGTCGGTGCCACAGATCGCGATCGCCTTCACCCGGCAGAGGACCTCGTTCGGTCCCGGAGCCGGCTCCGCGACGTCCTCGCGGATCTCGAACTCGTGCGGCGCGGTGAGGACGAGCGCACGCATCGGCTCAGGCCTCCAGCCTGCCGAGCCAGAGCGGGCTCATTCGTCGAGGAAGGCGACGACGCGGCAGATGCAGCCCTCGCCGTTCACCCAGCGCCATGGGAACGCGCCCACGTTCACCCGGCGGCCGGCCAGCTCGGCCATCTCGCCGCCGAGGTTCTCGAGCATGCAGATGTTCGCCTTCGCCATGTGGTAGTGGACGTGCTCGAAGTCGCGCATCGGGAGCGTGTCGTCCACCGGCCTGCCGGTCTGCGCCTCGTACTCCTTCACGAGGTCGGGCCGGAAGTGCCGGACGCGAACGTGGAGCGAGTGGTCCATCGACGCGAGGTCGCCGCCGATCATCTTGACCTTCTTCTCCACGAGGTAGTCGCAGACCTCGGGCATCGGTCCCGGGTGCCGGTCGAAGTACATGACGTCGTCGCGCGTGGGCTTGGTCCAGTTGTAGCGATCCCAGCCGGTGTAGAAGAGGACGATGTCGCCTTCGCGGATCGCCTCGCCCTTCGGCACGCAGGAGAGGACGTCCGCGAGCGAGTAGTACGACCACGGCCCGGTGAGCGGCCGCAGGTCGAGAATGAGCGCGGTCCCGAAGAGGTCGCCGATCGGGATCTCGCCCAGGTGCTTGCCGGTGGGCCAGTAGTGGATCGGCGCGTCGATGTGCGTGCCGGTGTGCATGTTCGTCTTCACGAGCACCGTGCTCTTCCCGTCGCGCTGGTGCGTCGTGATGTCGCTCACCTCGACGGAGGCGAACTGCGGCCAGGTCGGCATCCGGTCGCCCCACGGCTGGGTCAGGTCGACGAGTCTCAAGGCCGCGCCTCCTTGGAAGCCGGGCTCATCAGTACGGGAAGTCCTTCTTGCCGAGCTGCGCGACGACGCGGTTGGCGACGGTGAGGTCGACCGCTTGCGCGAACGTCACGGACTTGTCGATCTGCTTCGCCTCGAGCAGGCTCGCGACCGTCCCGTTCACGTTCTTCTGCGGCACGCCCTCGTTCTGCGGCCAGGCCTTCGCCTTCTCGAGGGTCGCGTAGGCCGCCTCGACGATCGGCTGCTCGAGCTTCGTCTCGCGCACGGCCATCGCGACGATCTTCGCCCGCTGCGCGGGGTCGTACATCGCGCGGGCCGCCCGCATCAGCGCCCGCACCATGCACTCGGTGGTCGCGCTGGTGGCCTTGGCCGCCGGCACCGCGTAGACCGCGTACTGGTAGTCGGGGAGCACTTCCCACATGTTCGCGAGGACCTTGATGGTCGGCGCCGTCTTCTGGACGGTGAGGACCTGGTCGACGTGGAGGATGCCCGTGTCCACGGCGCCGGCGACGAGCTGCTGGACCCGCGCGGCCGTCGTGGTCGTGACGAAGGTGACGTCCTTCGCGTCGATGCCGTTCTTCTTGAGGAGCGCGCGGGAGAGCGCATCGGCGAAGCCGCCCGGCTCCTGGATGCCGATCTTCTTGCCCTTGAGGTCGGCGGCCGTCTTGATCGTGTCGCGCACCGCGAAGACCTGGCTGAGGCCGGGCGAGTAGGTCTGCACGATCTTCACCTCGACGCCCTGGGCGATCGCGGTGATGACCGGCTCGGTCGAGGTGCCCGCGAGGTCTACGCCGCCCGCGGCCATCGCGCGGAGCGCTCCGACACCGCCCTCGAACCGCACCAGCTCGACGGTGAGGTTCTCCTCCTTGAAGTAGCCGAGCTCCTGCGCCACGTACGGCGGAAGGTGAACGACGTTCGGCGGCGTCACCGGGACCGCGATCTTCACGCCGGTCGCCTGGCAGGTCGCCTTCGGAGCCGCAGCCACAGTGGCCGTGGCTGCTGGTGCGGCCGGCGCGGCGGAGGCGGCCGGGGCCGCGGGCGCCGCGGAGGCCGCGGGCGCTGGTGTGCTCGTGCCACCGCCGCACGCGGTGACCAGGAACGCGAGGACGAGCGCGAGCGCTGCGAGTCGCTTGGACATGGTCAGCCCTCCCTCTATGTCTCGCGTCGCGTCCATGGCGCGACGCGGCCTTCGATGAACTGCACGAGACCCATGAGCGTGATGCCGAACGCGGCTACCACGATGACCGGCACGAACATCTTGTCGATCCGGAACGTGTTCTGGTACGCGATGATGAGGTAGCCCAGGCCGGCGAGCCCGACCAGGAACTCGGACACGATCATGCCGATGAGCGCGCGTCCGATCGCGAGGCGCACGCCGGCGAGGAGGAACGGCATCGAGCCGGGCAGGATGACGTCCACCCACAGGCGGCGCTCGCTCGTGTTGAAGGCGCGGGCGACCTCGAGCAGGCCGCGATCGACGTTCCGGACGCCCTGCTGCATGTTGATGAGGATCGGGAAGATCGCGAAGAGTACGACCGTGGCCACCCGGGGCGCGTCGCCCTCGTACTTGAAGGCGACCGCGATGAGCGGCACGAGCGCGACCGACGGCACCGAGTAGAGCGCGCTCACCCAGGGGTCGGTGATGTTGTAGACGAGGCGCGACCGGCCCGAGACGATGCCGATGAGCGTGCCGGCGACGAGCGCGATGGCCAGTCCGGAGACGAAGACCCGCAGGCTCTGGGTCAGGGCGATCGCCAGCTCGCCGTTCTCCACGAGCTCGAAGAACGCGCGGAAGATCTGCGACGGCGGGCGGAGGATGATCGGGTTCAGCTTCGCGCCGAACAGCTCCCAGACCGCGAGGACGACGGCGATCGAGCCGACCCGCGCGGTCCAGTCGCTGCGCAGCAGCCGCCCGACGGCGCGCGGTCCTCCGCCGGCGCCCGCGTTCGTCCGCGCGAGCACCTCGGTGCCCGCGCCGTGCACGGTCATGCCGCCTTCTCCCGGAGCAGGCGCCAGCAGCGGTCGCGGAGCGGGACGAAGTGCGGGTCGGCGAAGACGCTCGCGACGGTCCGCGGGCGCGGGATGTCCACGCTCACGACCTCCCGCACGCGCGCGGGGCGCTCGCTGAGGACCACGATCCGGTCGCCGAGCGCGATGGCCTCCTCGATCGAGTGCGTGATGAAGACCATCGTGCGCCCGATCGTCTGGTAGATCCGGAGCAGCTCGTCCTGCAGCACCTCGCGCGTGAGCGAGTCCAGCGATGCGAACGGCTCGTCCATGAGGAGCACGTCGGGCTCCATCGCGAGCGCGCGCGCGAGCCCCACGCGCTGCTGCATGCCGCCGGAGAGCTGGTACGGGTACGACCGCTCGAAGCCCGCGAGCCCCGCCATCGCCAGGTAGCGGTCCACCCGCTCGTCGATCGTCGCGCGCGGCGCGCCGGCGAGCTCGAGCCCGTACGCCGCGTTCTCGCGCACGCGCTTCCAGGGCATGAGACCGAAATGCTGGAAGACCATCGCCACGTTCCGGCGGGGGGCGGTGAGCGGCGTGCCATCCACCAGCACGCGGCCGCCGTCGAGGCGCACGAGCCCGTGGAGCGCGCGCAGGAGCGTGGTCTTCCCGCAGCCCGACGGGCCGAGGATGCACACCGTCTCGCGATCCTCGACCGCGAGGTCGAGCCCTTCGAACACGGTCACCGCCCCGCCCGAGAAGCGCTTCGTGCCGGCCTCGACCACGATGCGTGCGGTCACGCGATCCTCCGCGCGCGTGCGGGCGGGACGGTCGCGCCGCGCTCGGCCGGGTGGCGCGCGGTCGAGCCCCGCACCACCAGCCGCGCCGCGAGCACGATGCGCGGGACCGCGATCGCCTCGCCGGCGCTGAGCCGCCTCGACGGCTCGACATCGAGCCCTGCATCGATACCCGCGGGTTCCGGAGCCGGTGGTGCGTTCGCCTTCCGCTTCCTTTCTTTCGAGAAATGTGATCTACGTCATGGTGCGCATCCCAAACGAATCCCAACTTTACGTAGCCGATACCACGTATTACCATCTGTTCCAATCGTTTCTCATTCATTCGAGACCCCTGACTCGCCCGGGCCCTCCGGATGGAGGTACAACGACGAGGGATCTCGCCATCAGGACGAACCACCCGTTCGGGAATGAACCGGCGGGACCGCTCTCCACCACCTGGATAAGGAGACCTGCAGAGATGGCCGACGAGATGAACGAGACCTACCGAAAACTTTCGGAGGCCATCGAGTTCGGGGACGAAGACACCGCGGCGGAGCTCGCCCAGAC
>Ga0080064_1007347_pt1 | contig 11197 bp, 10 predicted proteins | sample Subgrocontami54m_FD_69260 | JGI IMG/M metagenome (GOLD analysis project Ga0080064, IMG submission 69260) | Subsurface groundwater microbial communities from S. Glens Falls, New York, USA - GMW46 contaminated, 5.4 m (SPADES assembly) (version 2) ... | reverse complement strand
GTCCCGATGCGACCGGGGAGTCGATCGACGCCGAGGGCTGGTTCCACACCGGAGACGCCGGCTTCTTCGACGAGGACGGCCACCTGAAGATCATCGATCGCGCCAAGGACGTCGGCAAACTGGCGGGCGGCGCCATGTTCGCGCCCAACTACATCGAGAACAAGCTCAAGTTCTTCTCCTACATCAAGGAGGCGGTCGCGTTCGGCCACGGGCGCGAGATGGTATGCGCCTTCATCAACATCGACATGGGCGCGGTGGGCAACTGGGCGGAGCGCCGCAATATCGCCTATTCCGGCTATACCGACCTGGCGCAGAAGCAGGAGGTATACGACCTCATCCGGGAATGCGTGGAGAGCGCCAACGCGGACCTTGCGCACGATCCCGTGCTCGCCGAATCGCAGGTGCACCGGTTCCTGATCCTGCACAAGGAGCTCGACCCCGACGACGACGAGCTGACGCGCACGCGCAAGGTGCGCCGCGGCTTCATCGCGGAGAAATACCGGGTGCTGACCGACGCGCTCTACTCGGGCAAGCCCTCGCAGTTCATCGAGACGCAGGTCAAGTTCGAGGACGGGCGCACCGGCATGATCAGCGCCGATCTGCGCATCGCCGACGCAAAGACATTTCCGCACCTCGCAACGAAAGCCGCCTGAACGGGGAACGACGGTGGGCGAAGGCAGAAAAATCGGCGGGCCGATCCTGATCGTGGACGACATATCGCTGTCGTTCGGCGGCGTGAAGGCGCTGCAGAACGTGTCTTTCGACGTGCGCGAGCACGAGATCCGCGCGATCATCGGGCCCAACGGCGCGGGCAAGAGTTCGATGCTGAACGTCATCAACGGCGTGTACCAGCCGCAATTCGGCACGGTCACGTTCAAGGGCGAGAAGCGCCACCATGTCGATCCGCACCACGCCGCCGCCCAGGGGATCGCGCGCACTTTCCAGAATATCGCGCTGTTCCGGGGCATGACGGTGCTGGACAACATCATGACCGGCCGCAACCTGAAGATGCGGACCAATTTCCTGCAGCAGGCGATCTGGCTGGGGCCGGCTAGGCGCGAGGAGCTGGAGCACAGGCGCAAGGTGGAGCAGGTGATCGACTTCCTCGAAATACAGCACATCCGCAAGACCCCGGTCGGGCGCTTGCCCTACGGGCTGCAGAAGCGCGTGGAGCTCGGGCGGGCGCTCGCTGCGGAGCCGGTCCTGTTCCTGCTCGACGAGCCCATGGCCGGAATGAACGCCGAGGAAAAGCAGGACATGTGCCGCTTCATCCTCGATGTCAACGACCAGTTCGGGACCACCATCGTGCTGATCGAGCACGACATGGGCGTGGTGATGGACCTCTCCGACCGCGTGCTGGTGCTCGACTACGGCCGCAAGATCGCCGACGCCACCCCCGACGAGGTGCGCGGCGATCAGACGGTGATCGACGCCTATCTCGGCGTTGCGCATTGAAACGGCCCTGACGCATGAACTGGCAGTTCTTCATCGAGGTCCTGGCCGGCGGGCTGCTCGCCGGCGTGATGTATTCGCTGGTGGCGCTCGGGTTCGTGCTCATCTACAAGGCATCCGGGGTGTTCAACTTCGCGCAGGGCGCGATGGTGTTCTTCGCCGCGCTCACCTTCGTCAGCCTGGTCGAGCACGGAGTGAATTTCTGGCTCGCGATGTTGATCACGCTTTCGGTGATGGTGGTCCTCGCCATCGGCATCGAACGGCTGGTGCTGCGGCCGCTGGTAAACCAGCCGCCGATCACGCTGTTCATGGCCACCATCGGCCTCACCTACGTGCTCGAGGGCTTGTCGCAGATGCTGTGGGGCTCGCAGCCTCATGGTCTGGAGCTCGGCATACCCGACGAGCCGATGGAGTGGCTGTCGCAGGCCGCCAACATCAACATCAGCCAGTTCGACCTGGCCGCGGCGTTGGTGGCCGGAGTCCTGGTCGCGGTGCTGGCGGTCTTCTTCCAGAAAACGCGCATCGGGCGCGCACTGCGCGCCGTCGCCGACGACCACCAGGCGGCGCTCGCGGTCGGCATTCCCTTGCGCCAGATCTGGGCCATTGTCTGGGCGGTGGCGGGATTCGTCGCGCTGGTGGCGGGCCTCATGTGGGGCGCGCGCAACGGCGTGCAGTACGCGCTGACCTTCCTCGCGTTGAAGGCGCTGCCGGTGCTGATCCTGGGGGGCTTCGAGTCGGTGGCCGGCGCGATCGTCGGCGGCCTCATCATCGGCGCCTCGGAGAAGCTGGCCGAGGTCTACATCGGCCCCTTCGTCGGCGGCGGCATCGAGTCCTGGTTCCCCTACGTGCTCGCGCTCCTGTTCCTGCTGGTTCGCCCGGAAGGGCTGTTCGGCGAGCGGCACATCGACAGGGTGTAGGAGGAAAGCCGAACCATGTTCTATCGCGAAGCGGGCCAGTTCAAATCGACCTACGCCGGGGACCAGCAGATCTTTCCGATCCGGCAGGACCGCATCGGCGTCGCGCTGGTGCTGTTCGTCGCGTTCGTGGTGGTTCCGCTCACCGCAAACCAGTACTGGTTCTCCGCCATCCTGACCCCGGTCCTGATTCTCGCCCTGGCGACGCTCGGCCTGAACATCCTCACCGGCTACGCCGGCCAGCTCTCGCTCGGGACGGCTGCTTTCATGGCGGTGGGCGCGTTCATGGCCTACAACTTCGAGCTGCGGCTGCCGGCGGGGTTTCCGATCATCGGCTCGTTCATCCTGGCGGGCCTGTGCGCCGCGGCGGTCGGGATCGTGTTCGGGCTGCCTTCGCTGAGAATCAAGGGTTTCTACCTGGCGGTGGCGACGCTCGCCTGCCAGTTCTTCGTGCTGTGGGCGCTGCAGCGCGTCGGCTGGTTCTCGAACTACAGCACCTCGGGCGTGATCGCGGCGCAAAAAGTGGTGATGTTCGGCTACGCGTTCGACACGCCCAGAAGCAAGTATCTATTGACCCTAGGGATCGTGGTGGTAATGGCGCTGCTTGCCAAGAACCTGGTGCGCAGCGAAACCGGCCGCGCCTTCATGGCGGTGCGCGACATGGACGTGGCGGCCGAGGTGATCGGCATCCGCATGATGCACACCAAGCTGCTCGCCTTCGCCATCAGCTCGTTCTATTGCGGGGTCGCCGGGGCGCTGTACGCGTTCTGCTACCTCGGCACCGTCGAGCCGGAGGCCTTCAACCTGGACCTTTCGTTCCGCGTGCTGTTCATGGTCATCGTGGGCGGCGCGGGCTCGATTCTCGGCTCGTTCCTGGGCGCCTTCTTCATCACCCTGCTGCCGATCTTCCTCAACATCGGCTCCGGGTGGGTCGCGGGAGCGTTCGACATCGAAATCTCCCACGCGCTGGTCTCGAACCTCGAGTCGATGGTGTTCGGCGGGCTCATCATTTTCTTCCTGATCGTCGAGCCGCTCGGGCTGGCACGGCTGTGGCAGGTGGGCAAGGAAAAGCTGAGGCTGTGGCCATTTCCGCATTGACCGGTTCGAGGAACCGGGCGTTTTTCATTTTGAGGTCGAATTCGGTATAGTGAGTTGGCTGGCAATACAAGTACACACGGCGAGTCTTCAACCTGAGGAGGTATCGCAATGCTGACACGAAATCTGGCACTGGCGGGCGTGGCGGCCCTGGCGCTCGCTTCCGCCCCGGCGTGGGCGCAGAACGAGCAGTTCATTCCGGCCAACGGCTACTGGGTGGGACCTTATGCGCCGGGAGGATCCGGCTTCTTCGGCGGGATGATCGACTACTTCCAGATGCTCAACGATCGCGACGGCGGCATCAACGGCGTCAAGCTGACCTGGGAGAAATGCGAGACGGAATACAACAACGCGCGCGGGGTCGAGTGCTACGAGCGCAGCAAGAAGAAGGGGCCGACGGGCGCATCGGTGGTGCACCCGCTTTCGACCGGTATCACGTACTCGCTGATCGAGAAGGCCACTGGTGACAAGATCCCCCTGATCTCGATGGGCTATGGTCGCACCGACGCCTCCGACGGCCGGGTGTTCCCGTACGTGTTCCCGCTGATCACGAACTACTGGAGCCAGAACACGGCGAAGATCAAGTTCATCGGCATGAAGGAAGGCGGGATGGACAAGCTGAAGGGCAAGAAGATCGTGAACCTCTATCACGACTCGGCCTACGGCAAGGAAACCATTCCCGTGCTCGATGTCCAGGCCAAGAAGTACGGTTTCCAGGTGACGCACATCGCCGTGCCGCACCCGGGCAACGAGCAACAGGCGCAGTGGCTGCAGATCCGGCAGATCAAGCCCGACTGGGTCATTCTGCGCGGCTGGGGCGTGATGAACCCGACCGCGCTCAAGGCGGCCGCCAGGGCCGGGTTCGCGCGCACCAAGATCGTCGGCGTGTGGTGGTCGGGTGCCGAGGAGGACGTCATACCCGCCGGCGACGCGGCCAAGGGCTACATCGCCGCGGGCTTCAACCTGCCGGGAACGAGCTTTCCGGTAATGCAGGAAATCCTCAAGCACGATTACAAGAAGAACAAGGGCGAGATGGAGGACAGCTCCCGCATCGGCTCGATCTACCATACGCGCGGCGTCGTCGCCGGAATACTGACCGCGGAGGCCATCCGCACGGCGCAGGGCAAGTACGGCAAGAAGCCGCTCACCGGGGAGCAGGTGCGCTGGGGCATCGAGAACCTGAAGATCGACGACGCGCGCCTGAAGCAGCTCGGCGCGGTCGGCCTGATGCAGCCGCTCAAGGTCTCGTGCCTGGACCACGAGGGCGGCGGATCGGTCAAGTTCCTTCAATGGGACGGGAGAAAGTGGAACGTGATCACGGACTGGATCACCTCCGATCAGTCGATCGTGCGTCCGATGGTCGAGCAATCGGCCGCGCAGTATGCGAAGGAAAAGGGCATCACGCCGCGCGACTGTTCCAAGGAGAGCTGACGCTCTTTTGGTGAGGGGTGAGGAGAGAGGAGTGAGGCGGGGAATCCCGCTTCGCTCGTCCTGACTCCTCACCCCTCACCCCTCACCCCTCACGCTTCTTAGAACATGTCCGCCGTCCTCATGCCCGAAGCTTCCGCCACTCCGAGGCCCGAGCCGCAGAAGGCCTACCTTTCGGTCAACAACATCGAGGTCATCTACGACCACGTGATCCTGGTGCTGAAGGGCGTCTCGCTGTCGGTGGAGCAGGGACGGATCGTGGCGCTGCTCGGCGCCAACGGCGCGGGGAAGACGACCACGCTGAAGGCGATCTCCAACCTGCTGCGCGCCGAGCGGGGCGAGGTCACCAAGGGCGCAATAGAGTTCGACGGCAGGCGCGTGGACCGGCTCACGCCCAACCAGCTGGTGCGCCTGGGCGTGTGCCAGGTGATGGAAGGGCGCCACTGCTTCCAGCACCTGACGGTGGAGGAGAACCTGCTCACCGGCGCGTTCACGCGCGGCGTGAGCCGCGCCGAGATCAAGCGCGATCTCGATCTCGTCTACGGCTATTTCCCGCGGCTCCAGGAGCGCAGGGGCAGCCTCGCCGGCTACACCTCCGGCGGCGAGCAGCAGATGACCGCGGTCGGCCGGGCGCTGATGGCGCGGCCGAAGATGATCCTGCTCGACGAGCCGTCGATGGGGCTCGCGCCGCAGATCGTCGAGGAGATCTTCGAGATCGTGAAGGACCTCAACCAGAAGGAAGGCGTCTCGTTCCTGCTCGCCGAGCAGAACACCATGGTGGCGCTGCGCTATGCCGACTACGGCTATATCCTCGAAAACGGGCGCGTCGTGATGGACGGCGCGGCGGCGAGCCTGCGCGAGAACGAGGACGTCAAGGAGTTCTACCTCGGGCTGTCGAGCGCCGGCCGCAAGAGCTTCCGCGACACCAAGTTCTACCGGCGCCGCAAGCGCTGGCTGTCCTGAAGCACCCGGACAGATGCCCGAATACTACGATACGCTGGAGACGCGCGACCCGGCCGAGCGCGAACGCGCGCTCATGGCGGCGCTGCAGAAGCAGCTCGAGCACGCGAAGAAGAACGCTTCCGCGTTCGCGAGGATGTTCGCCGGCGTCGAGCCGCGCGACATCGCCTCGCGCAAGGCGCTCGCCCGGCTTCCGGTCACGCGGAAATCGGACCTGAAGGAACTGCAGCAGGCTGCGCCGCCCTTCGGCGGACTCGCCGCGACCGCACCCGGACGGCTCGCGCGGCTGTACATGTCGCCGGGCCCCATATTCGATCCGGAGGGCCGCGGCGCCGACTGGTGGCGCATGGCGCGGCCGATGTTCGCCGCGGGCATCCGGCCGGGAGACGTGGTGCAGAACTGTTTTTCCTACCACTTCACGCCCGCCGCATCGATGATGGAGTGCGGGGCGCACGCGCTCGGCTGCGCGGTGATCCCCGCGGGGACCGGACAGACCGAGATGCAGGTGCAGTCGATGGCCAAGCTGAGGCCCTCGGCCTACCTCGGCACGCCCTCGTTTCTCAAGATCATCCTGGAGAAGGCGGCCGAGATCGGCGCGGACGTGTCGAGCGTGAAGACGGCGGTCGTCGGCGCCGAGGCCTTGCCGCCGTCGTTGCGCAAGTGGCTGCACGAGCACGGCGTCGCGCGCGTGCAGCAGATCTACGCGTCCGCCGATCTCGGCAACATCGCCTACGAGAGCGAGGCGCTGGAGGGCATGATCATCGACGAGGAAGTCATCGTCGAGATCCTGCGCCCGGGGACGGGCGATCCGGTCGCCGAGGGCGAGGTCGGCGAGGTCGTGGTGACCACGCTCAATGCCGACTACCCGCTCCTGCGCTTCGCCACCGGCGATCTGTCGGCGGTGCTTCCGGGGGCGAGCCCCTGCGGCCGCACCAACATGCGCATCCGCGGCTGGATGGGGCGCGCGGACCAGGCCACCAAGGTGAAGGGCATGTTCGTGCACCCTTCGCAGGTTGCCGAAGTCGCAAAGCGCCACCGCGAAATCCTGAAGGCGCGGCTGGTCGTCGACAACCCCGGCGGACAGGACCGCATGACGCTGCACTGCGAGGTCGCCGAGGGCACGCCCGCCGCTCTGGTCAAGGCGATCGCCGAGAGCCTGCGCGACGTGACCAAGCTGCGCGGCGAGGCGGCACTCCGCGCGCCCGGTGAGCTGCCGAACGACGGCAAGGTCATCGAAGACGCGAAGAAGTACGAATAGCGTGAGGACGCCGTCGCGTTTCGCCCTGGCCGCGTGCATCGCGCTTGGCGCGCCGTGCGCCCTGGCCGAACCCGCCGCCGAAGCAATCGTGCAGGTGGCGAGCCGCAGCGGCGTGACGATATCCTACCTGTTGCGCAGCGACGCCTCCGCAGCGCCGAAGGCCGTCGCGGTGCTCTTTCCCGGCGGCGACGGCCTGCTCAACCTCAGGCAGGAAGGCGCTGCGCTGCGCTTCGAGTACCCCGGCAACTTCCTCGTGCGCGCACGGGCGCTGCTGCAGGATACCGAGGTCGGCATTGCCGTGATCGACGTTCCCTCCGAGCTGCTGCGACGCGGCTACAGCGATGCGTTCCGGCAAAGCGGCGAGCACGCGGCCGATGTCGCCGCGGTGGTCGCCGACCTGCGCGGCCGCTTCAGGGGGGCCAAGGTCTACCTGGTGGGCACCAGCCGAGGCACGGTGTCCGCGGCCTACGCGGCGCGCCGCCTCGGCGCCGCCATCGACGGCGTGGTGCTCACCTCCACGGTGTTTATCGGCAGCCGCGGCGGCACCGGGCTGTCGGGCTTCGATTTCGGCGACATCCGCGCCCCGCTCCTGCTCGTGCATCATGCCGAGGACGGCTGCAGCGTCACGCCCTATCGATCCGCCGAGGCACTCGCGCCGAAGTACCCGCTGGTTACGGTGCGCGGCGGCCTGCCCGCACGGTCGGGCCCCTGCGAAGCCAGGGCGGCGCACGGATACCTGGGCAAGGAGGCCGAAACGATGGCGGCGATCAGGAACTGGATGCTGGGCCGGCCGTACCCGGCACGCATCGATTGAGCGCGAAGGCATGACGCATGACGACTGAGCGCAACAAGCCCCTGCACGGCGTCAGGGTACTGGACCTCACGCGGCTGCTGCCCGGGCCGATGGCGACCATGCACCTGGCCGACATGGGCGCCGACGTGATCAAGATCGAGGACACCGGCGCAGGCGACTATGCGCGTACGATGCTCGGCCCGCCGCGCGGCGGCATGAGCGAGTATTTCCGCGTCCTCAACCGCAACAAGCGCGCACTGCGGCTGGATCTCAAGCAGGCCGGGGGCCGTGAGGCCTTCCTGCGGCTGGCGCAGGGCGCCGACGTGGTCGTGGAAGGCTTCCGGCCCGGCGTGGTGAAGAAGCTCGGCGTCGACTACGGCGCGGTCGCCGCGGTCAACCCGCGCATCGTCTATTGCGCCATCACGGGCTACGGGCAGGACGGGCCCTACGCGATGCGCGCCGGCCACGACATCAACTACATCGGCTATGCGGGCGTGCTGGACCAGATCGGGCCCCTGGACGGCCCCCCGGTGGTGCCCAATTTCCAGATCGCCGATCTGCTCGGCGGAACGCTCACTTCGGCCATGGGCATACTCGCCGCGCTGGTGGACGCGCGCGCGCGCGGCCGCGGGCGTTACGTCGATGTCGCCATGGCCGATGCGGTGCTTGCGCACGCGGTGCTGCCGTTCGTGGGCCTGCTCGAGCAGGGCCACCCGCCTGCCCGCGCCACGCAGCGGCTCTCGGGCGGATTGCCCTGCTACAACGTCTATGCGACCCGCGACGGCCGCTACATGGCGGTGGGCGCGCTCGAGCCGAAGTTCTGGCATGCGCTGTGCGACGCGCTCGGCTGCCCGGAGCTCAAACCGCAGCACTACGTTTTCGGCAGCAGGGGAGCGCCGACCAGGGAACGGATCGCCGCGATCTTCGCCTCGCAGACCCAGGCCCACTGGACGGGGCAGCTTGCGCATCTGGACGCGTGCGTCACCCCTGCGCTCACCATCGAGGAGGCGCTTGCCGACGAGCAGTTTCGCGCGCGCGGGATGGTCGTGGACGCCGACGACGGCATGCAGCTCGCGCTGCCGGTGAAGTTCTCCGAGTTCGAATTCCAGATCGAGCGCGGCGCGCCGCAGGCTGGCGAGCACAGCGACGAGGTGCTGCGCGAAGCGGGCTACACCGCGGCGGAGATCGAGGCGCTGCGCTCGAAGGGGATCATCTAGGGCAGGCGATGAAATTCACCACGCTCAAGTACGAGAGGAAGGACAGGATCGCGCGGATCACGCTCGACCGGCCCGGGCGTCTGAACGCGATCGACGAGCGCATGCCGCGCGAAATCCGGCTCGCGGTGGAGCAGGCGAACGCGGACGACCGCGTCCACGTCATCGTGCTCGCCGGGGCGGGCCGCGCCTTCTGCGCCGGCTACGACCTGAAGCTGTTCGCCGAGCGCAAGGGGCGGCGCAGCGCGGTGATCCAGGAGATGCCCTGGGACCCGATGCAGGACTACCGGGTGATGAAGCGCTATACCGACGACTTCTTCACGCTGTGGCGCAGCTACAAGCCCACGCTGTGCAAGGTGCACGGCTACGCCGTAGCGGGCGGCTCGGACATCGCGCTCTCCTGCGACATCGTCGTGATGGCCGAGGACGCGAGGATAGGGTACATGCCGGCGCGCGTCTGGGGCTGCCCCACGACCGCGATGTGGGTCTACCGCCTGGGCGCGGAGAAGGCCAAGCGCATGCTGCTCACCGGGGACACCATCGACGGCAGGACCGCAAGACAATGGGGGCTCGTGTACGACGCGGTGCCGGCGAACAAGCTCGATGCCGCGGTCGATGCGCTCGCCGCGCGCATGGCGGGCGTACCCCGGAACCAGCTCATGATGCAGAAGCTGATGATCAACCAGGCCTACGACAACATGGGGCTCGCCGGCACCCAGCTGATCGCGACGCTGTTCGACGGCATCACGCGCCATTCTCCCGAAGGCGTCTGGTTCAAGGAATACGCCGAGCAACACGGGTTCCACGAGGCCGTGGCCTGGCGCGACAGCGGCAGGCCCATACCCGAAGGCAGGCGGCCTAAGCGGGCGTCGAAGGCCCGTCGCTGATGCGCCTGCTCATCCTGCTGTTCGGCCTGCTCGCCGCCGCGGCATCGAGCGCCCAGCAGCAGATCACCGAGGAAGTGCCCTACGTACGCACGCCGCAGGCCGTGGTGGACGCCATGCTCGAGCTGGCCGGGGTGCGCGCCAGCGATTTCCTGATCGACCTGGGCTCGGGTGACGGCCGCATCGTGATCACCGCGGCGCAGCGCCACGGCGCGCGCGGCTTCGGCGTCGACCTGGACCGGCGCCTCGTGAGCGAGAGCGAGGACAAGGCGCGCGCCGCGGGCGTGGCGGACCGCGTGGCGTTCTACGAGCAGGACATCTTCAAGACCGACCTCGAGTCGGCCTCGGTCATCACGATGTATCTGCTGCCGGAATACAATCTTGCGCTGCGGCCGCGCCTGCTCGCCCTGAAGCCCGGTACGCGCATCGTGTCCCACGACTGGGACATGGGCGACTGGAAGCACGACGCCTCGGTGGAGGTCGATGCGCCCGACAAGCCCGTGGGGCTCAGGAAATCGAGCACCGTGCACCTGTGGATCGTGCCGGCGCGGATCGAGGGCAGGTGGCGATCGAGCCTCGCGCCCGGCGGCCGCGTTGTGCGATTCGACCTGCAGCAGAATTTCCAGGAGCTCTCGGGCACGGTGAGCATCGGCGGGCGCAGCCTGCCGCTCGAGCGGACGACGCTGAAAGGGACGTTCCTGTCCTTCCGGGTGCAGGAGGGCAAGCGCACGCTGCGCTTCAACGGCCACGCGGCGGCGGGCCGGATCTCGGGCCAGCTCGGCGTCGGCGAGCACACCTATCGCTGGCGCGCGCTGCGCGCCGATTAGGCGAGCCCGTCATTCCCGCGCAAGCGGGAATCCAGTCTTGTCCACAGTCTGCTGGATCCCCGCTTTCGCGGGGATGACGCGTCTAGAGGCATCTCACGCTGCGACCAGCGGCACGAGGTCCCCGCCTTCGCGCGCCGCCGCGCGCGTGCGCTCCAGCTCGTGCACCAGCCATTCGGCGAAGCGCAGCGGCGCCAGGCCGAAGAACCGCCGGTTGAGATCGCGCAGGATGCCGGTTGCCTCGACGTATTCGGGCAGGAAGGCGATCGGCATGCGCTGCTTCTCGAGCAGCGCGAACGTGAGCATCACGCGGGCGGCGTGGCGCGCGAGCCGCGCCGGGTCCTCCTCGAACGCGTGCAGCCTCGAATAGGCGCG
>Ga0080064_1005208_pt1 | contig 11198 bp, 12 predicted proteins | sample Subgrocontami54m_FD_69260 | JGI IMG/M metagenome (GOLD analysis project Ga0080064, IMG submission 69260) | Subsurface groundwater microbial communities from S. Glens Falls, New York, USA - GMW46 contaminated, 5.4 m (SPADES assembly) (version 2) ... | reverse complement strand
GGAACCGTGACGCCGCTGCCGCAGCCCGGAAACCCCAAGCCCCGCCTGTTCCGCCTGGTCGATGACAAAGCGGTGATCAACCGGCTGGGTTTCAACAGCAAGGGGCTCGACGCCTTTGTCGAGCAGCTCGCAAAGCGGCGACGCAAAGGGGTTACTGCGGGCATCGTGGGCGCCAATGTCGGCAAAAACCGTGATACGCAGGATGCCGCGGCAGATTATGTGACCGGTATCGCGGCGGTGTGCGGGCACGCCGATTACCTGGTGTGTAACGTCTCGTCGCCCAATACGCCGGGGCTGCGCGGACTGCAAGCCAGATCGCAGATTGAGGAATTGATCGCGCGCGTGCTCGAGGCACGACGCCGTGCCACGGCGGACTCCGCGCGCCTGCCGCCGTTACTCGTCAAGGTCGGACCCGACCTGACCGAGGAGGAGGTACGCGATATCGCCGAAGTCGCGCTCGCTGCCGGGATCGACGGTTTGATTGTCGGCAATACCACGGTGGACCGTCCGCCGGAATTGCGCGGCCGGCATCGCAATGAAACGGGAGGGCTGTCGGGGCTGCCACTGATGGCCAAAGCCACGGCCTGCCTGGCCGCCATGTATCGATATACCGCCGGACGGCTGCCGCTCGTCGGTTGCGGCGGTGTTGCGAGCGGCGCCGATGCTTACGCGAAAATCCGCGCCGGCGCGTCGCTGGTGCAACTGTACTCGGCGCTGGTATATCACGGCCCCGGGCTGGTCGGCCGCATCAAGCGCGAGCTCGCGCAGCGGTTGCGTGCGGACGGTTTCAAAAGCGTGGGCGAGGCAGTCGGTGCCGATCACCGTTAAACGATGGCGGCATTTACTGCGCGGCTGTTCTGATCGCCCGGCGTTGCCTCTGATATAATTCGCACTCTTCAGCGCCCGTAGCTCATCTGGATAGAGTACTTGGCTACGAACCAAGGGGTAGGGGGTTCGAATCCCTCCGGGCGCGCCAGACTCAACATGGGCTTGCAGTAACGCAGGCCCTTTTGCCTGCCAGTGCGCGATCTCTTACTCGGAGGTACAACATGAACATCACATTGCGCGTTTTCGCGGTTGCGGCTCTGATAATGTTCGCGTCGACTCATCTATTCGCTCAGGGCATCGTCAACCGGCCAGTGCGCGTGCTGGTGGGTTCGTCGCCGGGCGGACCATCCGATGTACAGATACGGCTGCTGGTTCCCAAGCTTACCGAAGTGCTGGGACAGACATTGATCGTGGACAACCGCGCCAGCAACAACGGCATCGTGGCGACGGACATCGCGGCGAAATCGCTGCCCGACGGCCATACTTTCGCAGTCGGCAACAGCGGCACCCACGCGGTCAACGCCACGCTTTACCTCAAGCTGCCGTACGATCCGGTGCGCGATTTCACGCCGGTCAGCCAGTTTTCGACCACCGGCATGGTGGTAGCGGCCAATCCGCGCCTTCCCGGTACCACGATCCACGATCTCATCGCGCATGCAAAATCGCAGCCTGGCAAGCTCAATGTGGCGATCGCCGGTGCGACTGGACAACTGGCCGGCGATGCGCTGTGGGCGCAGATGCACGCCAAATTAACCAACGTGAACTACAAGGGCAGCTCGCCATCCGAACTCGCGGTGGTCTCGGGCGAAGCGGACTTGTCGCTGCTCACGCCGCTGGCAACGCGCGCGCATATTCAGTCCGGCCGGATCAAACCCTACGGCATCACCAGCGACAAGCGCTCGCCGGTGCTGCCGGACGTGCCGACGCTTGCCGAACAGGGCGTGCAGGGCTACGACTTCCAGTTCTGGAACGGCCTGTTCGCGCCGGCGGGGACACCGGAACGCGCGGTGCGCGCGGCATATCGCGGCATTGTCGCGGCATTGCAGGTGCCGGAAGTCAAGGAACGCTTCAGTCAGCTTGGCCTGATGGTCGTCGGCAACAGCCCTCAGGAATTCCGCGAGGTGGTGATACGAGACGTCGCGAAGTTCCGCAAGATCATCATCGAGTCCGGGATACCGCGACTTTAACAGTGTTCGTTTTTGGGGTCAGGCCTTGACCCCAAAGGAGATCTCAATGCCGAGTTCGAGACTGCCCGACGGCGAACTTGCGTTCACGTACTTTCCGGGAAATTATCGCTGGTCGCACGGCGTGCTGATCGCACTCGGCGGCGCGCCGTGGGGCGGTGCCGAGATCGACGAGGTCAACCGCATCGGCCTGCGCCTGAAAGACTACGTGGGTGATGATGTGGCGTGGTTCGATGAATGGACGGGAGAAGCCGAACGTATCGAACAGATAGGCCACGCGCAGGCGGCGAAAGGGCATGCGCTCACGGCGGCTGCTTTTCTGCTGCGCGCGGCACATTATTACCACATCGGCGAGCGGTTTACGCAGCCCAAGACCGACGCCAGCCAGGCGGCGTACCGGCGCGGCGTCGATGCATTCAAAAAGGCGGCCGGCCTGATGCCACGGCCGCGTATCGAGCATGTCGAAGTGCCGTACGAGGGTGCGAGCCTGCCGGGCGTCATCGTGCACGCGGACCCCGTGCCAGGCCGTACCGGCAAAGGTCCGGTCATGCTGTTCCTCGACGGCTTCGACGTGACCAAGGAAATCCAGTACTTCAGGGGCGTCCCCGATCTCGCCGCGCGCGGTGTGTCGTGTCTCATTCTCGATGGGCCCGGCAACGGTGAGGCGATCCGTTTCCGCAATCTGCCGCTGCACCACGAAACCGAGCGCCATGCCGGCGCCGCCTACGATTTTCTTGCGGCGCGGCCTGAATTCGATCCGCAACGCATCGGCATCATGGCGCTTAGCCTCGGCGGTTACTACGCGCCGCGCGCGGCATCCATGGACCATCGATTCGCGTGCTGCATCTCGTGGGGTCCCGAGTGGGACTACCATACAAAATGGAAGGAGCGCCTTGCGCGCATCGAACGCGGGGAAATACTCTCATTGTCCGTGCCGTGGCAGCATCTGCTGTGGGTGTTCGGAGTGAAGACCAAGGAAGAGGCGTTCCACAAGCTCGAAGGGTTCAAGCTTGACGGCGTGGTGCAGAAAATGAAATGTCCGTACCTGCTGGTACATGGCGAAGGCGACCAGCAGGCGCCCCTGGAACACGCGCGCAAGACCATAGACGCTGCAGGATCGCAGCGCAAGGAACTCAAGATCTTTACGCGCGAGGAAGGCGGCTATCACCATTGCCAGGTCGATAACGTCAGCATAGGCACCGCTTACATGTGGGACTGGGCCGCGGACGTGCTTCAAGCCCGGCGCTGAGCGGGACCCGCGCTAACTCGATGGCGTCAGAAAAAACCCTGCAGCCCGGCCTTAAAGGCTCGGCGGAAATCACGGTCGGCGAGCAGCACACCGCGCCGCACGTCGGCAGCGGGCGCGTGCGCGTGTTGGCGACTCCGGTGATGGTGAACCTGATGGAAGCAGCGGCGCTGCAGGCTGTCGAGGGTTTGCTGCCCGCCGGGTATCAGACCGTGGGCACCCACCTCGACCTCAAACATTTCGCAGCGACCCCGGTGGGCATGCGCGTGCGCGCTTACGCGGAATTGATCAGAGTCGAAAAACGCACGCTGACTTTCAACATCTACGCCGAAGACGAAGCAGAGCGCATCGGTGACGGCGTGCACGAACGCATCATCATCAACCTCGGGCGCTTCGACCAGCGCATGCAGGAAAAAGCCGGCCTGAGCGGTAAGAATACCCGGTAATCCCCGCCGCATATCCATTGACCTGACCCGCAACCAAAAAAAGGCCGCATCCATGCCGTTCCATCGTTTTGAAGACTTCGAGAGCAGTCTTCTCACGCCGCACCTGTCCAGCGGCAAGGCGCCCGTCATCGAGGGCACATACATGTATTTCTGCCTGCTGCACAAAAACGCGGGTACCGGCTCAGAGCTGCACTACCATCCCAATGAGCTGTTGATTTTCCCGCTGCGGGGGAAAATCAATGCGATTGTCGGCACCGACCGGCGCATCGTCAGTCCCGGCACATTCGTGCACGCGCCGGCCTACGCCCGGCACTCGATGAAAGCGACGGAGGACAGCGACTGCCAGTATCTCTACATCAAGGACAAGACCTGGACCGTGGTCGGGCTGGCCGAGAACGAGCCGGTCCCGGCGCAGGCGATGAGTGTCGACGAGGTCAACCGGAAATACCGGGCCGGGGAACTCGCGCAGCGTCAGACGGGAGAAAGAAAGTCACAGGCGATCGTTTCTGGCCTGCATACTTGCTATTACCCGCTCACTGAGGCTCTCGATGCGCCGCGCTGCTCTGCGCAACGCGAAAGCTGGGTCAGAGGCGAGCGGCTTGCATTCGGTTTCTTTGATGTCCCGAAATCCGGTGATGGGCCGCTGGCCGCCAGCGAGCATGAGATTTTCGCCTACGTGTTGGCGGGCCGGATCCGCGGCGAGCTGAACGGTGCGAAGAAACCGATGGCCACCGGCGACATCATGCACATACCGCGGGGGGCTGCATTTCGTCTGCAGGTGCAATCCGAATTCGCGCGCTACGTCATGGTTTGCTCGACCGCGTTTCTCGAACACAAAATCGACAGCATGACGCCGCAGGAACAGGAACACGCACGCCTCAATCTCAAGGCCGGTTGACGACGGCACGCGGCAGCGAATCGGCGAACGGGAAAAATCAAAGCGGGCACACCCGTGGCGTGCCGGGCGCTGATAGAATCTTACCTTGTCACCATCTCACGCGTTCCACGGAGAATCGCATGCCAAAATCCGCAGCAAAAGTTGGGCCGGCCCGGGCACGCAGCACCCGGCACTCACCGATAAGCCGGCCGCGCTCCGCGCGCAAGACCCTCACCGCCGGCGCAGTCAGGGCGGGCATCGGGAAGTATCATTTTCCGCTTGCCAAGCTTAAAAAGGTCGCGGCCGGCACCGGTTATTCGACCTCGCACGGCGGTGTCGTAGAAGGCGCACGCATGCTGGTCGGATGGATACACAAGCCGCGCGGCACCGGTTCGCGCATGCATACCCACAAGAACGAGCAGTTCAATTACGTGGTGCAGGGCACGCTGCGCGGCTCGGTCAATGGGCGGCGCGTGATGGCTCCCGCCGGCACCCTCATCTATATTCCCGCCAACGCGCCGCATACCCTGATCGCCACAGCGGATGAGGATGTCGTATTTATCGCGATCAAGGATTTGTCTCAGGGCATCATCGGCAAGGCAGTCGATGGCACGATGAGCGGCGCGCATTACGAGCCGGGCTATGCTCCGCGCAGAGCGGGATGAGCGTAAATCAGGCGCCTGCGGATTTTCCCCGCATTCCGGTGCTGCTGATCACCGGATTTTTGGGCAGCGGCAAGACCACGCTGGTGAACCGCTTGCTCAGGATGCCTGCTTTCGAGCGGGCGGCGGTCGTCGTCAACGAGTACGGTGAAGTCAGCGTCGATCACAGGCTGGTGGACGTTCCGCGGCGGCGCATGCGGGTCGTGGACAGCGGCTGCCTGTGCGGCCACGTCCACGAGGAGGTCGCCTCCAGCCTGCTGGATTTGCACGATCGGCGCGCGAGCGAACCCGATGCGCGGTTCGATCTCGCGCTCGTCGAAACATCGGGGCTCGCGGACCCGGTGCCCATCATGCAGATTTTGCTCACCGACCCGGCGGTCTCAGCGAAGTACGAACTGCGTTCGGTGATAACGGTCGCCGATGGCGTGCACGGCTCCCGCCATCTTGAAGAGCACCTTGAGTCGGTCAAGCAGGCGGCGGTTGCCGATACGTTACTCATCAGCAAGACCGATATTGCCGATACCGGTGTGCTGGATGACCTTGCCGCGAGGCTTGCTGCGATCAATCCGGGAGCCCGCCAACTCGGCGCGGCGCACGGAGAGGTCGATGCCGGTGCCGTGCTCGAAGGCGGCAGCTTTTGCCTTTCCCAACGCAGCGCGGAGGCGCGGCGCTGGTTGAATGATAAGTCCTACGCCGCGACCACGCCGCCGCGGGCGGCGGATCCTTCGATCTCGACATTTGCGCTGGAATACGATGGCGAAATCACGCTGCCGGGGCTGGTGCTCTGGATGAATCTTCTGGCGGGATTCCGCGGCGCCGGCCTGCTGCGGGTAAAAGGAATCGTCAACGTCGAGGGTCTGCCGTACGCAATCCAGGCGGTGCAGACCGTAATCAGCGAGCCCGCGCCGCTGGCAGGATGGCAGGATGGCGACGATCGCCGCTCGCGTCTGGTATTCATCACCCGCGGCATGGACGTCGACGAAATCCGGCGGACCTTCGCCGCGTTCAGCTTCAATGCAGGACGCGCACGGCGCAATTTGGAGATACGGCCAGAAAATTACGCGCGCTTCAGGGAAACCATGGAGTTGTTCCGCGGCACGACCGCGCGCGCAATCCGGCACCGGTAAACGGTTTATTTGCGGCCAACACACGGAGAACACGGAACATGGCGCAAGTCGAGCAGGCTTCCGAAGAAAAAGGTGCGGTGAAATACATTACCGCTGCGGCACTGATCGATGCGACAGGCGAGCCACCGCTCAAGGATCCGGTGTTGATGGTGCAGGGCAAGCGCATCGCGCAGATCGGTACCCGGCAGACCATGCAGATCCCGCCCGATGCGGAGGTCGTGGATTGCGGTCCGTGCACCCTGATCCCGGGCCTGATCGACATTCATCTTCACACCATGATGTTCAATTGCCTGACGTTCCACAACTACCGGGTCGCGCAATGGGAGATAACGCCCGAGTTGCAGCAGATGTACGGGCTGTTTCACGCGCAGCTTTGTTTCGACATGGGTTTCACCACCTTGCGCGACATGGGTCTTTCGTCGAGCCGGGGCCTGCTGGTGGCGGAGGCATGCGCGATTCGCGACGCCATTGACGCCGGGATCGTTGAAGGGCCGCGCATGCTGATCGCCGCGTTTACCATGATCACGGGGTCGCATCTGGACCTGATACAGCCGCGCGCTGCGCTGCGCGCGCCGTTCCAGTCCGCGGACGGGCCGTGGGAATTGCGCAAGCTCGCGCGTACCAACCTGCTTGCCGGCTGTGACGTGATCAAGACCTGCGCCTCCGGCGGCGGCGGAACCGACAAGGAAGAGCCGGATGTACGCAACATGACGCAGGAGGAGATCGACGCAATTGTCGATGAAGCACATGCTTTTCACAAAATCTGCGCGGTGCATTGCTTCACGCCCCAGGCGCAACGCATGGCGCTCAAGGCCGGCGCTGACACCATCGAGCACATGGTGTTCTCGGATGCCCAGACCATCGGCATGATCAAGGAGGCGGGCGTCTATCTCACCCCTACGCTACTGCACCGCACCGATCACGCGATCCGCTTGCGGCGGGAGCAGGGCACCTCGTTATTCGTGCTTAACAAAATGCAAGGCCTGCAGGAGCATTGTTTCAGGACTTTCCAGGACATGTACCAGGCGGGGGTCAACATCGCGATGGGCACCGATATGGGCTTCGACCCGGAGATGGGCACCAATGCGGCCGAACTCGAAATCTACGTGAAGCTGGGCATGCAGCCGATGCACGCGTTGCAGACAGCAACCCGCAACGCCGCGCGCGCGATAAAACTCGACAAGGATATCGGGACCCTGGAAGCGGGCAAGATCGCCGATGTGGTCGCGGTGGCGGGAGATCCGCTGGCGGACATTACCTGCCTGCAGGCGAAGAAAAACATACAGATGGTCATGAAGGAAGGCCGGATATATGCAGACCGCAGGCCGGGACGGTCAAAGAACGTGGTCGATGCCCAGCCGGGAAGCTGGAAGATCATTGATTATCTGTAGCCATGACGCCGTCCGAAGCCGCAGTAGTGACCGGCGCCAGCTCCGGCATCGGCGAGGCGGTGGCGCGCAGATTGCTGGAGCGCGGACTGTCGGTGGTCACGATACAGCGTTCCGCGCCTCGATTTACGCATGCGAACCTGCACTACCGACAAGCCGACCTGAGCGATCTCGATGCCGCGCGCGAGGTTGCCGGCCGCGTCGCCGCGGATTTTCCGGTGCGATATCTTGTCAACAACGCCGGGGCGAATCGTCCGGCATTGCTCGAGGATGCCACGCTTGAGGACTTTCGTTACGTGAGCGCGGTGACCGTCGGGGCCGCGATGGTGCTGATGCAGGCGTTTGTGCCGGGTATGCGGGCGGCGAAATTCGGCCGCATCGTGAGTATTTCTTCGCGCGCCATTTTGGGCAAGAGCAGTCGCACGGTGTATGCGAGCGCCAAGGCCGGACTGATAGGAATGACGCGCACCGTTGCCATCGAAGTCGGCGCCAACGGCATCACGGTGAATACCGTGGTGCCGGGGCCGGTCGCAAGCGAACTGTTCGATCGCGGTCATCCCGCGGGCAGCGCCAAGCGCCAGGCCGTCATCGACGCCGTTCTCGTCGGGCGCGTCGGCACGCCGGACGATATCGCCCGCGCGGTGCTGTTTTTTCTCGAGCGCGAAAACAGTTTTATTACCGGTCAGGCATTGTTCGTTTGCGGCGGCACCAGCGTGACCGGCACGGGCGGCGCGTGAGCCATTGCCGGGCAGCCTGATTTGTTCCTTCTTTCCACCAGAGCGGCAGTAGTCTTCCTGATCGGGGTTTCCGCGCTTTGGGCGGGATGGGGCGGTCGCGCGTCCGCGGCCGACGCCGCACTCAATCCTGAAATCGAATCGTTTATCGGGCGGCTGGTCAGCGATCATCAATTTGGTCGCCGCGAGCTTGAGTACTGGTTCGGCAAGGCGCGCGTGCAAATCGGGATTCTGCGGGCAATGATGCGCCCGTCCACTTCGCGTCCGTGGCACGAGTATCGCACCAGCCAGCTCACTGAAGCGCGCATCCGTGGCGGGCTTGAGTACTGGCAGCGTCATGCCGAGACGCTGAGGCGCGCCGGCACCGAGTATGGCGTGCCGGAGGAGATCATGGTCGCCACCATCGGGGTTGAAACGAATTATGGCGAAATAACCGGCGGCAATAACGTAATGGACGCGCTCGTCACGCTGGCGTTCGCTTATCCGCCGCGCGCCGAGCGGTTTCGCAGTGAGCTCGAGCATTACTTGCTCCTCACGCGCGAGATGAAGCGCGATCCGCTGAGCCTTAAGGGTTCCTATGCCGGTGCACTCGGCGTGCCGCAGTTTCTGCCGAGCAGTTACCGGCGCCATGCCGTGGATTTCGACAACGACGGCAGGCGCGATTTATGGACTCACAGCGACGCGATTGGCAGCATAGGCAATTATTACAAGGCGTACGGCTGGCAGCCTGGTGAGCCGGTGATGGCTGCGCTGGAACGGCGGCCGGAAAGAGCGGACGATGAGTTCGCGCTGCTGCTAGCGCGCGGGCTCAAGCCGCATACCACGGTCGCCGCGGTCAGGCGCGTCGGTATGATTGCGGCGGAGCCGGTCGCGGACGATGCTTTGGTCAGTATTTTTGGGGCGGATGATACAGCCGGCGTGCGCTACTGGATAGGCTTCAACAATTTTTACGTTATCACACGCTATAACCGCAGCGTGAATTACGCGCTGGCGGTATATGAGCTTGCGCAGATATTGCGCCGCGCGCGGCCCGGCTAGCTTGCTGGCGCGTCAGCGCCGAAACGCGACCAGATGGTCGATTTCAAGCCGGATGCCGATTTTTTCGCCGATGGCGTGGTCGTGATGACTGGGTACTAGCGACAGCACCTGGCTGCCGCCGGGTAACTTTAGCGTATAGAGAAACGCGGCGCCGCGGAACGTCTTGTTCAGCACCTCGGCCTGCAGCGGGCTGGAATCGTCGTGCAGGATATCATCCGGGCGCAGCAGCACGTCGACCGGGGCGTCATTCGGCCATTCACCGGGCAGATTCGCGGGGAATACTCCAAGTTCGAGCTTGACCCGCGTACCGTCGCTTACGGTGCCGGGTAGAAAAGTGCCCTGGCCGATGAAATCCGCAACCATGCGGCTTGCCGGCTCGTGATAGAGATCGTAAGGCGTGGCCCACTGTTCGATCGTGCCGTGCGCCATGATGCCGACCACGTCGGCGATGCTGAATGCTTCGTGCTGATCGTGGGTGACAAGAATGGCGGTGGTATTCTGCTGCTTGAGTATGTCCCGCACTTCCAGGCTCAGCCGTTCGCGCAATTCGACATCGAGATTGGAGAACGGCTCATCGAGCAACAGCAACCCGGGCTGTGGCGCGAGCGCGCGGGCCAATGCCACGCGTTGTTGCTGTCCGCCGGAGAGCTCGTGCGGGAACTTGGCGCCGGTATTCCCGAGGCCCACGATATCGAGCAGTTCGGCGGCGCGCAGCTCGCGCTGTGCGCGGGTCATGTCGTGGAGCCCGAACGCGATATTGGCTGCGATATCGAGGTGGGGAAACAGCGCATAGTCCTGAAATACCATGCCGATGCGGCGCTTTTCCGTCGCTACGCTGTAATCGCTGCGACCCACCAACGTGCCGTTCAACCAGATTTCGCCGGCAGCAACCGGCTCGAAGCCGGCGATGCAGCGCAGCACCGTGGTTTTGCCGCACCCACTTGCGCCGAGGAGGCAGCCGATCTGCCCGCGCGCCAGCGCGAACGACAATCCGTTCAGGATGCGGTTGGCGCCATAGGCCTGCACTACGCCCTTGAGCTCGACCACCGCTTGCGGGCGATCGGTACTGACTATGTTGGTATCGTTCATCACGCCGAATTATAGCGTTTGCGGCGTCAATCAAGAATTATTCTCATTAACTTTGCCAGCGGCCTGCACCTTTGCTAAACTCGAACATCGATGCCCAAGTCGGTGAAATAACTGAAAAATCCGGATTTGATATGAGCCGTTTGACGACCACCCCGGACTATCCCATTTGGCGCAGGTTCGGAGCAAACCGGGTTAGCGCATTGGGCGCGATCACGACCGTGATCGCGGCGTTGCTTGCGGTGCCGGTGGTCATGGTGCTCGCCAGCTTGTTCCAGCCGGGTCAGGGCACTTGGGCACATCTGGCAGGCACAGTGCTGCCAGGATATGTGATCAATACGATGTGGCTGCTCGCCGGTGTCGGTGTCATGGTGATTTTCGGCGGAGTTGCGACGGCGTGGCTGGTGACAATGTGCCGTTTCCCGGGGCAGCGTCTGTTCGAGTGGACATTGATACTGCCACTCGCGATGCCGGCCTACATCATGGCTTACGCCTACACGGATTTTCTGCAGTTCAGCGGGCCGGTGCAAACCTGGTTGCGGGAGCTGACCGGGGGGCAGGCGCGCGAGTACTGGTTTCCCG
>Ga0080064_1007344_pt1 | contig 11199 bp, 10 predicted proteins | sample Subgrocontami54m_FD_69260 | JGI IMG/M metagenome (GOLD analysis project Ga0080064, IMG submission 69260) | Subsurface groundwater microbial communities from S. Glens Falls, New York, USA - GMW46 contaminated, 5.4 m (SPADES assembly) (version 2) ... | reverse complement strand
GAGGTCAACCGCGGCGAGGTCTAACTGCATGGCGTTCCTCAGCGAAGCTAGCGTGCGCGGGTCGTCGCGCGGCCTGTTCGCGGCGCCCTAGCGCGGACCAGCAGCACGGGGTCGCCACACGACCGGACGACCCTGTCAGCCACGCTGCCCAGCAGGAACCGCCCGACTCCGGAGCGGCCATGCGTGGTCATCACGACAAGGTTGTCGTCTGTTTTCTGCGCAATGTCGATGATCGCGTCCGCCGCGTTGCCATACAGGACTTTCTCCTTCAGAGAGGATACGCCCTGCTTGCGCAGCTTCGCGTCAACCCGGCGCAGGTAACTCTTCGCATCCGACTCCGTGCGCTTGATGATGTCGTCGAGAACATCGGGGGGCATGCCATCCCACGGGCCACCGGCATATGTGACCAGTTCCTGCGCGGAGAGGATGGCTCTGACGACCACCACCTGCAACCCCATCGCCTGGGCCAGGGCCGTTGCGTGGGGCAAAGCCTGTTCCGCCAGAGCCGACCCATCCAGCGGGAGAATGGCAATCTTAAGGCGCACGGCTTCGGGGGAGGGGGACTTTTCCTTTGCCCGGATGACGAGGAGCGGGCAGGTCGTGTTGTACAGCACCTTGTTGGTTACGCTGCCCAGTACCAGGCGGGCGATTCCTCCGCGACCGTGCGTGGTCACCACGATGAGTGTGTCTTTCTCCCTCGCGGCCTCGGTAATGATGATATCGGCCGGGTCGCCCTCGTGGACTATGGTTGCGACAGTGAGGGCACGCTTTTGGAGAGAAGCGGCCACCTTGGCCAGATAATCAGTGGCTTGACCGCGCTGGCTTTCGATTATCTGGCTCTTGTAAATTCCGTGCGCGGGGTCAGTCAGTCCGGAGGGGGTGGGACCGATGACGCGAACAAGCTCAACCCTAGACTGGAACGCCTTCGCAATCAGCCCCACATAAGGAAGCACCTGTTCCGCCAGCTTGGAGCCGTCGAGGGGGACGAGGACTCGTGCATACATGTCTTCTGGCTCCTCTCTGCCCTTCCGCGTCCTCGCGGACGTAGGGAAGCGGCTGTGAATCGCTCAAGACGTTGACGAGACTGCCACCTGGTCTTTCAGGCCGCGTCTGTTGGAGACTAGACGCCTAGCCTATGGCCAGCATGCGCTCAATGGGCAATCGGGCGCGGTCCGCCATCTCCGGCGGCACCTTCACCACATAAACGTCGTCGCGCAGGGAGCGGTGCAGTTTCTCCATGGTGATCATCTTCATGTACTTGCAGACCGACTCTTCGCTGACCGGGAAGAACGCCTTCTTCGGGCTTTCCTTGCGCAGGCGGTGCAGGATGCCCGTCTCCGTGGCTATGACAAACTCCTTCGCGGGCGACTTCTTGGCGAAGTTTATCATGCCGCCGGTGGAAAGGATGTGTGCGCCTTTCGCCACGGGGTCGCCCTGGCTCGCCAGGTACATGCAGTTGCTGACGCACCCGCACTCGGGATGGATGAGGAACTCGGCGCCCTTGTGGGCGGCGCGCGCCTTCGCGATCTCCTCCGGGCGGATGGCCGCGTGGACGTGGCACTCGCCCCACCAGATGTGCATATTCTTGCGGCCCGTTTCGTGCTGCACGAAGGTGCCCAGGAACATGTCCGGCAGGAACAGGACTTCCTTGTCTTCAGGGATGGCCCGGACCACCTTCACGGCATTGGTCGAGGTGCAGCAGTAGTCGGACTCCGCCTTGACCTCGGCGGTGGTGTTGACGTAGGAGACGACAACGGCGCCGGGGTGCTCGGACTTCCATGCGCGCAGATGGTCGGCGGTGATGGTGGCGGCCAGGGAGCACCCGGCCTCCAAGTCGGGGATGAGGACTCGCTTGTCGGGACACAGGATGGAGGCCGTCTCGGCCATGAAGTGGACGCCGCAGAACACGATGACGTCCGCCGGCGTTTTCGCGGCCTCCTGGGCCAGGCCCAGCGAGTCCCCGACGAAGTCGGCGATGTCCTGGATATCGCCAATCTGATAGTTGTGGGCAAGGATAACGGCGTTGCGCTGCCGCTTTAGCTTCAGGATTTCAGACGCGAGGTCCATTGTGCTCTCCTCTTTGGGCCACGTGGCATGGAGGAAGCGACTCCGCGTGTCACGGCGAGCATGTTTGCGCCGTGCGCGGGAGGCAATCCTTACCCTTTACTTTAGTGGACGTCGAGTGTGAGGTCAAGGAGGTTATCTGTTCAGCCAGCCGTCCTCCACCAATCCGTAGCGATTGCGCGGGGTGGGCCGCAGCCCGTTCACCCAGGGCTGGACGACCGCCCAGCTCACGCCGGTGTAGAGGTGCACCTGGTACACCCGGTCCAGGATAAGCCGCTGGGCCTCCAGCACAAGCCCTCTGCGCTGGACGAAGTCCAGGGCGCCGCGCTGCCGGTCAATCAGGGCGTCCAGCTCTGGGTCCTGAATGCCACCGTAGTTGCGCGTCCCCGTGCTGTAGTAGCGGGTGCGGAGCTGGTCATCCGGCTCGTCGAAGGCCAGGAACCCGCGGGAACGGAAGGCGAACTGGCGCCGGACCTCGGCGTCCTTGTAGGCGGCGAAGTCCATCATCGTGATGTTCAGGTCAATGCCGATGCGCTGCAACTGGGACTTGGCGGCCTCCAGCGGCGCGAGTTGCAGCCAGGCGAACTCACGCGCGGCCTCGGCCCGCAGCTTGTAGCCGCGGGGAATGCCCATCTCGGCCAGCAGGCGCTGCGCCTCCGCTATGTCCGCATCCTTGGGCTGGCGGAATCCGGGACGCTGCAGCAGCTCCGCATCGGGGATGGCCCACTGGGGCAACAGCTTCCCCGACAGTGGCCCGCTGATGTGGCCGTCGCCGTCCATGGCGACCTTGAGCGTCTCCTGTCGGTCCGTGGCGAGGTCGATGGCCTTGCGAAAGCGCAGGTCGTTGAAGGGCGGCTTCCTCAAGTCCATCACCAACTCCACCGGGTACGACAGCGGCACCGGAATGAAATCCATCCGCGGGTTCGTCCGCTCCAGGGCCAGCTTTTCCGGATGGGTGACGCCGCCCAGACTCTCCGATCCGTAGTCCAGTCGAGCTGTCCTGTACGCGGCGATCCGCGCGGCGTCGTCCACGATGACCACCCATGAGACTCCGTCCAGGTACGGTTTACCCGGCATCCAGAAGTCAGGGTTGCGCTCCAGAGTCCCGCCCACGGAGGGCGTATGCTCCTTCACCATGAACGGGCCCGTGCCGACGGCCTGCCGGGGGTCCCATATCTCGTCCGTCTTCTCGAATATCTCCCGTGGCATCATGACGTTGCGCTCCCAGGAAAGGTACTCCAGAAAAGGAACGAAAGGCTCTTTGAGCGTAACCTCCACGGTGTACCTGTCAACCGCCGTGACGGTGTCCACCAGCTCGAACTGGCCGCGCCGGGCGAACCTGAGCGCGGGCGTGCGAATGCGGTTGATGCTGAAGACCGCGTCGTCCGCCGTGAACTCCCGCCCATTCACGAGCGGGCGGTTGTGGAATCGGACGCCCTGCCGCAGGTGGAGGACAAGCGTCCGCGCATCCGTCCACTCCCAGCTTTTGGCCAGCCCGGGAATCAGGTCGCGGGTCCGGGGGTCTTCTCGCACGAGGGTCTGGCCGACGAACTCCCACACGACGCCGGACGGCCCGGTGGAGGTGTGCTCATCCCAAGTGGGCGGCTCAGAGTTGACGGAGGCGCGGAGGACGCCGCCGCGCTGGGGCTGGGCCGTTGGCGTCGCGGACGCCGGGTGTGCTCCAGCGACCGCCTGCGTGGGCGTCGCAGCGGGCGGAAGCGCGGGCGCGCACGACGCCATGATGAGGACGAGCGCCGCCAGAGGCCACAGGAAACGCCGGACAAAGGCTGGACGGGTCACGCGCGCGGCGCGTCCGGCGGGCGCGTGGGGATGGTGCAAGGGGGAAAGGTCACGCTTATCCATAGCGATGGTCTTCTTACGGGTGGGCGGGTCTGGAGGGAGGCAGGCCTACGACACGCGCACAGGCCACGGCGAGGCCGAGTCTAGCGCGGGCGCGGGGTGAGCAGCTTGAAGAACTCTTCACGGGTCAAACGAGTGTCTCGCAGAATCTTTGACAGGAGGCCGGGGCCGACATCTTCACCCGCGTGCACCGGGACAACGGTTGATCGTCCGTCGGGGTGTCGCAGGATGCGATGGCTTCCCTTTTGACGAATGTCCTCAAACCCTTCTCTTTTCAGGGCTTGGATTACCGCCTGTCCAGTCAAGACTGGCAGGCGACTCATACGACGACTTGATGGACACCTACAAGACGCAGGCCGACCTTGACGTCCTGGCCTTGCTCCTCCAGGCAGAGGCTTATGGCTTCTCGAACGCGCTTGAGCAGCTCGTCCAGGGAGCGCGCTTGCGTGTGGCAGCCGGGCAAATCAGGCACGCTGGCGACGAGATATCCCTCGTCGTCCTGCTCAACGACAACCGTGAAATTGCGTGGCCGTTGCATTTTCATATCTCTGCCACCGATATCCATCATATCGCTTTTGCGTCAGCTTTGCCATCGGAGACGCGGGGAAGAGATGTGACCACGACTGCTGTCATCGTGGCGTCTCGTCCCCCATGCCCAGCAGGTCTTTGGCCATGTTCATGCGCTCCGGGAGATTGGCCTGGCGGGCGATGCCTATCTTCAGCGCCTGGGGGGAGCCCGCCCCGTGCATGGACTCCACCAGAGCGGAGCAACTGCTGATGCTTTCGATGAGGCGGGCCACGCGCAGCCGGGCCTCGACGGGCGTCCCGTTCGCCCCCTGGAGGTACTTGCGGATGTACGGGCCCACCACGGGATGATCCAGGTCTTTCTCCGAGGGCGCTGTGCCCAGCAGCCCGCCCGCGATGTCGTGGGACAGGCGGCATATCTCATAGATGAACCTGGTGGTGTTCAGCTTGGCCGCGTTGGCGAGCACGGGGTCCACGTAGCAGGTGCCCGCGGGCGTCATCTTGCCCTCGGCGGAGCATGCTATGGAGCAACCGTACAGCGTCTCGGTCAGGTGGACCATCTCCACCAGCTTGTCGCGGACGTGGGCCGCCTTATCCGCACCGTTGTACTCTGCGATGAGAGCGGTGGCCCCGATGAGGACATCGGCCACGCCTGTCTTGCAGCCGCCGTAGTTCTGCCGGTGGTAGCTCGCGAACATCTCCACCAGGGGCAGGGCGAACTCGTGCTCTCCGCACAGGAACACCCGCTCCGAGGGGACGAACACGTCGTCGAAAACGATCATCGCCTCGCCGCCCACGAAGCCGTACGAGGCGTTGCCCTGGTCCATCTCGCCGCCGAACTTGCGCTCGTCGTTGCTCTGCCGTCCGAAGATGAAGGTGAGGCCCGGGGTCTCCGTGGGAACGGCGAAGGCCACCGCGTAGTCCTTGTCCTCCTCCCGCATGGACGTGGTGGGCATGACGATGACCTCATGAGAGTTCACCGCTCCCGTCTGGTGGAGCTTGGCGCCCCGCACCACGATGCCGTCCGGGCGCCTTTCCACTATGTGCAGGTAGGCGTCCGGGTCCGGCTGCCTGCTGGGCGGGAGGCTGCGGTCTCCCTTGGCGTCCGTCACGGCGCCGTCGCTCATCAGGTCGTTGTCCTGGACATAGGTGAGAAAGCGGCGGAACCGCTGGTGGTAACCGGTGCCGTGCTTCTGGTCCGCCTGCAGAGTGACGTTGTACAGCGCGTTCAGTGCGTCCAGCCCCACGCACCGCTGAAAGCACGTCCCCGTCTTCTGCCCCAGCAGTCGCAGCATCTTCACCTTCGTCACCAGGTCGCCGGTGCTCTGCTGGATGTGGGTGAACCGGTTGATGGTCCGGCCCGTGAGATGGGACGTGGCCGTCATCAGGTCGGCGTAGCGCGGGTCGTGGGCCAGTTCGTAGGTGAGGGCCGCCGCATTGACGTGGGGTCGGGTGAGAGGGTGGTCCACCACGTCCTCGATCTTCTCCCCCAGGGCGTACACCGGCCTCCTCAGCCTGCGTATGCTCGCCTTGTACTCGCTGCCGGTCATCATGGCCGCACCTCCAGGGCCTTTCTAGGCCCGCTCGTTGTCTTCGCCGTCCGCCGTGGTCAGACCTTAATGAACGAGAGATGTCAGACGCAAAAAAGTGGTGGGCCCGGAGGGAATCGAACTCTCGACACGCGGATTAGAGTCCGCTGCCAGGCCGAGTCTAGCGCGAGCGTGGGGTGAGCAGCCTGAGGAACTCTTCACGGGTTAGCCGAGCGTCTCGTGGAATCTTCGACAGGAGGCCGGGGCCGATATCTCACCCGCGTGGATTGGGACAACGGTTGATCGTCCGTCGGGGTGCCGCGGAAGGCGATGGCTTCCCTTTTGCCGAATGTCCTCAAACCCTGCTCTTTTCAGAGCTTGGACTACCGCCTGTCCAGTCAGGGCTGGCAGGCGACTCATATTCGAGCCTGTTCAGCGCCAAGCATTAATAGCGTAGCAGCCGGACGACGAACGTGCAAACTCATCAGTGTCCAACCTGACCATACAGGCTATCCCCATATTCAATGCATGCGGATTCAAACACCGCAGCCGCCTGCGTCCGGGTGTCCAGACAGACCTGTGCCAACTGGGGCGGCAGAGCGCGGGGCCTTGTCAGCCGTCTTCGAGCGTGCGATAGGCCGTCTGCGGGAGCCTGAAGGCTGGCGGGCTTGCGGCCGTTCCCGCGGATTTGGAGGGTCGCCACTACCCCTCGTCCTCCTCTGGGTCGGGGTACTGGGCGGGCGAAGCGCCGTGCTTCTCGATGACCTTTGGGTATCTCCATGGTCCAGGCTTGTCGTCTATTTGCTCTACGGTGATGTCGTGCCACCACTCGTCTCCGAAGTCGAAGAGGTAGCGCAACGCGCGGCCCGCCAGCAGGCCCAGGGAGCCAATGGTAGTGATGCCTGCATTGTGTACAGGGTGTTCGGCGAGCCGCTCAGCCTCCTCGATCATGACTGGGCTGGTGTATTCCACTTTGTCCCGCGGGGCCGCGCGGCCCCTGGCTCCCGAGGGCAGAAGAAGGAAGAATGAGTAGAGGTGCTCATCAAAGCGGTCAAAGGCCCGGAAGATGGCCGCGTGCAGGTCGTCCAGCGTCTGGTCTGAGCGGACGGCGATGCGCCGCCAGATGCGCTTCTGTCCCGCCAGCGCGACCTTGAACACGTACAGCGTAGCGTTGGGGTCTGGCCCAAGCCTTCGTCCCTTCATATGCTGCGGCATGGTCACAATCCTCCCGGGAAGGTCGGCGCATCAGCGCCTCGCTAACGCCAGCGAAGCGAGTCGGCTGATGCGCTTGTTAGCCGGCGCCCTTTGTTTGGCGCACGGACACCGGCAAAGCGTTACAGCTTTCTTGCCGCAATCGCGGACGCAATAAAGTCGGCGTCTTCTCCAACACCGATGAGCAAGCCGGACTTCTGCTTGTACAACCAGGGCAGGCCGACAAAGAATAACCCGGGGTAGTCAGTTGCACCGCGTTTCTGGACCGGATACCCGTCGCTATCGAAGATGGGCAATTTGACAAGGCTGAAGTCGAACACGTAGCCCATCGCCCAAATGATCGTCGTGATACCAGCGGAGTGCAGGTCCAGCTCAGTGATCACGTCCGCGTCAAAGCCGTCGTGAAGTTGCGGCAGATTCTCCGGCGGGGCGCTCAGCCCGTTCTGTGCGATAAAGCCCTCGATTAGCTTGACGATCTCGGCTTCGAACTTGTCCGCCTTGACGAGGCTATCCTTCAGATCGTCGGCCAACCAAACGGTGTTGTCACGCGCGCCTTTGAGCCGCCCCAGCAACACCACGCCGTCTCGTGCAAACTGGTGCAGATTGAGTGTCCGTCCACCATCCCGGCCAGAGACGTGCGGATTGCCTGCGAACCTGGCTTTGGGCGATGGCAGCTTGTCCGCCGTTCGGTCCAGGAACCCGCTCAGGTGCAGCCACTCGTAAATGTCCTTGCCTCGATACCGACGGGGAACACGCCCTGCGCCGCCGATGCACAAAAAGACCCTGCGTCCACTCTGGTACAGCTCCTCGGCGATCTGGCAACCCGACTGGGCGCTGCCGACCACCAGCACCGCGCCGGGTGGTAGCGCCTGGGGATTACGGTATTGACCTGAGGGAAGCTGAGTAATCTGTGCGGACAGGCTGGTGCGATAGGATGGTATTTTGGGCTGCTGAAACAGGCCCGTGGCCATCACCACATGTCGCGCTTCCCAAGCGGTCTCCTCTGTTCTGACCAGATAGCCCTTGCCGTCTGCTTTTCGCTCGACCGAGGTGACCCGCACCCCGTAATGGACAGGGAGATGGAAGCGTTCGGCGTATTGCTCGAAGCAAGCAACGATGTCGTCACGCGCCATGAAACCATCTGGCGCGTTGCCATGATACTCTGCGCCAGGCAATCGAAACGACCAGTTAGGGGTGAGGAGAGCGAAGGAATCCCAGCGGCCGTTACGCCAGGCATTGCCCGCTTGTGCGGCTTGTTCGAGGACGACATGTTCGCAGCCTCGTTGCGCCAGATGGTAGCTGGTGGATAACCCAGCCTGTCCCCCGCCAATGATGACAGTCTCTATTGACTGACCCATGTATGCCTCGTTACTAGGTGCGATGGCTGACAATGCGCAACAACTGGAGTCCTAAAAAGTGGTGGGCCCGGAGAGGATCGAACTCTCGACACGCGGATTAAAAGTCCGCTGCTCTACCAACTGAGCTACAGGCCCACGACGCATAACTAGCATACGGGGAAGCGGACGCCGTGTCACGTCTTGGCGGCGGATGACTGCGAGCCGCCCAGCGCTCTGAGCGGCACCCCCTTCGCGCACAGAGGACACTCCGCGGGAGCGTACGTGGGCAGGTCCATCCGGTGGCACGCGAAGAAGGGCACGCCCAGGTCGGCCCTGCCTCCCGAACGGTCCACGAGGATGCCTAGGCCCGCCACCACGGCGCCGTGCCGCCGGACCGCGTCCAGCATCTGGACAACGGACCCGCCCGTCGTCAGAATGTCATCCACCACCAGCACGCGCTCCCCCTGCGCCAGCGTGAATCCGCGCCGGAACTCCCTGCCGCTGCCCGCCTGCTCCGCGAAGATGCCCCGGACGCCGAGCTGCCGTCCCACCTCGTAGGCCAGGATGACCCCACCCACGGTCGGCCCCGCCACGGTCTGGATGCGCTGGCCGCGGAAGTGCTCCGCGATGAGCGTACAGAGGCGCTCCGTATGCCACGGGTACTGGAGGATGTGGAACTTCTCCATGTACCGGGAGGAGTGCATGCCGGACGTCAGGAGGAAATGTCCCTCCAGCAAGGCGCCAGACTCGCGCAGAATACCCTCGACGTCGGTGGACACGCTCGTTCCGGCCTAGCTGTTGGGTTTGGCGTAGGTGTAGTTGGGGATGAGTCCCCACGCGCTGACGGGCCAATAGGTGACCCACGCCTTGCCGATGATGTACTGCCGGGGGACCGGGCCCCAGTCGCGGGAGTCGTTGCTCCCCCTGCGATTGTCCCCCATCACGAAGTACGAATCGGGAGGCACCACCATGGACGCCATGGAGAGCTTGTCGCGTTCGGCGTCGAATACGTAAGGCTCGTCAAGGATTTTTCCGTTGACAAGGACCTGTCCTGCCCGTATTTCCACCCTGTCGCCCGGGTCGGCGATGACGCGCTTGATGAACTCACGCGTCGGGTCCCGCGGGAACCGGAACACGATAATGTCCCCCGGCTGCGGCTGGCTGAAGAGATAGAGCGGACTTCTCGTATCCAGCGACAGGAAGGGGAACAGGCCGTTAAGCCAGGCCGGGTCAACATACAGATAGGCCAGCTTGGTCACGACCAGATGCTCGCCATCATGCAGGTTCGGCTCCATGCTGGTCCCCTTCACACGGAAGTTCTGCAGAGTGATCTGGATGAGGAGGAAGACAAGCGCAGCGAGCAGTATGGTCTCGATGACCTCGCGGGCCACCGACTTCATAACCGCCGCGTGCTGGCTTGGAGATGTGTCTTGAGATGTTTCCACGGCAAACTTCATTATACCGCATACCGCAACCCTCCATCCTACGCCACGACACCCACGCCGCGCCGGAGGAGCAGGGCGGGTGGCCCGACGGCGCATGCATGGTAGAATGGGCTGAGCGCGTATCCGACATCTAGGAGGGGGCATGGAGGAGCTGGCGCTCGTCACAAGGAGCCAGCAAGGCGACCTGGATGCCTTCAATAACCTTGTGCTGGCCTTCCAAGGCCAGGCGTATAACTTGGCCCTGCGCATGCTGGGCGACTCCGCCTCTGCGGAGGACGCGGCCCAGGACGCGTTCATCTCCGCCTACCGGAACATCGGCGGCTTCCGGGGAGGAAACTTCCGCGCCTGGCTGCTCCGCATCGTCTCCAACGCCTGTCTGGACCAGCTGCGCGCCAGCAAGCGCCATCGCACGGAGCCTCTGGACCCGCTGGTCCTCGACCCTCCAGGCCATGAAGAGCTGCCGGAGGACTACGCCCTGCGCCAGGAGCTTGGCGAGGAGATTCGCAAGGGCCTGGACACCCTGCCGCCGGACCAGCGGCTTGCCATCATCCTAGTGGACATGCAGGGGCTCGACTACGAGGAAGCGGCCCAAGTCACGCAGTCCAACCTGGGCACCGTCAAGTCGCGCCTCGCGCGGGGACGCGCCCGCCTGCGCGATCACCTCCGGGCGCGACCGGAACTTTTGCCCGCTTCAATCCGTCTTGATAGTAGGCGGAGTCCATTGCCATGAGCACATTCGACAAGACCGGACATCGGCACCTCTCGGCGGAGCGCCTCTCGGAGTACATTGACGGGCGCCTGCCGCCGCGTGACCGCGAGGACGTGGAGGCGCAGTTGAGCGCCTGCGCCCGCTGCCGCGAGGAGGCGGACTCCCTCCGGGCCACCGTGCTGGCCCTCCGCCGGGTGCAGGCCGCTCCCGCGCCGCGCTCGTTCACGTTGCGTCCCTCCGATATTGAAAGGACGGCGCCGCGGCGCGGGCTGTTCTCGATGCTGGGCGGCCTGCGGCTGGCCACGGCCGTGGCGGCCGGGCTGCTGGTGCTGGTCCTGGCTGGGGACATCCTCCGACTGCTTCCGTCCATGTCCGTCTCTCCGTCCGTCTCTCGGACGCAGGCGGCGCCTGTCGCCGCCCTCGCCGTGCCCGCCGCCCCTGCGGAGCCGTCGGAGCCACCGCCATCGGCAGCGCCGGAAGGACTGCGGGCGGCTGCGGTCGCTCCCGGCGCCCCCCCC
>Ga0080064_1007343_pt1 | contig 11200 bp, 12 predicted proteins | sample Subgrocontami54m_FD_69260 | JGI IMG/M metagenome (GOLD analysis project Ga0080064, IMG submission 69260) | Subsurface groundwater microbial communities from S. Glens Falls, New York, USA - GMW46 contaminated, 5.4 m (SPADES assembly) (version 2) ... | reverse complement strand
CCGCTCTGGCTCGCGCTCGTGCGCCCCGTCGCGCGTCTCGCGACGGCGGCCGTGTTCGCCGAGCGGCGAGGCGAGGAGCGCGGCGACGGCGCCGCCTCGCTGGCGCTCGCGGCCGAGCTCGGCGCGACGGCGCCGGACCCCGCGCGCCTCCGCGCGCTGCTGCGGAACGACCTCACCGCCGCCGCGGAGCGCGCCTGCCCGCTCATCGCCGAGGCCCGCGCGACCGCCGCCGCGCTGGGGATCGCGCTGCACCTGTCGGGGACCGGGCCCACGCTCTTCGCGCTGGCGGACGACCGGGCCGACGCGATCCGCCTCGCGCGCCGCCTCACGCGCGCCGGGCTCCGCGCCCGGCCCCACCGATTCGCCGAGCCCTATGCCTGACCGGGATACTTGTCCTACTGGGGCGTGGCCAAGTGGTATGTCCGCGGCCTCCGGCCGCTCCCATACTCTCGCTGTCATCACTGGGGCGTGGCCAAGTGGTAAGGCAGGGGACTTTGGATCCCTGATCCCAGGTTCGAATCCTGGCGCCCCAGCCGGGTCACCGCGCTAGCCTGTCGGGCATGACCGCGCCGATCGCCATCGTGCTCGCCGCGGGCTTGGGCACGCGGATGCACTCGAAGACCCCGAAGGTGCTCCACGCGATCGCCGGCCGCCCGCTCCTCGCCTACGTTCTCGCGGCGATCGCTGAGGCCGGTGCCCGCCCGCTCGTCGTGCTCTCCAAGGAGAGCGAGGCGGCCCGGGCGATCCTCCCACCGGGGACGCCGGTGGCGCTCCAGGATCCGCCGAGCGGCACCGGGCACGCGGTCCAGGTCGCGCTCGAGGCGACCGACGCGCGTGAGGGTGTCGCGTTCGTCGTCTACGGTGACACCCCGCTCCTCCGCGCGAGCACGCTCGCCGGGCTCGCCGCGGCGCGCGCCGAGCGGGGCGCGGCCGTCGCGCTCCTCACCGCGGACCTCGGCACCGACAACGCGTACGGGCGGATCATCCGCGACGCCGCGGGGAACGTCGAGCGGATCGTCGAGGTCCGCCTCGCGACCGCCGCCGAGCGCGCGCTCTCCGAGTCGAACCTCGGCGCGTACGCGTTCGACCTGGCCTGGCTGCGCGGAGCCGTGCCGCGCCTCCGGGCGAACGAGACCGGCGAGATCTTCCTCACCGACGTCGTCGCGCTCGCGCGGTCGGACGGTCGTGTCGTCGCCGCGTACCGCACGCCCGATCCGTCCGAAGGCCTCGGCGTGAACACTCGCGTCGACCTGGCTGCCGCGGAGTCGGCCGTCTGGCGGCGCATCCGCGAGCGCCACATGCTCGCCGGCGTGACGTTCCACGACCCCGAGACGACGACGGTCGGCGCGGACGTCGTCATCGGCGCCGACGCCGTCATCGAACGGGGCTCCATCCTCGAAGGCGCGACGCACATCGGCGCGCGCACGCGGATCGGCCCGTACAGCGTCGTCCGGGACAGCGTGGTCGGCGAGGAGTGCACCGTGGAGGCGTCGGTGCTCGAGGGTGCGACGCTCGAGGACGGCGTGCGGATCGGGCCGTACTCGCACCTCCGCCCGGGGGCGCACCTCGAGCGCGGCGTCGAGCTGGGGAACTTCGGCGAGGTGAAGAACGCGCGGCTCCGCGCCGGGACGAAGATGCACCACTTCTCCTACGTCGGCGACGCCGAGATCGGCGCGCGGGTGAACATCGGCGCGGGCACGATCACGCTCAACTACGACGGGGTGAACAAGCACCGCACCGAGGTGGGGGACGACGCGTTCATCGGCTCCGACTCGCTCCTCCGCGCGCCGGTGCGGGTGGGCAAGGGCGCCGCGACCGGCGCGGGCAGCGTCGTGACGAAGGACGTCCCCGACGGGATGCTCGCGGTCGGCGCGCCCGCGCGCGCGATCAAGAAGTACGTGAAGCCGCTGAAGAAGCCGTGAGCGCGATCGATGGGCGAGGCCGGCGTGAGCGTGCTCCGTATGCCGAGGCCGCCGTGCGCGCGCTCCGTACGGCGACGCCGGCATGAGTGAGCTTGGCCCCGGCGACGAGAGCCTCGTCAAGGTCGCCGCGCTCGCCCGCGCGCGCGCCCACGCCCCCTACTCGAAGTACAAGGTCGGCGCGGCGATCCGCACGGCGCGGAACAAGATCCACGCCGGCGCGAACATCGAGAACGCCTCCTACGGGCTCACCGTCTGCGCCGAGCGGACGGCGGTCCACGCCGCCGTGAACGCGGGCGACGCGAAGGACTGGGACGCGATCGCCATCGTCATCGCGGGCGACCGGCTCCCGTCCCCCTGCGGCGCGTGCCGCCAGGTCCTCGCCGAGTTCGCGCCGCGGCTCAAGGTCATCCTGGCGACGACGACCGGCCTGCGGCGGGTGACGACGCTCGAGGCCCTGCTGCCGGACGCGTTCCTGCCGGAGTCGCTCGGCTCCTGACGCCGGCGCGCTCTCAGGAGGCGACCGCGGTGCGGCGCGGTCGCGTCGGTAGTGGGCGCACGAGCCTCGGCAGGAGCGCGCCCGGCCCGCTCGCGTCGGCGATGCCCGCGCTGTCATGTGTGCTGGTCCTGTTGTAGTATTACGCCGTACTACAGCGAACTACGCAGGGAGGCCACGCTCGCCATGGGTGGAGAGCCGTTCTCGATCCGCCTGGGGAAGGAAACACGCGCGGCGCTGGCCGAGGACGCGCGCCGGTACGGCGTGCCCGAGCGCACGCTCGCGCAGCAGCTGATCGACGAGGGCATCCGTCTGCGTCGCCATCCGGGGATCGTCTTCGTCACCCGTGTCGGCGGTCGGCGCGCCGCGCTCGCGCCGCGCCCGCGCCTCAGCGTCGCGAACGTGATCGAGACGCTGCGAGGCAGCGACTCTCCCGAAGCGGCCGCCGGCTCGCTCGCGCTCTCGGCCGCCCACTTCAGGGTGGCGCTCGACTACTACCGCGAGCACCGCGCCGAAGTCGACGCCGAGATCGCTCGGAACGCCGAGGAAGCCGAGCGCGCTGAGCGGGAGTTCCGCGAGCGTCAAGAGCTTCTCCGCCGGTAGTGCGTCTGCTCCTCGACGAGCATCTCGATCGGCGGTTCGCCGAACAGCTGCGAACGCGCGGGTACGACGTGCTGGCGGTGGCCGAGTCGAGCGACCTCCTCGAGGCGGATGATCCAACGGTTCTCGAGCGCTGCATTGCCGACGGCCGCGTCCTCGTGACCTACAACGTGCGTGACTTCCGGCCGCTCGTGGAAGCACGGCTGGCGGCAGGTGAGACGCTTCCCGGCGTGCTCTTGCTCTCGCCGCGGACCTATCCGCAGGGCACCCGCTCGTTCGGCGCGATCATCGAACGTCTGGCGGCGGTCCTCGACGCGCACGCCGGGACTGCGCTGCCGTTCGGGATGGAGTGGCTCTGACCCGTCAGCGTGGCGGCTTCTGCGCGTCGGTCAGCGCACGGTAGAAGGCGGTGGCGCGGATCATCGCGCGCGTCGATGCCGCGCGCCTGCCGAAGGTGGTGGGCGCTCACCCGACGGTCGCCGCGGAGGCGGTCTCCGCCGCGCCGGTCGTGGTGCGCACGAGGCGCTCGAGGAGCGCGCCCGGCCCGCTCGCCCGGGCGATGCCCGCGCTCGCGAGCGTCGCGAGCGCGCGCTCACGGCGGTCGGCGATCTCGGCCTCGATGAGCGCGCGGATGTCGAGGGCCTCGAGGATCTCGCGGATCCGCTCGACGTTCTCGGCCGCGAGGGGCGCCGGCTGCTCGAACAGCGTGGCGAGCGTCGCCCGCAGCTTCGGCGACGCCTTCGCGAAGGCGAGGACCACCGGCAGCGTCTTCTTCCGCTTCACGAGGTCGTTGAGCTCCAGCTTGCCGGTGGCGTCGCTGGTGGCCCAGATCCCGAGGAGGTCGTCGTGCGCCTGGAACGCCTGCCCGTAGTCGGCGCCGAAGCGTGCGAGCGCCGTGCGCACCGCGCGATCGTCGGTGGCGAGGACCGCGGCGCCTTCGGCCGCCGCCGCGATGAGCGCGCCGGTCTTCTTCTCGACCATCGCCCGGTAGCGCTCCACGGTCACGTCGGTGCGCGTCTCGAAGGCGATGTCGAGGAACTGGCCCTCGCAGACGCGCACGCAGGCGGTGTCGAGGAGCAGGGCGAAGTCGAGGATCCGCTCGGCGGGGAAGCCCCGCTCGCGCAGCCGCTGGACGGCGAGGCGCGAGGCCGCGTACATGCCGTCGCCCGCGTTGATCGCTTGCGGCACGCCCCAGACCGACCAGACCGTCGGGCGGTGGCGGCGCGTCGGGTCGTGGTCCTCGATGTCGTCGTGGATCAGCGTGAAGTTGTGCAGGAGCTCGATCGCGGCCGCCGCCGGGAGGCAGCGCGCGGTGTCGCCGCCGAGTGCCTCGAAGATGAGCGCGAGGAGGAGCGGCCGGAGACGCTTGCCGGTCGCGAGGCCGGTGTCGAGCCCTAGGTGGTAGAGCATCATCCCGTAGAAGGGCTGCAGGGAGGGGTCGCTCGCGGCGAGCACCGAGCGGATCTCCTCGTCGATCGCCGCGATCTGCGACGCGAACGGCGGGGCAGGCGTCACCACTCGCGCGATTCTAGGTCGCTTCCCGTAGCATCACTCCGATGGCATCGCGCAGCTACCGCGCCGAGGCGATCGTGCTCAAGACCCACGATTTCGGCGAGGCCGACCGCGTCCTGACCCTCCTCACCCGGCACTTCGGGAAGGTCCGCGTGGTCGCGAAGGGCATCCGGAAGCCGCTCGCCCGCCTCGCCGGCCACGCCGAGCCGCTCACGCACGCCACCTACCAGCTCGCACGCGGGCGGAACCTCGACGTCCTGACCGGCGCCGAGGCGCGCACGCACTATCCCGTGCTCCGCGAGGACCTGGTGCGCATCGCGGCCGGCTGGTACGTCGCCGAGCTCGCCGACCGCTTCACCGCGGACCACCTGCCGGCGGCGCCGGTCTTCGACCTGGTCGAGACGGCGCTCCGGCACCTGGACGCCGGTCACGGCGCGATGCTCGTCTGCCGCTGGTTCGACCTCCACCTGCTGGACCGCTCCGGCTTCCGGCCCGAGCTCGGCGCCTGCGTCAACTGCGCCGGTGCGCTCCTGGAGGGCCAGAACGCCTGGAGCCCGGCCGCGGGCGGCGCGCTCTGCCCGTCGTGCGTGACGCGGGCGGGGGAGTCGTTCGCCGCGCTCTCGCTCCGCGCCCTCAAGTCCCTCCGCTTCCTCCTCGCGAGCGACTTCGCGTCCGCCTCCCGGCTCCGGGTGGACGAGCCGCTCGCCGCCGAGCTCGAGCGTCACCTGCGCGGGTCGGTGCACCAGGTCATTGACCGCGACGTCGTCACCGCGCGCTTCCAGGACGAAGTGGCGCGGCTCCCGCGCCGGGTCCCCGCGCTCGCCTGATGGGGGACGCGGTGGACCCGGAGACGCTCGTCGACAAGCTCACCTCGCTCGCGAAGCGGCGGGGCTTCGTGTTCCCGTCGAGCGAGATCTACGGCGGTGCCGGCGCGACCTGGGACTTCGGCCCGCTCGGCGTGGAGCTGAAGAACAACCTGAAGCGCTCGTGGTGGCGCGCGATGACGCAGCTCCGCGACGACGTCGTGGGGATCGACGCCGCGATCCTCATGCACCCGCGGGTCTGGGAGGCCTCCGGCCACGTCGAGAATTTCACGGACCCGCTCGTCGAGTGCGCCGCGTGCAAGCACCGCTACCGGCTCGACGAGCTCCCGGGCGCCGAGGAGTGGGAGCGCGCCTTCCGCCGCGGCGCGACCGCGGAGAGCCCGGCGACCGCCTGCCCGAACTGCGGCGAGAGGAAGCTCGGCGCCCCGCGCCGCTTCAACCTCATGTTCAAGACGTTCGTCGGCCCGGTCGAGGACACCGCCTCGGTCGCCTGGCTCCGGCCCGAGACCGCGCAGGGCATCTACGTGAACTTCGAGAACGTGCAGCAGGCGATGCGCCGGCGGCTCCCGTTCGGCATCGCCCAGATCGGCAAGGCCTTCCGCAACGAGATCACCCCCGGCAACTTCATCTTCCGCTCGCGCGAGTTCGAGCAGATGGAGATGCAGTACTTCTGCCGGCCCGACGACGCGGCGGCGCTCTTCGACGAGTGGAAGGCGACCCGGATGGCCTGGCACGAGTCGATCGGCGTGCCCGCCGCGCGCCTCCGCTTCCGCGAGCACGCGCCCGACGAGCGCGCGCACTACGCCGCGGCGGCCACCGACGTCGAGTTCCACTTCCCCTTCGGGTGGAAGGAGCTCGAGGGCATCCACAACCGCACCGACTACGACCTCCGCCGCCACGCCGAGTACTCGGGGAAGGACCTCACCTACTTCGACGACGTGCGGAACGAGCGCTACGTGCCGAACGTGGTCGAGACCTCGGTCGGCGCGGACCGCTCGGCCTTCGCCGTGCTCTGCGCCGCCTACGACGAGGAGCCCGACAAGGAGGGCATCCGGGTCGTGCTCCGGCTCCATCCCGACCTCGCGCCGTACAAAGTGGCGGTGCTCCCGCTCTCGAAGAAGCCGGAGCTCTCGAACCTCGCGCGCCAGGTCTGGGCCGACCTCCGCCCGCATTTCATGACTACGTACGACGAGACGCAGGCGATCGGCCGGCGCTACCGCCGGCAGGACGAGATCGGCACGCCGCTCTGCGTCACCGTGGACTTCGACTCGCTCGTCGATCGCCAGGTCACCGTGCGCGACCGCGACTCGATGGGTCAGGTGCGCCTGCCGATCGCCGACCTCGTCCCCGCGCTCCAGGAGAAGCTCGCGCGCTGAAGCGTCATCAGCCTGTGGCGCGGCCCTCCGTGGAGTCGGCCGTCGGCTTGCGGCCGCGGCCACGCCCGTGGGACTTGACGCTGGCGATACCCAACATATAGTGTTGGGTGACGGAGGTGCGGGCTATGGGACGGAGTGCAACGCGGACGGCGACCGGCGCGAGGTTCGCAACGAGCTACAACCGCGAAGTGCGGCACCGGGCGGGGTGGCTCACCGAGGTGCTCGGGAACAATCGCGTTGCCGAGCTGCTGGGGGTGAACCGCTCGCAGCCGTCCCGATGGCGCGCCGGTGCCGAAGGGGTCGCGCCGGGCAACGTCCGAACGATGCTCGATCTCGACTACGTCGTGACGCGTCTCCACCAGGTGTGGGACCCGGAGGTCGCCGCGGTCTGGCTGGACTCGCCGAACGCGCACCTCGGCGGCGCCACCCCGCTCGACGTGCTGCGCGAGCGCGGCACCGAGGACGTCATCCGGGCTATCGACGCGGAAGCCGAGGGTGCGTACGCGTAGCCGTGCGCAGCTACCGGGTCTTCCCGTACCTACCGACCGCGCGACGGGGTGAGCCGGGTCACCCGCTCTACGTTCCCCGCCCGCAGGGCGCCGGTCGGATCGACAACCCGGACCTCTACGACGCGATGTACCTGGGTGATCGCCCAGTGTGTGCGGTCGTTGAGACGTTCGGCAATCTGAAGACCTGGATGCCGAAGATGTTCCGCACACCACACGTGCCGGGCGGCACACGTGCGCTGGTGACCTACGAGCTGCCGGACGCGACGCCGGTCGCCGACCTGGATGATCCGGCGGTGCTGGTCGCACTCGGCCTACGTCCGTCGCGCGTCAGCACCCGGCAGCGGGCGGTCACCCAAGCGTGGGCGCGCGCGTTGTTCGAGCGGCGGCAATGGATCGGGGTCCGCTGGTGGTCGTACTACAGCCCCGACTGGTACGTGTACGGACTGTGGGACTGCCGTGCGGTGCACGCCACGAACGTCGAGGTGCTGGCGATCGACCACCCGGTGGTCGTCGAGGCGGCGACCTTCCTCCACCGCGTGCGTCGCGCACGCTGACCGGCCGGCCAACGCGCCTGGCGAGTCCACCAAGGGGTGGGGCGCCTGTAGCGACCGCGCGATCTTCGCCGAGTACATCTCGTTGAGGAGCAGCCTCACGTCCGGCCAGGCCCAGGTGCCGGTACTAGCGGCAGGGTGGGGGCGCGGCTAAACTGCCGCGCATTCGCCGGTCAAAGGTCACGCTCGTCGCAGTTCAGCTGGCCGCGGTGATCCTCGTCGCTGCCGCAGTCGCTTCGCTCTTGGACTTCGGTCCGCGGCAGTCTGACGCGGCGGCGACTCCCGAGCCTCGGCCCGCCGCGATCTCGACCCCTGCTCCTGTCATCACACCGACTCCGACGGCGGTCCCCACGGCGCAGCCAACGGTCGCGCCGACTGTGACGCCCGAGAACAAGCCGGGCCAACCCGGCACTTGCCTCGTCCTCGAGCAGCAGTACTGCGGGACTGGCGACAAGGTTCTCGGTTTCCACGCAGGCTTCACCCTTCCCACTGGAGTCCCACTGTTCGCGCCGTTCGATGGCTACGTCATGAGCTCTTCTGGGAAGTATTCGAATAGTGGCAGCGATTATCGGCAGATGGGTGTCTACATGTCTCCAGATGGGAGCTATCCGAACTCGACGCTTTTCGTAGATCTAAGTCCAGCGCAGCCTGTCGTCTCTTCTGGTCCTGTAAGGAAGGGCCAGGTGATCGGCAAGACCACTGGAACCGTCGTTACTGAGGCTGGCGACCGCAACCTGCTTGTCAGCGCTTCTACAGCGTACGGTCTTCCCGACACTGGGTTCGAGGCCCAACTCCTTGCAGAACTCCTTCGCAGCAAGTAGGCCATCTATCCCTGGGTCGCCGGCGAGTCAGTAAGGAACGGTCTGGCGAAATGGCGCTCTAGGGACATCTGCGGGCGCTCGCAGACGGCGTCGCGTCGTCCTTGCCGGTGCGGTCGACGGCCGCAGGATCCCACCCGCCGTATCAGGATCGTGGCGGCGACGGAGACGACCTGGCCCTCCTCGCGCACCCGCACGGCAAGCGTGTCCAGCCAGAGGTGCCGGTCCGGACCGGCCGTCAGGGGCCGCTCGCGGAGGGCCGCCACGCCGCCGTCGAGCGAAGAGACCATCTCGCTGACCTGCGAGCGCGAGATCCCCTCGATGCCCATCGCCCGTACTAGCTAGTGCCGCACCTCGTCATCGAAGAGCCGTGCGGCGAAGCGCTTCGCCGCGCGTGCGGCGAACGCGGTGAGGACCGTGCCGAGCGCGGTGACCGCGACGTCGGCCAGACGGTCGCGCGCCGGCGCTGCGGGCGCGCCCTTCGGCGGCTTCTTGCCGCGGCCGCGCCGCGCGAGCGCGCCGGCGACGAGCGCGCCGAGCGAGCCGAGCGTGCCGGCGGCCGCGAGGGGGTTCCGCCGGACCCAGCGGCGCGGGTCGGCGTCGGCCTTCGCCTGCGCGATGAGCGCGTCCACGTCGGCGCCGACGGAGGCGCGCAGCGCTACGAGCTCGCGCTCGGTCTGCCGAGACGCTTTCTCAGCCATTCCGCCGACTCCTTCCACTGCGCGATGGTGCGCTCGGGGCCGCGCAGGACGAGCTTCCGGTAGCCGATGAACGCGAGCAGGAGGGCCGCGAGCAGGAAGAGCAGCATCGCCACGAGCGCCGCCGCCCAGAGCGGGAGGACGAGCGCGAGCAGGGCGACGACGAAGAAGACGAAGGCGATGAGGACCAGGCCGGCGCAGACGACCGCCCCGGCGACCCAGGCGGCCGCCCGGAGGTTCGCGCCCACGATCTCGGTGATCTCCTGGCGCGCCAGCTCGAGGTGCTTGCGGGCGAGCCCCTCCCCGTTCGCACGGATCCGCCCGATGAGGGTCCGGTAGCCCTCGTCATCCCGCACGCCCCTACGGTAACCCGATTGGCGGGACGTCTCGCGCGGCCGGGACCTGCGAGAATGCCCGGAGCGCCTCACTCCATCGGGAGGTCTCCCCATGCCCGGCCGCCGCGCTCCCGTCCGTCCGAGGGCACCGAAGTCGCTCGCGCGACGCAAGTGGGTCTATCGCTTCAGCGGGGGCAAGGCCGAAGGCAGCGCGAAGATGCGCGAGCTGCTCGGCGGCAAGGGCGCGGGGCTCGCGGAGATGACCAACGCCGGGCTCCCGGTGCCGCCCGGCTTCACGATCACGACGCAGGCCTGCAACGCCTACTTCGCCGCCGGCCGGAAGCTCCCCGCGCAGGTCTGGGAGCAGGTCGAGGACGGGCTCGCGAAGGTCGAGAAGGCCACCGGCAAGCGCCTGGGCGATCCCGCGGACCCGCTCCTCGTCTCGGTCCGCTCGGGTGCCGCGATGAGCATGCCGGGCATGATGGACACGGTCCTCAACCTCGGCCTCAACAACGACACCCGCAAGGGCCTCGCCGCGCTCACCAAGAACGAGCGCTTCGCCTGGGATGCCTACCGGCGCTTCATCCAGATGTTCGGCCGCATCGTGCAGGACATCCCGGCCGAGCGCTTCGACGCCGCGCTCGACGCGCGGAAGCACAAGGTCAAGGCGAAGACCGATACCGATCTGCGGGCCGACGACCTCGAGGCGCTCGTCGCCGAGTTCAAGGACATCGTCCTGCGGGCGACCGGCAAGCCGTTCCCGACCGAGCCGAAGGCGCAGCTCCGCCTCGCGATCGAGGCGGTCTTCCGCTCGTGGCACGGGAAGCGCGCCGTCGACTACCGCAAGCAGTTCAAGATCAGCGACGCGCTCGGCACCGCGGTGAACGTCCAGTCGATGGTCTTCGGGAACATGGGCGACGACTCCGGCACCGGGGTCGCCTTCACCCGCGACCCCAGCACCGGCGAGAAGGTCCTCTTCGGCGAGTACCTCCTCAACGCGCAGGGCGAGGACGTCGTCGCCGGCATCCGCACGCCGCGGAAGATCGCGCAGCTGCGCGAGGAGCTTCCCGGGGCCTACGCCCAGTTCGAGCGGATCGCCAAGCGCCTCGAGCGGCACTACCGCGACGCCCAGGACCTCGAGTTCACGATCGAGCGCGGGAAGCTCTACATGCTCCAGACCCGCAGCGCGAAGCGGACCGCCGCCGCGGCGCTCAAGATCGCGACCGACATGGTCGCCGAGCGCCTCATCACGAAGGACGAGGCGATCCTGCGGATCGACCCGGCCCAGGTCGAGCAGCTCCTCGTGCCGCGCTTCGACCCGGCCGCGGTCGAGGCCGCGCGGAAGGCCGGGCGCTACCTCGCGACGGGCCTCAACGCCTCGCCCGGCGCGGCGACCGGTCGCGCGGTGTTCGACGCCGACCGCGCGGTCGAGCTGAAGGGCCAGAAGCAGCTCGTCGTGCTCGTGCGCCCCGAGACGAGCCCGGACGACTTCCACGGGATGGTCGCCGCCACGGGGATCCTCACGGCCCGGGGCGGCTCGGCGCGCCCCGCCCCGGCCGGTC
>Ga0080064_1007341_pt1 | contig 11202 bp, 10 predicted proteins | sample Subgrocontami54m_FD_69260 | JGI IMG/M metagenome (GOLD analysis project Ga0080064, IMG submission 69260) | Subsurface groundwater microbial communities from S. Glens Falls, New York, USA - GMW46 contaminated, 5.4 m (SPADES assembly) (version 2) ... | reverse complement strand
CACGGAGCGCAGCGGGACGTCGGCGCGGCGCCTCGCCACGTAGGGCGCGGCCAGGCGCTCCGCCTCCTCCACCGTCGGCGCGACGCAGTAGTTGACGATGACGCCATAGTGGTCCTCCGGCACCTGGCGGCCCGCCTCGCGCGCGGCCTCGCGGATGGACTCCACCGCCGGGCCGTACTCCTCCGGCGTCACCTGCGCGGCCAGCCAGCCGTCGCCGAGCCGCCCGACGCGGCGCAGCGCGACCGGGCTCCGGCCCCCGGTCCAGATGGGCGGCCCCGACTTCCGCGCGGGCTTCGGCTGGAGCGCGACGTCGCTCACCTGATAGAACTTGCCCTTGAACGTGACGCGCTCCTCCGTCCACAGCTTGCGCATGAGAACGATGGCCTCGTCCGCGCGGCGTCCGCGCTCCGCGAGGGGCACGCCCACGGCGTCGAAGCTCCTGTCGTCCTCCTGGCCGACGCCGACGGCGAGCAGGCAGCGCCCGCCGGAGATGAAGTCGAGCGTCGCCAGCTCCTTGGCGAGCAGCACGGGGTTGCGGAGCGGCAGGACGAGGACGCTGGTGCCGAACAGCATGCGCCTGGTGCGCCCCGCGACGGCGGCGAGCACGGTCAGCGGCTCCAGCGTCAGCCCCGCGCCGACGAGGCGGTCGCTGAGCCAGAGGGAGTCAATGCCGAGGGCCTCGGCGCGGTCCACGAAGCGCCAGAGCGCGTCCGCGCTACGCTCCGTGAACGGCCACGCGCCCAGCCCGACGCCGACGCGGAGTTTGATGCCAATTCTATTCATCGAGGCTGTCCCCTTTCATGGCAAGTCCCCTTTTGTGCGAAGGGCAGGGATACTGCGTAAGGTATCTGAGGAGCACGACAAAGAGCCACTATCCCATCGCGATATAAGGACGGGGGATGACGTCAAGGTTTAGTCTCGTCCTTGACACGCGGCAATGCTGCGGCTTGGTCAACTATCTGGCTGACTCTGTTGTAGATGGGCCGAAGTCCACCAACTTGGGTATCTTCATCGCCAAATGTTAGGTGAAGAAAAGGTCCCTGCACGGACATGCTGATTTTCACATCGCTTGCAAAGCGAAGACGCATGAGCTCTGTTGGCTGCTCATGCGAGAGCGGCCCATAGGAGGCGAAGAGCTTTTCGATAGGTTGTACATTGGCTGGACTCCAAGCAATGACGTTGGACAGGACTCTTTGATCGGGAAACCCCATGCTGACGAGGACAATCCGGTGCTTGTCAAAATTGGACATGCGCCTCAACGCTGCGAGCATGTCTTGCCTCGGTTGGAGACCATCGATCTTACTGTGAAACCACGGCTGCGCTTTCTCGATGATTGTCCATGCATCCCCGTCATTGGGTATCCCGTACAAGGGGCTGCGCTCCTGACGTTTCTTCAACGGCGTTTTGACTTTCTTGATGAAGTCTTCTTCGGACGTGAAAATAGGGAAAGCGTTGGTTTCCTTTGGCTTTTTGCCTTCCCGAAGTATGAGTTGCCACACGAGATGATCGAGTACAGCGCGGAGGTTATTGAAGAAGTCGCCAGCAATAAGAGAAAGTCGGACAGGAAACTTGGGGAGAGGACGAACAGACAAAACGTGCCAATCGCCATCTCTGCGGAAATCTATGAATGGGGTACCGGCCTTCTGCAGAGGCAATCGGTCACGTTCAGCCTCGAACGCGCTTAGGTGTTCATTGGCCCGCCCGAGTTTGGCTCTCACCCCACTGAGGTTGGCAAACGGCTCAGTCATGTGCTACACCTCAAACATGGATGGAGAAGAAAACGGACACGCAAGAACCTCCCAAGGGCCGCGACATCCGCGTGTCAACGCGGAGGTGTTCAAAGACGTGACGTCCTTTGCACAAGACCAGAGTGGCGTTTCTGGAATACACTGCCTATTCAATCCGCATCGGTGATGAACACGAGCTATCCCATTAACGTCATTCCCGCGAAAGCGGGAATCCACAGAGTCCCCCGCCTGGATTCCGGATCAAGTCCGGAATGACGGGAGGGTGGCCACATTCTTATCTCTCCGGACGCCCGCCGCACGCGCGCAGGGACGATCCCCAAGGGAACGCCTTCCCCCTTCCGTCATTCCCGCGAAAAGCTTGCCCCGTACCCGATACGGGGCGGGAATCCACAACCCCCGTTACGCAAGCTCATGGCCCAAGTCTCGCCAGTCCGGATTGCTCTGCTCAATGAGCGCTACTTTCCAAGCGCGTTCCCACTTCTTCAACGTCTTTTCCCGCGCAATGGCAGATTGCATCGTCGCATGGACTTCATACCAGACCAGCGTGTGGACGCGGTAACGTTTGGTAAACCCCTCCACTAGCCCCTGTTTGTGCTGCCAGACGCGCTGGACCAGATTGGAGGTCACGCCCACGTAAAGGGTGCCATTGCGCTTGCTGGCTAGCAAGTAGACACAGGGTTGCTTCATTGCTCGCCTTGCATGGCCGACACGGGGTCTGGATTCCGGCTCAAGTCCGGAATGACGAGGCTACGCCCCGCCGCCAGATTGCCAGCCCCAATTTCATCGGGGCTCGCAATGACGCTACGACACACGTCAGAGACGCCACACCAGCTCATGGACGCCAACTATACCAGCCTGCGCGTCACGCCTTCCCCGGCCGCCACGTCTCCCACCTCGCGCGCAGCGCCTTCACCGCGCCCTCGTCGCTGGGCAGCGCCCAGTGCATGAACGGCTTGCCGCCGGTCTTGTCCTTCCGTGGAAGGACGCCCTCCGCCACCGCGCGCGCCACCTCGTCGCCCGTCGCCATGAACGCCTCGAACGTATCACTCCGCCCTGCGGGACGCCGCAGGAAGACGTAGTACGTCCCCGGCCCCTTCAGGCACCGCTCCGCCGGCGACATGGGCCACAGGCGCGGCGACTTCAGCGACGCCTTGACCTTCAGGTATGCCTCCGCGCTCCCGTCCAGTTCGCGCACAATCACGTCCGCGCCCGCCGTCCGGCGGCTGGTCGGCACCGCGACAAGCCCGCGCGCGGTCAGCTCCGCGACGACGAAGCGCGCGCCGAGGTCGTTGATCTGGAACGTGGTCAGCTTCCGCGACGGCTTCCGCCCGCCCTCGCCCTTTTGCCTCATGCCCGGGCCGAGCAGCGCGTTGTCTATCAGCCGCACCTTGTCGCCGATGCGCACCGCCAGGCTCGCCAGCGCCGCGCCCTCGATGCGCTCCAGCTCCGCCAGCGTGTCCGGGTGCGCCACGCTCACGTAGTCGAGGCGGGCCAGCGGCTCGCGCTGAATAAGCTCCGTCATGGCGCGGCGGATGGACGCGGCGTCGCGCTCGCCCTGCGCGTACATGGACTGCGCCAGCGACAGCGCGTTGTAGAGGCAGAGCGCGGCCTGGCGCTCCGACGTCTCGGTCAGGTACACGTTGCGGCTGCTCATGGCGAGGCCGTCCGGCTCGCGCACCGTCGGCACGACGACGACATTGAGGTCCATGTCCAACTCGCGGGTCATCTTGCGCACGGCGACGCACTGCTGGGCGTCCTTCTGGCCGAAGTAGGCGCGGGTGGGCCGCACGATGTTGAACAGCTTGCAGACGACGGTCGCGACGCCCCGGAAGTGGCCGGGCCGCGCCTCGCCCTCCAGCCTGTCCGTGACGCCCTTGACCTCCACCCACGTGTCGAACCCGGGCGGGTACATCTCCTCCGGCGTCGTGGTGAAGAGCATGTCCACGCGCTCCTTGCGGAGCATCGCCACGTCGCGCTGCAGGTCGCGCGGGTAGCGCGAGAGGTCGTCGTTCGGGCCGAACTGTGTGGGATTGACGAAGATGGAGACGGCGACGGCGTCGTTCTCGGCGCGGGCGCGGCGCACCAGCTCCATGTGGCCCTCGTGGAGATAGCCCATGGTCGGCACGAAGCCGAGCGTGCCGGTGAGCTTGCGGCGCGCGGCCCGGAACGCGGCGATGGTCTTATAGACGCGCACGGTGTCTGGACTCCTTGCGCGACGATTCTAGCACAACCGCCCGCCCCGCGACTGGCCGTGCCCTGTCACCCCGAGCGGAGCGAGGGGTCTCTCCAGCGGGACATCCCCACGAGGAGATTCCTCGTCCTTCGCTGGAAGGACTCGGAATGACACAAAACCCCGCTCGCACTGGAGGCGAGTGCAGGGCAGCCCTGCGGCCCGCCGGGGGTCTGGGGGTATCCCCCAGATTCAACTAACTCCCCCTTCCTGTCAGGAAGGGGGCCAGGGGGATGGTCGAAACAGATGTCTTTGCGGAGTTTGCCCAGAACGCTGCCGAAGGTCTCGGAACGACACCAGCGCGGTGTACCCCACGCGGAGCGCGCTAGTCCGCGCTGTCCGGCTCGCGGATGGCGACGGAGACGTCCGCGAGGGCGAAGTGCAGGCGCAGCTCCGTCACCTCGCTCGGCACCATGAACCACAGCGCGGTGATGGCCCGCACGCCGGGGGCAAGCGCGCCGCTCCCCTGGCTGGGCGTGGGGCCTTCGACGACGCCGGGCGTCCGCAGGTAGAGCGACTGCCAGCGCTTGTTCCTGTCCTGCATGTTCATGAGGTCGCGGAACTTGTCCACGAGCTCGGCGTCGCACTCGGTCAGCGCGGCGTAGCGGATGCCGCGTTTCGCGTCCACCGCCGTGAAGTCGGTCGTGCTGAGCGTGGCGCCACGCTCGCCGCGACGGAAGACGTACGCGACCACGGTGAGCAGGTCGCCCACCTGTTTGTAGCGGCGACGGCGCGCGTACGCGACGCCCACCTGCCAGTCGCCGCGGGCCGCTATGCGCGCGCCGGGGTCTCCGCTCGCCGGAGGCTCACCCTCCCCCATGCTCGTCTCCTACGTCGCGCCAGCCATCAACTCATGGACGACGCTCTCGTCCATGGCGTAGCTCTCTTTGAGCGTGGGGAACGCACCGGAACGGACCTCCGCCGCGTACTCGCCGACGGCCTTCTGGATGACGTCCGCCAGGCGCGCGTACTGCTTGGTGTGCTTGGGCACGAAGTCCGTGAACAGCCCCAGCATGTCGCTGACGACCTGCACCTGCCCGTCGCAGTCCGGCCCCGCGCCGATGCCGATGGTGGGAATGCTCAGGCGGTGCGTGATCGCCTTCGCGAGGGGCGCGGGCACCGACTCCAGCACCAGCGCGAAGCAGCCTGCCTGCTCCAGCGCGTGGGCGTCGCGAATGAGCTGCATCGCGGCGCGCGGCGTCTTGCCCTGCACCTTGTACCCGCCGAGCTGGTTGACCGACTGCGGCGTCAGACCGATGTGCCCCATGACGGGGATGCCGGAGTCCACGATGCGCCGGACCGTCTCGGCGACGCGCTCGCCGCCCTCCAGCTTGATGGTCTGACAGCCGCCTTCCTTCAGGAACCGGCCCGCGTTGCGCAGCGCCTCGTCCGCGCTGGCCTGGTAGCTCATGAAGGGCATGTCGCCGACGACGAGGGCGCGCTGGCTGCCGCGCACCACCGCCTTCACGTGGTGCAGCATGTCGTCCATCGTGACGGGCACCGTCGAGTCGTAGCCCAGGACGACCATGCCCAGGCTGTCGCCGACGAGCAGGAGGGGGATGCCCGCCGCGTCCAGCAGCCGGGTCGTGGGGTAGTCGTACGCGGTGAGCATGGGTATCTTCTCGCCGCGCTGCTTCATTTCCTTGACGTGACTGATAGTGAGACGCATTGCAGTCTCCTTTCGTCCCCGCCCTTCCGGGGAAGGGTCGGGGCGCGGTTGGCTAGCGGTCGTCTATGTTCTTGGTATGCGATATCCGGTTCATGCGGTCCACGTACACCAGGCGGGGCCGCGCCTTGCGCGCCTTCTCGTCCTCCACCGTCTCGTACGTGAGGACGATGACCGTGTCGCCTTTGTGGACCAGCCGGGCCGCGGCGCCATTGACGCACATGTCGCCGGAGCCGCGCTCGCCCTCGATGGCGTAGGTGGTGAGACGCGACCCGTTGTCCACGTCCAGCACCCATACCTTCTCGTAGGGCAGAATATCCGCCGCGTCCAGCAGGTCCGGGTCCACCGTGATGCTGCCCTCGTACGCGATATTAGCGTCGGTCACCGTGGCCCTGTGAATCTTGCTCTTAAGGACTGTCCGCATTGCTGTTCCTCCATCGAAAGCGGTCATGCCGCTTTCCGTGGTCTAGGCTGCCGTTGTCCCGCGCAGCAACGCGCGCATCCTCTGTGCGCGCGCCGCGCTGATGCTTCCCTTCGCCAGCGCGATAGGGATCGTCTCCATGGCCAGTGCTCGATAGGCCTGCATCACCTCCGGCGCCCTGCTCTCCAAGGCGGTTATGTGCTTCCTGAGCGTCCCCATGTCTCCGCGAGCTATCGGCCCCGTCAGTGCATGGGGCAGCCCTTTGTCCTCCAGATTGCGTACCGTGCCGCGCAGCAGCGGCAGCAGGGCGCGCAGCGCCTCGTCAGGCGGAATGCGGGCCTGGCCCCACAGCCGCGTCGCCAGGGCGGCCAGCGTCACGACGTAATTCGATGCGAGCGCCGCGCCCATATGATACAACACCCGGTCGTCCGGCTCCAGCGTGATGCACCGGCCCCGCAGTGCCCGCGCCATCGTCGTGAGCGCGCCCAGCAGCGGCGCCCTGGCCTCCACGGCGAACGTGATGCCGCGCAGCGCGTCGGCGTCGGCCACTCCGGCGAATGTCTGCAATGGGTGAAACGCGCCCACGCGCGCGCCCCGCGACGCCGCCCTCGCAAGCGCCCCGGCGCTCAGCGCGCCGCTGCAGTGGACGACGGCCTGCCCCTTGCGCCAGCGCACGCTCGCCGCCACCCGCGCGATGGCGTCGTCCGGCGTCGTGACGAACACCATGTCCGCGGCGTCGGCGACGGCCTGCGCGTCCGCCAGCGCCCGGCACCCGGGCACGCGCGCGGCCAGACGCTCCGCGGAGGCGCGCGTCCGGCTGCTGACGGCCACGACGCGGTAGCCCGCGCGGTGGAGCGCCAGCGCCAGCGCCGTCCCGACGGTCCCTGCGCCCACGAACCCTGCGCGTGTCTTCCTGTTCATGTGACTACGCCGCCGCCACCGTCTGTTTCGCCCTGAGGGCGCTCGTCAGACTCAGCAGGTAGAGTGTCAACAGCACCAGCAATACGCCGACGCCCGCCAGCACGACGAATACCCACGGCAGGCCGAACCGCTCCGCGATGAGGCCGGAGACGCCCGCCGCGAAGGAGCCGATGCCAAAGGAGCAGAAGAAGTAGATGCCGTAGCTCCGTCCCTGGAGCCGTCGCGGGGTGTACTCCGCCACCAGGCTGTTGAAGGTGGGCTGGCCCATGAAATTGAAAAAGGCGAACGCCGCGGCGGCGACCACCAGCAGGACGCCCGAGGCCGCGCCCATCAGCAGCAGCGGCGGGACAATGGCGCAGGCCATGACGACCGCAATGCGCTCCAGCCGGAAGCGGTGGGCGAGGTGCCCGCCCAGGTATTGCCCCGCCACGCCGAACAGCAGCGCGATGGTGGTGAACGAGCCGGCCGCCACAACCGGGTCCATATTGAAAAGACTCAGGCGCCCGTTCTCCATGATGTGCTTGGGCAGGAACGTGACCGAGCCGCGGTAGATGAAGCCCGTCAGGAAGTTCGCGGCGAAGACGGCGATGAGCGGCGTGACCAGCGAGCGTCCGCTGTTGCCCCCGTTCTCCGAAGCGGCGGCTTTCTCTGATGCGGGCGCCTCGCCCTCGCCGATGCCGGAGAAGTGGACGACGAAGGCCAGCGCCAGCGACAAACCGCCCGCGAACAGGTAGGCGGCGCGCCATCCCAGCAGCGCGCCTATGCCGCCCGCGATGAAGGGCGTCAGCGCCACGCCCAGGTTGCCTGCCACGCCGTGGTACCCCAGCGCGATGCCCCGCGCGCGCGTCGCCCGCGCAATGAGCGAAAGCCCCGCCGGGTGGTACAGGCCCGCCGTGAGGCCCAGAAGCACCAGCGCGCCCGTGAGCAGCGGCAACGACGGCGAGAATGCCACCAGCGCAGCCGCGACGGCGGACGTGAGCAGGCAGATGACGAAGAGCCTCCGCGAACCGATGCGGTCGGCGAGCAGGCCCGCCGGCAGCGCCGTGACGCCGAAGGCGAGGGCGAAGGCGTTCGCCATGCCGCCCAGCACCGCCGGGCCGACACCGTACTCCATCCCCACCAGGACCAGCACCGCGGCGAACGTCAGCTCCGTGGCGTGGCTCAGGTAATGCGCCCCCGCCGTGTAGCCGATGATGCGTCGCTCGTTGGCGTCCATTTGTTCCCTGTCCTGTCCGCTCACCCCTTCGACAAGCTCAGGGTGAGCCTGTCGAACCAGAGCGGCGCTTATTACTGCTGTGCCTGTCCCACCGCGGGCACGCCCGCTACGGAGGTCGCCAGCCGCACCGCCCGCACAATCGCCTCCGCGACCGCTTCCGCGGCCAGCGCGCCCAGCGCCGAGACGTCCGCCGTGCCCTCGTACCCGCCCGTCGCCAGCGCGAAGATGACGTCGCCGTCCACCATGGTGTGCGCCGGGCGGACAACCCGCGCCAGCCCGTCGTGCGCCATCTGGGCCAGCTTGTTGGCCTGCTCCTTGGTCAGCCGCGCGTCCGTCGCCACCACGCCCAGCGTGGTGTTCGCGGGCCGAGGCCGCCCTTTGACGGAGGAGCCGGAGGCCATCAGCGCCACCGTGCTCATATACCCGCGCCCCCGGAGCTTGCGCGGCCCGGCGATGATGTGCCCGGTTGTCCCGTCCACTACGTCGCCGAAAGCGTTCACCGCGACGAGCGCGCCAACGACAGGGCCGCGCCGAACGCGCCGGCTCGCCGCGCCGATACCGCCTTTGACCGCGCGCGCCATTCCCATCGCCTTGCCCACCGTGGCGCCCGTCCCCGCGCCGACGCTCCCTTCGGCCACGTCCTCGGCGCGGGCGGCCTTGCACGCCGCGTAGCCCTGCCGGGGGCCGGGCCGGACGTCGGAGCGCCCTATGCCCAGGTCGAACAGCACCGCCGCCGGAACGATAGGCACGCGCACGGTGCGGGCCTGGAAGCCGACGCCCTTCTCCTCCAGGTAGCGCATGACGCCCGCCGCCGCGTCCAGCCCGTAGGCGCTGCCGCCAGCGAGCAGGACCGCGTGGACGCGCTCCACCAAGTTCATGGGCCGGAGCAGGTCAGTCTCCCGTGTCCCCGGAGCGGAGCCACGCACGTCCACGCCGCCCACGGCGCCGGCCTCGCACAGAACGACGGTGCAGCCGGTGGCCGCCCCGCGGTCCGTCCAATGGCCTACCGTGATGCCGGGGATGTCAGTGATCGAGCCAGACAATAAAAAAACCCTCTCGATAAACCAAGAGGGCATGCAGGAGCGGTGAGCTTCGGCCTGCCGTCTCGGTCGTGCCGGATCCGAGCGCCAGGGACTGCCTTAGCTGGTGGTCGCCAATGTTACGAAATCCCGCTTGCCGCCGTTACCGGTCAGCAGCACCCTCACTATACCATCTGTCCAGGGCGTATGCAAGTCGTCGGGAGGCGTCAGCGCGCCACGCCTTGACGCGCCGAGACGGCGGATGGTATATTCGCCGCTAACACATCTCAAGCTTCGCAGCGCCTGCGGCAGGAAAGAGATACGTTTTATGGAGCAGCCCCGCATTAAAGAGCTACGACGGGCCTACGGGTTCGACGAGGTCGCAATAGTGCCCGGCGACGTGACCATCAACCCCGAGCAGACGAACATTGACCTCCAGATAGGCCATTTCACCTTTCACACGCCCATCATCGCCTCCGCGATGGACGCCGTGGTGTCGCCCGCCTTCGCCGTGATGATAGGCAAGATGGGCGGCCTAGGCGTTTTGAACCTGGAGGGCGTCTGGACCCGGTACGACAACCCGAAGGACGTGCTCCAGAGCGTTATCGAATGTCCTGCGGACAAGGTGACGCCGCTGCTCCAGAAGATCTACACCGCTCCGCTGAAGGACAACCTCATCGGCGAGCGCATCCAGGAGATCAAGCGCGAGGGCGTGGTGTGCGCCGTGTCCGTGACGCCGCCCAATACCAAGAAGTTCGCGCCGCTGGTGAACGAGGCCAAGGCGGACATTCTGGTGGTCCAGTCCACGGTCACCACCGCCCGCCACAAGTCCAAGAGCTACCGGGGGCTGCACTTTGACGAGCTGGTGCGGCAGGTGAAGATGCCCGTCATCGTGGGGAACTGCGTCGGCTTCGGCGCGGCCCTGGAGCTTATCGAGACGGGGATTGACGGGCTGCTGGTCGGCGTCGGCCCCGGCGCGGCCTGCACCACCCGCGAGGTGCTGGGCATCGGCGTGCCGCAGGTGACCGCCACGCTCGACTGCTCCGCCGCGCGCGACTACTACCACCGCCGGACGGGCAAATACGTCGTCATCATCACCGACGGAGGCATCCGCACCGGCGGCGACCTGTGCAAGTCCTTCGCCTGCGGCGCGGACGCGGTCATGATAGGGACGCCGTTCGCCCAGACAACGGAAGCGCCCGGCAAGGGCTTCAACTGGGGCATGGCGAGCCCGCATCCCGCCCTGCCGCGGGGCACGCGCATCAAGGTGGGCATCCGCGGCGGCCTTCAGCAGGTCCTCTTCGGCCCGTCCACCGTCACCGACGGCACGCAGAACCTGGCGGGCGCTCTGCGCCTCGCCATGGGAAGCTGCGGCGCGGGCAAGATACGGGACTTTCACAAGGCGGAGCTTGTCGTTGCGCCCGCCATGAAGACCGAAGGCAAGGTCTTCCAACTGGCCCACAGCATTTAGCGCCCGACGCTTCGCTCACGTCGCGCCGGGACGCCGCGACACCGTGCGGAGTCCTCGTGATTTGTTTCACTCGTGTCTGCCCGCAACCTTGACACGTCCTGGCCTCTCCCGTACACTACGCATGGTCTTTTTGCCGCCTTCCGCCGCTGGTCCTTTGACCAGCCCGGGGGAGTTTCGCGCCTGACCTCCTTACGAGTCCTCTTATTCCGCGACGGAGGCATGTCATGACACAGCAGGCCAAGCCCCTTCTGACCGACGAGATCAAGCGCGCCATCGGCGTGGAGTCGGAGCCGGTCGTCATGGCGGTGGAGCGCGGCCACGTGCAGCGCTTCGCCGAGGCCATCGACGACTCCAATCCGCTCTTCACGGACGAGAAGCGCGCCCGCAAGTCCCGCTACGGCGGCGTCATCGCCCCGCCCACGTTCCTGCGCGCCATACCGCGCCCCGAGCCGAAGGTGCCGCTGAAGCTGCCCACCCCGCGGACGCTGGACGGCGGCAGCGACTGGGAGG
>Ga0080064_1007339_pt1 | contig 11207 bp, 8 predicted proteins | sample Subgrocontami54m_FD_69260 | JGI IMG/M metagenome (GOLD analysis project Ga0080064, IMG submission 69260) | Subsurface groundwater microbial communities from S. Glens Falls, New York, USA - GMW46 contaminated, 5.4 m (SPADES assembly) (version 2) ... | reverse complement strand
AACCACCCTAAACGGATCCTGGCCCCATAGACCAATAGTTGCTTTTCGCTCATCTTGCGGTATCTCACTTTCACTCCTCTCTAGTTTAGTGAAAGTGTCCAAGATGTATGGTGGGTGGATAGACCAAAATAAAAAAACCTCCTTTTATGAAGGTCATTACGCTTACGGTGTACTTCCATAACTTTAGTGAAGGAGTATGCTTGGTGCAGCATCGTTGACGCTCCGCTGGCCGGCGGATCAAACATCTGCCATCGAATACTACGCTGATGAGAAATTGAAGAATTTAGTTAGGTCGTTTAACTTGTCTGGTAGCTTGCTGGATAATTAGACGTTTGTTTTAACAAACTTAGCTATTGACATATAGTACACAAAAGCACTACAATTAGTACCATGAGCAAAACAATCACAATGAACATTCGTATGGACGAAGATACCCGTCGAAAGCTCAAAGAATTTTCTGGTCAAGTTGGCATACCAGCCACCTCTTTGGTTAATGCTAGCATTAAGCAGATGTTACGTAATCAACAGGTAATTCTTAGTACTAAGCTAGAGCCTACACCTTACCTTGAAAAGATTATTAAGGAAGCCGAGGCAGATTATGCGGCTGGCAAGAATATTACGACAACACACACCGATGAAGAAACTATATCTTTTCTACGTTCACTATAATGAAAACTATTTTTCACAAGCAGTTCACTAAACAATTTGTGAAATTACCTAAGGCTCAAAAAGAACGTTTCGAGACAAGCATAATCCTGTTTAGAAATGAGCCGAAACATCCTGATTTATATAACCATCTATTGACTGGTGATTGGAAAGGTCATCGCAGTATTAGCTTTGGTGGTGACTGGCGAGCCCACTACAAAGCCATCAATAAAGATACTGCTCTGTTTGTGGCAATAGGCACACATAGCCAATTATATAAATAAGCTGGCACAAACTAGTCTAAAAGTTTGAAAGTATACTGTTCCTCCTTTGCTATAAGCTACGGAAGGACAGGTTGAATATCGTTTGGGTTGAATTAGTGCAAGATAGTTGCATGCCACAAAGCTATGCAGCATTGCGTAGTGGCGACATGCCGTTGACGCATTTCAACCTGCCCGTTGTGCTGCAACGCAGCAGGCGGGACATCTGCGATAGCTGCTTCAGATGATTACACTTGGTTGAAGTATTTGGATTGTCGGGCGATTTGATAGCAGAGTAAATTTGTCTGTTTTACGGCTTAGTCTTGAGCAGGTTCAGAATAAAGTAGATAAATAACCTACTAATGTCCAGGGTATTATAAGGGTCATAAGGCAATTACTTGGTTTTATTATTGGGTTTAGTGTCCTCTTTACCTTTTGTCTTATGATGGCCTCTCATCGAAAGCATCATAAAACCCATCATGATGGGACAAGCCAAAGCTACTGCCAGCAGTAAAACTAGCGAACCTTTTTCCATGTCTCACCCCCATCAGTAGTCTTGTGTATCTCTAGGTTTTGGTTGATGAGATACATGTTTGTTGGATTTTGAACGTCGTAGGCTAGATGCATAACCATACCGCCGCTGTAGCTACTTAACTTTTTCCATGTACTGCCGCTATCTTTACTCAACACTAGTCCCTGACCATCGGAATACGCAACTAACTCTTGTTCACTCGTTGGATCAACAGCTAACGCCGTTACCACACCGCCTAGATTGAGACCAGACCAAGTATTTCCTTGATTATGGCTTAGCTGTAGTCCGTTAACCGTTCCTGCATACACCGTGTTATTAGCGGTTGGGCTAGTTGCAAGTACAATGACGTTTGCTATATTGCTTGGCGCTACTTGCCAGTTTTTGCCTTCGTCACTACTCCGTTGTAATTGCCCTCGATACCAACCATAGATTGTGTTCTGGTCAGCTTGGCTAACTGTCATAGCGTGAAAGTCTACTGGTCCAGCAACCCCGTTAGATACTTTTTGCCAAGTTCTACCGCCATCAGTGGATTTTTGGAACCCTATGTTACCGCCTCTGCTTGGATGACCACTGCTATAGAAGGTATTCGGGTCACTCGGATGAGCTGAAAAGCCCATGTAATCGTCCAGGGCAGTTCCCACTCTTTGAAACTCCCCATCATTGTTCATGACCAGTAAGCCTGTATGGGTTGCTATATAGACTTTTGAGGAATTTTTACGGTCAACAGCTAAGCCATGAGCGTCCTGTAGGCTGTTGACCATTTCAGGTTTGTTTGAGTTATCTTCCGACGGTGCAGAGAATAGCAAAAATGCTACTAGCAATGTGCCAACTACACTAATTCCAATGACAATCTTCTTCATTTTTATTCCCTTGCTTGGTCTATTGGCCTATTTGTTGGTCCTGCCCCTGGCTCTGGACTTTTACCAACGTGCTGTAAGTAGAACTTCATTATAGCCGCTTCGTCGTATTGGCCTAAACTCAGTGTCCACCTCCACGAGGCTAACTCAATGGCTTTGGTGTTCTTAGAACGTGGCGTAACGATAGCTTTATTTGGCTTAAAGTCTTGGTTGCTGTAAGGCGGTGCAAATAGCTTTTGCAGCTTTTTTAACTGGTTTTTAGGCAGGTCAGGTTTGTAAGTAATGATAACACCACCGTGTTCTTCATTATGTAAGAAAACTTCCTCAGGCACTTCCTGTGTATAGACACCCCACGGCGTTGGTGCATTAGCATCAGCATAATGCGATCCTGAGCTTGCTGGGCTAGAATTATATGGTTCGTGTGTTTGACCTTGTGCGATGTGGTTTTTCCCTTGTTCTTTGTGTTGGATACCGACGGTAGCTTCTTTAGGTTTTGAGCTTTGGCTTATGACTATGTATCCTCCAAAACCGGCTACTAAAACTAAGATTACTATCGCAAAAACTTTATTAGACATACTCCCTCCAAGAGTTTAGTTAGTAAATGGAAGTTATGTCTATTTAGAACTGATAGTTAACGTTAAGCTTGTATAAATCAGTCGGACGCCAGCGTAAATGACGAAGCAAGTAGGCACTTATGAGGATGACAAGCGACCAACCAACACTGATAAAAGCTGCGTAGTAAGGCTCTGTAGGTTGTGGCTCAATATCCTTATCATCAACAACGGTTTTTTGACTGTGAATAGCCGTATTTGCTTGCGGCATGCAAGAAGATTGACACTGGTTTTGCGTCATCTGCTTGCCCATATTATCGGGCGCCATTGAGGCTGCCAGCAAATAGTGCCCAGATCCAATACCAAAAAATAGCGCAAAAACTGACAGTAATCCTAAGCTCAGATTTAGAATGCGTGACCTGCTCATCCTCATGAGTATAACAAAAGAGGTCATTCGAGTTCAAAAATGTTTGAAAGTAACTGTTCCTCCTTCGCTATAAGCTACGGAAGGACAGGTTGAATATCGTTTGGGTTGACTTGGTGCGGGTGCATGCCGTGGCGACATGCCGTGGAGGGGACTCTAGACCCTCTAGCCCGCCATGCGAGTAAAAGGGTAAAACCTGGCGATTGTTTGATTTCGAAGAGGCCAGGATTGGCTTGAAATAAAAAGGGCTCTTCGACAAGCTCAGGGTCATTAGCCTCGCTTTTATAATAAAACCGCCATGGTTTACCATGAGCGAGCAAAGCGAGTCGAATGGTGCGGGTGAGGGGACTCTAACCCCTGGCCTCTTCCTTGGCAAGGAAGCGCTCTAAACAACTGAGCTACACCCGCATGTTTACTGATTGCATTGTTAAAGTTTGGCGGTCTGCGCAGTTGTGCTTCCTTGGCCTGGCAAGTAAGGTCACGTTCCGCGACCCCGAAACTTTCATACTATAAACAAGTTTATAATCTGAAAGGTTTCCTTGCAAAATGCCGCTGGCATTTCTCACTCTAAACAACTGAGCTACACCCGCATATTCGTAAAATTATACCAGTTCGGGGACTCACTCACAGATAAATTTCTGCTGAAATTTTCCGCGAGCCCGCCTCGCACCGTCATGCTCCGGCCTTGCAAAGTGCCACAGGCACTCCCATGTCATTCGACATGGCCGTATCGAATGATACGGTAAACAACTGACCTGCCCGTCCATGCCCGCCTACGTCAAGACTTCGGCGGGCAGGCCTGCTTTGTCCTATACTTCTTCTCTTCGTCAGCCCGAACAGCAAACAAGTTACCCGGTTTGGTCTGCCGTTTAACAGGGGAATTATAGCAGGGCTACACGAAAACTCAACTATTCAGAACCTCTATTTCAGATAGCCATGCAGTTCGCTCAAGTATAGGGCCGCAATCGTGGGGCCATCAAGAATTTCGCCATCCCTAATCATTTGTTTGAGTTTCGTGTACGAAAAGGCTTTACAATCGGTAATACCCTCCTCTGCCTGCTCATGCTCACTACTATCATGTAAGTTTTTCGCTACAAAAACCACTCCCACTTGATCGCTAAAACCATTGGCTGTTTCAAACTTGCCAATTTGTTGCCAAGTGTTTGCAATAAGTCCGGTTTCCTCCTGTAATTCACGTTTGGCAGCCACGAGCAAATTCTGCCCTTCACTGCCGCCCATTGGCAACTCCCAGCTATTGCGATTGATGGGATAACGGAATTGCTTGATGATATACAGTTTATTATTTTTGTTCAATGCAATTATGCAACAAAACGGATGCGACCGGACAACAGAATATATACCTAGTTTGCCGTTGGGCTGGATGACCTCGTCCTCTTCGACAGTCATATGTGGCGTCTGGTAGGCCACTCTGCTGGATAATTTCTGCCATTTTCTCGTCATAAACAATCAAAAAACTGGTGGCTCCTCCCAGACTCGAACTGGGGACACAAGGCTCTTCAAGCCTCTGCTCTACCAACTGAGCTAAAGAGCCACACAATAGTTATTATACTCACAAAGTTCGATCTGGGAGGCCTCCCAGACAGCGGACTTCGTCCTTTTCCCTGCGGTGCTCGCCAAATCTTCAAGCAAGCTTGAGATTTGTCTGTGCTCCTCGTACACCGAACTGGGGACACAAGGCTCTTCAAGCCTCTGCTCTACCAACTGAGCTAAAGAGCCACGTCAGTAATTATACTCATAAGGTTCGATCTGGGAGACCTCCCAGACAGCGGACTTCGTCCTTTTCCCTGCGGTGCTCGCCAAATCTTCAAGCAAGCTTGAGATTTGTCTGTGCTCCTCGTCCACCGAACTGGGGACACAAGGCTCTTCAAGCCTCTGCTCTACCAACTGAGCTAAAGAGCCACACTATGTTGAAAATTATTCAAGGTACTAGGCATAAGAGCCTTGTGTCCCCCTGCGGGGACGATATAACAATCTTGCGCTCTTCAAGCCTCTGCATTTGCGAACTGAGCTAAAGAGCCACGTCAAAACGTACAGCTTTGTATCGTTTTGCCTAAAGTCAAAAGCTTCAATTTAAGCTTACGTTTCTCCTCTCAATTTTACAAACAGTTTCACTTGGTTTGTAAAATTGTACCCGTTTTGCGAGAGGATTCGCAAAACGGAAAAGCGTAAGTCTTGATGAAAGCTGGAAGTAATCTTATGAAAGATTACTAAAGCTGTAGTTCAAGACTAAGCTGGTGGGTGATGAGGGACTCGAACCCCCGACCCTCTCGGTGTAAACGAGATGCTCTAGCCAACTGAGCTAATCACCCATGGTGGGCAAGAGAGGACAGCGCTCTGGCCTCCGTCGCAGGGCTAACCTGCCTGAAGTTAGTCGTGGCCCTTCGACTTCGCTCAGGGTCATTCTCCTTGCTGGCTTGCCATGAGCAAGCGTAGCGAGTCGAATGGTGCGCGAGAGAGGACTTGAACCTCCACAGGATTGCTCCCATTGGCCCCTCAAGCCAACGCGTCTACCGATTCCGCCACTCGCGCGTGGTTTTTGCGAACCTGGAACCCTGTTATCTTACGGTTTTTTACAACAAAACTCAAGCACTTCAGGAATTTACGAATGTGGCAAATGATTATAAAGATGATCTAGTGAATACTCGTTACGGAGTAGCGGTTTGATATCCTCAAGCTCCACATTAATCTTGACCCCCGGATTAAGCGTACCGTACGGGTCAAAAAACTGCTTCACTTTTTGGAATAATCCGTAGACGTCTTCGCCGTATAAGGTCTTCAGATACGGACCTCGTATCCGGCCATCACCGTGTTCACCGCTTGTACTACCCCCCATACCAATAATAAGTTGATGGTATTCATCGAGCAAACGAAATAGCTTTTGCCTGTCCCCGACTTGGTTAAGATCCATAAACGGTTGCATGTGCAGGTGGGCATCACCGGCATGGCCCCACGTAGCAGCCTGTAAATTGTACTTGGTAAATAGGGCCTGGGTAGCGTCAAGATAGTCATTAAAGTGTTCAATCGGCACAATGCCATCCTCTATAAATGGCAGCGCTCTCAGGTCATTCTGAGTTTGCGCCAGAACCGTAGCCACCGCTTGGCGGATTTTCCAAAGCCGTTCTTTGCCATTTTCCTCTGCTTCTGTTTGGTAAGCTATCTGGTAATGGTTAAGCATCTTTTGGGTCTTCTTGACTAAACGTTTTTGCAGCCGGGCACTCAAATTATCAAATTCTATGAGCAAAACTAGCTTTGGTATGGGTTCATTGGTTATGCCCTTTAGCTGGTTGGGATTATGCTGATGGACAAAAGTCAGTAGTTGGCCATCAACTGCTTCGATGACGCTTGGTCCGTCAGACCACTTGCGAAGCTCAGTAATTACCTCTTCGGCTACGCGCAAATCATCAAAAAAGGCAGCAATTACGGTGGTCTGGGGATTATGTAACTCAGTCGACAGCACGGCTTCGGTAACAATGCCGAGCGTACCTTGTGAGCCAACAAAAAGAGGCGTTAAATCAAATGAACCATCTTTGTGCTTGATATCTGCTAACGCATAGCCGGCGGTGTTTTTGCTCACACCTAACTTTGTCTTTTCAACCACCTCATGATTCTCTTCTAAAAGCGCGTCTAAACTACGGTAAATTTCACCTTCAAAAGTCGCAAGACCTAGCTTTTTGCTCAGTTCTCGTTTAGCCAAGCGACGGGTTTCGATAACTTCGCCGTTAGCTAGAACCACCCTCAGTACTTTTACGTAGCTCCGGATGCTGCCGTACTTAAATGATTTTTCGCCACTGGCATTGTTGGCCACAGCACCGCCGATAGTGCTGTACTCTAGGGAGGCTGGGAATGGGGGTAAAAAGCGGCTGTGGGTATGCAACGCCTGCTGGAGTTTGCCAAAGCTTATTCCGGGTTCGACGGTCACTAAGCCAGTTTTAGTATCCAATTCCAGAATTCGGTTCATGTGTGCCGGGAAAACCATGATGATACCACTGCCCAATGCCGCACCAGTTTGATCAGTACCCAAACCACGAGCGGTTATGGGTATAACCCTGCCACGCTCAGCTAGTTGCCAGGTAAATCGAGCGGCTTTGCGGACATCCTGTTCGTTTTGGGGATATAGAACAATAGAGGGCGTAACAGTAAGCACACTGGCGTCAGTCGCAAAATATTTACGGATGTGCGGTGCGGTTAAAACTTCTCCTAGCAAATGCTCTTGCAAATAATAGGCGACTTTTGAGCTCATTATGATGCTTGACTCTCCCGATGTTAACCATTAGTATGCTGCCATTCATGATAGCACATTTGCACTCCCTGGTAGGTTGCCCTAAAATGACCTCTGCCTCTTCCTTGGACACAGGCGGATATGGCGGAATTGCTTGTCCTCCGAAGCTCATGCAAAATAGAGGAGTATATTCATCCTTCGTAACAGCCCTCTGAGGGGATGTGGTGGAATTGGTAGACACGCATGCTTCAGGAGCATGTGCCTTCGGGCATGAAGGTTCGAGTCCTTTCATCCCCACCAAGAACTGCTACGGAGAACGGACACGTCCGCCGAGGCGGATGGGGGCAACCCCATGGAGGTTCAAGTCCTCTTATCCGCACCACGAATGGATTTTCTCCAACCAACGTTTGCGATTTTTTGAATAAAGTGTTGACATAAGCTAATTTATCTGCTACTATAGTGTTCAACTAAGGTATTCTCTTTGAAAAAACGCTTTCGCCTCTCTTGAAAGCACAAGCAAACCTCTTTTATAACTATTAATCACATCTCTTTTTATAATCTGCTGAAACTAAGTAACAACAATAAACCTCTCTTAGAAGTAAATAACAAAACAATTAAAGGAAATATATGAACCAAAATCATAAACCTGGCCATTCAGTTGGCCACAAATTAACTAATAGCAACGGCAAAACCCGTGGTGCTGCTATTCGCGCCCAAAAACGCAATCAAGATGACGCCCACAAGGTTATCAGCCAATACGCTAATGCAAGCCAAAAACCGCAACAAACGCGGGCAAATACCGTTACAGATTCCTTTGGGAAGCTCAAGATTACGTTCTTGGGTGGTCTTGAAGATGTTGGCGAAAAGAATATGGCCGTTATTGAGTATCAGAATGAAGCCATAATCTTAGATTGCGGTATTAATCTGGGTATTGATTTGCCTGGTGTTAATTACTCCATAAATGACACAACCTACCTTGAGACCATCAAACATAAGTTAAAAGCCTACGTCATTACTCACGGACATTTAGACCACATCGGGGGACTCAGGCATATTGTCCCAAACTTTCCAGCGCCCATTTATGGCTCACGCTATACGATTGGCGTGATCGAGAAATCATTTGAAGACGAAAGCTCTGACGAAATAGACTTTACGCCAGAACTAGTTACAGTAAATATTGATAACTGCGAACGGCTCAAGATTGGCAGTTTTTACGCCGAATTCATCCGGGTCACTCACGCTATCCCTGATTCGGCAGCTATCTGCATAGAAACGCCGGTTGGGCGAATCATTGCAACTGGCGACTTCCGACTCGATCCTGAGCCACTCGATAAGTTACCGAGTGATGTAGCTCGTTTAAAAGAGCTGGGAAAACAGGGTGTTTTGCTATTACTCAGTGACAGTAGCTACGCTGACGCCCCTGGTCGAACCCCAACAGAGCATACGCTCCAAGAAAGCTTTACGGACATCATTGCTAAAGCCACTGGACGCATTTTTGTGGCTTTATTTTCCAGCAACATTAACCGTACACAAATGATTATTAATGCCACTGTAGCATCTGGTCGTAAAGTCGCTCTTGATGGTCGCAGTATGCTTGGCTATGCAGAGATTGCAATAAGACATGGAATTCTCAAAGTACCGAAAGGCACTATTGTTTCCATGCAGCAAGCAGCTAACATTCCTGCTGATCAATTACTGGTTATGTGTACTGGTGGACAAGGAGAGCCAAATGCTGCCTTGCAACGTATGAGTGAAGGTGAACATAAGTACGTTAACTTAAATGAAGGCGACACAGTCATAATCAGTTCAACTCCTATTCCCGGCAATGAGGTACGTTACGACCAGATTAGCAACCGGCTCAAAAAGAAGGGCGTGCATCTTTTTCGTCACCCCACTCACGAGCTAGATGGTTGTGGGCCACTGCACGTTTCAGGCCACGCCAAGCGCGAAGAACTGCGTGAGATGATCCGTCTTATCCGTCCTAAGTTCTTTATCCCAGTACATGCCGGAACACTCCGCCGTTACTATCACGCGGAGCTGGGTATTGAGGAAGGCATCCCACGAAAGAACGTGTTACTGCCTGATAACGGTGATGGCTTCTTCTTTACCGCAGAAACAGTTGAATTCGGGGATCAAGTGCCTCACGGTAGCTTACTGGTAGATCAAACTGGAACAATTGTGAGTGGCATAGTTGTGAAGGATCGGTTGATGCTAAGTGAGGAAGGTATCCTGGCAGTTATTCTGACCATCGACAAGAAATCCGGCCAACTGCTTACTAGTCCGGATATCCTAAGTCGTGGATTCATTGCTATGCGAGATAGCGAAGAGTTAATGAGTGTGTTTAGAATGGAACTACACCGAGCCGTGCAGCAACGCTTCAATCGCATAGACCTTGATCGCTTCAAGACTGAGATGAGAGACCATATAACACATTTCTTGTTTGAGCAGACCGGACGCAGTCCAATAGTCATCCCCGTGATCAATGTGATCGGGGGTAAAAGAGGGACAAAAACTGTCCATACCAACCGGCAGTCTGAGTCAGCTGAAAGTCTTGCCACAAAAGAGCAGAAACGCTTTGCTGAAATGCGGTCTCGCCTATTAGGCCAAGATCAGCGAGATTAGCCAGATAAAACCCAGCCTTGTTTCCTGGCTCAGCCAAGCTGAATCCTGTCGGCCGGGGGCCCTATGGTTTGATGGTTTTTTGTTCGTGGATCATCCAGTTTTCGACATTGGCGTAACGATCCGCTCCACTGTTAATGGTCGTAAGCTCAAAACCAAAGAGCTTGCCCCGAGTAACATAGAGAAAGCGCGGTTGGTACAGGGCGATAGCCGGTGCGTCACTGCGCCATGCCTCCAAAAATGGCCTATATTTGATAGCCCGGATGGCCGCGTCAATCCGGGTGCGCCCTGCTTCTAGGGCAGCATCGCTGGTTGATGACTTGTACTCTGCAAAATTAAGGCGCTGAGGGGCGCGTGGATCGGCTTGTGAGCTGTGCCAGTACGCAAACACATCGGGATCCGAGCCAAGTTCAATACCGTAGAGCAGCGCATCATAAGCATGTGATGACAGTGTGGTTTGCAAGTCCGTATCCGATTGCAATATAACCTTTAGGCTAATGCCTACGGCTTGCCATTGCTTTTTTAGATTCTGGGCGATAGCCGTATACTGGCGGTTATCTTGGGAGTAAAGGCCAAAGGCCAGTACCTTGCCAGTCTTAACGCGGCGTCCTTTAGCATCGACTTGCCAACCAGCTTCATCCAGCAGTTTTTTGGCTTCTTCTGGGTTAAAGCTGGCTTGAGTGATAGTTTTATCGTAGCCGACGTGTGACTTGAGCAGTGGCCCTCTGGCTGTTGTGACAGGATATCCAAGGGACGCTACGGCCTGGTTGACGTCGGTCGCTAACACGATGGCCCGGCGTACTTTGGCATCAGCCAGTATTTCATTGGAATTTTTCAAAAATACCATTACTTCGCCGAGCAGCGGTATCTCGTACTGGTGGATAGTGGTGTCCTGCTGCAAGTCATATGGTAGCTCTTCCATTCCGGCCACACCGTTTAGTTCCTGCTTTTTTAAGCTTTCGAGCAGCCTTTTGTCACTGCGAAATGAGCGGATAATAAACCTACTCAGTTTTGGTTGCTGGCCGTAGTAATACGGATTGGGCACAAGGGCGATTTGCTCCTCGCGTGTTTCGGGCGTT
>Ga0080064_1007338_pt1 | contig 11207 bp, 7 predicted proteins | sample Subgrocontami54m_FD_69260 | JGI IMG/M metagenome (GOLD analysis project Ga0080064, IMG submission 69260) | Subsurface groundwater microbial communities from S. Glens Falls, New York, USA - GMW46 contaminated, 5.4 m (SPADES assembly) (version 2) ... | reverse complement strand
TCGTCTTTCCCGTCCCGTCGGAACGGTGGCTGCTGGTTAGAAGACCTGGCTCCGAGGGTTCGGCGTGATGATGTTCGCGCTCGTGCTGTTGTCAACGACGTTTTGGACAAAGACGGTGTTCGCGTTGGCGAGGCCCCAGATGCCGTTCGCGCCCGCACACGTGATCGTCCACTCGGTAAGTCCCGCGTTCGCCGTGATCGTAGGAGTGCCGCCGCTGGCACAGAGGCTGCCGTACGCACCGTTGTTCACGTTGTAGTTGGCTATGTTGCCCGCCGAGTTCGAGATGCTGGAGCCGCCCTTCATCGCCTTGCTGTAGGTCACTTTGAACTGCGTCGCGCTGAGCCAGGTCCCGGCGGCGATCGTCGGCTGGACGGTGTCCACGAAGACGAAGGTCTGCGAGGTGGCCGTGATCTGGTTCCCGGCCTGGTCCTGCGCGGTCGCGTAGGTCAGGAGGTAGGTGCCGGCGGTGAAGTTGCCCGAGAGCGTGAAGGTGGCGGAGCGGCAGTCGGCGCTGATCGCCACGGTCGTGGAGGCACCGAGCGCCGCGTTGAGCGTCGTCGGGTCGGGCTGCCCCGACCCGCCGAGAGCGACGCCGTAGTCGCCCTTGTTGTCGATGTTCACGCCGCTGCCGGCGGTCGCGGCGCCGCTGCCGCCGCAGGCGACGACCGACTTCATCGCCTTGCTGTAGGTGATCGCGAGCGAGGCCGTGCCGATCGCGGTCTGCGAGGCCGAGATGCTCGTGACCGACGGCGGGCTCGTGTCGAGGGTGAAGGCGAAGGGTCCGCGGATCGTCGGGTTCGGGTTGACGATGTTGTTGAACGTGTCCTTCACCGCGGTCACGACGACGTTGTACGACGCGGAGATGAGCGTCGTGCTCGGCACGAGGTCCACGGAGGTGCACGAGCCGGTCGAGGGGCTGCAGGTGGCGCTGCCGAGGCTGCTGTACGGCGTCCCGTCGGCCTTCTGGATCGTGTAGTTCGCCGCCGTCTGCGCTGTGGTCGGGTCCATGCTCGTGCTGAAGGTGACGTTCACCTTCGCCGAGTTCGTCGCCGAGGCCCCGGTGACGGTCGGTCGGCTCGTGGACGCGGTGAAGCTGATCGAGATGCTCGTCGGATTCGGCGAGATCAGGTTGCCCGCCGAGTCGGTCGCGCCGGTGATGTCGAGCACGTGGGTGCCGACGGTCGGCGCGGTGGTGAAGGTGATGACCGCGCCGGTGCTGGTGGTCGTGACCCCGGAGCAGAGCGAGGTGCACGAGACGCTATCGAGCTTGTAGGTCGCGAGCGCCCCGGTGGTCGCGGTGTTCATCGCCTTGCTGTAGGTGACGGTGACGACCGCCGCGCCGGACTGGACCGCCGACGCGGTCGGGACGCCGGAGTCGGTGACCGTGAACGTCGCGGTCCGGGTGGTCCCGACGAGGTTCCCAAGGCTGTCCTGGACGTTGCTCACCGTGACCGTGTACGCGGCCGCGTTCGTGAGCGGGTTGCTCAGCACGAGGGTGGCCTGCGAGCACCCGCTCGCGGCGGTGACGGTGATCGTCTCGGCGACCGCGGCGCCGCCGGGCGACGTCGTGATCGCGTAGTTCCCGGCCGTCGCGATGCTCGCGAGCGCGCCGTCGGTGGTGCACTTCATCGCCTTCGAGTAGTTGACGACCACGGTGGCGGTGTTCGACGCCGACGCGCTCGAGACCGCGGGTGCGCTCGTGTCCACCGTGTAGCCGAACGCCGGAGAGTCACCGACGCCGGGAGCGGAGGCGACGAGCGAGTGGCCCCCGGCGCCGAGCGCCGAGCTGCCGCAGGTGAACGTGCCGGTCGAGGTGGCGGTCGCGGTGCAGAGGGTCGTCGTGCCCTCCTTGATGGTGACGGTGGCGCCGGCCGGCGCGCCGGTGCCGCTCAGCACCGGCGTCGTCGTCGTGGAGGGCGAGGCCGGCACGGAGCCCGTGATCGTGAGCGCCGAGGTCGTGACCGTCACGATCTGGTAGTAGCCGTAGTCCTCGAGGAAGCCGGCGCTCTCGACGGCCGGCCGGCCGTAGAAGGTGTGGGCGCCGAGCGCCGTGCCCGCGGGGACCTTCACGTTGTAGACGAAGAACCCGATCTGGCTCGGCGCCACGAGGTCGGTGGATTGCAAGGCGTAGACGCTGCCGGACGTCCAGCTGACCGACCAGCCCGCCGTGAAGTCGGTCGTGTTGTCGAGCGGGGCGGCGGTGTGGAGCGAGGCCTGCGCGGTCGTCCCCTTCACCCAGCCCTGGTCGCCGGTGTTCGAGAAGCCGACCGCGAACTGGCCGGTCTGCCCCGGCGACAGCGAGAGGAAGGAGCTCTCGGAGAAGTACGACGCGTGGTACCCGGGTTCGGCGGCCGCCGCGGGAGCCGCGAGCGCGGCAGGCGCCAGGGCAAGCGCGAGCGCACCGAGGGATGTCGCGAGGGCGCCTGGGATCCTCATGCGAGCCTCCACTTCTGCGGGGGCGTTACTGCACCCCGCCGCGGGTCATCGGGAGCGGGTCGATGATGCGTCGCAGCTCGGCTTCCGGCATGACGTTTTCGTCAAGTGCGACCGCCAGGAGCGAGCGGCGCTCCGCGAGCGCCTTCTTCACGAGCGCCGCAGCCCGGTTGTAGCCGATGTGCGGCGCGAGCGCGGTCACCACGAGCGACGGGCTGGCGTCCAGCAGCTCCTTCGCCCGCCCCGCGTCGACCTTCATCCCCTCGACGCACTTCACGCGGAAGACCCGCGTCGCGTTCGTGAGGATCGTCGCCGAGAAGCAGAGCGCGAAGGCCATCCCCGGCATCATGACGTTGAGCTCGAGCTGGCCCGCCTGCGCGCCGAACGCCACCGCGGTGTCGTTCCCGATCACCTGGTAGCAGACCTGATCGACCATCTCGGCGATCGAGGGGTTGATCTTGCCCGGCATGATCGACGAGCCCGGCTGGACCGAGGGGATGACCAGCTCGCCGAGCCCGGTGCGCGGACCCGAGACCAGGAGCCGGATGTCGTTCGCGATCTTCGAGAGCTCGATCGCCGCGGTCCGCATCCCGCTCGAGGCGCGCACGAAGGCCGCCGCCGACTGCATCGAGGCGAAGAGGTCCTTCGCTGGCACGATCGGCTGGCCGGTCCACTCGGCGAGGTAGCGGCAGACCCGGCCGCGGTACTCGGGATCGGCGTTCAGGCCGGTCCCGGCGGCGGTGCCGCCGATGCCGAGCTGCCCGAGCTCGGTCTTCGCGCCGCGGATGCGCGCCGCCGAGTCGCGGAGCATCGTGCTCCAGGCGCCGATCTCCTGGCCGAAGGTCATCGGCACCGCGTCCTGGAGGTGCGTGCGCGCGGCCTTCGGAACGTCCGCCGACTCCGCCGCCTTCGCGGCGAAGACGTCGGCGAGCGCCTCGAGCTCCCGGCAGAGCGGATCGGCGAGCGCGAGCACCGCGAGCCGGATCGCGGTCGGGGTCACGTCGTTGGTGGACTGCGCCATGTTCACGTGGTCGTTGGGGTTCACGGGCTCGTAGGTGCCACGCTTCCCGCCGAGCCGCTCGTTCGCGAGGTTCGCGATCACCTCGTTGCAGTTCATGTTGTGCGACGTGCCGGCCCCGGCCTGGAACACGTCCACGACGAAGGCCTCGCGATGCTTGCCCGCGAGCAGCTCGTCGCAGGCCGCCACGATCGCGTCGCGCTTCACGGTGTCGAGCCGTCCCGCGTCGTGGTTCGCGAAGGCCGCGGCCTTCTTGACGATGACCGTGGCGTCCACGAAGGCCGGGAAGGCGGTGTAGCCGGAGATGGGGTAATTCTCGACCGCTCGCTGGGTCTGCGCGCCCCAGAGCGCATCCAGAGGGACTTCGACGTCGCCGAGGGTGTCGTGCTCGCGACGAGCCTTCATCTGAGTTGGTAGCATACGACCTCCGACGTGCAGAATAATCAACTGACCTGGATGATCGGAGGCCCACAGGGCTCCGGCATCAATGCCTCAGCCGAAGTGTTCGCCAAAGCCTGCAGCCGCGCCGGGCTGCGGGTCTACGCGAACATCGAATACCACTCGAACATCATGGGGAAGCACTCCTTCTACCGGGTGCGCGTCGGCGACGAGGACGTGCGCTCGTACAAGGAGCGGGCCGACATCCTGGTCGCCCTGGACGACGAGACGCTCACCGGGGACGGCCACCATCGCCGGTGGGCGACCCACTTCGGGCACCTCCACGAGGTCTCGGAGGGCGGTGGCGTCATCTACGACGGCGACATCGGCTTCGACCCGGCGACCGTGGCGCGGAAGGACCTGAAGTTCTACCCCGTCCCGTTCATGGAGATCATCAAGTCCGCGCTCACCGAGATCGGGAAGGGCTCGCAGTTCCGAGCCTACGAGGTCATGAAGAACGTCGTCGCCCTCGGCGCCTCGCTCGCGCTGTGCGACTTCCCATTCGACCTCGTCGCTCAGGTCGTCATGGGCCAGTTCAAGGGCAAGCGCGAGGAGATCGGCACGCTGAACGTGCGCGCCGCGCGCCTGGCGTTCGACCACGTACGCGACCACCTCGACGCCACAAACTTCCCGTACCGCCTCGGCCCCGGGCCGGAGCCGAAGGCGCGCATCCTCGCCAAAGGCTACGAGATCATCGCGATCGCGAAGCTCAAGGCCGGCTGCGCCTTCCAGACCTACTACCCGATCTCGCCGGCGACCGATGAGAACGTGTTCCTCGAGAAGAACCAGCGCGACCAGGACCTCCTCGTCGTCCAGTGCGAGGACGAGATCTCGGCGATCAACATGGCGGTCGGGGCGGCCCACATGGGCGTGCGTGCCTCGACCGCGACGAGCGGGCCGGGCTTCGCGCTCATGGTCGAGGGCCTCGGCTTCGCCTCGATGACCGAGGCGCCGGGCCCGGTCGTCACGATGTACCAGCGCGGCGGCCCGTCCACCGGCCTCCCCACCCGCCAGGAGCAGGGCGACCTCCAGTTCGTCCTCCACGCGGCCCAGGGCGACTTCCCGCACATCGTCACGGCCCCCGGCGACCTCCGCGAGTGCTACCAGGACACCTTCTCCGCCTTCAACTGGGCCGAGCAGTTCCAGCTCCCGGTCGTCGTCCTGGTGGACAAGAAGCTCGCCGCGATCTACACGACGATCGACAGGCTCGAGCTCAAGTACGACCGGATCGAGCGCGGCAAGCTCTGGGACGGTACGACGCCCACGCCGGAGGCCGAGAAGGGTCCGAACGACGGACACGCCCCCACGAGCGGGCACGCCGAGTCGGAGGACGAGTACCTCCGCTACGCGCTGAGCCCGGACGGGATCTCCCCGCGCAGCCGCCCGGGCCAGAAGGGCGGGCGCTTCTGGTCCACGACCGACGAGCACGATCCCGACGGGCACATCACCGAGGGCGTGCACATGCGCATGGCGATGATGGACAAGCGCATGGGCAAGCTCGATCTCATCGCGAGGACGATCCCGGCCGACCAGCAGCTCGCCCTCCATGGTCCCGCCGACGCGGAGCTCACCGTGGTCTCGTGGGGCTCGCCCAAGGGCACGATCCTCGACGCGATGAAGATCCTCGAGGCCCAGGGCATGAAGATCAACTTCGTCCAGTGCCGGCTCATGAAGCCCTTCCCGGCCGGCCCGATCGAGGCCCTCCTGCGCCGGGCGAAGCGACTCGTCCTCGTCGAGGAGAACTACTCCGGCCAGCTCGGGTCGCTCGTCGCCGAGCACACCGGCGTGCGGATCGAGCAGCGCATCCTGAAGTACGATGGCCGGCCGCTCAGCGAGGATGAGGTGGTCCGCGCGCTCGCGAACGTGTACGCCGGCGGAACGGCGGAGGCGGTGGTGACGAGTGTCTGCTGAGGCGCCCGTGAAGTTCACGCTGAAGGACTACAAGACCGACCTTCACAACGACTGGTGCCCGGGCTGCGGGGACTATGGCATCCTCACCGCGATCCAGATGGCCTTCGCCCAGCTCGACCTCGACCCGGACAAGGTCGCTGTCTTCAGCGGCATCGGCTGCTCAGGCAAGACTCCGCACTACATCCACGCCTACGGCTTCCACACACTGCACGGTCGGGTCCTGCCCAGCGCGACCGGCGGGCGGCTCGCGAACAGCGGCGTCACGGTCGTGGCGCTCGGCGGCGACGGCGACGGGTACGGTATCGGCGCCGGCTACTTCGTGAACGCCGGCCGCCGGAACGTGGACATGACCTACCTCGTGCACACGAACCAGGTCTACGGCCTCACGAAGGGCCAGGCCGCGCCGACGCTCGCGAAGGGTCGCCGGACGAAGTCGATGCCCGAGGCGAACATCCAGGACGGGATCAACCCGATCGCGATGGCCGTCGCGGCGGGGTACACCTTCATCGCGCGCGGCTACGCGCTCGAGCCGAAGTACACCGCCCAGCTCATCGCCAAGGCGATCCGCCACCGAGGCACCGCGCTCGTGGACGTGCTCCAGACCTGCCCCACCTACAACGACCTCTACACCAAGGAGTGGTACGAGGGCGCCGACCTGCCCGAGAAGCGCGCGCGCCTCTACAAGCTGGAGGACAAGGGCTACGACGGCGCGGTGAAGGATCCCACCGACGTCCAGGAGATCATCGCGAAGAAGGCGGCCGCGGTCGCCCGCTCGTACGAGAGCGATCCGATCCCGACCGGGATCTACTACCAGGTCGAGCTCCCGACGTACGAGGACGGCGTGAACGCGCGGATCCCGGCGCTCGCCGAGCGGCCGCTCACCGAGCTCGACGTGTTCCACCGCGACGTGACCCCGCTCCTCGAGGCGATGCGCTAGGGGCGAGCGGGGCCGCCTACCTCGAGCGTGCGCCACTCGACCCTGCCGGCGGCGACGCACTGCCTCACCAGCTCTGCGTCGGGATCGACGCTCCCGTCTGAGCGTGCTCGCACGAATGTGACTCGGGTGATCGCGTCTTCGCGTCGCGCTCGTACCTCGCTGTACCCCTCAAATACGACATAGTCGATCGGATGACCGATGAACCGCGCGTCCTCTTGGCGGAACGGGAAACTGTGGGTCCAGCTGGCGATGGTGCTCCCGACGCGGCGCTGGACCTCCGGCCTCGCCCGGTCGAGGGCTTCGCGCCGTACGGAGTAGAGCTCTTGCGAGCGCCAGCGAGTGAGCTCGGCATCGATCTGCGCACGAGCCGTGCTGCGGACCAGCACCACCACGACGACGAGGCCGGCGAGGATCCCTGCGAAGAGGGCCGTCAGCTCGTTCATCCGTCAGCCACCGAAAGGCGCACGGCGATCTCCTCGAAGTGCACGCGTCCATCCTCGACGCAGTCCCTGATGCGTCGCTGAACGGGCGTGAGTCGCGCGTTGCCGGTCTTGACGTCCACGAAGACGATCCGCCGGAGCGCCGTTGCACTTCCGAGCCGCGCTTCGCGCGCTCCATCGAAGACCACGAAGTCGATGGGGCTGCCGAGGAAACGCACGTCCCCTGGGTGAAACGGGAAGTCGAGCCACAGGGGAGCGAACTGCTCACCGATCTTGCCAGTGAGCACGGCCTCGCTTCGCTCCCGGGCCTCCGCCGCGATGCGCTCCTCCTCGAGCTCGCGCCACGCTCGGAACTCGCGTTCGACCGTTCTCCGGCGCCAGCTCTGTAGGAGGCGCCAACCGACGAAGAGTCCGACGGCCAGCCCCGCGACGAACATCGCGATGGTCATGACGGACCTCCCGTGACGTCAGTCACGGCTCCGCGGTGGTCGACCATCCCGAACTGGACGGGCACCTTTGCCAGAAGGGAGTCCAAAGGCCCGCCCGACTACCGCCCGTCCCGCGAAACCGAGTACACGTCACGCAGGGACTCGAGCTTCGCGAGGAGCCGCGAGAGCTGCTCGACGCTCGTCACCTGGAGCGTCGCGCTCACCGTCGCGCTCTTGTCGGGGTTGGCCGTCGCCGAGAGGCTCGCGATCTGGACCGCGCTCTCGCTGATGACGCCCGCGATGTCGCGGAGGAGTCCCGGATTGTCCCAGCCCTGGAGCCGGATCGCGACCGGGTACGTGCGGGTCGTCCCGCCGATCTCCCACTCGACGTCGACCATGCGCTCGGCTTCAAGGCCGGCGCGCACGTTCGCGCAGTCGGTGCGGTGGACCGTCACGCCGCGGCCGCGCGTGATGTAGCCGACGATCGGGTTGCCGGGGACCGGCTCGCAGCAGACCGCGATCCGCACGAGGAGGTCGTCCACGCCCTTCACCCGGACGCCGCTCCGCGACGTGGGCGGCGGGGCGGGCGGGGCGACCTCGGGGATCGCGAACTTCGTGTCGTCGACGATGCCCAGACGCGTGACCACCTGCGGCGGCGTGATCGCGCCGTAGCCGAGCGATGCGAAGAACGTGTCGAGGTCCGGCAGGTTGAGCGCGAGCGCGACGCGCCTGAGGTCCTCGTCGGAGACGTCCGGCAGCGACCGCTGCGCGATCTTCCGCAGCTCGCGGTCCAGAAGCTCCTTGCCGTGGACGATGTTCTCGTCGCGCTCCTGCCGCTTGAACCACTGGCGGATCTTCTCCCGGGCGCCGGCCGTGCGGACGCGCCCGATCCAGTCCCGCGAGGGCCCCCGCGCGGCGCGGCTCGTCACGATCTCCACGACGTCACCGGACTGGAGCTTGTGATCCAGCGGAACGATGCGTCCATTCACCTTGGCGCCGATGCACCGATGCCCGATGTCGGTGTGGATGCGGTACGCGAAGTCCACCGGTGTCGAGCCGGTCGGCAGATCCTTCACCTCGCCCTTCGGCGTGAACACGAAGACCTGGTCGTGGAAGACGTCCACCTTCAACGACTCGACGAACTCCCGCGCGTCGGCGACGTCGTGCTGCCACTCCATGAGCTGGCGCACCCAGGCCAGCTTCGACTCGTAGTGCGGGTCGCCCTTGCCGCCCTCCTTGTACCGCCAGTGCGCCGCGACCCCGTACTCGGCGAGCCGATGCATCTCCTGCGTGCGGACCTGGATCTCCAGCGGCTGGCCGTCGGGACCGAGGACGGCCGTGTGGAGCGATTGATAGAGGTTCGACTTGGGCACCGCGATGTAGTCGTCGAACTGGTTGGGGATCGGGGGCCAGAGCGTGTGCGCGACGCCGAGCACGGCGTAGCACGACGGTACGTCGCTCACGATCACCCGCACCGCGAGGCTGTCGTAGATCTGCTCGAATGCGACGTTCTTCCGACGCATCTTCCCCGCGATGGACCAGAGGTGCTTCGCGCGCCCGGACAGCTCGGCAGGGATGCCCGCCCGCTCGAGCTCGGTCGCGAGCGTCCGCATCGCGTTGTCGATGTACCGCTCGCGCACCTGGCGCCGCGCGGCGAGCAGCGCGGCGAGATCGCGGTACTCGTCGGGCTCGAGGTACTTGAACGCGAGGTCCTCGAGCTCCCACTTGATCTGCCATATCCCCAGGCGGTGTGCGAGCGGCGCGTAGATCTCCATGGTCTGCTTCGCGATCCGCAGCTGCTTGTCGACCGGGAGCGCACCGAGCGTTCGCATGTTGTGGAGGCGATCGCAGAGCTTGATGACGACCACCCGGAGGTCGACGGCCATCGCGAGGAACATCTTCCGGATGTTCTCGGCCTGGTGCTCGTCGCTGGTCTTGCCCTGGAACTTGCCGAGCTTCGTGACGCCCTCGACGAGCCGCGCGATCTCGTCGCCGAACGCGAGCCGCACGTCCTGGGTCGACCGTCCGGTGTCCTCCGGGACGTCGTGGAGGAGCGCCGCGGCCACCGTCGCCGGGTCCATGCCCAGCTCCGCGATGAGCAGCGCCACCGCGGCGGGATGCTCGACGTAGGGACCGCCCGAGACACGGAGCTGGCCGGCGTGCGCCTCCGCCGCGAAGGCGTGCGCGCGGCGGACCAGCTCGACGTCCGCGTCCGGGTAGTGGCGCACGAGCTCCGCGGCGACCTCGTCCACGGTGACCCCGGCGTCGCGGTGCGGTCGCAGCCGGTCGGCGATGCCGGCGATCCGGGCCGCCGCGGCGCGCTCGGGGCTCATGGCGCGCCTCTGAGTCGTCGCCGGCTCACAGCACGTCCAGCACGACCGCCCGCGGGTCACGAACGGCTGGCGCGTCCCCGCCGGCGACCATCGACGCGGCGGTGCCGACCGCGCCGAAGTCCTGGAGCTCGAGCTCGACCATCCCGCGGATCCCGTTCGACACGGTCACGACCGCGTCCACCCGGCCCTCGCCCTCCATCGCCACCGCCCGGTCGCCGCGCCGGAACGCCATCGCGTCGAAGGTGAAGCGCCCGAGGGTGAGCTTGCAGCGGAGGTGGTCGAGGTCGGCGCCGACCTGGCGGATGCCATGGACGCGCACGTCGCGGACGAGGAGCCGCGGCCGCGGGTTGCCCGCGCCGCACGGCTCGAGGGACGCCAGCTCGAGCGCGAGTCGCGCCGTGAGCGCGTCGGGCTCGATCTCAGCGTCGACGGTCAGCGTGGGGACCGGACGGCCCCCGCCGAGCTGCTCGCAGACGACCCCGTCGAGGCGCGCGGTCAGCTCGGGGAGACGTTCGGCGAGCAGCGAGAAGCCGGCCGCCATCGCGTGGCCACCGTGCCGGAGCAGCAGGTCGTCACAGACGTCGAGCGCCTCCGCGATGTGCACGCGCGGGATCGAGCGGCACGAGCCCTTGCCCTCAGCTCCGACGAGCGCGACGACCGCCGCCGGCCGCCCGTGGTCCTCGACGAGGCGCGACGCCGCGAGCCCGACGATGCCCGCGGGCCACGCGGCGTCGGCCACGACCGTCACCCAGGCGTCGGGCCGGAGCGCGGCCTGGGCGCGGGCTCCCGCGACGACCTCGCGCGTGAGCACCTGCCGCTCGGCGTTGCGCTGCTCGAGACGGTCGGCCAGGCCTCGCGCCACCTCGGCGTCGTCGGTGAGCAGCAGCCGGAGCGCTTCCTCCGCGTCGTCGATCCTTCCCGCCGCGTTGAGCCGCGGCGCGAGGCCGAAGGCGATGTCCGCCGCGGTGATCCGTCCCAGGCGCAGCCCGGCGCGCTCCACGAGCGCCCGCACCCCCGCGAGGGGCGCGCGGTTGAGGGCCTCCAGCCCGGCGCGCACGATCCCACGGTTCGCGCCGAGGAGCGGCACGACGTCGGCGACGGTGGCGAGCGCGGCGAGCTGGAGGAGCTCGTCCTCGCGAGCCGCGAAGGCGACCTCGCCGAGGAGGTGCTGCGCGAGGACGAGCGCCACGCCGGACCCGGAGAGGTCGCGGTCGGGCGAGGGATCGCCGGGCCGCCGCGGGTTCACCACGGCGTAGGCGTCCGGGAGCG
>Ga0080064_1007336_pt1 | contig 11211 bp, 13 predicted proteins | sample Subgrocontami54m_FD_69260 | JGI IMG/M metagenome (GOLD analysis project Ga0080064, IMG submission 69260) | Subsurface groundwater microbial communities from S. Glens Falls, New York, USA - GMW46 contaminated, 5.4 m (SPADES assembly) (version 2) ... | reverse complement strand
CAGTCATCGAATCCAAGGACCACGCCCGGCTGGCGCACCGCCGCGGCGCGGAGGGGAAAGAGGAAATGATCCTGTGGATGCTGGTGTGGCTGGAGAACCCGCCGGTGTTTGCCCTTTGGGTGAGGCTCCGCAGGCAAGCCCTTATTGAATCTCCACCCGCTCCACCTGAATGACATCGCCATCGAGCGTGCCGGTTACCTTGGCCTTGATATCCTTTTCCTTGGCGCTGGACTTGAGCACGGCCAGGGTCTTGGCATTTCCGGCCTCATTGAACTTGACGAACTTGCCATCGGCCAGAACCAGGCCGAAGCCGCCCTTGGCGCAAGTGAGGGCGCACTGGCGGGTGTGGCTGGCAAGGTCTTTGCCTTTGCACATCACGTCGACAACAGTGCCGGACCAGGACTCGGCCGAAGCCGAAAGGGCCAGCAGAAGCAAGCAAGCAGGAATTGTAATCTTTTTCATATCGGCACCAATAGGAACCTTCTTCAGTTAACCACGAAAATGGTCCGATGAGAAAGGCGATGGGGAAACCGTAACAAATTCTCACTTGATTGACGGGAGCGCTGCTGCTTATACTTGCTGTTTTGGATAGTAATTTTCGCCGAGGAACGATGAGGAATGGCTGCTCAGGGAGCAATCCGGGATAATTTCGATCCGGCCGCGCCGATGAAGGAAGCGGCCATATTCTATGGCCTGTTCCTGCGCGGACACGCCGTGGATTCCCTGCGCAAGGACATAGACGTTCCCCGCACGGTGCTGGAAAAGTGGCTGCGGCCCAAGCGGTACGAGGCAGGATTTAAGGACAACCTGCGTCAGATTTACTATTTCCGGAAGCGGGTGCTGGCCATTTTTGACGAGCTGGTCCTCAACGAGCGCCATCGCGCGCGGGTGCAATAGAAGCGCAAAGGGCGTCGTCCGCGCCCCCAAACGGGCCAGAAACACGCCGGTTACCACAGCGGACGGCAGCTCCGTTTTGCGCGAGTTCCTCAAAAGCGCAAAGGGCGTCGTCCGCGCCACCAAACTGGCCAGAAACCCGCCGGTTACCACAGCGGACGGCAGCTCCGTTTTGCGCGTGCTACTCGGAAGCGCCTGCGCCTTCCCCACCCTTGATCGCGGCGACGAAATGCACCTCACTGTGAGGACCTACCGGTTCCAGCAAGCCCAGGGGTGTAATCTCCCCATCCACGGCAACCGAGAGGTTGGGTCTGAGACGCGTGCCATCCACCAACCGGTCCGCCATGCCGGGCCAGGCCTGTTCCAGATGCTCGATCACCTGCGCAACTGTGGTTCCCGGCACCGTCACGCGCGCGTTTCCGCCCGTGAGGTCCTGCAGCAAGGAGGGGATGAAAACAAGGGCCATCCTTAAACGTCGAAGACGGCGAGGGCCTGGTCGAGGGAAGTCAGAGCATCCTTGAGCGGCGAGTACTCGTGGGCCACCCATCCCTTGAAACCAAGGTCGGCAATCGCTTTGGCGATGCCATGATAGTTCATCTCCTGTGTGTCATCGAACTCATGACGCCCCGGATTGCCCGCCGTGTGGAAGTGGGCGATGTATTGGAAGTTGTCGCGCATGGTCCGGATGATGTCGCCTTCCATGATTTGCACGTGATACATGTCGTAGAGAATCTTGACACGCGGCGAATTCACGCGCTTGCAGACCTCCACGCCGAACGACATATGGTCAAACTGATAATCGGGGTGGTTGACCTTGGAGTTGAGGTATTCGATGCAGATATTGACCGACTTGTCCTCGGCATGGGCCTTTACCTTCTGAAGAAACAGGACGCAGTTGTCGATCGCCTCCGGTTCCGCCATGCCGGCCCGGTTCCCGGAAAAAGTGATGACGTTGGGGGCGCCGTTGGCAGCGGCCTTGTCCAGGTTCGCATGCATGTCCGCTTCCAGTTTCGCGTGATTCTCCTTGCGGTTGAGGGCATCGCGGATGGTCCCGGCGCCTGGCGCCATGGTGGGAATCAACCCGTTCTTCTTGAGAATGGGCCAATCGGCTTCCCCGATCAGGTCAAAGCCGGTGGCGCCGAGCCGAGCGGCATGCCGGGCCATCTCATCAAGGCTAAAATTGGTGCCCCGGAAACAGCCTCTGGTCACAGCTTGCTTGATGCGCCCTTTACGAACCACTTTCGCCTCCTGGGGGGTACCCAGGACGGGCAGCGCGGCCAGCGCCGGAAGGAAGTTTCTGCGTGTCATGGATCGATTATGACGCAAAAATAAACAAAACAAAATGTGCATCCAATTATTGGGAGTCCGTCGTATACTTGCTTATGGCAGGGACAGAAGTGCGATCCAGCCAGAATCGTTTGATGAAAGGCCAACTACAATGTTCAAGAAACTACCCCCATGGAATTCGCTCACACCAATGAGCTCGACTCGATTGGCGCTGGTCGGGGCCCTGGCGCTGCAAATCAGTGGGGTGATCCCCATTTATGCGGCCGACCACCGGGATGCCCCGGCGGCCAACGAAGATCCGGCCGCGGATTTGGCCGATGTGTTCGCGTTTGTGGATCCGAAGGACTCCAATCGCCTGGTAGTGGCACTGACCACGTTCCCGTTCGCGGTGCCCGGCACGGGCGGTTATTCCTTCGGCCGCGACATTCTGTATCAGATCAAGATTGATAATGACGGGGACGCGCGGGAAGACTACGTCATTCAAATGCTGTGCTCGGGAGCCGGCGCCGGGCAAACCTGCCGCGTGTGGGGTCCATCCCGCCAGATCGCCTCCAATGTAGGCGCCCGGAACAAGATTGTTACCAATCCGCCGGCGATCACCGGACCGATCAACCAGGTGTTTGGCCAGGAGAGCGGTGTACGGGTGTTTGCCGGACTGCGGGATGACCCGTTTGTTTTTGACGGAACGCAACTGGCGCGAATCGTTGCCACGGGTTCGCAGGACGTATTCCGCGAAGCTCCCATCGCCGCCTTGGGCATAACCCTGCGTGGACGGCGGGCAGTTGATGGCCGCAGCGGTTTTGACACCTTTGGCGGGTTCAACACGCTTGTGATGGCCGTATCGTTTCCGAAAGACCTGGTGCGGGGATCGGCATCGAGCAAAGTGAATGTGTGGGGAACCTCCAGCCGGCAGGACCGCGCCGAGTCGCCCACCACAGCCCTGGGCGACCGCACTTGGGTGCAGCTGGACCGTATGGGACAGGCGGCCTTCAACACGGTGTTTGTGCCGAGTCAGCAAAAGGATCAGTTCAACTTGCTAGCGCCGCACGAGGACGTGGAGTTTGCCTCCCGGTTTGTTCCTGATGCGCTGACCTCAGATGATGCCTCGGGCAATACAATTGCCGGACGCGCGGCGGTTTTGACGGCGTTGGGTTTGACGCAGTCACCCGGCGGGGCTCCGTTGCTGCTGCCGCCGACCTTCCAGAACACAAACAAGAATCTGCTACGGGTAGCGTTGCTGCCAGACGTGATCCGGCTGGATCTGGATCTGGCATCCGGCAACCTTGGGATCGGCCAGTTCGGGCTCACCAATGGCCGCAGGCCGGGCGACGATGTGATCGATATTCTGCTGCAACTGGCTCGTCAGCTTGCCGATGTAACATTTCCGGAAGCATTGGGCGTTCCCGGCAGCAGCGCCACGCGGCGTCCGGGCTCGCTCGATTTCCCGGGGGACCGGCGCGTGTTCGCGGTTCTCCAAGGAACCGATTTCATCAAGCCGGACGGGGCATTGCTCGACTTCACCAGCAGCGGCAACGATCGCCCGCTGTCTGATTCCTTCCCCTACTTCGGTCTGCCGCATCCATTGCCCGGCGAGCCGGACACGGTCGGCTTCCCCGTGAACCCGGCAAAAGCGCCCAAAGTAGTGGAATAGCATGCGCGGCAAAATAGTGATCGTTGCAGTGCTGGCAGCCTTGGCCGTTGTGCCAAGGCTGCCGGCCCAGGTTTCCACGGTGGAGTTCCACAAACAGCGCGTGGCATCGCGCCCGGGAGACGTGGACGCGATGCGGATGCTGGCCGATGCACTGGTGGCACGGGCCGAACGCACGGCCAACGGCGCCGATTATGAAGAGGCGTCGGCGGTGCTGGACCAGTGCGACCGGATGGAGCCATGGCATGCTCCGGTGGTTTTGTCGCGGGCAAGACTTCTGCTGAGCCGTCACCGGTTCCTCGCGGCGCGCGGGTTGGCCGAGGAAGGAGCGCGGCGGTTTCCCTCGGAGGCAAGGTTCCACGAGGTCGCCTCCGACGGCGCGCTCGAAACAGGCGATTTAGAAGGCGCCGAGCGGCATGCGCGCATTCTGGTGGAGCAGAAGCCGAATCTTCCGGCGTGGGCGCGGCTGGCCCACGTATACGAGATCCGGGAAGACTGGCAGCGGGCGATTGAATACCAAACCAAGGCGCTCGAAGACGGCTTGAGTAACACATCCTCGGCTCCGCCGGAATCGCTGGCCTGGTGCCGGGCGATCCTGGGAGAGTTGTATCTAAAGAGTGGGAACGGGGCTGAGGCGCGGCGGCAGTATGAGCAGGGTTTGGCCGAGAGCCCGGCTCATCCGCTCGTGCTGGAACACTTGGCCGAACTGGAAAGACGGGAAGGCCATCCGGAGAAGGCAGCCGAGGCCTACCGGGCGATTCTGAAAACTCAGCGCAACCCTGTCATTGAAATCGCTCTCGCCGGCATCACCGGGGATGCGGAGTTGCTGGCCCGCGCCGAGGCTTTTCTTGTGCAGGCGGTAGAGTCTGGCAATGAAGGCTACCTGCGTCCCCTGGCCCAAATACGGCTGCGGCAGGGCAGGTTTGAACAGGCGGCCGCGCTGCAGGTTCGTGACGTGCTGCTGCGGCCGGTTCCGGATGCCTGCGCGGTGTTGCATTCCATCACCGGCGCGGCGCGGAAAGCGGGTGCGACCCTTTCAGTGAGCGATGGGATTTGCGGACAGAACTCCTCGGGCGGATTGGCTGCGGCCGACCGCAAGCTAGTTCTTAGCCAGTCCCGGTAGATACCGTTCGCGGAAGATCCGGCCGTGATGCACTTCATGGCCGGCGATAATCCAGGCGATGGCCCGGACGGAAATCGGGTTCTGGCTTGCGGTACCCATGCGGGTCCAGGCTTCCGGCTGGAGACCATTGAACAGAAAGACGGAGGAGCGCCGGACGCAGCGGAACTCCTCCATCAAGTTGGCCAGCACGGAGCCGCGGTGCGGCCCATCTTTCACAAAGTCGTCCTGCTCAAAGCCGGGCAGCGGCGTCTGGTCATTGCGCGCGATGCGCAAGGCGCGATAGGCAAAGATGCGTTCGATATCAATGATGTGGCCGAGGGCTTCGTTGATGGTCCATTTTTCCGGACCGTACCGGTAATGGCCCTGTGCGGCGGTGAGTCCGTCCAGCAGAGCCGCGGTTTTCTCGATTTGGGATTCCAGCGTGGCCACAATGTCTGTCGTTGCGACGAGTGAAACATAGCGGCCGAAATACGGCGTGTATTCGTTTTCCAGCGGTGCAATGTGCATGGTGGTTATCCGTGCAGCAATCCGATGTGGGCAACGTGGTGGCGAGAGTGCCAGGCGTAGAGGCAGAGCATCCGGTTGAGGTCCATGAGGCCGTTTTCCGGGTGATTGAGGGTGCGGTTGAACTGCTCCGGAGTGAGCGATTTCAACAGCACTACCCAGCGCGCGTGCAGCGATTCCAGCAACCGCAGGGACAGATCGACGGGCGCGGCTTTCGCATCGGGCAATTCGGCCCATTGCGCTTCATCGTAGGCCATGATGGTGGGCTGTTGCTCGGTGAGTGCGAAGCGGAAACGGATGTAGCTGTTGATGTGGCTGTCGGCCATGTGGTGGACCACCTGGAGGGGCGTCCAGCCGCCGGGCCGGTACGGTTTGCCGATGGCTCCAGGCGGCAAAGACTCAATGGCGGCGCGCGTCAGCGCAGGGGCTTGTTCAATGGTGGAGATCCAGGCGGCGCGTTGTTCCGCGCTCGGGTTGGGAACATTCTGAAAGCGGCCCACGGGATATTGAAGATCAGGCATGATTCCATGTTATCCCGCCTGTGAAACTTCGTTTCGAGCCTACTCCGGTGTTCGGGAAACGGTGAGCTGGTTGTTCACCGCTTTAACGCCTTTCACACCCTTGACCAGCTTTTCGGCCTTTTCCTTGGCCTTGTCGGTGCGAACTCGACCCTTCAAAGTAACGGATCCATTCTCCACTGTTACCTCGATTGCACCGCCTTGGACCACGGTGTCGCTCACGAGTTTCATCCGCACGCGATCATAGATGGTGTCGTCGGAGGTGTTCTTCTGTGCGCCCAGCGGCGCAAGCAGTGCCAATGCCAGAACGAGACCTACCGTTACGATTGCCGTTTTCACGATTGCTGTCCTCCAGCCATATAACGCCAGTCTAACTCATCGAGGAAGGTTTGATTTTCACGCCACTTGGGCTGTACTTTCACAAAAAGTTCGAGGAATATCTTGCGGCCAAAGAGGGCTTCCATTTCCTGGCGGGCCAGCGTCCCGATCCGCTTGAGCATGTCTCCGCCCGACCCAATAATAATGCGCTTGTGCGAGTCACGGTCGACAAAAATAGCGGCGGCGATGCGGGTGAGCCTGGACTTGTCCTCCCACTGCTCCACCAGCACGGCGACCGAGTGCGGGAGTTCCTGGTGCGTAGCGTGGAAAATCTTTTCGCGAATCAGTTCCCCGGCCAGGAAACGTTCCGGTTGATCGGTAAGGAAGTCGGATGGGAAGTACTGTGGACCCTCCGGCATTTGCCGCACGATGTGCCGCATCAATTCCGCGAGGCCGTCGCCTTTCAGGGCGGAGATGGGAACCGAGTGCTGAAACCGGGCGTGTTTGCCAAATTCCTCGATCAGTGGCAGCAGTTGCTGCTTGTTCTTGATTCGATCCACTTTATTGAGCACCAGGAAAACGGATGTTTTGGAGTTTGCCACCAACTGAAGGGCGGCCTTCTCCTTGGCATCCAGGGGGCGAGTGGCGTCCGCGATCCAAAGCAGAAGGTCCCGTTCCTGCAACCCCGTCCGCACCTGATCCATCATGCGGCGATGCACGAGCAGCGTTCCCTCATGGACACCCGGAGTATCAAGAAAAACGACCTGGGAACTTTTTTGCGTGACCACGGCCTGCACCGTTTGCCGCGTGGTCTGCGGCTTGGGCGAAACGATGGCGACCTTGCTGCCGACCAAGGCATTGATGAGGGTGGATTTGCCGGCGTTCGGGGAGCCCAGAATGGACACAAACCCGGAGACGAATTTCTTGGCCTTAGCCCGCATTTCTCACCAGCTTTCTACTGCGGCCCGCGATAAGGCCATGTCTACTTCGTTGCGCTCGGCCATCGTGCTCAACAGCCTGTCGAGGCTGCCTCCGCGCGCCGGTTGTCGCGCGCCTCGTTTCCACGGCCTTCTCCCGGGCCTCGTAACGAAACCTGGTGAGAAAAGCGGGCTAGGCACTATTCACCGGTTTCGATTCAGCCCGCGAGAGGCGGACCTGGGAGACGCGGCGCTCATCGGAAGACAGGACCTCAATACAGATACCGTCCTGCTCGACACGCTCCCCGGCGGCCGGGACGTGACCCATCCATTCGGTAACCAGTCCGCCAACGGTTGTGGATTGGGTTTGATCGGCGGGGCGGAAGGCGAGGATCTCATCCAGCCGGTCCAGGTCAAGATTTCCAGAAACTATAAAGCCCCCGGCGCCATCGGAATTGACGTCCTTGCCTGGTTCGTGCTCGTCGTGAATCTCGCCGACGATCTCCTCCACGAGGTCTTCCATGGTGGCAAGCCCGGCGGTCTGGCCGTATTCATCGACGACGATGACCATGTGGGCACTCTGCTTTTGCATGAGACGCAAGAGGTCGTCGACGGGTTTGGTTTCAGGGACAAACTCGATCTTGCGCTGGAGTTCCCCGGCTTTGCGGGTCAGGCGATCCTCCTCATCGAGTTCAAACATATCCCGGACGTGCACGAAGCCGCTGATCTGGTCGATACTGCCATCGACAACCGGGATGCGTGTGTACTGTTCCTTGAGGACCAGCTCGCGCAACTCCTCCAGCGAGGCATCGCGCGAAATGGTGACCATCTGCGGCCGCGGCGTCATCACCTCACGCACCGTCTTGCCGCCGAAGGCAACCACGGAATGGATCAGCTTACGGTCCTCTTCCTCGATGAGACCTTCTTCGGTGCCGGCGTCAATGAGGGCATCAATATTTTCGTTCTGTGTTCCGTTTTCTTCGGCCTTTTCCTCCGGCAAGCCGAGATCGGCCAGCGATTGGAGGAATACCAGCAAGCCGAGGATGGGCCGCGCCATAAGGGAGAGCAGGAGGAGGAGCGGCAGCACCGGATGCAGCCAAGCGCCGCGGGTACGGCGGTAGAGTAACTGCGGGAGCACATGCGTAACCAGGATCATGCCCAGGCTGGAGACCAGGACCGATTCCAATAGGATCTGCCAGAAAGGACGGCCCGCTCCCAGGAGCCGTACTCCGCTGGTCTGTATGCTGGCGAAGATCAGGATAGCCAAGCCCAGCAAAAGGGTGTGCTTGATCAGCGAGAACGTCAGGGCTCCGTGTTCCAGTTTCAGCCCGAACCTGTCGTCGATGGACGCCTTAAACAGTTCCAGAGACGGTAGCTCGCGCGAGCGCAGGCGCAAGGATTCCAGGTAGAGCAATTGCACGAAGCAGATCGGAACCAGGACCAATGTGGTCAAGAATGCGGTGAGAATGAGTGCTGTGCTCATCGCATGGCTCTTTCAATCAGCCCGGCGGGCAACTGCAACTGCTTGCGCCAGGCAAACTCTGCGCGGTGCATGCGGCCGCGGTCAGAGGCGTGATCCATGCCCTTCAAATGCAGCAGGCCATGCAGCATGAGGACGGAGATCTCTTCGTGGATGGAGTGACCCTGTTCGGCGGCCTGCTCGCGGGCGCGATCCTCGGAAATGGCCAAGTCGCCGAGCGAACCCTCCGTCTGGCCGGATGGAAACGAGAGTACGTCGGTCGGGTAGTCCTTGCCGAGGAAGTTGCGATTGAGCCGCCGCAGTTCCACGTCGTTGGTGATGAGGCAGCAGAAGGGCCGGCCTCCGGCAACCTGCCTGCGAAGGGCGGCGGCGAAGCTGCGGAGCCTGGGCCTGTCGAGCGGGCTAGCCGTGCGAAACATCACCAACTGTGAGGCGGCGGGCATGGTTGGGAATCAGGCCTGCTGGGGCGGCGTTTGAGGCTCGCTCCAGCGCAACGGAAGCTGGCGGGCGGCGCCAGTGCCTTCCTGATAATGCTCATAGGCGCGGATGATCTTCTGGACCAGGCTGTGGCGCACGACATCACTCTCGTCGAAGGTCATGAACTTGATCTCGTCGATGCCGCGCAGAATATCGATCGCGTCGAGCAGTCCGCAGCCGCGGCCGTGCGGAAGGTCGATCTGGGTAATGTCGCCGGTGACCACCATTTTGGAATTGAAGCCCTGCCGCGTAAGCACCATCTTCATCTGTTCAGGCGTGGAGTTCTGGGCCTCATCCAGAATGATAAAACTGTCGTTCAGCGTGCGGCCGCGCATGAAAGCGATGGGGGCCACTTCAATCACATTCCGCTCCAGGAACTTTTCCACTTTATCCGAATCCAGCATTTCAAACAAGGCGTCGTAGAGGGGCCGCAGGTAGGGATCGATTTTCTCCTGGAGAGTGCCCGGCAGAAAGCCGAGCCGCTCGCCCGCCTCGACGGCCGGACGAGTGAGCACAATGCGCGAAACCTGCTTGTTCAGCAGGGCGGCGACGGCCATGGCCACCGCAAGATACGTTTTTCCGGTGCCGGCGGGCCCGATGCCGAAAACCAGGTCATGGTGTTCAATCGCGTCCAGATAGAGACGCTGGTTGGCAGTCTTGGGCGTGATGGACTTCTTGCCAAAGCTGCGCTGGCGGCCGCTCTCCACCAATGAGCGCAGTGTCAGCCCGGCATCGCCGGTGACCATGCGCAGGAAGCCGTGGAGATCTCCGTTGGTGAACTGCTGGCCGCTTTGCACCAGCTCACTGTAGTCCTGCAGTATGCTCTCGGCACGGCGTACTCCGGCCTCCTCGCCGGAAAGCTCCAGCGAGTCCTCTTTCAGCCGGATGGTGATGCGAAGGCTATCTTCCAGGAGCTTGACATTCTCATCCCTTGTGCCGAACAGGGATTCGATGCCGCGATTGATTCGAACGCTAAGCTTCATGCGGGGGTGGCTGCCAGCGGTGGGGTCTGGGATGGGACAAAACTAGACGGCCCCGAACCAGAAAGGCTCTGCCTGTGCGCGACGCGCACACGCGATAAATAGGCTAACATCCAGCCTAAAGTATAACAAAAAGGCTACCGTCTGTTGTTTGTTCATGCCTCGGCGCAACCTAAGTTGGGTATACTGCAACGAACAGGACAATCACAAATATGAACTCTATCGACAGGCGATCCTTCTTCTTTCGCGCCGCCGCCGGCGCCTCCCTCGCACAAGCCGTAGCCTCGGCGCAGCAGGCCAGGGATTGGAGCGGCAGGAACCCGTCGCGCTACCCCGACGCGGACCTGATTACACTCGACAAGCGATTCGACAAATACAAGATTGGCAACACCCCCATACGCCGCCTGCACACGGGCATGCTGTGGGCCGAGGGCGTGGCATGGAACGGCGTCGGCCGGTATCTGGTATGGAGTGACATCCCCAATGACCGGCAGATGCGCTGGATTGAGGACGACGGCCACGTCAGCGTCATGCGAAATCCGGCCGGCTACAGCAACGGGAACACGTTCGACCATGAGGGCCGCCAGCTATCCTGCGAGCATGGCAACCGGCGGCTGGTGCGATACGAGTACAACGGATCTGTGACTGTTCTGGCCGACAAATGGCAGGGCAAACCGCTGAATGCGCCCAACGACGTGGTGGTGGCCCCGGACGGGGCCATCTGGTTCACAGACCCGGGCTATGGCAGCCTGCTGAACTACGAGGGCAACAAGGCTCAACTGGAAATCAAGGAAGCCGTCTACCGGATCGATGCTAAAACCTCAAAGATGGAGATGGTCACCGACGAGCTTTTCAAGCCGAACGGATTGTGTTTCTCGCCCGACTACAAGAAGCTCTATATCGCGGAAACCGGATCCACCCACTACCCGCAGGCCCCCAAGAACATCAGGGTATGGGATGTGGCGGACGGCAAGAGTCTGCGCAACGGGAAGCAGTATGTGTCGATGGAGTTGAAAGGCAGGACGGGAATCGCCGACGGCATTCGCGCCGATACGGATGGCAACA
>Ga0080064_1007335_pt1 | contig 11212 bp, 13 predicted proteins | sample Subgrocontami54m_FD_69260 | JGI IMG/M metagenome (GOLD analysis project Ga0080064, IMG submission 69260) | Subsurface groundwater microbial communities from S. Glens Falls, New York, USA - GMW46 contaminated, 5.4 m (SPADES assembly) (version 2) ... | reverse complement strand
GCTCGAACGCGGTGCTGGTGTGCCACGCGCTGAACGCGTCGCACCACGTCGCGGGACGCACCGCCGGCGACCCGGACAACGTCGGCTGGTGGGACAACATGATCGGTCCCGGCAAGCCGCTCGACACCAACCGCTTTTGCGTGATCGGCGTCAACAACCTCGGCGGCTGCTTCGGTTCGACCGGGCCGCAGAGCATCAATCCGGCAACCGGCCGCGCATGGGGCGCGGATTTCCCGGTGATCACGGTGGAAGACTGGGTCGACACCCAGGCGCGCCTTGCCGATCATCTCGGCATCCGCCGTTTCGCCGCGGTGATGGGCGGCAGCCTCGGCGCGATGCAGGCGTTGTCGTGGACGATCCAGTACCCGGAGCGTATCGGCCACGCGCTGGTGATCGCGTGCGCGCCCAACCTGTCGGCGCAGAACATCGCGTTCAACGAGGTCGCGCGCCAGGCCATCATCACCGACCCCGACTTTCACGGCGGCCACTATTACGAGCACAATACCAGGCCGGCCCGCGGGTTGCGCGTCGCGCGCATGGTCGGGCACATCACGTACTTGTCGGATGACGAGATGGCGAGCAAATTCGGCCGCCAGCTGCGCCACGGCAAGCTCAATTATTCGTTCGATGCCGAGTTCGAGATCGAATCGTATCTGCGCCACCAGAGCCAGAAATTCTCGGGTTACTTCGACGCCAACACTTATCTGCGGATCACCAAGGCGCTCGATTACTTCGATCCCGCGGCCGCGCACGGCGGCAATCTGACGCTTGCGCTCGAGCCCGCGACCGCGAGCTTCCTGATCGTGTCGTTCACCACCGACTGGCGCTTCTCGCCGGAGCGCTCGCGCGAAATCATCAAGGCGCTGCTCGACAACCGGCGCGATGTGACCTACGCGGAGATCGACGCGCCGCACGGGCACGACGCGTTCCTGCTCGATGACCCGCGCTACCACCGGCTCATCGCCGCCTACTACGACCGCATCGGCAAAGGCCTCGGGGTATGAAAACGAACGCGATGCAACGCCCCGATTTCGCGGCGATTGCCAACTGGGTGAGGCCCGGTGCGCGCATCCTCGACCTCGGCTGTGGCGACGGCTCGCTGCTGCGTTATCTCGGCGAGCAGCGCGGCGGCATCGGCTACGGCGTCGAGATCGATGACGAAGGCATCCTCGCGTGCGCGAGGAACGGCGTCAACGTGATCCAGGGCGACCTCGAGCGCGGGCTGTCGGGCTTCGCCGACGGCTCGTTCGATTACGTGATCCTGTCGCAAACGCTGCAGGCCGTGCGCAGCAGTGAGCGCGTCGTCCGCGAGATGCTGCGGGTCGGCCGCGAGGGCATTGTCACCTTTCCCAATTTCGGCTACTGGCGCAACCGGCTGGACGTGATGCTCGGCAACATGCCCGTGTCGGACAACCTGCCCTACCGCTGGTTCGACACGCCCAACATTCACCTTTGCACCATCACCGATTTCGAGGACTTCTGCCGCAGTCACGGCGTGCGCATTCTGGAGCGCATCGTGATGCGTGCGGGCAGCGCCATTTCGTTCCTGCCGAATCTGCTCGGCAGTCTCGCGGTTTACCGCTTTGAGCGCGCCTGAGGCCCGGAGCGGAAGTTCCGCGCTGCTGCGATCCAAGCTCTTCTGGGTCGGCGTGCTGTATTTCTCGGAAGGCTTTCCGCTTGGCATTTTCTACGACATATTTCCGGTGTGGTTCCGCCAGCAGGGCGTCGAGCTCAGAAACATCGGCATCATCAGTCTGCTGGGACTGGCGTGGACGCTGAAATTCCTGTGGGCACCGGCAATCGATCACTATCGCCGGCACCGGCTGTGGATGGCCGCGGCCGATATCCTGATGGGCACGGCGATGCTGGCCTTCGCGGCCGCCGCCGGCCTGCCATTGTGGGTGTGGCTCGCAATCGGCGTGTTCACGTTGCTGTCAGCCACCAACGATATCGCCATTGACGGCTACACCATCGAACTGCTGGAACGCAACGAACTGGGGCTCGCCAATGGCGTGCGCATCGGCTTCTACCGCGTCGGCATGCTCGCCGCCGGCGGCGTGCTGATCCTGTCCGATTATCTCGGGTGGAGCGGGGCGTTCATCTGCGCCGCAGTGGTATTCGGCACGTGCGCGGCGTTGTGCCTTGCCGCACCGCGCGAGCGGCTGCTGGCGCCGCGCGACGGCCAGACCGTACTCGCCGAGCTGCGCGCAATCGTGCTCCATCCGCGCGCGCTGGCACTGGTGCTGCTGCTCATGCTCGGCTGCGTGTGGCTCGTCAACAGCGCCACGCGCTGGTCGCTCCACTACCCGAACTTCTGGCCAGCCGTGTGGGGCATCGCGCTCGCGATATTTGCGGCGCTCACCCTCGCGCGCCGTCTCGCGGCGCGCGCGCCCCTGCCAGCCGCCGATCCGCTGCAGGGCCCGATGTTCGGCGCGCTGCTGGAACTCATGAAGCGTCCCGGCATCGTGCCGGTGCTGATTTTCATCCTGATTTTCAAGCTCGCCGACGCCTCGATGGGATTCATGGTCAAGCCGTTCTGGGTCGACAGCGGGTTCACCGCGACCGAAATCGGGCTGGTATCGGTCAATCTCGGGCTCGGACTGTCGATCGCGGGCGGCCTCGCTGGCGGCTGGTATACCGACCGCGCCGGCATCTACCGCGCGCTGTGGGTACTGGGGCTGTTTCAGGCCGTATCCAATCTCGGCTATGCGCTCGCCGCAGCGGTAATCCCCGCCGCCGCGACCGGCAGCACGCTTCTCCTCGAGCACCGCGCGCTGCTGTACTCGGCGAGCGCACTCGAATCATTCACCGGCGGGCTCGGCACCGCGGCGTTCCTCGCGTTCCTGATGGCGATCGTAGCCAAACAGCGCGCCGCGACCGAATACGCGCTGCTGTCGTCGGTATTTGCGCTCTCGCGCTCGTTCGCCGGCTGGGCGAGCGGCTTCGGCGCCGAGGAAATGGGCTACCCGGCGTATTTTCTGCTCACTTTTTTTCTTGCGTTCCCGGCCTATTTTTTTCTGCCGTGGGTAAAGAGCATGCTCGCGCGCACTGAACCGGTGCCGGGTTCGTAGCGCACCGCTCCAGACTCAGGAGTTGGCGTGGATCACGCCATCGACAACTCTTACGTGATCTCCCGTCCGCCACGCCGGCGCGCTCGCTGCGCTGATCACGCGGCTTGATCCGTCTTCGAAGCGCACCGTGATTTCATAACCTTTGGTGGTTTTCACCCTTTTCTCGATTTCGTTGCCGGCGATCACTCCGCCCACCGCACCGACAACGGTCGCCGCGGTATTGCCTCTGCCGGAACCCACCTGATTGCCGAGCAGGCCGCCCACGACCGCGCCGCCGACTGCGCCCAGTCCGGTGCCTGCGCCTTTATGCTGGATTTCGCGCACCGACTCGATCACGCCGCATTCCGCGCACGTCCGTCTGGCGGGAACGTTGCTCGCCACCTGCACCGGGGCCGGAGCCGTATACTCTGACTCTGTCGGGGCGGCCGGTTTAACCGCGTTCGCCGTTCGCTTTCCGGCCGCAGCCGGTTTAACCGTGTTCGCCGTTCGCTTTTCGGCCGCAACGGGTTTAGCGGTGTTCGTTGCAGGCTCCTCGAGCGCCGCGTTGTTGCCCAGGGTGCCGGCCGAAGTCGGGAGCCAGCCCATGATGGACGCAATTCCGGCGGCACTGAACAGGATCACTGCGATGCCCGCGACCCACGCCAATGGGTGGGGCGATTTCCTGATTTGCGCTTCCATGTTGATTTCCTTTTGCGTTGTGATGTGAAGCGGGGCAACGTTGATTGTTGCGAATACAACCTGGATTATCCGCGTCCCGCCCGGCGAGTCTGTGCGGTAGAGCGCTTAACGCGGGAATTCACTGCCGGGTGGTGACTTGCTCCGCGATGGTCGCAATCTGCGGCGCCTGATCGGCGTTTCGATGCCGTTCCCGCTCCTCGACGTCGTAGGAGCCGAAGGCCAGATGCGCCGGACTGATTTCCGGCAGCACGTAAACGATTCCATCCGTACCGGTAAACGCCGGGACTACCACCTTCTCGTAGAATTGCACCGGCACATTGATGCAGCCATAGGAAATGCGGTTGTCGAGAGGCGTCGGGCTCGCCAGTCGCTGGAGACGCCGCTCATTGGGTTTGGTATTGATGACCCGGTGAAGAGATACGGCCGCGTCGTAGTCGATCCACAGGATGTCCACGCCGCGGGTACTCATACCCAGCGCCGCCACAAACCTGCCAGCCGGAGTCGTGCGGGTTGCGGGGGGCATGTCGGCGAGTTCCCGGTCGCCGATTCCCGGGACGGTGTGGTCACCGCGCGCCAAGCCGAGCAGCGCAGGGGCCGCCCCCTGGATCCGCCCGCCGGAATCGAAGACGAAAACCTTCGCGTCCTTTTTGTCGACGATCACGAACGGCAGACCTTTGTTGTCGCCGGAATCGACGACCCAATCCGCGATATGGCGAACGTCGCGGGACGGCGTGACACGTATGAAGACAGCGCGCTTGATGCTTGCAGCGGAAGACGGCAGTGGTACTTCCGACTTCGCCGGAGCGCTCGGGAGCGTCGCCGGAGTAATGACAGCCAACTCGGGTACCGCATCGGCATCCGACGCCACCGCAGAGTGGGGAAGCAAGATCAGCCCCAGCAAAACGATCCCGATGTGGTACATCCCCATTCTCAATCCGCCTGGCTTGTCATGCTGAACGCGTCGGTGTTACAAGCGCAGCGCGGCCCCGGTCGAGCTGCGAACCGGGGCTGCTGCAAAACTGCGCCGCTGCTGCAGGGGCGCCGCGACATCGAGGCGTACCTGCAAGCGGGCATTGGTGCGTAACGCTTGCTTAGTTGCGGTCCTTTTTCGCCGGGCGCATAGCCGCCGGAGCCGGTGTCGCCACGGGAGCAGGGGCAGCAACCTCGGGAGCAGGTTCCCTCACCGGCGCCGCAGCCACCACTTGGGGCGCGGGTGCAATCGCCTCGTACAGCGCCAGCCGGATAAATCCATGACCGCCGCGGGCTCCGGGATCGGAGGAATTCGCATGACCGCTTCCGCCGCCACCGCCGCCGCCAAGGTCGCCGCGCGTCGCTGCCCCACCGGTTGCCGAATCGCCGGAGCCGCCGCTTCCTACGGCCGCTCCACCGCCGCCACCCGCATCGGCCTGAACCGTGTTACGGGTCGCATTTGTCTGACCGGTCTGGCCGGTCTCGCCGCCAGCCTGTCCGGGCACGCCCGCATAACCGGGAGTCTCCGACATGCCGCCGGACTGAGCCGCTTGCTCGGACCGGGGACCGGACATGCGACGGGAAGTAGAAGCTGCTTGTCCGGACTCGCCACCATAACCGGGGGTCTCCGACATGCCGCTGGACATGCGACGGGAAGTACTGGCGTCCCCGCCACTTCCACCGAAACTTCCACCCTCCGAAGCTGCGCCGCCAAGCCCGCTGCCTGGCGCCTGGCTGCGTTGGCGCCAAACGTCGGCACCCTCGAACCCGGCAATATGCTCGCCGGTATTGTAATTGGTCAGGCTGGTCGGATTTCCGCCTTGGGTATATTCACCGGGCTTGCCGCCGTCGCCGCCCTTGCCGAGGGTCAGCTTATACACGCCGGGCGACAACAGCTTGATGGTATTGAACGGAGCCGCACCGGCGCCGCCACCGCCGCCGCCGCCGTCTTTCGCCGCACCGCCGCCGCCACCGCCACCGCCACCGCTCATTTCAATGTTGTACCAGCCTTCGACCATGAAGGGCGCCGCCGGAAATTGCGCGCTGGACGCGGCCGCCTGCGCGGTCGAAACCACCGTAAGCAGACACTGCTGATTCACCTCGTCCGGAGCCGGATTGTTGACGATGAAAATGCCCCGCGCCTGATCGAAATTCGCGTTCCTGCAGTCGGGAAGCGCGCCCTGCGCACGAGCAGGCGCAGTGCTGATCTCGGCGTTCTTGTCACGCGTTGACATCCCGCCGCATCCCGCCATGGCAAGCAGCACCGCCGCGGCCATCGCACTCATTGCAAATCTTTGCGTCGTCTTCATGTTAATTCCTCTCGAATTCCATTTTAAAAAATTTCCATTGATACGCGGCCATTCTTCACCCGCCGTGGCACGTGCATCGCTTTCCCAGGAAGTAAGAGGCTCGCCGACAAAGGGATGTTATCGAGAGTCTTCATTCGCCAATCCAATCATATTCAAGAAGAAACAACTTGCGTATACAACCTGGATTATCCGCGTTGCTCCGGGTGAGTCTGTGCGGTGGAACACTTAAGGCAGGGTATCTTTTCCGGATCGGATTTCGACCAGCGGCTAACGCCTTACAAATCCTCTAAACACCGTCACCATGAAACCGAGAAGCAGCCCGATGAACAGAATATTTTCGAGCTCCACTGCTTGTGCGGGAGTGCCGCCGAGGCCCACCACCTCGGCGACTACGGCAATCCCGATCAATACAGCGGCATAACACCACATGGCGATCGCCCGCAGAAGGTGCTTACTTGGGTTTGGTGACCTGGTTGCCGATGAGGCCGCCGACCGCTGCACCGCCGATAGTTCCGACTGCGCTGCCGCCCGTAAGAACGGCGCCCCCGACGGCGCCGGCTCCGGCGCCGATTGCAGTGCCTCTGTCTTGCGCCGACATCGACTCACAACCACCCAGGCCGAGCAGCACTGCTGCGGCCACCGCACTCACTGCAAACCTTTGCATCGTTTTCATCGTAATACCTCTTTTTCAAACTTCAGTTAAAGAAACCGCGCCCGCTGGATTGCCGGGCGTCAGACCGTTCTGCAACTCACGACTGGCCGTAGCGGACCTTGGCGTCCCTGACGCAGCTAACTTTGGCGTCACCGGCAAACGTGTCACACTTTTCCTTGGCGACCGCGTACTCGGCATTGCGCTTGTCGGTTGCCGCATCCTGGCGCGTCACGGCGTTTTTCTCGCTCGCTTTCGCGCGTGCGGCGACAGTCTTGTCATTGGCAACCTGGTTCGCGCTCGAAGTCTTCAACAGCGCAGTCGCGTCGGCGTGGGCGGAAGTCTGCGCGGCCTTTGCTTCCTTCATGCAGACGTCTTTATCATTGCCGGCCTTGTCGTCGCATTTTTCCCTGGCCACCGAATACTCAGCCTGCGCCTTGGCAACACTCACGTTGTAGCGGGTTTTTTTCGTGGGCTTGTAGCCGTCCTCGAGCTCGGCCTTCGCAACGATCTCGCTGCCTTTGGCTTCGGCCATGCACACGTCCTTCGCGTTGGCCGCGAACGAACTGCAACCCGCCTTGGCTGACTTGAATTCAGCCGCGATGTTGGCCTTGCCGGCTTTGTAATCAGTCTTCGACATGCCGGTCGCCATCGCGCCGGCGCTGAATGCGAGTGCGATTGCGGCCGCGATTGCGGTAAGGTTGAGCTGGTTCATTTTTTTTCCTTGATGAGATGAGTTGGATTGACTTTCGGCGCCGATCGAAACCTCGGCAGCACGGCAAAATGGATCTCAGAATGCCTGCGCCTGATTGTCGCCGTGTCGCGGGGCTTTCTCCGTTCGCTGGCGAACATACTGCGAAATAATTCTCCAGTCGAATCGGGCGAGCGCCAAACCGGCAATGAGCAGCAACCCCGGCGCAAGCCAGATCGCCAGCAGATGCAGCAGATACGGCGCTCTTTGTGCGTCCGCCTCGACGCCCAGCAGTTGGTGATACTCGCTCGCGACCAGCGCTGCCTGCTCATGAGTGGTCGGCGCCGGAAATTTCAGCCGCGTGCCGTTCGACATGCGCACGATCATCGGACTCTGCGACCAGACCAATGCGCCACGCACCGGTTCCGCCTGGGCATCACGCCCGAACAGAATCGACGCGGCCTCGTGCGAGAGTTTGCTCAGGACGTAGGGATGGTGTGGCAGTTGCTGCGCGCGCGGCAGATTCATCCATCCGTAGCTGATAACCGCGAGGGTCCACATGACCGCGAGCGTCACCCACAGTTGCCACCATTTGCCGAGTCGCTTGACCATGGAGGCCATTGTGGTCCGCTGCCGGGACCCGGTCTGTGCGCCAGCGAGCATAGGTAAAACTTTTTAACGCCCAAGCAATTCGCCGGCCGGCTTGAGCGATTCGACGCGGTCGCAAATGACCTTGGCGATCGCGACCAGCGGCGCTCCGAGCAGCAGGCCCCACACGCCCCATAACCACGCGAAAAACAGCAAGGCAATGAACAACACCGCGGCATTCACGCGCGCGAACCGGCTTTGCAGCCACGTCATGAATACGAACCCGATGGCGCCCGCCACCAGTAGCGACACCCCCGCGATAGCGAGCGCATGGAGCGGCGTGCCGAATTGCAGGAAGGCAGCCACGCCGGCCACCAGCGCGAGCAACGCCGGGCCCAGGTAAGGAATGAAGTGCAGCACCCCGGCGGCGGCGCCCAATACGCCTGCCTGCTCCATGCCTAGCGCCTCGAACGCGAGCCAGGTGCCAACCCCCACCAGCACGTTCGACAGCAGCATCGCGAGCAGATAGCGCTGGATCTGCACGTCGACTTCCGTGAGTATCCGCACGGCGTCTTTCTTGCGCGTCAGCGACGGACCGACCAACTGCACCAGCTTGCGCCGGAAATGCGTGCCCGACGCAAGCAGGAAGTAGGTGAGCAACAACACGATCGGCGTTTGCGCGGCAACCGTAAACAGCAGCGCGGATTGCGCGAGCGCGTAGTCACGCAACCAGGCGGAGGATTCGGACGCCTTCACCGCGATCGCGCGTGCGCCCGGTTTCGCGCCTGCGTCAGTGGCAGCCCCCTGGATCTCGATGGCCGCTTCCTGCATGTTCTGCAGCGGCGTCTTGCCGCTCTCGCGCGAGTCACTCAAGGTCTGCCGCAGCTTGCGCGCGGCGTCGGGCAGCTTCTCGATCATCGCCGCCCCGTCGTCGCTCAATGAAGACGTGATCCAGGACAGGCTGCCGACCAGCACAGCCAGCACCAGTGCCGCGCCCACCGGACTCGGCACGCGATGCGCCCGCAGCCAGTCCACCACCGGACTGAGCGCGTAGCTGGCGAGTATGCCGATCAACAACGGGACGAAGAAGGCGCGCGCCAGATACAGCGCGGCGACGAGCGCGATGACCGTCAGGATGACGACCGCTACGGCCAGGTGTGAAATTCCGGCTACGTCGGCAGCGACGTCTGCCGGTTCCGCCAAAGCGTCCGCGGCCGCATTGGCAACGACCGCGCTGCCGAGTGCATGGGCGGAATTAGTCATAGCCGGTGCCGCCCGACCGCTTCAGGAACAATCAATACCGCCGCGCGATTCCGTTGTCGATCTGCACGCGATCGCCCACCCTGAGGTCCGCAACCGTGTCTTGCGTCAGCGTTTGATAAGACCCATCGTTCATGCGGATGGACAATCTGTACAAATCGGCTGCTTGCGGCTGTTGTTTTCGCTTTTCGATTTCGTGCCCGGCATAGGCGCCGCCGGCAGCGCCGATCACCGTCGCCGCCGTGTTGCCGCGTCCGGATCCCACCTGATTGCCGACGATGCCGCCGATTACGGCGCCGGCGATGGTGCCGATACCTATGCCGCTGCCGCCAATGCCGGTGTTACCGGTATTGCCTTGTTGCACCAGCTCGATGGACTGCACTACGCCATATCCCGGGTAAACACCGGCTGAATTGGTCGATTGCGGGTACGCAGTTGGCGAACCGGACGTGTTGGCGGGGGTATTCATGGTTTCGCAGGCGCCGAGCGTAAGCACGGCAGCCAGGCCAAGTACTGATCCGAATCTATTCATGGTCGTCATAATGGTTCTCCTGAATGGGCGAATGATGCATGGACTTCCGGACGAAACCCGCCGCGAGGTACAACGCCGGCAGTTCCGCGTTACTTTTTGATGCTCATTTCATTGCTGACACTGCGCGCACCCTCGATGCCGCGCGCAACGTCGATGGCGCCGTCGATCTGGCTCTGATTGTCGACGAAGCCACTGAGCTGGACTTCGCCTTTACGTGTTACGACAGCGATGTCGAGGCTCTTGACGTAAACATCGGCAAGCAGCGCGGCCTTGACCTTGGCTGTAACGATTCCGTCATCGATTTTGTTGCCGACGGTCGTCGCCACGCTTTTCACGCTCACCTTGTTGTCGATACTTTTGACGCCCGCCACCCCGCGGGTCACTGCGATCGCGCGATCGATTTTTGTCTGGTCGTCGGCAAAACCGCTCAACTGGACTTCGCCCTTGCGGGTTTCAACCTTGAAATCAAAACCCTTGACGTCCGGGTCGGCAACCAGCGCGGATTTAACTCTGGTGGTAACCACGCTGTCGTCAATCTCGGTGCCTACCGTCGTGCTCGGCGGCGGCGTGCCAGTTGCCTGCTGGGGCTTATTACAGCCGGCGATAACAATGGTTATCACGCCTGCAAGCGCGGTGGTACTCAAAATAAGCAGTCCAGGGCGGGTTCTCATGGGTAAAATTCTCCGTTCGGAACGTTATGACCGTGCCTGTCAGCTTCCTCCAAGTCGCTGCGTTTCTCTGTGCGCTGGCGCACGTAGTATAAAAAAACCGTTACCAACGAAATCGCGCTGCGAGATGCTTTCCGGACACCAGACATTTACGTGCTGGGTACGCCAGCGCACAGACTGGCCCGGGAGAATGCGGATAATTGCGCGTGGCTGCTCGCCATTCCGTACGCGGTTTTCATTAACGACGAGAGAGGAATTATCATGAGGTATTCGAAACGGTTTACGCCGGTAGTGGCGGCGATTCTGCTGGGCGCTGCACCGCTTGTCCCCGTCGCGAACGCAACCAGCGATGAGTCTGTTCAGACCGCCGGCCGCGTGTCCTACGTCTCCGGAGGTGTCGGAACGGATTCGACCGACCGCCTCAGTTCACTCGCGAGGGACTTCAATCTCAAACTCGTGTTCGCACTGAAGTCCGGCGACTACGTGAGCGACGTCAAGGTCACCATCGCTGACGCGGCCGGCAAGCAGCTTCTGGACACCACCTCCGAAGGGCCGTGGTTCCTGGCCAAATTACCAGCGGGAAATTATCAAGTCGTCGCAACCTTCTCAGGCAAGGCGGAAAAACGCACCATCGCCGTTGGCCCGCAAAAACTCAAAACCGTCGATTTTCGGTGGAGCTCCGAGTAACGGCGCGCAACACGGCACAACCGGCAGCGCCCTCGCCTGCCATCCTCAACCCGGCGCAGGCTGCCGCGGCGGGGCGGTCACGGCCCCCCCGCCCCCCGGCGCCTTGGAC
>Ga0080064_1007334_pt1 | contig 11212 bp, 10 predicted proteins | sample Subgrocontami54m_FD_69260 | JGI IMG/M metagenome (GOLD analysis project Ga0080064, IMG submission 69260) | Subsurface groundwater microbial communities from S. Glens Falls, New York, USA - GMW46 contaminated, 5.4 m (SPADES assembly) (version 2) ... | reverse complement strand
CAACGAGTTCGATGCCAAGATACCCTTCTTCAGACTGCGCTGGCATGTGGACAACATAACCGCCTACCCCACCTACTCTCGCCGCGCGCAGTTCTACATCGATCACCCCTGGTATATCGAAGCCGGCGAGGCGCTGCCGACCCACAAGGAGCCGCCCAAGATCGGTGGTGATTACCCGTTCGTGCTCACCGGCGGCCACCCGCGCCACAGCGTGCACTCCATGCACCACGCGGCGCCGCAGCTGATGCGCCTGCACCGCGCCCAGCCGGGGATGCACAAGAACGACAAGATGGCCCAGTCCCGGGGCATCGCCGACGGCGAGAGGGTGCGCGCCTACAACGACATGGCCGACTTCACGATCATGGTGCGCACCTCGCCCACCGTCGCGCCGCACCAGGCGGTGATCTACTTCTGGGAGGCCTACCAGTTTGCCGACTGGAAGGTCTACGACCGGGCGCTGGTGGGCATGCCCAAGCCCCTGCACCTGGCCGGTGGCTACGAGCAGCTGCGCTACTACCTCTACAACGGCAGCCCCGGCCCGAGCACGGACCGCGGCGTGCGGGTCGAGATCGAAAAACTGCCCGTCTGAACCCCGCCCATCGTTTCAAGGAGGAGAAGCCATGGCTTTCGCAAAACGCGGCGCGCCCAAGGAAGAACTGCTGCGCCACACCCGCCAGGTCGGCAACATCATCGACCTGAACAAGTGCATGGGCTGCCAGACCTGCACCGTGGCCTGCAAAAGCCTGTGGACCACGCGCGAAGGCACCGAGCACATGCGCTGGATGAACGTGACGACTTACCCAGGCGCCGGCTATCCGCGCGATTACGAAAAAATGGGCGGCGGCTACGCGGCCGATGCCGAAAAAACGCCTACACCGGGCAAGCTGACCACCTTCAGCGACGTCGGCGACAACTTCAAGTTCAACCACGCCGACGTGTACTACGGCGGCAAGGGCGACAAGGTGCACCTGAAACCGTCCGCCAAGCTGACCGGTGACGACCCCAAGTGGGGCTACAACTGGGACGAGGACGAAGGCGGTGGCGACTGGCCCAACGGCTATTACTTCTACCTGCCGCGCAAGTGCTACCACTGCGCCGACGCACCCTGCCTGAAGGCCTGCACGCACAACGCGCTGTACAAGCGCGAGCAGGACGGCATCGTGGTGCTGGACCAGGAGCGCTGCAACGGCGACCGGCTGTGCGTGGAGGCCTGCCCCTACAAGGCCATCTATTTCAACCCGGTGTCGCAGAAATCCGAAAAATGCGTCATGTGCTATCCACGCGTCGAACAGGGCATCGCCCCGGCCTGTGATCGCCAGTGCCCGGGTCGCACGCGCATCTTCGGCTATCTGGATGAGAAGGAAAGCGATCTTTACAAGCTGATTTATGTACACAAGGTGGCCATGCCACTGCACCCCGAATTCGGCACCGAGCCGAACGTGTTCTACATCCCGCCGTTCGATTCCACCAAGGCGTTTGCCGACGACGGCTCCATCACCGACGAGGGCCGTATCGAGGCCGGCGTGCTGATCGAGCTGTTCGGCCAAGGCGTGGTCGAGGTCGTCCAAAAACTGAAGGCCGAGCGCACCAAGCGCCAGAACGGCGAGTCGTCGGAAATCATGGACCTGCTGATCGGGCGCAATTTCTGGGATCGGTTCAAGGGCTTCAGCAACGATCCGCTGCAGGAGGCGGTGTGATGGAAATCAAGCGTGTCGCGGCGGACGCCGCCGCCCTGCTCGATCCGGCCAACGCCGTCTGGCAAAAGGCCGCCGCACAGGACTTCCCGATGGTACCGACGCCACTTAAAAACAACCCGGCCATCGAAGCCATCTCGCCGTTCATCGCCCAGAGCACCGACCACGGCGCGATTCATGGCCTGACCGCGGCCGGCCTGCACAACGGCAAGGTGCTGGCGCTGCGCCTGTCCTGGGCCAGCGACAGGCACGACACGATTGCCGACCTGGACCAGTTCGTGGACGGCGTGGCGGTGATGTTCCCGCTGTCCGCCAAGGCCAGCGCCGCCACCATGGGCAGCCCCGGCGAGCCGGTCAACGCCTGGTACTGGAAAGCCGACAAGGCGGACCAGCCTTTCGACGTGGTGGCCGAGGGCTACGGCACCTCCGAGCGGCGCTCCGGCAAGGACGCCAAGCTGGTTTCCAGGGCCATCCACGCCGATGGCCACTGGCATGTCGTGCTGCAACGCCCGCTGGACATCGGCAACACGCACGCCCAGTTCCACCCCGGCACCCCCACCAAACTCGCCTTTGGCGTGTGGAACGGCGGCAACCGCGAACGGGCCGGGCGCAAGGCGTTCTCGGGCGATTTTCAGCTGGTGCCGGTGGCGGCGTGAGCGAAGCGGCTGACGCACCGGTCGACACGCTGGCCGTCGCGGAAGAATCCGAAGCCGCCGCCCGCAGCCGGGTCTATGGCCTGTTTGCGCAGGCCCTGCAGTTTCCGCAAGGCGACCTTGCCGCAGCGCTCGAGGACGGTCAGATGTACCAGGCGCTGGCCCTCGCCGCCGGCGCCCTGCCCTACCGCTACACCTTCATCGCCCCGCCGCTGATCGAGCGGCGCGAGCTTGGTCTCATTTACACCGCGCTGTTCGATGCCGTTGGCGGCCGGCCGCAGGTGTCGATGCTCGAACAACGTCACGAGGGCGCCCCGCCCGAACAGCAACTGTGGGAAGAACTGCTGCGCTTCTACCGCTTTTTCGGCCTGGATTTTTCCGGTGGCGGCGCGCGCGAGCGCCCGGACCACCTGCTGATGGAACTTGAGTTCATGCACTACCTCACGTTCCTGGAAGCCGGCGCGCCGGATAGCGCTGACGACCTGCGCCGCGGCCAGACCGACTTTCTGGAGCGGCATCTGGCGCGCTGGCTGCCCGGTCTGCGTGTGGCGCTGGCCGGAGTCGGCGAAACGGCCGCACCCTACGACGTGCTGATCGATGCCGTCGCGCGGTTCATTGGGGCCGACTGCACGTACCTTGGCATTTCGCGGGCCGGGCCGCAGGTACCCGGCTGAGCGGAATCGCCGGCGACCGGTCAAATCTCGTCAGGAGCCGTCCGCCGGCCGGGCGAGCAGGCGCAGCGTGAGCGGCGGCAACACTGCCGGCTCGACCGGCGGCGCGAAGCGATAGCCACGCCTGGCGAATTCGGCGGCGAGTTCGCCTTGTTCGATCAAGTCCGGGATTGCCTCGTCGAACAGGTCGACCATGCCGCGCAGCGTGTCCAGGGCCACGAAACCCACGTTCACCTGCAGCGGGTGCCGGTAACCGCTGTCGTGCAGCGTGCTGTCCGGATGCGCCTGTTTGTAGGCGTCGTACTGCGGCCCTTCGACAAGCGCTGCGGCGCCGTCACCTTTTTCGAGCGCCGTCAGCACGTCCGACTGCAACATCGGCACATGCACGATATCCCCCTGCAACATACCGCCGCCGTGGGCCAGCAGGATGTTGTCGGCCAGGCTGCTGGGCTCCGCCAGCAGCCGCAGGCCGCGCAGGTCGTCCAGGCTGCGCACCGAGCGCTGCCCGGCTGCGGCGCCCAGCACGACCCGAAAATCGACCGACCGATACGGCACGGTGTGGATCAGCGTGCCCAGGCTCACGAAGCGGCGCGTGTGATCCGGCAGCACAAGCGGATATTTGGTGTTGTACGGCGCGCGCAGGCCATCGCTGACCAGCGGAAAGCCGCCCGCCAGCTGGCATTCCCCGGCGGACAACAGGCCGTTGACCTGCGCCGCCGGAGACGCATCCGAGTCGTCCTCGCCCTCGTACCAGACGATCTCCAGTGGCCGGCCCAGCCAGTCGGCCACCTGCTGGGCGGCGGCGAGATCAATGCCGCCCCGGTCTTTGGACGACAGCGGCGGCGGCCCACTTTCCAGGCACACCTTCAGACCCTGGCCCATGCCCAAGACTGGTCCGGCAACGAGGGCCGCCACACATGCCACAGCGTGAAGCCACCTGCGCCTGCCGGTCATGGCTTGCGTGCCTGCTGTGCCTGCTGGGTCGCCACCACGTAGGCGAACAGGGCGTCGATGTCGTCATCGTTCAGAATGTCGTCATGCGCCGGCATGCCGTTCTTGCCGTGCAGCACCGAGTTGTGGAAACGCTGCGGATCGTCCGGCGGGAACTGGCGCAGGTCGAACGATGCCGCGCCGCTGCTCTGCAACTCCGGGCCGTGGCATTGACGGCACATCTGCAGATAAAGCTGGCTGCCCTGTTCGACCCTGGCCGGGTCCGGGGCGCTGGCGCCGGCCTGTGCGGCCACAGTCCAGGCCAGGGTGGCCAGCGCGGCCCCGTACGACAGGCGTTGCATCATTTGACGGCGCCTTGCGGCCGCGGCAGCCGGAACACCGTCAGGCTGCCACCCTTGGGCACCTTCGCCAGCGCCGGATGCGGCAGGTACAGCGCCAGCAGGCCGCCGATACCGCTCATGGACGCCACGTACTGCTCGCCATCCAGGTCATACGTGATCGGTGGGCCGATGATCCCCGACGCGGTCTTGTAGCTCCACAGCCGCTTGCCACTGCGCGCGTGGTGGGCCACCAGCTCGCCGGTCATCAGGCCCGTGAACACCAGGTCGCCGGCCGTGGTCAGCGTGCCGCCATTGGCCGGCGGGTCGACCGGCACCTGCCACACACGCTTGCCGTTGAGCGGATTTATCGCCCGTAGATAACCCAGCGGCTTGCCGTCGTCCGGCAGCCGAAACGAGAAGTCCGCCGCCACGAACATCATGCCGCGCCGCCAGGAGGCGTTCAGCAGCTTGTACTTCATCGACAGCTCGAAACCGTTCAGGTAAACCAGCCCGGTGTTCGGGTTGTACGAGGCCGGCCCCCAGTTCTTGCCGCCGATGTTGGACGGCCAGATCACCTGTTCCTCGCCGGCCAGGGTGGCGCGCGCCACGTCGGACAGGATCGGTTTGCCGGTTTTCGGCTCCAGGCCCGTGGCCCAGTTCAGATTGTCGATGAACTGACTGGCCCGCAGCAGCGCGCCGGTGGCGCGGTCGATCACGTAAAAAAAGCCGTTGCGGTTGGCGGTCATGATCACCTGCCGGACCTTGCCGTCTATGCTCAGGTCGGCCTGGATCAGCTCGTTCACGCCGTCGTAGTCGTAGGTGTCGTTGGGCGTGTACTGGTAATGCCAGACCCGCTCACCCGTTTTTGGCCGCAGGGCCACCACGCTGTCGGTGTACAGGTTGTCGCCCGGACGCACGGTGGCGTTCCACGGGCCGGGATTGCCGATGCCCCAGTAGACCAGACCCAGCTTCGGATCGTAGGAACCCGGCAGCCAGGTGGCGCCGCCGCCGTGCAGATAGGTATCCCCTTGCCAGGTCTTGCCGTTGGGATCGTCCGGCCCGGCGGTGGTCCAGAAGCGCCACAGCTTCTTGCCGGTATTGGCGTCGTAGCCGTCCAGGAAGCCGCGCACACCCATGTCGCCGCCGGCCACGCCGGCAATCACCACGCCATCGGCCACCAGCGGCGCGCCGGTCATGGTGTAGCCGTCCTGCCAGTCGGCGGCCTGCACGTTCCAGACTTCCGTGCCGGTCTTCATGTCCAGCGCCAGCACGTGGTTGTCCAGCGTCTGGCGGATCAGCTTGCCTTCGTAGAGCACCGCGCCGCGCGCCACCAGGCCGCAGCACACCACGCGGAACATGCGTTTTTCGTAGTTCAGATCGTGCCGCCACAGTTGCTTGCCGGTGCGGGCGTCAAAGGCAAAGGTGCTCTTGTGGGTGATGGCGTAGATCACGCCGTCGTGGACCAGGGGCTGGGCTTCCTGGCCGTGGTCGTCGTCCAGGCTGGCGGTCCAGACCGGCGCCAGGTCCTTGACCGTCCGGGTGTTGATCTGGTCCAGCGGGCTGAAGCGGTTGACGTTCAGGCCCATGCCAACCGTGACCACGTCCTGCGTGTTGACGGCGTCCCTGAGCAGATCGTCGTGTGTCGGCGCCGCTGCCCAACTGGCGGCGCACACCAGCGCCGCCAGGACACCACCCGAAAACTGCCGTACGCGCATGCTGCTCTCCTCCCTGAATTTAATTTTTACGACGCAGATCGGGGCATTTTCACACTTCGCCATCGGTCCGGAGTGGCGAAACGCTGTGGATCCTGCCCCAACGCACGACTGCGACTGGCTAAAGAATGTAACGGCTCAGATCCAGATCGCCGGCCAGGTCCGCCAGGCGCTGATCGACATAGGCGCCATCGACCGTTACCGCCTCCCCGCCGCGATCCGGCGCGGCATACGACAGATCTTCAAGCAGCCGCTCCATCACCGTGTGCAGCCGCCGGGCGCCGATGTTCTCGGTACGCTCGTTGACGTCAAACGCGGTCTGCGCGATGCGCTGCACGCCGTCCGGTGCAAACTGCAGCGTGATGCCTTCAGTCGCCAGCAGCGCGCTGGCCTGCTCGGTGAGCGCCGCGTCGGTGTCGGTCAGGATGCGCACGAAGTCTTCCACGCGCAGCGATTCGAGCTCGACGCGGATGGGCAGCCGGCCTTGCAGCTCCGGAATCAGGTCCGACGGCTTGCTCAGGTGAAACGCGCCCGACGCGATGAACAGGATGTGATCGGTACGCACCTGGCCGTGCTTGGTGGTGACGGTGCTGCCCTCGATCAGCGGCAGCAGGTCGCGCTGCACGCCCTCGCGTGAAATCTCGCCGCCGCTGCCGCCACCTTGGCCGCCGCCGCGCTGGGTGATCTTGTCGATCTCGTCGATGAACACGATGCCGTTCTGCTCGGCATTGGTCACGGCGCTGCGCTTGATGTCGTCGTCGTTGACGAACTTGGCAGCTTCCTCGTCCGTCAGCAGGCGCAACGCCTCGTCCACCCGCACCTGACGCCGGCGCGTGCGCCGCCCGCCCATGTTCTGGAACATGCCCTGCAACTGCTGGGTCAGTTCTTCCATGCCGGGCGGGGCCATGATCTCGACGCCCACCTGCGGCAGGCTGACTTCGATTTCCACCTGCTTGTCGTTCAGTTGCCCTTCGCGCAGGCGCTTGCGCAATTTCTGGCGCGTGTCGGCGCTGCTGTCGACGGCTGTGCCGTGGGCCGACCAGGCTTCCTCGCTGCGCGAGCCGGGCAGCAGCAGGTCCAGCACGCGCTCCTCGGCGGCGTCCTCGGCGCGGTGGCGCACCTTGGCCAGTTCCTGCTCGCGGGTCTGCTTGACGGCCACGTCCATCAGGTCGCGGATGATGGACTCCACGTCACGCCCGACGTAGCCGACCTCGGTGAACTTGGTCGCCTCTATTTTCAGGAACGGCGCCCCGGCCAGGCGCGCCAGGCGGCGGGCAATCTCGGTCTTGCCGACGCCGGTCGGGCCGATCATGAGGATGTTCTTGGGCGTGATCTCGTGCCGCAGGGGCTCGGCCACCTGCTGACGGCGCCAGCGGTTGCGCAAGGCAATCGCCACGGCGCGCTTGGCGGCATCCTGGCCAATGATGTGCTTGTCCAGTTCCTGGACGATTTCGCGCGGGGTCATGGACATGGGTCGATGCGGGCGTCAGGCGCCCAGCTCCTCGAAGGTGAATTCGTGGTTGGTGTAGATGCAGATGTCGGCGGCGATGCCCAGCGAATGTTCGACGATCTGACGGGCGTCGAGTTCCGAATGATCGAGCAGCGCGCGCGCCGCGGACTGGGCAAAGGCGCCGCCGGAGCCGATTGCCATCAGGCCGTCTTCGGGCTCCAGCACGTCGCCGTTGCCGGAGATGATGAGCGAGGTTTCCGTATCGGCCACCGCCAGCATGGCTTCGAGTCGCCGCAGCAGGCGGTCGGTGCGCCAGTCCTTGGCCAGCTCCACGGCCGCGCGGGCCAGTTGGCCGGAGTGTTTTTCGAGCTTGGCGTCGAACAGCTCGAACAGCGTGAAGGCATCGGCCGTGGCGCCGGCAAAGCCGGCCAGCACCTTGCCGTGGTGCAGGCGGCGCACCTTGCGCGCGCCGCGCTTCATGACCATGTTGCCCAGCGTGACCTGGCCGTCGCCGCCCAGCACCACCCGGCCGTTGCGACGGACAGACAGGATGGTGGTGCCGTGAAAGGCCTCCATGGGCGTGCTCCAAATCAACCGAAAGGGCCGTGAATTCTACCCGCTGCGCCTGCGCAGACTCGGCGTTAAGTCATGTCAGGGCGGCTTCCAGCGCCTGCTCGATCGCCGGCAGCTGCGTATAGAAATGCGGCGACAGGCGCACGCCGCCGCCGCGCTGCGCGCACACCACCCCAGCATCGATCAGGCGGCGGTGCAGCTGGGCGTTGTCCATGTCGCGGCGGCGAAAGGTGACGATGCCGCTGCGACGCTGGGCGCGCGGGTCACTGAGCAGCTCCAGGCCAGGAGCGGCGCTGATGCGCTCGATGAGGTAAGCGCTGCGCTCCAGCAGGTCTGCGTGTACCCCTTCCATGCCGTATTCCTCAAGCAGTGACAGGCTGGCCTCCAGCCCGTGCGCGCCCAGCAGGTTCGGACTGCCGCACTCGAAGCGCTGCGCGTCGTCGGCCGGCTGCCACTGGACGGCATCGAAGTCACCCCGCTGGCGCGTCATGTGCCAGCCGTACTGGTACAGCATCAGGCGCTCGCGCCACTCTGGCCGCACCCACAGCAGCGCCAGGCCCTCCGGCCCCAGCATCCATTTGTGGCCGTCGGCCATCACGAAATCGGCCTGCACGGCGCCCACATCGAACGGCAGCGCGCCCAGGCTCTGGATGGCGTCCACGCACAGCGCCACGCCGCGAGCACGGCAGGCGGCGCCCAGGCGCTCCAGATCCATGCGCAGGCCGTTTCCATACTGCACGGACGACACCGTGAGCAGCCGCGTGCGACTGTCGACAAGGTCCAGCAAGGCCTGCTCGGGATCGGCGGCACCTGTCAGCTGCGCCAGGCGGCACTCAACGCCCAGCCGCGCCAGCGCCTGCCAAGGCACGCGGTTCGACGGGAACTCCTCGGCCGCCAGCACCAGGTTGTCGCCCGCCTGCCAGGGAAACCCGAAAGCCACTACCGAAATTGCCTCGGACGTGTTCTTGAGCAGCGCAATGTCCGGCGTCGCCGCACCAATCAGCCGCGCCAGGCGCTCGCGCAGGCGCTGTTCGACCTGCAGCCAGCGCGGATAGTGGCGGGCGCCTTCGCGCGCGTTTTCGGCCGCAAAGCGCGCCACGGCATCCGCCGTGCGCCGCGGCCAGGGGGCGACCGCCGCGTGGTTCAAGTACAGCAGGCCAGGCGCAAGATCGAATTCCGCGGCGAGGTTCATCGGCAGGCAGGCAGGGAGGCGGGAGAAGGTGGCCCAAAGTATGACCCGCCAGCACCCGGAACCGCAGTATTGCCGTGCAACCACGGGGTCCTGCCGCACCCGTCCTGAGCGACATCCGGCACAATTCGCCGCGCGTTTCGCGCCCGCCACAGCCGGGGAAACGCGGGCCGGCCGGCCGATGTCGTCGCAGGCAACCACGGAAAACCATGACTGACGCTTCACTGTCCCTGCAGGCACAGCTCGACGCACAACCGTTTGCGCGCCTGCAGTGGCAGGTTGTCGGTTTGTGCTGGCTGGTGAACATTCTGGATGGCTTCGATCTGCTGGCCATTTCATTTGCGGCGCCGACCCTTGCCAAGGCCTGGCAGCTGGATCCGCGCACACTGGGCATCGTGTTCAGCAGCGGGCTGCTGGGCATGACTGTCGGCTCGCTGCTGCTGGGCCCGGCCGCCGATCGCATTGGCCGACGGCGGATGATCATCCTGGCCACCGCCGTGCTCGGCCTGAGCACCCTGGCGACGGCTGGCGCCACCAGCGTCGGTCCGCTGCTGCTGCTGCGTGCCATCACCGGCGTGGCCATCGGCGCCCTGCTGCCCAGCCTGAACACCCTGGTGGCCGAATACACACCGGACCGGCGACGAAACCTCGCCATCAGCTTCATGCATCTGGGCTACCCGGTCGGTGGCATCGCCGGTGGCTTGCTTGCCAGTCGACTCATCCCGTCGGCCGGCTGGGAAGCGGTTTTCCTTGTGGGCGGGCTCTTCACGCTGGCAACCCTGCCGTTGCTGCTGCTGGGCCTGCCCGAATCGCTGCAATACCTGCTCAGGCACGATCAGCCCCGGTCGCGGGCCGCCGCCGACAAACTGGCCGTCAGACTGGGAATCGACCTTCAAGCCGCCCGCGCGCAACCGGTCCCGGTCAACACGTCGAGCGTCGGGGCAGTACTGCGTGGCCGGTGGCTGGCACCGGGCCTCGCGCTGTGGACCTGCTTTTTTCTGGGCAACCTGACCCTGTATTTCCTGCTGAACTGGACGCCCACCGTGCTGGTCGAAGCCGGCCTGCCCGGCGACAAGGCCATCCGGGCCGGCATGATGCTCAATCTGGGCGGTGGCCTTGGCATGCTGAGCCTCGGCTATCTGTCGGCGCGCTGGTCGATTCAGCGGATGATGAGTGCTTTTTTTGTACTCGGCGGACTGTTCATCATGGCCCTGGGTCAGGCAAGCAGGGCCATCGACCTGCTGTCTGGCCTGACGATCCTGGCCGGGTTTTTCTCCCTGGGCGGCCTGATCGGCCTGTACTCCCTGGCGGCCCGTCTGTATCCGGCATCGAGCCGCGCCACCGGCATTGGGCTCGCCATCGGCGCCGGGAGGTTTGGCGCCATCCTTGGCCCCTACGTCGGCGGCGTGCTGATCAGCCTGGGCTGGCCCATGGGCCGGTACTTCACCCTGTTGGCCCTGCCGCTGATGGCGGTCGCAGCCGTTCTGTGGCGCGTGCGCCCACCCGTCACCCGGAACACGGCTGCGACGGCCTAGCGCGCAAACGATTCGGGTGCGGCACATGACGGTTCATTTTGTCGAAAGCCCCGCAGTCAGGTACGCAACCGGCGACCAGGCGGCGGGGTGGACACGCCGGCCGATGCCCTGTCCCTTCCGTTACACTTCGCCGGTCCGTTGCCCTCCCCCCGCTGGCACGCGCGCTTCTGACGGTGCCAGAACGGAATCCGTGCTGGCAGAACTTTGACCGACCGATCGGTCTAACGTGATGCCTGTTGAATACCGCCTGCCGCCGCATTGGATAATGCTGCGTTAAACCAGCGTGTTAAGCGCCGCGGGCCCGCCCCCAAAACGGGCCCACGCGTGGCATACGGCTTGCCTTGAACCATGCCATCGCCCCCACCGACAGCCCCTTTCCACACCATGAACGACACCGCTGACGCCCCGCCCCCCGCCACGCCGGAACCAACCAATCTGCGCCACCGCCTGCGCCGGCCACTGTT
>Ga0080064_1003129_pt1 | contig 11212 bp, 13 predicted proteins | sample Subgrocontami54m_FD_69260 | JGI IMG/M metagenome (GOLD analysis project Ga0080064, IMG submission 69260) | Subsurface groundwater microbial communities from S. Glens Falls, New York, USA - GMW46 contaminated, 5.4 m (SPADES assembly) (version 2) ... | reverse complement strand
GTGCTGCTCCCGGGCGTGACTGGAGAGATTTTGTTCCGCGGGTGGAACCGGTTCGTCGGCTATTACAAACCTGCGCCCGAGGAGGTGCCTGAAAAGATTTTCGACAAGGAAGGTTATTTCAAGACCGGAGATATAGGGTATTTGGACGAGGAAGGATACCTCTATTTTCAAGGCAGGTACAAGGAGGTAATCAAGACGGGCGGTGAAAATGTTTCATCTCAGGAGATCGAAATTTTCTTGGTTAGTGAAGTACCCGGCATTGCCCAAGCGCAGGTCGTTGGCATTGCAGATGAACTTTGGGGGGAGGCAGTGACTGCTTTCATCGAAGTTAAACCTGGCAAGACGCTTACGCATCAGCAGGTATTACGAGTTTGTCGAGAAAAACTGGCGGCCTTCAAAGTCCCGAAGCACTTGTTTTTCCTAAAAGGGGAGGATTGGCCCCTGACACCTACCGGTAAGATCGGGAAAAGCGAGCTACGGAGGCAAGCACTGCGTATCAAGGATCAGGAGGCCTCCTCCTAAGATCCGATCGTCTTGACCCTACAGAAGGGGGCAGGTCACGGGGTGAGCGACTCGGCCACCGTGTTCAGATGCGGCGACGAAGCCGAGCCGCTGCGCCTCCTCGGCCGACAGCGTCTGGCCGGTGAAGAGGAAATAGCGGGCGCGGTTGGGGCCGAGCAGCATCGGGTAAACGACATGGACCCCATCGCCCGGAACCAGGCCGCCGGGGAAATACGCCGAGTCCTGGAAGGGGCGCCCGTGCTTGCGGCGTATCCGCATGCATTGGTATCTCTCGGCGTAGTCGCTGAGCTTCGTCATCATTCCTTCCTACTCACGCGCCCAGGCCCAGATAGGCTTCCCGCACCTGCGGGTTGGTGGCGAGGTCTCCCGCCGGGCCCTCCAACTTGATCTCGCCGTTTTCGAGGATGTAGCCGTAGGAGCTCACTTCGAGCGCCACGCGCGCGTTCTGCTCGACCAGCAGGATCGGTATGCCTTCGTCGTGAATGCGGCGGATGATCTCAAAAACCTGCTGCACAAGGATGGGCGAGAGGCCGAGGCTCGGCTCGTCGAACATCAAAAGCCGAGGCTTCGCCATCAGGGCGCGGCCAATCATCAGCATCTGCTGCTCACCGCCCGAGAGCGTTCCAGCCGGCTGCGCCGCGCGCTCGCGCAGCCGCGGGAAAAGATCGTAGACCCGCCCAAGCTCATTGCCGCGGCCATCGCCGCGCCGCCGCGTCCAGCCGCCGAGGAGCAGATTGTCCTCGGTGCTGAGACCGGGAAAGACCTCCCGTCCTTCGGGTACCTGCACGAGGCCGCGGGCGACCAGCCGGTCGACGGGCTGGCTGGTGATGTCATCGCCGTCAAAGACAATTCGGCCCTGGCGCACCGGGACCATACCGGAGATGCAGTTGAGCGTCGTCGTCTTGCCGGCGCCGTTTGCGCCAAGCAGGCAGACGATTTGCCCCGCGGCGACCTTGAGGCTGACTTCCTCGAGGGCGTGGACCGCGCCATAGGCGGCGTGGATGCCGGCAACCTCAAGCATTGACCGCTTCGCTCCCCAGATAGGCTTCGATGACCTTCGGGTCGGCCCTGATTTTGGCCGGCGCGCCCTCGGCAATCTTTTCGCCGAAGCTCAGCACGGTCACGGTGTCGGCTACTGACATGACGAGCTGCATCACGTGCTCGACCAGCACGATGGTGATGCCGCGCCGCCGCGCCAGATCAACCAGTATCGAATCGATGTAGGAGATCTCGCGATTGCGGAGCCCCGCCGCCGGCTCGTCGAGCAGCAGGAGCCGCGGCTTGCAGGCCAGCGCGCGCGAGACGTCGAGCAGCTTCTGTCGACCGAAATCGAGCTCTCCCGCCAGCGTGTCGCGATAGGCCAGCAGCCCGGTTTGATCGAGTACCTCCTCGGCGTCTCGCACCGCCTCGCGCTCGGCGCGAGCGCGGGCGACGCCCGGCGCGAACGGGAAATAGCGCCGGACGCGGCTGGTCAGCCCGACCAGCACGTTCTCCAGAACGGTCATCCGGTACAGCTGCTCGATGTTCTGGAACGTGCGCGCGATGCCCATCGCGACCACCCGGTGCGGCGGCTCATTGAGGAGAGACTTGCCGTCGAACAGGATGTCTCCTTCGAACGGCGTGCAGAAGCGCGAGACGCAATTGAAGGCGGTGGATTTGCCGGCGCCGTTCGGCCCGATAAGGGCGTGGATCGAGCCTGGCTCGACCTCCATGCTGAAACGGTTTAGCGCGAGCAGGCCGCCGAATCGCATGCTGACGTCGCGGATCGAGAAGATCGCGGTCATGGCGCCTCGCGCGGCAGCGCGCCTGCCGCGCGCTGCCTGGGGGCGGCGGGCGATTTGCGCGCCCTAGCGCCGCCCCGGATCAGACCCCAGATGCCGCGCGGCATGAACATGATCGCCAGGATGAGGATCAGGCCGTAGGCGAACTCCTGCCAGACGAGAAGCCCGCGCGGCGCGGCGCGCAAGGCTTCGGGGAGGATGCCCAGCAGAACGACGCCGAGGATGACGCCCGGCAGCGTGCCGCTGCCGCCGACCACGATCATCGTGAGCACGAGGACCAGCGTCCACACGCCGAGACCGTCAGGGTGCACGAACGACTGGAACAGCGTGTACGTGCCGCCAGCGATCCCGGCATAGAAGGCGGAGATCGTGAAGGCGATCACCTTGATGCGCTTAACATCGATGCCGGAGGCCGCGGCGACGTGCTCGCTGTCCCGGATCGCGCACAGGCTTCGCCCGAGCTTCGAGTGCCGGAGATAGAGCGTGCCGGCGAGGACCAGGGCCAGGATGATGGCGATCACCGGCAGCGCGCGCCCGTCGGTCCCGACGACGTAGCCGAAGATGTCGGGCGCGCTGATGCGGAGCCCGTCCGATCCCTTGGTCACGCTCTCCCACGTCCGGAACACCCATTCCGCGCATTCGGCGAAGGCGAAGGTGGCGAGCGCGAGGTACACCGTGCGAAGCCGCGTCGCCGGAAGCGCGATCAGGAACCCGATGAGCGCCGCGAGCGCCGCCGCGGCCGGCATGCCAATCACGAACGGAACGCCGAAGCGCAGCTGCAGCAGCGCGGTACCGTAGATGCCGATCCCGTAGAAGGCGATGTGCGCGAAGGCGAACTGGCCGGTCCATCCGAGCAGGATGTCGAACCCGATCGCCAGGATCACGTACATCATCAAGAGGTTGGCGATATACAGGAAGTAGCCCGGCAACACATAAGGCAGCACGAAGCCGGCGAGCACCAGCAGGCTCAGCAGCGCAAGCTGTTTCCGGGCAGGAGCGCCGTACATCTAGACCTTCTTCAGCATGGTGGCTTCGCCAAAAAGACCCTGCGGCCGGATCAGCAGCACCAGCATGATGACGAAGAACGGCGTCACCGTGATCGCCTGGGGCGAGATGAAGATGCCGACCATGTTTTGGACCACGCCGAGCACGATCCCGCCGACAATGCAGCCGGGCAGCGAGGTGAACCCGCCAATGATCGCGGCGGCGAACGCCAGCATCACCACCGCGCCCATGTCGGGCGTCATCAGAAGCTTCGGCGCGAGCAGCAGGCCGGCCACGCCGGCGATCGCCGATGCAATACCCCAAACCGCCATGCGCATCGTCCGGACCGGAATGCCGATGAGCGCCGCGGCGCGAGCGTTCTGGCTGATCGCGCGCAGCGCCTTCCCGAGCATCGTGAAGCGGAAGAAGAGCCATAGCGCGATCATGATGACCATGGTGACGCCCATGATCGCGAAATCCTGCATCTGCAGCACGACGTCGCCGATGAAGAGCGGCGGGCCGGTGAAGAGCGGCGGCAGTCGCCGCACCTCCTCGGTATAGGGCACTACGCGAACGATGCCCCTGAGGAGATAGGACAGGCCGATCGTCGCCACGACCAGCGCCACGAGGTCGACATGCTTGGCATAGGTGCGGCCGCTCACCTGGTTGAGGGTGATGCGGTCGAAGGAGGCGCCGATGAGGAACATCACCACCGGCGCCAGTACCAACACGATCGGGTAGGGGAGGTTGAAATAGACGAGGAAGAACAGCCCCACATAGCCGCCCACCATCACCAGCTCGCCGCCGGCGAAGTTCACCACGTCGGTCGACTTGAAGACGATGACGAGCGACAGCGCGACCAGTGCATAGACGCAGCCGGCCACGATGCCGCTCGCCGTGCCCTGCAAAATGAGGGTCATGAGCATGGGGGCGCCGCTTCCGGGCTCCTGTTCTGCTTTACCTCAGGTACTGTCCTTGTTGACTTCAGGTTCCGTCCTTGCCGTTCCAGGTGTAGACGCCCGGCATCACCTTCTGCGTGGTGCCGTCGAACTTGATGACAAAAGCCCCACGCAGCGCGTCGCGCCGCCCCGGACCGAAGCGCAGCGGCCCCGCCGTCAGGTCGGTCTTGAGCTCGAGCTTCTCCATCCCGTCGACGAACTTCTCGCGCGTCAGGTCGCGGCCCAAGCGCTGCAGCGTGTCGACCACGGCGAGCGCCGAGGGAGTGCCCGTGATCATGAAGGGCCCGGGCTCGCGATCCGGATAATGCTTCTTGTACATCCCGACCCAGCGCTGGCGCAGCGCCTCGTCGGCGATGTCGTTGAAGGCCCACGTATGATAGAAGTTCTTCAGCGCCTCCGGATTGCCGACGTTCTTGGCCAAGACCGATGGCGTCGGTATGCCTTGAGGCGACTGGAGCAGTGGGATCGCGCTCATGCCGTACTCGCCGTATTTCTGCGCCAGCAGAACCGTCGGCGCGGGATAGGTGCCCGACAGGATCGCGTCCGGCTTGGCGGCGCGCATGTTCAGCACCGGCGCAGTCACGTCGGTGATGTTGAGCGGAACCCGCTCCTGCGCCACGACCTGGCCGCCCATGCGTTCGATCACCGATTTGGCGGTGGCGAGGTTCGCCTTCCCGTAATCGTCGTCATGGACGATGATGGCGACGCGCTTGGCCTTCAGCACCTTCATGGCAAATTCGGACAGCGCGGAGGCGAAGACCCGCTGCGTGCCCTGGAACGAGCCGAACATGTAGCGGGTCGGCGGGAATACCGCGTTGTCGCCCGCCGCGTTGAGCATCACGTACGGTACCTTCTCGCGCTGGACGTATTCCTGTGCCGCCGCGATGGCCAAGGTGCACGAACCGCCATGCAGCAAGAACACGTTGTCGACGGTGACGAGCTTCTTTACCACCGCGACCAGCTCGCTGCCGGTGCACTTGTCATCCTCGATGACCAGCCGGATCTTGCGCCCGTGGATGCCACCCTTGGCGTTGACGTCCTCGTAGACCATCCGCGCGGCATTTACCGGATCGATTCCGTAGGCCACCAGCGGTCCCGACAACGGCCCGAACAGGCCGATGACGATCTCGTTGTCGGTGACGCCGGGCTCGGCGGCCTGAGCCGGCAGGGCGAGGCCGATTGCCGCGACCGCGCCGAGCAAGCCACGTTTCACTCCTTGGATTAGTTTCATTGACGCCTCTCCTTATCAGTATCTATCGTTGTTTTAGGTCACGGGCACAAACGCGGTCAAGCCGCCATGGATGATCAAGGTATCCTGCCGACGTTCAAAAGTATTAATATATACGACGGCTGGGCTTCCTACCGAACATATTACTACATTCATGTACTCCGGTACTCCGGCTTGACTTTGTTACAACAACACCTATATTTTAAGCCAATTTGCGTGACCATGATATAACAGCCGGAGAAAAGAATGCAACGTCGCAAACTGGGGGGACTCGAGGTATCCAGCCTGGGTCTCGGATGCATGAGCATGACGCCCATTTATGGGGAGCCGGATCCAGCGAGCGCGCTAGAAACGCTGCAGCGCGCGCCGGAACTCGGGATCGACCTGATCGATACTTCTGACGCGTACGGCAAGGGACGGAACGAGGAACTGATCGGGCGCGCCATCAAGGGCAGGCGAGAGCGTTACGTGGTCGCCACCAAGTTCGGCAACCTGCGACTTGCCGATGGGACGCCCGGCGTAAACGGCCGCCCCGAGTATGTGCCGCAAGCCTGCGAAAGCAGTCTGAAGCGCCTCGGCATCGAAACGATCGACCTCTACTACCTTCACCGCGTCGATCCCTCGGTTCCGATCGAAGAGACGGTCGGCGCGATGGGGCGCCTGGTCGAACAGGGAAAGGTCCGGTTCATCGGTCTGTCCGAGGCGGCGCCGAAGACGATCCGACGCGCGCATGCGACGCACCCTATTTCCGCGCTGCAGACCGAATATTCGCTGTGGACGCGGGAGGTCGAATCCGACATCCTGCCCACATGTCGCGAACTTGGCATCGGCTTCGTCGCCTACGGCCCGCTCGGCCGCGGTTTCCTGACCGGCACGATTAAGTCGGAGTTGGCCCTGCCTGAAGGGGACATCAGGCGGGAGATGCCCCGGTTTCAGGGAGACAATTTCGCGCACAACATGGCGCTGGTGGTGGAACTCAAACGCATGGCAGACAAGGAAGGCTGCACACCAGCGCAACTTGCGATTGCCTGGGTGTTGTCGCGAGGCGACGACATCGTTCCCATCGCCGGTACGAGCCGCAAGCAACGGCTCGAGGAAAATGCGGCGGCGTCCAGCCGACAGATCTCGAAGGAGGCGGTGCAGGTACTCGACACAATTTTCTCTCCCGGCTCGGCGCGCGGCGCGCGCACGCTGCCGAATCTGCTTACCCGCCTGGGCATCTGAGCCCTGGCCGCCAACTTGCGCCTGTCGGCGATCAAATCGCTGCTGGAGCGCAAGGTTGTGTCGCCGGCAGTCGCCCGGGGAACGGTGTCCGCGGCAGTACAGCCGCACCATCGTTTCGATGGTCTTCAGTTCGCGCGCGCGGCGGGCGAAGCGCTTGTCGGTGGTGAATTCGGCGGCTTGATTGCGTATGGCTCAGTCAGTCGTTAGCGCTTTTGCGTGAGCACCAGCATTTTCGCGAGCCTCGTTTTGGGGGCGATCAGATCGGCAAGCGTGTAGGCATCCAGGGAACGGAAGAAGGCGTCGAGCGCCTCACCGAGCACGCCACGAAGCACGCAGGCCGATTCGATGCGACAGTCCGAGGCGTTCCGGTCGAAGCATTCGACGAGTTTGCGGTTGTCCTCGGTGCCGCGCACCACTTCGCCGAGATTGATCTTTTCCGGTGCAAGCCCCAGGCGCATGCCACCGCCTTTGCCGCGCGCGGTCTCGATGTATCCACCCTGCGCCAGGTAGTGCACCACTTTCATCAGATGGTTAGCCGAGATGCCGTAGGCCTCGGCGATCTGCCCGATCGTCGCGATTTGGTCGTCGTGGACGCCAAGGTAGATCAGTACCCGCAGGGTGTAGTCGGAAAAGGTGGTGAGGCGCATGGTCGGAGCCCAGGGCGGAATTAAAAGATGTATATTTATTATTGATTATGGCTGAAATGTGTATTATAGTAAAGCTGCATATCGTATGCCGCTTTAAGGAACCGACATGGAACCGCAATCCGCATTGCCAACCGAGGAGAGGATACGCGAAGCGCTTTGCTCGGTGGACGATCCCGAGGTCGGAATGAATATCGTCGATCTTGGGCTGGTCTACCGCATCGACATCACGCCGGAACTGGTCCGCGTCGATCTCACCATGACCACGCCTGCCTGCCCGATGGGAGACCTGATCACCGACAACGCGCGCAGGGCCGTTAGTGCCGCGTTGGCGGAAGGCGTGGCAGTCGAGGTCGCACTGGTGTGGGAACCGCCGTGGACGCCTGACAGGATGTCGGAGAGCGCAAGGCAAACCTTCGGCTGGCCGCGCTGATGCTTCGGCACGAACAGGCGTCGATTTTTTTCAATGACCAATCGGGGAGCGAATGAGCGACGACGTTCCGGTTGCGTGGCGCGCGCCCTTGCTCGTGCTCGCATTCGCGTCGCTGTTTGCGGGGATGGCGGCAGGGCTGGCGCGTCTGGGCTGGCCGTTCCCGCCCCCGGTCGCCGAACTTGCCGTGCTGCATGGGCCGCTCATGGCGTGCGGTTTTTTTGGCACCGTGATCAGCCTCGAACGCGCCGTGGCGCTCGCGCGGCGATGGGGCTATTTTGGACCGCTGCTGACAGGTCTGGGCGCCGCGGCAGGTATCCTCGGACTACCCTTCGCCGCGGCTCCCATCCTGGTCGCGACGGGCAGTGCCGTATTGACAGCCGTCTCGGTGGCGTTTTTCCACCGTCAGCGCGAGCTGTTCACGCTGACGCTTGCGCTCGGGGCTCTCTGCTGGCTGCTGGGGAACCTGCTGTGGCTTGCGGGGCGTCCCATTTACGTTGCCGTTCCGTTTTGGATTGACTTTCTGGTGCTCACCGTTGCCGGAGAGCGCCTGGAGCTGTCGCGCGTCCTGCCGCCTTCTGCCGTCGCGCGGCGGGTGTTCATCGCGTCGCTCCTCATGCTGCTGGGCGGGATCGCCGTATCGACGTTCGCCTGGACCGCGGGAACGCTGTTGCTGGGCGCGGGGCTGCTCATCCTGTCTCTGTGGCTAATGCGCCAGGATGTGGCGCGGCGCACGGTGAAGGGCAGGGGTCTGCCGCGCTTCATCGCCGTGTGCCTGCTCACGGGATACGTTTGGCTCGCGCTGTCCGGACTCGCGATTCTGGTCTCAGGCGGGCTCGATTATGGCGGCGCGTCCTATGACGCGGCGCTGCACGCGGTGCTGCTGGGATTCGTGTTCTCGATGGTATTCGGCCACGCGCCCATTATCCTGCCGGCGGTGCTGCGCATGGCGGTTCCCTATACGCCGTATTTCTACCTGCCGCTGGCGCTGCTGCACGCTTCATTGCTGATACGCCTTGCCGGCGACTGGATGATGGTGCCGCAATGGCGGGCCTGGGGCGGCGCGCTCAACGGCATCGCCTTGCTCGCCTTTGTCCTGGGCACGATTGCAGCGGTCCTGCGCGGCCTGGCCGACAAGGGGAGTCCTTGAAATTCATGACAGGGTTCTCGCGGGCTTTGCTGATGTGGCGGCCGGCGTCGGACTGCGGATGCGGCGCCGCTGGTCGGCGCAGCTCGCGCAGATGATCATCGCGGCAACCTAACGTCAATTGCCCTGTTTGTTGCCCCGGCCGACGGCCCAGACGGCCGCCTCCAGGCGCGAGCGGAAGCCGAGTTTTTTCAGCAGGTTCTTGACGTGCACTTTAACCGTAGCTTCGGTAATGTCGAGGTCGCGCGCAATCAGCTTGTTCGACAGCCCATGCGCAAGCCCGTGCAGGATTTCCTGCTCGCGCCTGGTAAGGATGGCGGCGTCGCGCTGGCTCGCGTTGGCCTCGTCCCGGATGGCGCGCGCGAGCAGGCCGCTCAGTCTTTCCCCGATCACCGTGCTGCCGTTCAAGGTCTGGTCGATGGCGGCGAGCAGGTCTTCGGGCTCCATGTCCTTGAGCAGGTAGCCGTCCGCGCCGCTGCGGATCGCAGCCACCAGGTCGTCGGCATGGTCCGACACGGTGAGGATCGCCACACGGCAATCTAGGCCCGCGCCGCGGATCGCCTTGAGCGTATCGATGCCATTCATACCCTTCATTTGCAGATCGAGCAGGATCAGATCGGGATCAAGTTCCCGCGCCTTGGCCACGCCCTGCTCGCCGCTGGAAGCCTCGCCAACCAGTTGCAGGTGAGGAGCCATGGCGATTAACTGCGACACCCCTTTGCGGAACAGCGGGTGGTCGTCGATGATCAGGATGCGATTGCCTTCGCTCATGCGGCGGCGGCCTTTAGCGTTGCGTCCGACGGGTGAAACGGTCCACGGGGGGAGAACTCCAACTCGACGCGCGTGCCGCCTTCCGCGCGCCTTGCTACCTGCAGCGTGCCGCCTAACGTTGCCGCGCGATCGCGCATGATCGCCAGGCCGTAGTGATGCGTCGGCGGCTCTGCGTCCTTGATGCCCACGCCGTCGTCCTCCACCGCCACCCTGATGCGGCCCTGCTCGATCGCCAGCCGCACGTCGGCGCGTCGCGCGTGCGCATGATGCTCAACGTTGGTCAGCGCCTCGCGCACGACCTGCAGCACGTGAATCTGTTCGCTCGAGTCGAGTTCGTGGCCGAGCAGCCGGTCGTGCAGCCGAACCTCGATTCCGGCGCGCTGTGAAAACTCGCGGATAGTCTCCTGCAGGGCCTCGGACAGACCGCGCCCATCGATGCGCAAGCGGAAGGTGGTGAGCAGCTCCCGCAGTTGCCGGTAGGCGTTGTTGATCCCCAGCTTGAGTTCCTCGACCACGTCGGCCGTTTGCTCGCGCGTGCCGCTTGCGTTGAGTTGCAGCTTGAGGCGCGCCACCTGGATCTTGAGGTAGGTAAGGGACTGCGCCAGAGAGTCGTGCAGCTCGCGCGCGATCACCGAGCGCTCTTCCAGCAGCGCGATGCCGCGCCGCTCGTCGCTGCGCTTGGCGGTGGCGAATGCGGCGCCGATGTGGTGGCCGATCGATTCCAGCAGCTTCATCTTCCACTCTTCGACCTGCATGCCGGAGGGCAGTTGCAGCAGCATCACGCCGTAGGGCTTGCCTCCCTCCGACAGAGGCACCGAGAGCATGCGCTCCTCGCCGCTGCCGACGATGCGCACTCCGGACTCGGCTGCGCCCGCATCGAAACACTCGTAACAGCGTTCCTGCTGGCACCACGACTTGGCCTGTTCGCTGCCGGCGTCGAGGGCGACGGGAAAGCCGCGCCGGTCGTTTTCCTCGCGCGCGCAGATTGCGCCCGCCTTGAGTCCGGTGACCCGCTCAATGTCGCGCATCACCCGGTCGAGCGTAGTCTGCGTGAGCGGGTTCCCGGCCAGCGTGCGCGTGGTGTTGTACAGGACCTCCAGCGACACGTTGGTTCGCTCCAGCTGCTCGGTTTTCTCCTGCACCCGCGCCTCGAGCGTCGCGTAGCTGCGCGAAAGGTCCTCCACCATGTAGTTGAACGACTGGCCGAGCTGGCCCAGTTCGTCCTCGCCCGCATGCCGGGCGCGCACGGTGAAATCGCCCACGCGCACGCGGCGGGCGCACTGCAGCAGATCGGCAAGGGGGACGATGACCTGCGCGTGCATGAGAAAGAGCGAGATGAACATTACCACGACGATCGCGAACAGGCCCGCGCCCTGTATCAGCCGCAGGGCCTGGATGCGTTGTTCCAGATCGTGCTCCAGCAGGTACACCAGCCTGTCGACGTCGAGAACATAAGCGGCCATGCGCGCGACGAATGCGTCGCCGGCCGGGGCGCCCTCGGTGACGGCGCGCGCGACCGCGG
>Ga0080064_1007327_pt1 | contig 11219 bp, 11 predicted proteins | sample Subgrocontami54m_FD_69260 | JGI IMG/M metagenome (GOLD analysis project Ga0080064, IMG submission 69260) | Subsurface groundwater microbial communities from S. Glens Falls, New York, USA - GMW46 contaminated, 5.4 m (SPADES assembly) (version 2) ... | reverse complement strand
GGCATTTCAGTACGGCTGCGGGGCTGATAAAAACGGAACGGTATTTTTCGCAGCTGCTTAGGAACGCGGTTCCAGCACGTTCAGTTCCAACGGTATCTGGATGCGTTGGCAGGCCGACGAGACGATGAGCACGCCTACCGACTTTCCGGCAAACGTCGGCGCGTTGAATTCCAACGTCATGATCTTGGTCTGCTTGGGTTTGAGCGGCAATTCGTCCGACAAGGTGATTTGCGCGCCCAAGGGGCCGAAGTCGCCGGCCAAACTGACGCGGATGTCCCGCGCCTCGCCAGAGCGGCCGTTGTTCTCGATGGTGAATTGTTTCTTGATGGCCGCACCCGGCTGCACGCGTTCCGAATAGCTGCTGGGCGATACGCGCAGTTGTTCGGGGTCCGTGGCCTCGATGGCGAAAGAATCGGATGCGTCGGTGAACTGGGCGCGGATCTTGCCGGATGCCGTGCCTTTCTTGGACGGCGAAGTCACGTTGACCTGGAACGTCTGCTGGCTCTGGGGCGCCACGCGTTGGGCTTCCGATTCCACCAGGCCCTTGAGGGCGCCTTCTCCAATAAGTTGCACGTTGAACGCGTCGTTGCCGTTGTTCCGCACGCTGACGGGCACGACGCTCTGGCATTCCGTGCCCAACGCGATTTGATCGACCGATGCCTCGATGGCCAAGTCGACGTCTTGCGCCATCGTGACGCTGATGGACTTGCTTTCCCCGGATTTGAGCGTCAAGGGGCTTTCCAAGTCGCCGGCAATCTCGTAGCCCGGAGGCGCCGACACGTCCAGCGTCAATTCGGTCGCGGCCGGCACGTCGTTGAAACTGACGGATCCGGAGCCGCTGGTAAACTTCGTAACGGTCTTTTGTCCCGCTCCGCCCAAGTCAACTTGAACGTTCTCGATTTTCTCGCCGGAATCGATTTCGACGACTTTCAGCGTCAGCGAGCCGGGCTTGGGCGCCAATACGAAGAACCACAATGCCGCGCCCAGAATGATCAGGACGATGAGGAGTTTGCCGATGCCGAACTTCTTGACGGCCTCGAGGATGGCGGCGGGCCCGCTGGGGGCTTCTTCATAACCGGTGGCGTCTTCCATGAGTGAAACCTGTATCCAGCATTACACCCCCCGCATTAATTAAGTCTTTTTTTGCAGCAGGCTTTTGCGGCCAAAAGAATGTATTATTTTTTCTTTTCGAGCAGGTTTTTCAGTTCGCCCGCGTCGACCTGGAGGCGGTAGCGTTTCATGATGTCGCCAAAGTTGCCTTTCATTTCGTTAGCCAGCTGGTCCAAGTCCATGCCGCGGATGCGGTTCAAGGAAGCCGCGTGCGAAAGTTTCCCGATGTCCGCCGCCGGCTCCTTGGACGCCAGCGCGAAGAGGTCCTGCAAGGCGGCGCGGGTGACTTTTTCCTCGGCGTACAATTCCAACAAGGCCCGGAGGCGCTCCGGCGGAAGGTCCACGTCGACGCCTTGGCGGCGCAAGGCGGGTTTGACTTCCAACAAGAGCCAGGCCACGGTCTTGGGCTCGGCGACGTTGCTCAATTCGTCGAACAATTCCCATTCGGACGAACGCACCAGTCGTTCGGCCATGTCCGGTGCCAGGCCCATTTTCCCGTAGTCGGCCCTGCGTTCGTCGGCCGTCTTGGGCAACGCCAACCCGTTCCAGTCTGCGGTCGTGACGGCAACCGGCAATACGTCGGTCTCCGGATACATGCGGGCTGCGCCGGGAAGCGGACGCATGAACCGGCTGATTTGCCCTTCGGCTTTTCGCGTCTCTTTGGGCACTTCCAAGGTATAGCAGCGGTCGAACACGGCGTGCAACGCCCGGATGGCGGTGGATTCGTCGGCCACGACGATGGCCCAACCGTCGTTCTCGATGCAATCCAATTCCTGTGAAATGCCCTCGAAATCGTCTTGCGTCAGGCCGTATTTGGTCGGGTCTTCGTCGCAGTGGATGATGCCTTTGATGCCGGCTTTCGCTTTGGCGTAATCCGACAGTTCGGTGCCGAAGCGATGGTCGGGCATGAGTTCTTTTCCAATCAAGCCTTTGGCAAAGAGCAATTTGATGGCCCAGGCCTGTGCTTTTCCTTCCGCGATGGGTTGGGCCAGGAAGGCCTTGGCGCTTTTGAAGTGGTGGGAGACGCCGTGGGGTTTTCCGAAGGCCACGCTTTGCAAGCCGCGGCGCTTCATCTCGGCCGCGATTTGGATCAACCGGTGCTGGCGCAGAGCTTCGTTCTCGGCCAATGCGGCCAAGTCCTCCAACTGCTGTGCGCCCTTGATTTCCACGCGCGTGCCGCCGGTGATGGACACGTTGATGTCCTGCCGGATGGTGCCCAAGCCGCGCTGCACGAAACCCGTCGAGCGTAGCAGCAGGCCGATTTTTTCCGCCGTCTCGCGCACGTGCGCGCCGTCCTTCAGGTCCGGTCCGGTGGCGATTTCGATCAGCGGAATGCCGAGGCGGTCGAGACGGTACGTGACTTCGTCGCCTTCGCGCGTCACGATGCCACTGGACTCCTCTTCGATGCACACTGTGGAAATCCCGACGCGGCCCTGCGACGTTTCAAGCCGGCCATTCACTGCAATCAAGGCGGTGCGTTGGAATGCGGAGGTGGCTGAGCCGTCGGCCACGGTCTTGCGCATGACGTGCACTTCATCCATGGCCTGCGCCTGCAGCATCTTGGCCACGACCAGGCCACATTGCAGCGCTTGGCGGTTGAGGCCGCGTGGCGGCTCTTCGTCCTGCTCGACTAAGCAGGTGTTCTCCGGGATGAGTTGGTAGAGGAACGTTTTTTTGCGTGCGGCTTCAAACGCCGCCGCCGGGTCCACTTGGCCCAGCTCGCCCGCAACGGCGCGGAGGCGGCGTTTGAGCGTGCCGCTGGGTTGAGCGTCTTCATGAATCTTGGTGGGGCAGTGGCAGAACAGTTTTTCATCGGTGGCGAGACGTTGGTGGATCTCGATGCCGGATCGGAAGCCCCACGCTTTGAGGTCGGGCTTTTCGGTGGGCGTCTTTATCGACGGTAAGCGAGCGGGACCTGTTTGTGAGGATTTTTCGTTTGCCATGCGTCAGGCACCTCGGAATCCTTGGAAGTCTTCGTGCTGCGGACGCTGGTTGAATTCATGGGCGACGTTCGTCAGCATGTATTCGCGGACTGCGTCGGGCTTTTTGTGGCGGCCCAGGGCGACGCCGAGCTTGACCCACGCCGTTTCCGGCAGCATGTCCCAAAGGTGGATGGCTCCCGTCGAGGCCAATTGGCGGGAACTGGCGTAGACGGACGGGTGCACGATGCCGTGCAGGCACTGCGTGGTGACGACTACGCTGACTCCGCTGTCCACGGCGTTGCGGATGGACGCAATCCAGCTGTTTTTGCCCACGGTTGGCACATGTCCCAACGCCCAGGCTTCCAGCACGATGCCCTTGATCTTTTTCTCCACCAAATAATCGATCATGCCGAAGTCGGAGGACGGCGTGGCCTTGACGTGCGCCACCTTGCTTTCAAACGCCGTGTCCACCTTGGCCGTTTTGGATTCGTCGCGGCAGCTGTAATCGTCACGGAAAAAGCGGATTTCGTTGCGGCCGTGTTCTTCCGGCCCGATTTGTGCCCACGGCTGGGCGTTAAGCGTCTGGAAGGCGTCACGACGGCCCGTGTGCATCTTGCGCGTTTTCGTGCCCACGTGAGCTAGACCGTAGTCGTCGGAGGACGAGCCGTGCATCACGACGGCCACTTCCGCGCAGTCTGATGCGGCGAACTGCGACGCCCAAACCAGATTGAGCGCGCCGTCAAAACTTCCGCGGTCCGGCGAGCGCTGCGCGCCGGTCAGCACTACTGGCTTGTTCAAGTCGGTAATCATGAACGACAACGCCGCGGCGGTATAGGCTAAGATATCGGTGCCGTGCGTGACGATGACGCCTTGCGAGTCGCTGTTGAGTTCGTCCACCACGGTCTTTGCCAACGTCTGCCAGTCTTTATGGTCCATGTCTTCCGACGCTTTCCGGAACGGGCTTTGGATGCGGTGGATGTTGGCGATGTCGGCAAGCTCCGGGACTTTGGCGAGGATTTCCGCGGGTTCGGACAGCATGTAGACGCCGCCGGTCTTGTAGTCGACTTTGGTGGAGATAGTGCCGCCGGTGGCCACCAATGAAATCTTCGGGATGTCGGAGCGCATGGAAGGCGCCCAAGTGCCTTGCGGTCCGCCGCTTCCCAACACGGCGGCGTGGCGTTGGATCACGTCCAGTTGCGCGCCGGGACACTCGAGGCCCACGTTGTAGCCGTTGTCCAGTTTCAGCAGCAAGCAGGATTCCGAGCCGCCCAGTTCGGGCTTGGGCAACAGTATGCCTTCGAACGTGCCCTTGGGCCCGCTGTAGCGCACGCGGTCGCCCGGCTCGGCTTTGCATTTCTTGAGCCAGGATTCGAGGGTTTTGGAGTAGGCCATGCGTGTTCCTACTGGGTAGGTGCTTTACAAGTTAAAAGGTATGTCGCGATTATTTTTGCCCGATATCCTGTTCGTTTTTTATCCTAATGGTGATGCAAGCTAAACACATTCCGCTTGATTTATTTTTGTTGCTGTTGTTGTATTTTCTTATGTCCCTTGAAGGTATTCCGAATCCTTTTCATCAGCATCCACGCGAACTAAAAGCCTCTTCGGGCACCTCTGCTGTCCGACTGGTTCCGATTAATTTCCGTATTTCCGGGGCGCATGGCAAGGAAAAGACGGTACCTGGCGTGTTTCTGTATTTTCGTTCGAAATCGCCTACGCCCGATTATGATCATTACTGGCATGCGAGTGAATTGGTGGATCGGGCAGCATCCGGAAAGTCCAATTACCTTACCGTGTGCTTTACCCCCGACCAGTTGACGGGTGACGATTTTGACAAATTATCCGCTTTTGGCCACGCCGTTCTGCTTCCTTCCAAGGATCGTACCGTCTTACTTTTGACCTGCGCCCAAAAACGGTTGATTGAAAAGGTAACGACGCGCGGTGGAGTCATTCGGAAGGTTGCATCTGATTTGGATCAGGCGCAAGGTCCCCGGCGTCACCATGCCTTTGTAAATGCGGTTGCTGAATTGGCGGAGAACTTGAATGTCTCGGCCACTTTCGGACATCCGGTTGAAGTCCAAGTGCCGCATCCTGATTCCTTGATGGACTTTAACGTAAAAGGCAATCTGGAGCCCTTAAGCAATGAAACCATGGAAAAAATGCGGAAACCGTTTGAGGATTTACTCCCTCTTTTCAAGCTGGAGACGTTGAACGTGTTGGGGCGCAGGATAAGGACGATTAACTTATCGAAGCGGCGGTAATTCAGTCAGATCGTCTTGCCCATGTACACGCCGGCGCGTTGGAAGCCGAGCTTCCGGTAGTATTCCCTCACGCCAACGCCGGAAATGACCAGCAGTTTCTTGCATCCCCATTCGTCTTTGGCAATGCGTCCGGCTTCGGCCAACAGTTTTTGCCCCAAGGCCTTGTGCTGCACGGCGTCTTGCGTGCGTTGGTGCATGGGCAACACTTCGCCGTACACGTGCAGTTCCCGGATGCCGGCGGTGTCGGCCGTGATTTCCGGACGCCAAGGCGCATGAGGCAGCCGCAAGCGGGTGAATCCGAGCAACGTGTCGTGGTCGTCCTCGAAGCTCAAAAAGACTTCCTTGCCGCCCGACGCCTCGTAGTCGATGCGGCGCATTTTCACGGTTTTCCAATCGACTTTAGAGCCGTCGCGCGCTTTCAGTCCGGCTTCGCGGCACCGGATGCAGCGGCACGTCGTGCCGTTGGCTTTCATGCGTTCCTGCACCATCTCGCGCAAGTTGCTTTTCTCAACGCCTGCAGCAATCAGGTCCGTTGGAATGTCCCGATCGATACGCATGACGCGGCAGTATTCCGGGATGTACGGCTTGGCGTCGGCCATCACGTCCGCGGCAATGGCGGCGGTGTAGGGCGTGAATTCGCCGCGTTTCCACATCTGGTACAAGCCGGTGCCGGGAATGACGAGGCAAGGATAAATCTTGAGCATGTCCGGACGCCACTTCGGGTCGGCAAAAAGTTCCTTGAAAATGGCGACGTCTTTTTCCGGCGTCGAGAACAAGCCCGGCATGATGTGGTAGCCCACTTTGAAAAACGCGTCGCGGCACGCCGCGCTGGCTTCCCACGATTGCTGCAAGGTGTGTCCCCGGTGGGATTTTTCCAACACGTTTTCGTCAAGGCTCTGGATGCCTAGTTCCACACGCGTGCCGCCGTATTCGAGCAGTTGGTCGACGTGCGCGGGCGTGGCCCAGTCCGGCTTGGTCTCGAACGTCAATCCGATGACGCGGTACGGCGCCGATTCGTTGGCTTCCTTCGCCTCGCTCCACGAGTCATACGTCTTTTCGTCGAAGGCCTCGTACAGCCCTTTGAGGAAGCCGTGTTGGTATGCGAGGGGTTGGGCGTTGAACGTGCCGCCCATGAGGATGACTTCGCATTTCTGCGGCTCATGGCCAATGGCTTCCAACTGCCGCAACCGCGACGTGACCTGGCGCTTGGCATCGAAGTCGTTCTGCCCGGCACGCCGTGCCGCCGGCTCAAACCCGGTGTAACTTTTCGGCGAATTCGTGTTGGGCCCGCCGGGGCAGTACACGCACGTGCCGTGCGGACACCAGTCGGGGTGCATCATCAAGGCGATGACCGAGACGCCGGACAACGAGCGGACGTTGCGGGTGCGCAATAGGCGCGATGCGCTTGCCGACAGTTTGCCGGAGCCGGCTTCGATGATGTCCGCATTCTTCAGCACTTTAGGCAAGCCGTATTCCTTGGCGATGGCCGATTTGAGGTGCAACAGCTGCTTGTGGCTCATGTCCGGCTCGTCATTGAGCCTTTTGACCAATTCGTCCAATGCCGCCGCGCGGGCGTCGATGAGGGGATACAAGGTTCTTTCAAGCCTTCGGCTTTGCGTGCCGTATGCGTTTGTTGTTTTTGCCAGCTAGGCCTTTTCAAGATTTGTTTTCGGCGTTTGGCCCCCTTTGCCAGCGTCCCACCCTGGGGGATCAGATGAGGTGGCTGAAGAAGCCGATCAACGCATACAGGGGTTGGGCGATGAACGGGAAAAGCGCGATGCCGTGCGAGGCGGCTTTGGCGTCGTTCCAGATCGACGTCTGCGCGTCCAGCGCGGCGTCGACGCGTTGGTGGATCAGCGGGCTTGAAAGCGACGTGACGTTGAACGAGAAAGCATACGTGCCGCCTTCCATGGCGGTAACCGGATACGCCAAGGTCACGGCGGCGTTGTGGGGAACGAACACGCGACGGCTTTCCACCCACTTGGGCGGCAGGCCTTGTGGCGTCACTTCGAAGATGTCGGATGCCGATCCGGCGTTGGACAACGTCACGTAGAAAAACGCGGGTTGCTGCACGCCGGCACTCTGGCGGTTTTCCACTAGGCTTGCGGCCAGCACGTCGCGCGACACTTTCAGGTGCGCGGTGGCGGCGACGGGCGCCAACCCGTCGTACTCATCGGCCGTGGCGACGGTGAAGGAATAGTCGCCGTCCGGCGCGTTGGGCGAGACGGTGACGAACGTCTGGAACGGCGTTTCGTACAATTTGGACGGCTCCGACGTCCAGCCGTCCGGCAGGTTTTCCACGACCACGCGGTCCCACAACGCTTCGGTGGGATTCGCCGCGTTGCGGGACAGTTCGCCGCTTTCGCGGTTGGATAGGATGACGATCTTTTGCCCGGGCCCGGCCACGCCCAAGTCGAGGTCCTGGCCCGTCTGCAGCGTTTTTTGGACGGGGTCGATTACGGTCAGACTGGCGGCCGAAAGGAGGCTGACGCTGAGTAGAAAAATGGCCAAAATGGGCAAAAGGCGCATGCTTTGTTCATGGTCTAAAGCGCTTAAAAAAGCCGCGCAAACTCCCTTAAGGAGGTGGCGTCCTTTTTTCCTGCATGCGCTGCTTTGTCGCGTTGGAGTTGCCGGCACCGGTGCGGGCCCGTTTGAGCGCATTGCAGGGTGGTTTGCGCGACAGAGGTCTGGTGGCGACGTACCCGACGCCGGAACAGCTGCATGTCACCCTCTGTTTTTTCGGCAACAGTCCGGACCGGGCGGTTGAACAACGCAAGACATCGCTTGCGGCTTTTTCATTCGCCGCGTTTGACGCTTCGTTGGACCAAATTGGCTTCTTTCCTTCGGATTCGCGCATCAACGTGGTCTGGTCCGGTTTCGGCAAAGGAAAACACGACGTCATGCGTTTGCAGGCGGCCTTGGCTCAGACGCTGCAGTATCGTCCGGAAAAACCGTTTTTTCCCCATGTCACGTTGGCGCGCATCAAGCAAAAACCCGACGTCGCGGCGTTGAACCATTGGGCCTCAGATGCACGGACTGCCCTTGTGAAATCCGACGCTGAAAAAACGACGACGTTTCGAGCCAACACGCTCAAATTCTACGAAAGCATTTTGGGCACCGACGGGCCTCTGTACCGGCCATTGGCCCGACTCGCGTTGAAGGGTTGAGCGGCTGGCCGTTTTGCGTATCGGCTCTCATTTCTGGTTTTTCTTTTTTGGGTTTTTGATTTGTTTTGCCGTATTGGCCTGGGTGCCGTTTGGATCACGTTCAAGTCATGTCCGACAACAACCGGTATGCTTTGAGGGCGTCCTCCTTGTCGAACAACATGACGGTGTCGTTGTACGCCGACCAGAATTCGCGCAGGTTCACGCCTTCGCGTGCCAGCCGCGACGTCAAGATGGCCACGAAACCGGGGCTGGAGACGATGCCCGGTGGCGAGACCAACGTCAACGCGACCAAGTCGTGGTACGCGGCGATGATCTCGGTTGGCGAAAACAGGCGGTTGAGTTCTTCCCAATGCGCTTCATCCACGGCCAAACTCATGCCAGAGGGGCCCTTGGCCCAAGCGCGTGCTTTGATCAGAACTTGGGCGGCTTTTTGTTCGGTCAACGGCGTGCGTTCCACTACCATCATGCCCACTTTGGTCGATAACGTCAACGTGCTTTGATGCAACAAGTGCAGCACTTTTTTTTCCTCCGCCCGCTGCAACGCAATTTTACCGCTGGTGTAACGCTTGATGGCCGCGCGGACCGCCACGGTGGTGCCGCCGGTCTGTTTTTGCATTTGGCGGGCCACTTCCGAGATGTTCGCGTAGTTTTGTGCCAAGGCTTCCAGCAAGAAGGGCTTTTCCTCCAATGCGGCTTGGACTTTTTTGGAAACGCTTTGAACCTGGTTTTGGGTGGACGTTTTTGCTTTTCTTATCGAGGGTTTCGGATGCATGGTGCCCATGTCCAATTTTGGACATTTTATGTTTAAATTTGTTTGTTTTTGTCCGCAACTCTTTTTAAACCGACGCGGGATTCTCGTGACGTTTCTGCCGAGGCGGCGGTCCGCTCTGCCCGGTTGAAGAAGAGGAATGGAACATGGATTTGCCTTTGTGGAATCATCCGGGTTTTGAAAGCGTGGACGGCCTGATGGTCGTCGTCGGCGTCATGACCCTGGCGTTGCTGGTCAATCCGGCTTTGTAGTTGGCACCGCCCCTGATTTTCTTCGGGAAACGTTTTTATTTTCTTTTTCCGCCAAGCGTTCGGAAACGGCCATGTCTTCTTCCAAGGACTCGCTCTGGCACCACCTACCCTGCCGTGGACGCGAGCCTCGTCTTGGTTGTGCGCCTCGCGCTGTCGTGATACCCTTAGAGCAATCGTCCATTGCCTCGATGGAACAAACCAAATCAAACGAGGGCAAAAAAGGCTAGACGCAAGAAGAAGCGGCAACGAATGCGGGTTGCTTTTTTTCCGCGCCTTTGTATCGCTTTTTTTTGGGAACGGGGGTTGCGGCGAAGAGACCTTTTCCTCTTCTTCGTGAACCGGGCAAACCCGTTTTTAGGCGTTGGCGGATTATTTTCCGAAACGCCGCTCGGTCTTGTCGTAAAACGCCAGCGCGTCGTCCATGTCCGCCTTGTTGAATTCGGGCCACATCTTCTGCGAGAAGTAGACTTCGGCGTATGCGTTCTGCCACGGCAAGAAGCCGCTTAGGCGCTGGACGCCGCCGGTGCGGATGACCAGGTCCACCGGTTCGCTCGCGTAGAGGTATTTGGAGAGTGCGACTTCGTCGACGTTGTCTATCTTGCCGGCCTTGTAGTCTTCCGCGGCTTTCTGCGCGGCGTGCGCCAATTCGGCCCGTCCGCTGTAGGCGATGGCCACGCACAACTCGCGTTGGGCGCCTTGCGTGCGCTCGGACAGTTCCTGCATCAACGATTGCACGTCGCGGGGCAGTTTTTCGACTTGGCCGATGAAGCGGATGGAAAAATCGCGCCCGTCGAACCGTTCGTCCTTGAGGCCGGAACGCAGTTGGCGTTTCATGAGTTCGAAGAGGATGGATAGTTCAATGGAACTGCGTTTGTGGAAGTTCTCCAGCGACAGGGCCCAGAGCTTGACGGATTTCACGGGCGTGGCCGACAGCCAATCCATGACGTGTTCGGCCTTGGAAAAGCCTTGCAAGTAGGCCTGCTCAAGCGCCAGGCCGTTTTGTTCGGCAAAGCGTCGGTTTCCGTCGGGAATGATGGCGATTGATCCCGGAAAGTCCATTGGAAAGATTCAAGCGGACGTTGGCTTTTAATCTTATTGAAACTGGCTCATCCGGCCGTAGCCCCGCCTCGGCCCCGTTGGCATAGCGGGTTCAATAACGTGGCGGTTGATGACGCATCGCCCTTCGGGCTTTAATTGGACGTATACCGCAAATCCTTGAAGCAACGGTTTACGGTTTTGCATTTCCCATGGTTCGCGTGCGCTGCAAGGTACTTCGGACGTTCCGCCAGCAGTTATGGGGCCTGATGTTTTCCCCCCGGGTGCGCGAACCGTTGCTCTTCGTCCTATCCGCGCCTCGGCGTTTTGCCATCCACTCCCTGTTCTGCCCGCCTTTTGACGCCGTGTTCCTGGATGCCGATTCCCGTGTCATCGACGTGTTTGCCGTCCGCTCGATTCAACTGTCGATTCGACCCCGCCGCGAGGCCCTTTACTTGATCGAGGGGCCGCCGGGCTTCGGGTCCGGCTTGAAAGAAGGCCAAGCCGTTGGAGTGGATGCGGATGGGGCTTGGCTGGACGTTAAGCGATGATGACGGTGCCTACCGGATTCCTTGGAACGTGACGTTGCCCCCGCGGCAAATGGCCTTGTTGGACGCCGTCTTGGATGCCTACGCCGGCGCGCCGCCGGGACAAACCGTCTTGGACCACGTCCGCCACCTGCTGCAGAAGGCTTGCCGCATGCAACA
>Ga0080064_1007322_pt1 | contig 11224 bp, 8 predicted proteins | sample Subgrocontami54m_FD_69260 | JGI IMG/M metagenome (GOLD analysis project Ga0080064, IMG submission 69260) | Subsurface groundwater microbial communities from S. Glens Falls, New York, USA - GMW46 contaminated, 5.4 m (SPADES assembly) (version 2) ... | reverse complement strand
CTCCCGCTTTTCGGGCCCTTGATCTCCGCCCACCGGCGCGCCGCCCTCGGCCGCTACGGGCAGCTGCGGGTGTGGGGATCGATCGGCTTCATCGTCGCGGTGCTCGGCGTGGGCGCGATCCTCGACGCGTGGCCGGTGCAGGTGTTGAGGATGCTCCTGTTTGTTCCGCTCGTCGCATCGCTCGCGTTCGTCGCCACGCTTCCCGACGCCCACGCGGAGCCGCGGCACGGATCGGACCAGCCGGTGTGGACGGTATTGCGCCGGCCGGAGGTCGCGCTGCTCTTCGGCGCCTGCTTCATGATGGCGGTCGCGCACGGGCCTCTCTATACCTTCTTCTCGATCTATCTGGCCGACGCCGGCTACGACAAGTCACTGATCGGGATGCTGTGGGCGCTGGGCGTGGTCGCCGAAATCGTCGTGTTCATGCGCATGCCGCGGCTGCTCGCGCGCTATTCCACGGGAAAGATCCTGGTCGCAAGTTTCGCCTTCGCAGTGGCGCGCTTCGCGCTGATCGGCTGGGGCGTGAGCTCGCTCCCGGTGCTGATCGTCGCGCAGGTGTTTCACGCCGCGACCTTCGGCGCCTATCACGCGGCGGCGCTCGGCTTGGTGAACGCCTGGTTTCCCGGAGGACAGCGGGCTCGCGGGCAGGCGCTCTACGCGAGCCTGTCCTTCGGCGCGGGCGGGATGGTCGGCGGCATGGCGAGTGGCCTCGCGTGGGAATCGCTCGGGGCCGCCTGGACGTTCACCGCGGCCTCGGCCTGTGCGGCACTGGGCTTGATACTGGCCGCGGCGACCGCAACAATGTGGGCGCGCGGCCGGACGATCCAGCCGCGCTGACGGGGGAAGGAAATCATGATGCGCAAGAGCCTGTGGATTATCGCATTCGCGGCAGCGCTGCTCGCGGCCTGCCAGACCGTGCCCATCACGGGGCGCAGCCAGCTTCAGATCCTGGGCGAGCGCCAGGAATTGCAGATGGGGCTGACCGCATTTCGCGACACGCTCAAGCGGGAGAAGATCTCCAGCGATCCCAAGCTGAACGATCAGGTTCAGCGCGTCGGGCGCCGCCTCGCCGAGGCGACGGGCAGGAGCGACTACGCGTGGGAATTCAAGGTCATCGACGACGCCAAGGCGATCAACGCGTTCTGTCTGCCCGGCGGCAAGGTGGCCGTCTACACGGGCATCCTGCCGGTCACCCGCGACGACGCGGGCCTCGCGACCGTGCTCGCGCACGAGATCGCGCATGCGATCGCGCGGCACGGCGGCGAGCGCGTGTCGCAACAGCTCGTGGTCGAGGGGATCGTGGCCGGTACTGCGATCGCGCTCGCCGAGCGCGATCCGAACAAGGCCAATCTCTACGCCGGCCTGCTCGGCGCCGGCGCGACCGTCGGCGTCCTGCTGCCTTACTCGCGGCTGCAGGAGTCCGAGGCCGACCGCCTCGGCCTGATCTACATGGCCAAGGCGGGCTACGATCCGCGCACGGCGGTGGGTTTCTGGCGGCGCATGTCGGAGGCGGCCAAGGGTGCGGCGAAGCCGCCGGAGTTCCTCTCCACCCACCCGACGGACGAGACGCGCATCCGGCAGATCGAAGCCTGGCTGCCCGAGGCGCTTTCCTACTACAAGCAGAAATAGCCGTTGCAATAACCACTCGCCTGCCATGGGCGGCGCGCGCGATGCGGTGCCGCCGACGGCGGAAGCCTCGCGCGTTCCGGTATAATTCGTCGTTTTTCAGCTCCGAATCCGCATGGCTCCGCAAACTCTCTACGACAAGCTCTGGGACAGCCACGTGGTGCACGTCGAGGACGACGGCACGACGCTGTTGTATGTCGACCGCCACCTGGTGCACGAAGTCACCAGCCCGCAGGCGTTCGACGGCCTGAAGCTCGCCCATCGCCCACTCTGGCGCGTTTCGGCCAACCTCGCGACCGCCGACCACAACGTGCCCACCACCGACCGCGCGCTGGGCATCAGCGATCCGGTGTCCAAGCTCCAGGTCGACACGCTGGACGCGAACTGCAGGCAGTACGGCATTGTCGAGTTCGGCATGAACGACCACCGCCAGGGCATCGTGCACGTGATGGGCCCCGAGCAGGGTGCGACCCTTCCCGGGATGACCGTTGTGTGCGGCGACTCGCATACCAGCACGCACGGCGCGTTCGCCTGCCTCGCCTTCGGCATCGGCACCTCGGAAGTCGAGCACGCGCTCGCGACCCAGTGCCTGCTGCAGAAGAAGTCGCGCAACCTGCTGGTGCAGGTCGAGGGCGCACGCGCACGCGGGGTCACCGCCAAGGACGTCGTGCTCGCGGTCATCGCGCGCATCGGCACCGCGGGCGGCACGGGCTATGCGATCGAATTCGCCGGCAGCGCCATTCGCGCACTGTCGATGGAAGGGCGCATGACGGTGTGCAACATGGCGATAGAGGCGGGCGCGCGGGCCGGAATGATCGCGGTGGACGAAGTCACGATCGATTACCTGAAGGGCCGGCCATTCTCGCCGGCCGGGCCGCTGTGGGACCGGGCGGTGGACTACTGGAGGACGCTGAAGAGCGATGCGCACGCGAAGTTCGACCGCGTGGTGCAGATCGACGCGGGCGCGCTCAAGCCCCTGGTCACCTGGGGAACCTCCCCCGAAATGGTCGTCGCGGTGGACGAGCGCGTGCCCGACCCGGACAAGGAGAAGGACTTGCTCAAGCGCGAAGGCATGGAACGCGCGCTGGTGTACATGGGTCTTACACCGAACACGCCCATGACCGACATCCGCCCGGACAAGGTGTTCATAGGCTCGTGCACCAATTCGCGCATCGAGGACCTTCGCGCGGCGGCGGCAGTGGTTCGCGGCAAGCACGTCGCGCCGAGCGTCAGGCTCGCGATGGTGGTGCCGGGATCGGGCCTGGTGAAGGCGCAGGCGGAAAAGGAGGGACTGGACCGCATCTTCAGGGATGCGGGATTCGAATGGCGCGAACCGGGCTGCTCGATGTGCCTGGGGATGAACGCCGATCGCCTCGAGGCGGGCGAGCGCTGCGCCTCGACGTCGAACCGCAATTTCGAAGGGCGCCAGGGAACAGGCGGGCGCACGCACCTGGTCAGCCCAGAGATGGCCGCCGCGGCTGCGGTGGCCGGTCATTTCGTCGACGTGCGCCGGTGGCGTTGAAGGAGGACGGCATGAAGAAGAGCATATTCGTGGTCGTTCTGCTGGCATTGCTCCCGTCCGGATCGAAGCAATAGCGATGGAGAAATTCACCGTCTTCAACGGCCTGGTGGCGCCGCTCGACCGCGCCAATGTGGACACCGACGCCATCATCCCGAAGCAGTTCCTGAAGTCGATCAAGCGCTCGGGATTCGGGCCGAACCTGTTCGACGCCTGGCGCTACCTCGACGAAGGCCAGCCGGATAAGCCCAACGAGGGGCGTCCGCTCAACCCGGACTTCATCCTCAACCAGCCGCGCTACAAGGGGGCGCAGGTCCTGCTCGCGCGCAAGAACTTCGGCTGCGGTTCCTCGCGCGAGCACGCGCCCTGGGCGCTCGCCGACTACGGCTTCCGCGCCCTCATCGCGCCGTCGTTCGGGGAGATCTTCTTCAGCAACTGCTACAAGAACGGCCTGCTGCCCATCGTGCTCGGCGAGTCCCAGGTCGACCGCCTGTTCCACGACGTGTTTGCATTTCCCGGATACCGCCTCGAGATCGACCTGGAGCGCCAGACCGTGAGCCGTCCCGATGGCCAGGCGCTCAACTTCGACATCGATCCGTTCCGCAAGTATTGCCTGCTCAACGGCCTGGACGACATCGGCCTGACGCTGCGCTACGCCGACAAGATCCGCGCCTTCGAGGAAAAGCGCAGGGCGCAGCAGCCTTGGCTGTTCAGCTAGGGCGTCGTTCGCTTGGCAAAGTTATGAAGTATTTGGCTTCACATAAGTCTCGTGATTTCGTGCAGTTGCGAGTTTGCAACTGCACGAAATCACGAGATCATGCAAGGCAAATCTCGGTAGACGGGTCATGAAAATCGCGGTCTTGCCCGGCGACGGGATCGGCAAGGAAATCATCGCCGAGGCGCTGAAGGTGCTGCGCGCGCTCGAACGGCACGGACTCGCGCTCGAGTTGCACGAAGCGCCGGTGGGCGGAGCGGGCTACGAGGCCTCGGGCGACCCGCTTCCCGAGGCCACCCTGGCCCTCGCCCGGGAGGCGGACGCCATCCTGTTCGGCGCGGTGGGCGGCTGGGAATACGACAAGCTGCCCCGGCCGAAGCGCCCGGAGCAGGCGATCCTGCGGCTGCGCAAGGAACTGAACCTCTTCGCCAACCTGCGCCCCGCGGTGGTGTATCCGGAACTGGCCGACGCCTCCAGCATCAAGGCGGAGGTCGTGGCGGGCCTCGACCTGCTGATCCTGCGCGAGCTGACCGGCGACGTCTACTTCGGCCAGCCCCGCGGCCTGCGCACGAACGAGGCGGGCGAGCGCGAGGGCTTCGACACCATGCGCTACAACGAGTCGGAGATCCGCCGCATCGCGCACGCGGGTTTCAAGGCGGCGAGGAAGCGCGGCCGCAGGCTGTGCTCGGTGGACAAGGCGAACGTGCTCGAGACCTCGCAGCTGTGGCGCGACGTCGTGATCGAAGTGGGGAAGGACTACCCGGACGTCGAGCTCTCGCACATGTACGTCGACAACGCGGCCATGCAGCTCGTGCGCAACCCCAGGCAGTTCGACGTCGTCGTCACCGGCAACCTGTTCGGTGACATCCTTTCCGACGAAGCATCGATGCTCACGGGATCGATCGGCATGCTGCCCTCGGCGTCGCTCGACGAGAACAACAAGGGCCTATACGAGCCGATCCACGGCTCGGCGCCCGATATCGCGGGGAAAAACCTCGCTAATCCGCTCGCCGCGGTACTGTCGGCGGCGATGATGCTGCGCTATAGTTTGAACCGGGACGCAATGGCCGGCCGGATCGAGGGCGCAGTGAGAAAGGTGCTTGCCCGGGGCTACCGTACCGGTGACATCTACCAGCCCGGTACCAGGAAGGTCGGGACGATGGAAATGGGCGACGCCGTAGTGGCGGCGCTGTAGGCACACGCTTCAAACAGGTGATCGATATGCAGAGAGTAGGCATCGTAGGCTGGCGCGGGATGGTGGGGTCGGTGCTCATGCAGCGTATGCGCGAGGAGCGCGACTTCGACTACGTCGAACCCACGTTCTTCTCCACCTCGCGGGCGGGCGGGAAGGGACCGGAGATCGGCAGGCCGGCGCCGCCGGTCGCCGACGCGCGCTCGATCGAGGCGCTCTCGGCGATGGAGACGATCATCTCCTGCCAGGGCGGCGACTATACGAACGAAGTCTTCCCGAAGCTGCGCGCGGCGGGCTGGAAGGGCTATTGGATCGACGCGGCCTCGGCGCTGCGCATGAAGGACGACGCCGTGATCATTCTCGATCCGGTGAACATGGACGTGATCAAGCGCGCGCTCGCCTCGGGCGTGCGCAACTACATCGGCGGCAACTGCACCGTCAGCCTCATGCTGATGGCCATGCACGGCCTGTTCAAGGCGGGGCTCATCGAGTGGATGACGGCAATGACCTACCAGGCCGCCTCCGGCGCCGGCGCCGAGAACATGCGCGAGCTGGTGAAGCAGATGGGCGTCGCGCACGAGGCTGCGGCGAAGCTGCTCGCGGACCCGGCCTCGGCGATCCTCGAGATCGACCGCACGGTCGCCGAGACCCTGCGCAGCGACCGGATGCCGACCCAGTACTTCGGCGTTCCCCTCGCCGGCAGCCTCATCCCGTGGATCGACAAGGACATGGGCAACGGGCAGAGCCGCGAGGAATGGAAGGGGCAGGCCGAAGGCAACAAGATCCTGGGGCGCGAAAGGAACCCGATCCCGATCGACGGCATCTGCGTGCGCGTCGGGGCCATGCGCTGCCACAGCCAGGCGCTCACCGTGAAACTCACGCGCGACGTCCCGCTCGACGAAATCGGCGCCATGCTCGCAGAGGCGAACCCGTGGGCGAAGGTGATACCCAACCAGCGCGAGGCGACCCTGAAGGAACTCTCCCCGGCCAGGGTCACCGGCTCGCTTTCCGTGCCCGTGGGAAGGCTGCGCAAGCTGTCGATGGGCGGCGAGTATCTGGCCGCATTTACCGTCGGGGATCAATTGCTGTGGGGGGCGGCGGAGCCGCTGCGCCGCATGCTGCGCGTGCTGCTGGAGCAGCCGGCCAGGGAACGGATCACCACTACGATCGCCGCCACCTGAATTGCTGCGTCGGCGAACGCGCAATTCGAAGCGTTTCTGTGAAGAATTCCCGCAATAAATACCAACTTAGTGGTGTTTGCGAAAGGGAAGGTGAGCTTGCGTGCCTAACACCATGATGGTATGTTAGTTTCACTAAACTCCTGAGAGTTGGGGAGCCTGTGGGAGTGTGCAGCTTGTCTTGCATGGGACTCTAGGGAATCAGTGTGGGGAAAACCACCGCGAAGTTAGCGCTTCTGGCAGGGCTGTTGTTGCCTACGCTCGCCTGTGCCGCGGGGCTGGGTAAGCTGACGGTTCTTTCGGCACTCGGGCAAACGCTCAGAGCGGAAATAGAGATCGTCTCGCTCCAGCCGAACGAGGGGGAATCGCTCTCGGCCCGGCTCGCCTCGCCGGAGGCTTTCAGTCAGGCCAACGTCGAGCGTCCCGGCGTGCTCATGGGAGTGCGATTCGCGGTCGAGCCGCGCCCGAACGGCCGCTATGTGCTCGTGCTGAGCTCGGCCGAGCCGATCAACGAACCGTTCCTGGACATGCTCGTCGAGTTGGGCTGGGCGAACGGCCGGCTCGTGCGCGAATACACCTTCCTGCTCGATCCGCCCGAGTACAAGGGGCCCCCTGTCGCGACCCCGATCGTTCCCGCTCCGGTGCCGCAGGTCGTACAGCCGATACCCGTGCCCGTTCCCCAGGCACCTGAGGCGCGCATGCCCCCACCGGTGGAAGAGAAGCCGCTCGCGCCCGCGCAGGCCCAGCGGCCCGCTGCGCCGGCACCGGCGCTCGAACGACCGCGCCCGCCGGCGCCCGTCCAGGAACGGGCGCGCGCGCCTGCTCCGGCGCCGGGAAAGCCGCGTGCGCCTGCCGCGCCGAAGAGGCCCCTCACTTACGAGGTGAAGCGCGGCGACACGCTCGCAAGGATCGCAGAGGAGAACCGTCCGGCGGGCGCGACGCTCCAGCAGATGCTTGCCGCGCTGTACCGTCGCAACGAGAGCGAGTTCGACGCTGGCAACATGAACCGCATGCGCGCGGGAAAGATCCTGACCCTGCCCGAGCCCGCGGAGGTGGCATCGATCCCGCAGGAGGAGGCGCGCAGCCTCGTAGCGGCGCAAAGCGTCGAGTACGCGGAATACCGCCGTCAGCTTGCCGCGGCCGTCGCGAGCGCACAACCGCGCGCCGAGGGAGGACGCCAGGTTTCGGGCAAGATAGGCGCGCCGCCCGAAGAGAAGCCCGCGCCGTCGCGCGAGCCGGCGAAGGACCAACTACGCCTCTCGAAGCCGGACGACGTGAAGGGATCGACCCCGGCCCGCGCTGCCGCGCTCGCCGATGAACTTTCTTCGCGCGATAAGGCGCTCAAGGAAGCGAACGAGCGCATTGCGCAGCTGGAAAAAAATGTTCAGGATCTGCAGAAGCTGCTGGCGCTCAAGAGCGAGGCCGGCGCCCGGATGCAACAGGACGCCAAACCGCCCGAGACGGCGAAACCGGCCGCGAAAGCGCCCGAGCCCGCGAAGGCGGAAGCGCCACCGCCGCCATCCGAGCCGGCCGCACCGGCGCCCAAGGCACCGCCTGCCGCCGCTGCGAAGGCCCCGGCCAAGGCGGTGACACCGCCTCCGGCGCCTGCGGAGCCGAGCTTCGTCGACGAGCTGCTCGACAATCCGATTGCGCTCGGTGGCGCCGGTGCCATCGTCGTCCTGCTGGCCGGGTACGGCGCCTATGCATGGCGCAAGAAACGCAAGGCCCAGGTCGAGAGCTCTCCGTTCGGCGCCTCGGCACCAGGCGAGGCCCCGTTCGGCGTGTCAGGCGGACAGCAGGTCGATACCGGCTCGGTTTCCCTGCAAAGCGACTTCAGCCAGGGAGGCGTGGCCAAGATCGACACCGAGGAGATCGATCCGATCGCCGAGGCCGACGTGTACATGGCCTACGGCCGCGACGCGCAGGCCGAGGAGATACTCAAAGAGGCGCTCGCCAAGGATTCCTCGCGCCACGCCATACGCGCGAAGCTGCTGGAGATCTATGCGAGCCGGAAGGACCAGAAGGCTTTCGAGGCCACGGCGCGTGAGCTGCACGCGGCAACGGGCGGCCAGGGCCCGGAATGGGAAAAGGCGGTGAGCCTCGGACGCAGCGTGGATCCGCTAAATCCTCTCTTTGGCGCGATGGCGGCGGCGGCCGTGGCGGGAGCCCTGCATGAGGCGCCGGCGGCGGCGGAACGCATCGGCGAACCCGCGCCTTCAGACGATCAGGGCAAGGGACCTGCCGCCATGCTCGATTTCGACCTCGACCTCAGCACGGCGCCGACGCCAAGCGCACCTGTGCCTGACATCAGGCTCGACGACACGGTGACCGCACCCGAGGCAACGCCCGCATCGCTTGATTTCGATCTCGGCTTGGGAGAGAAGGCGGCGGCAACGCCGGCGGCCGAGGCTTTGGAAGTGCCTATGCCCGAGAGCAGAGCACCGGCCGAAACACCGGCGATGCTCGACTTCGACCTTGCGCTCGGCGGGGGCGCAGCATCCGCCGCGGCCCCCAAAGGTGAGACCGCCGGGGACAAGACGCTCGTCTTCGACGTTCCGGTCCAGGAAGCGAAGCTGCCGGAGGAATTGCCTGCATCGCTCGACATGGGTCTTGCGCTCGGCGAAAGGTCGGTCGAACCCGGGAAGACCGAATCGGCGACGGGTGGAACCCTATCGTTCGACGCGGTTCCGGTCGAGGCCAGGGTGCCCGAAGCGGCTGCGCCCGGCGCGGGCTCCGGGATTTCGATCGACTTCGACCTCGGTCCGGACGAGCCTGCCGTGCTGAAGCCGACCACGGTCGCGGATTCCGTCGCACCCGTTGCGCCGGTCCCGACGATAAACTTCGCTCTGCCCGGGGAGCCGGCGCCGCCCGGGGAGCGAGCGGCCGGCGAGAAACCGGCGGAGATCGATCTTTCCGCGTTCAGCCTCGACCTCGGCGCGCCTCCCGCCGTGGAATCCGGGCCGGGCGAAGTCGAGCCCGATTCGCATTGGCAGGAGGTTGCAACCAAGCTCGACCTGGCCAAGGCCTACGAGGAAATGGGCGACAAGGAAGGAGCGCGTGAACTTCTGAACGAGGTCATCAAGGAAGGCGACGCGGCCCAGAAGCAGCAGGCGATGACCATGCTCGAATCGCTTGGCTGAGCGCCGACCGGTTCATCCATGCAATCGGCGCCGCGTGCGCCGATTGTTGTTTGTGGGCCATCGATGAAAATCGCCATCGGCATCGCCTATGACGGAGCGGGTCTCGAGGGCTGGCAATCGCAGCCTTCGGGCAACACCGTTCAGGACCACCTGGAGCGCGCGCTGGCCGGAATCGCGGGAGCGTCGATCCGGCTTGCGGGCGCCGGCCGCACCGATGCGGGGGTGCACGCCTGCGCGCAGGTCGCGCACTTCGAGACCGAGGCGATACGCCCCGAATCGGCCTGGGTGCGCGGGGCGAACGCCGCGCTGCCCCCTGCGATCGCAGTCCAATGGGCGCTCGCCGTCAGCGGAGAATTCCACGCGCGCTACTCGGCGCGCGCGCGCAGCTATCGCTACGTGCTGTACAACCACGCGGTGCGCCCGGCGCTCCTCGCGGGGAAGGCGGGCTGGTGCCACGGGTCCCTCGACCTGGAAGCCATGCGCGAGGGCGCGGCACTGCTCGAAGGAGAGCGGGACTTCTCGGCCTTCCGTTCCTCGGAGTGCCAGGCGAAGAGCCCGGTGCGCATCCTCGAGCGGGCTGCGGTCGTGCGGCGAGGCCCTTACTTCATTTTCGATTTCACCGCGAACGCGTTCCTGCACCACATGGTGCGCAACATGGTCGGTTGCCTGGTCTACGTCGGCAAGGGCAAGCACCCTCCCCAATGGATCGCGCAGGTTCTGGAGGGCCGCGACCGTCGCGCCGCCGCCCCGACCATGGCGGCCGACGGCCTGTACCTCACGCAGGTGCGCTACGGCGCCGAATGGCAACTGCCGGCGTTCGCACGTATGATGCCCTTCACCGTGCCCGGGGACGAAGCGTGAGGACGAGAGTCAAGGTCTGCGGCATCACGCGCGAGCAGGACGCGCTCGCCGCGGCGCAGCTCGGTGCCGATGCCCTCGGCTTCATACTATGGCGCTCGAGCGAGCGCTACGTCGATCCCGAACGCGCCGGGCGGATCGCGAACCGTCTGCCCGCGTTCGTGACGCCGGTGTGCGTGTTCGTCAATCCATCGCGCGAGGAAGTGGAGGCGGCGATCGGTCAACTGCCCGCCGCGACGCTGCAGTTCCACGGCGAGGAGCCCGCGGAGTTCTGCGCGCGCTTCGGCCGCCCCTGGGTCAAGGCCGCGCGCATGAGGCCGGGGCTCGATTTGGTAGAATACTTCGCTCCCTATGCCGGGGCGGCGGCGTGGCTCGTCGATGCGTTCGACGAGCGCGTGTACGGCGGTACCGGAATCCCCTTCGACTGGAAGCTGCTGCCGGGCGCACTGGCGCGGCCGTGGATCCTCTCGGGCGGGCTCACCGGGGCCAACGTGACCGAGGCGGTGCAGCGCCTGCGGCCCTGGGGCGTGGACGTATCGAGCGGCGTGGAAACGCAGAAGGGCATCAAGGACGCGGACAGGATCGCGGCCTTCATTTCAGGAGTCAGGAATGCAGATCGTTGACCTCCCGGACAAGCGCGGGCATTTCGGCCCGTACGGCGGCGTGTTCGTCGCCGAAACGCTGGTCCACGCGCTCGACGAGCTGCGCGCGGCGTACGAGGCCTGCCGCGGCGACCCCGCCTTCGTGGCCGAGTTCGAGTACGAACTGAAGCATTATGTCGGGCGCCCCAGCCCCGTGTACCACGCCAAGCACCTGTCCTCGCTGCTCGGCGGGGCGCAGATCTATCTCAAGCGCGAGGACCTGAACCATACCGGCGCGCACAAGATCAACAACACCATCGGCCAGGCGCTGCTCGCGCGGCGCATGGGCAAGCCGCGCGTGATTGCGGAAACCGGCGCGGGACAGCACGGCGTGGCGGCCGCGACGGTCGCCGCG
>Ga0080064_1007315_pt1 | contig 11233 bp, 6 predicted proteins | sample Subgrocontami54m_FD_69260 | JGI IMG/M metagenome (GOLD analysis project Ga0080064, IMG submission 69260) | Subsurface groundwater microbial communities from S. Glens Falls, New York, USA - GMW46 contaminated, 5.4 m (SPADES assembly) (version 2) ... | reverse complement strand
CTGAATCACGAGGAGATGGATGCGCTTGGGAAGGGGCTCGTGACCCCGCAGCGTTTGCCGAACCCCGCCCTGGTCGGAAAGCCTGCTGCCTACATCGCCAAACAGTCGGGCATCACAACCGCGGAAGGCACCCGGGCCCTCATTGCTCCCCTTGCCGGCGTAGGGCGTGACTATCCCCTTTCAATAGAGAAGCTGTGCCCGGTCCTCTCGTTCTACGTCGTCAAGGACTGGCGCGAGGGGTGCGAGCGCTGCATCCAGATTCTTCGGTACGGCGGCATGGGGCACACCATGTCGATTCATTCGAAGAACGAAGATGTCATTCTCCAGTTCGGGCTCAAGAAACCGGCGTTTCGGATCTGCGTCAACACGCCGACCACCCACGGATCGATTGGCCTGACAACCGGTCTCGACCCGGCCATGACACTGGGTTGCGGAGGTTGGGGCGGCAACATCACATCCGACAACATTTCGCCCCGTCACTTGCTGAACGTGAAGCGACTCGCATACGAAGTGCGTCCGGCTGTTCCGTCGGCGGCCATGAGAGGGGACGCTTCCCTCTCGGGCCGGCCTCCGGCGCCATTGCCCGTCACTTCCCCCCTGCCCAAGGCTCCGGTACGGCCCGAAACGCCTGGGATTTCTGCCCAGACGCTGGCGGTCCGGATCGATAGCTTTCTGGAATCAAGGGGTTACCGTGTTCCGACCGACAAGGGAGATGTGGGGAGAGCCCTCCCCAGCCCCAGCCCAACCCCGGAGGTGCCGGCCGCTTTCGTCTGCGAAGACGATGTGCGGGCGGCATTGAAGGCGGGGCGGAAGGTAGTTATTGATGAAAAGACCATCGTCACCCCCTCGGCCCGGGACCTCGGGGAATCGAATAAAGCCTTTATCCAGGCGGGCTGGCCGCGCTGAACGGACTGCAACTATTGAGCGGATTGGACTTACTGTTGACCACGAGCTCAGCGGAATGGTAGCCTTTTCGCCGTGCTGAGAACGCATCCCGGCCCGACCGCGGCCGTCGTCGCCTTCGGACTGCTCGGCGCAGCCTGCGCGACCCGTGCGCCTTCAACTACGGCGACACCCGTGGCACCCACTGTGGTGGCTGCAGCGCCCGCTCCTCCGGCACCTGCTCCCCAGCCAATCTCGGACCCCGTGACCGATTTGATAGCGGTGTCGACCCGTTATTTCGAGACGGGCCAGGCCGACCTTCTGCTCGGCCACCTGGAGTCGGCCCGAAGCGAGTTCAACCAGGCGCTGGAGGTGCTCCTCGAGTCTCCCTATGGCGCTCGATCGGAGCCGCGAATCCGCGAGCATTTCGATCGCCTGGTCGAGCGGATCAGCGCATTTGAGGTCACCGCCCTCGCTCAAGGCGACGGATTTGCGGAAAAGAAATACGAGCCGGCCTCGATTGACGACCTCCTGGCCATCTCCACCTTCGACAAGCCTGCAACCGCTGAGACAAGGGAAGCCGTAGCCGCCGATTTCGAGTCCACCACGCACGATATCGACATTCCGCTGAATGCCCGCGTGTTGTCCTATGTCGAGTTGTTCACCGGCCGGCTGAAGGGATACCTGCAGGATGGGTTGGGCCGCGGGGCCAAGTATCTGCCGATGATCCAGGACGTCTTCCGTGCTGAAGGGCTGCCGCTGGATCTCGCTTACGTTCCGCTGGTCGAGAGCGCGTTTAAGTCGGACGCGTTGTCGCGAGCCAAGGCAAAGGGCATGTGGCAGTTCATGCGCGGCACGGGGCTCGAGATGGGCCTGAAGCACGACTGGTACATCGATGAACGCGCCGAGCCTGAAAAGTCTACCCGCGCCGCGGCGAAGTATCTGAAAACGCTGTACGGCATGTTCGGCGATTGGCACCTGGCGCTCGCCTCCTATAACGGAGGCCCTGGCCGCGTGCAGGGCGCGATCAGACGGGCCGGCGGCGTCAAGGATTTCTGGCGTCTTAGTGCCAGCCGCCGCTATCTCCCGCAGGAAACGCGCGACTACGTTCCGCTGATCCTGGCGGCCATGATCATCGCGCGGAACCCGGCGCAGTACGGACTGGACGTCGAGCCACTGCTCGAGACACCAAACGTCGAGACCGTGATGCTGCCTGACGCGGTGGATCTCCGGCGAGTCGCCGAGTGGGCAGGGACCTCCGTGCAGTCGATTCAGGATTTGAATCCCGAACTACGGCGCTGGACGACGCCGGTTCGGTCGAAGGATTACGAGCTAAAGGTCCCGGAGGGCGCCGCTGAACTCGTACGCGGTCGCCTCGCGGAATCGGGTCCTGACGCGACGGCGCTCAACTGGCACACCGTCCGGAAGGGCGAGACACTGCTCTCGATTGCCCGCAAGCTGAAGGTCAACCGCGCTGACCTTGCCGACGCGAATTACCTGTCGGTCAAGTCGCGCGTGACCGCGGGCCAGCAGCTGATCATTCCGCGCGCGCCGGCGCTGCTCCTTGCGACGCGCACCGAAACCCCGGCGCCCCTGGTGGAAACGCAGAAGGTGGATGCAGTCGTCGCCGACAGCGCAACCGTACCGAATGCCGTGGAGACCAGTGCCCCCCCCGCATCCGCGCAATCGAAACTCGTCTATCGAGTGAAACGCGGCGACACGCTCGCCTCCATCGCACGCGTGTTCAAGACAACAGTTGCGTCGCTCAAGAAGTGGAACAGTCTGAAAGGGAATGTGATTCGCGCGGGCGAGCGTTTGACCATCTTCACCACCGCTCGCGCTTCTTCGGCCACTCATTAATGCCGGCGGGTTCAAAAGGGCCCGCCCTCAGATGATGGCGAGCCGCAAAGGCCCACTCTGCAAGAGCCGCAAAGGCCCGCATTGGAGAAGAAGCCCGGCGGCCTCGCGGCCGCCGGGCTTTTGCTTTTACTGAGAAACTGCCGCTACGGAGGGTCTGCCCAGTAGAAGAATCCGCGTCGCGGCGCTCCCCAACGTCGGCCATATCGCATAGATCCGTGACGAGCGGCATTTGCACAAGCCCGCCCTGTGCTGGCCTGCCTGCGGAGCGCTGCGGTCTTCGGCGTCGAAGCATATCCGGTTCAAATCGAGGTGGACGTCTCGTTCGGCCTTCCGTCGTTCACGATGGTCGGCCTGCCGGATGCGACCGTTCGTGAAAGCCGTGATCGCGTCAGGCTGGCTATCCGGAATTCCGGTTTCGAGTTCCCCCACCACCGCATCACGGTCAACCTCGCGCCGGCAGACGTCAGGAAGGCGGGCTCCTCGTTCGACCTTCCAATTGCGCTTGGCGTTCTGGCGACGACTGGACAGCTGGCAACGCGGGCGCTCGAGGACACGCTCGTTCTCGGCGAGCTGTCACTCGACGGCGGCATCAACGCCATTCGGGGCGTCCTTCCGATTGCGGTTGCCGCGCGGCGCCTTGGCCTGACGCGGCTGCTTCTCCCGCCGCAGAACGCCCCCGAAGCATCGGTCGTCGATGGCCTCCAGGTCTGCATCGTCCGTTCTCTCGCCGACGCGCTTCAAGCGCTGAACAAGCCGGACGACGTCGAGGTTGTCAGCGCAGTGGTCCCACCTCCAATGACGACCACGCCGTGCGATGGCGATCTATCCGACGTGCGAGGGCAACTGTTCGCAAGGCGCGCGCTGGAGGTTGCCGCGGCGGGCGGACACAACCTGCTGCTCATCGGCCCGCCGGGCGCCGGCAAGACCATGGTGGCGAGGAGGCTCGGCGGAATCCTGCCACCGCTGACGTTCGAAGAGGCGCTCGAGTGCACTTCCATACATTCAGTTGCTGGCACGCTTCCCCCTGGTGCAGGTCTCCTGACGTCGCGGCCGTATCGCGCGCCGCATCACACGGTGTCGAACGTCGCGCTCGTCGGCGGCGGCGCCATTCCCCGTCCCGGCGAGATTTCGCTCGCGCACAACGGCGTCCTCTTCCTCGACGAGATGCCGGAGTTCGACCGGCGCGTCCTCGAGGTACTGCGCCAGCCGCTGGAGGAAGGGCGCGTGACGATCGCGCGCGCGGCGCGCACCGCGGTGTTCCCTGCACGGTTCGTCCTGATCGCGGCCATGAACCCGTGCCCGTGCGGCTTCCTTGGGGACGACAGGCGTCCCTGCCGATGCACGCCCGCACACATCGCGCGCTACAGAGGGCGGCTGTCGGGGCCTCTGCGCGACCGCATCGACTTGATCGTCGAAGTCCCGGCGGTTCCGGTCAGCGCGATTGCGGATGCCGCTCCAGGCGAGTCGTCCGAGTCAGTGCGCACGCGCGTGCTCGCTGCGCGCCTTGTTCAGCGGGCGCGCTACGGCCTGGATGGCCCGCGCATGAATGCGGACCTCCGAGGTAGCGCCGTCGCAACGCATTGTCGCCCTGACACAGAAGGACGAACGCTGCTGCTGGCCGCCGCCAAGCGGCTTGCCCTCAGCGCACGCGGCTACGACAGGCTTTTGAAGGTCGCGCGGACCATCGCCGATCTCGCGGCATCCGCCGGCGTCGAACGGCAGCACGTCGCCGAGGCGCTGCAGTATCGGCTCATCGAGTGACGCGCTTCGCGCCCCGAAGGCCACAAAGACGGATTGGCCACAAAGCTCACGAAGTCTCTCAAAGGAAATGCTTATGGAAAGGACGTTCGCGGTCATTCCGGCGGAAACCGAACACATTGCGACGGCCGTGATAGGGGCCGCGATTGAAGTCCACCGTCACCTGGGGCCAGGATTCATCGAGAAGATTTATCAGGAAGCGCTTTGCCTCGAATTGGATGCCCGAGGATTCAAGTACGAACGCGAGCGCGCCATCGTGGTGCACTACAGGGGCGTTCCGATACCAGGCCAGCGAATAGATCTGATTGTGGCGGGATGTGTCCTGGTTGAATTGAAGGCAGCCGCGCGGATCGACAACAACGCCTACGAGGCAAAGATCATTTCTTATCTGAGAACCACTGGCTTACGACTTGGCCTCCTCCTGAATTTCAATGGTCGCACCGTGAAAGAAGGGCTCAGACGCATCGTCGTCTGAATGCGAGCCTTCCGATTGGAGCCCTTAGAGATCTTTGTGTAACCAAAAGATCTTTGTGTGCTTTGTGGCTAAATCGTCTTCGTGCTCTTCGTGGCGCGCGTAACAGCGCGGGCGTCGTAGATACTCTTGATCCCCGTCGCCACGACGATGACCGCACCTCCGAAGAGCACGAGCGCTCCTGGATACTCTTTCCAAATCATCCACGTCCAAATCGGATTCAGCACCGGTTCGAGGAGAAGCAACAGCGACATCTCGAACGCCGGCAGATGGCGGACCGCGTCGGTCACCCAGACGTACGCGAGACCGATTTGAAAGACACCCAAGTACACGAGCACCAGCCACGCGGCCGGTGGTGCCGCTTGCACCGGCAACGCGAATGGGAGCGTGACGAGCGATGCGATGATGCAGCCGGCGATCACCGACGCAACCGCGACGCCCGGAGCGGGGGCATCACGCTCGACGCGTCTCAGCGCGAGCAGAGTCACGGCCCACGCGAGCCCGCATAGCAGACCGAGAACGTTGCCGGTCGCGGGGTCCGGGGCGGTCGCTGTTGCGACGGGACGTCCGGCGAAGCAGATCGCCAGGCCCACGGCCAGCGCTCCCAGGTACGCGAGATCGCTCCGGCGGATCTCTTCGCGGAGCACATATGGTCCGAGCAACAGCAGGTAGAGCGGCCCGGTTGACTGCAGAAAGATCGCGTTGGCCGACGTCGTGAGCTTCGTCGCCATGACGTACAACACGGTCATGCACGCGTAGACAACGCCGACAGCCCACGCCTGCTTGGACCACGTCACCCTTCCGCGCAGCCACAGCAGCAAGGCGATTGCGGCGATCGCGGCGCGGAACGAAGCGACCTGAGCGGAGGAAAACGCAGCCGTTTTCACCGCCGCGCCGCCGGTCGAAAACAGCGCAGCAGCGCCGAGAGCCTGGAGCCGCGCGCGTGCTGCGCTCACGCGCGAGCCTGCGGCGTTCGCCCGATGTTCGCCACGGATAATACGAATAATGTTGTCGAGCCCAAAGACCGAAACCCTGTGTTAGTCTGTTCCCGCGCCGACCCCAGCAGCGGACTCAGCAATAAGACCTCAAATTCTGATGGCTTCAAAGCGATACACGATTATCGTCGCCGACCGCAGTTCTGGTGTGATCCGCCGCGCGACATTTTCGCTGCGGCCCGTGCTGCTCGCGTCGGGCATCGTCCTCGCTCTGCCTGTGCTCATCGGTATCGGCGCAGCATGGAAAGCCGAGAGCGAAGTCGCTGACCTCCGCGCCAGCCATCAGACCCTTGAAACCGAGAACGCGAGCTACCGTACGGCGACGGAGGAGCTCTCCGGCCAGATCTCATCACTTGAATCGGCGATCCAGGATCTCGGCGCGCGTTCCGCGCTTGACGCCAATCTCGCCCGGACGATGGACAAGCTCCCCGCGCTCGTGAAAGCGCGCGCGATGGGTGGCAGCACCGAGACCGATCGCACTGCACAGCAAACGCTATCGGCGATCGGGACGCCCGAAGACACATTCGGCCTGATCCGCACGCTGCTCGAAGGCCTCGAATCACGCCTGCACGTCGTCCGCCGCGTTGTCGATCGCCGCAATGCGCTTGCGGCCGCCACGCCGTCGATTTGGCCGGCACAAGGGTGGCTCTCCTCGACGATGGGGCACCGCGTGAATCCCATCAACGGGGGTGACGATTTCCACGCCGGTCTCGATATCGCGGCCGAACGCGGCCAGCCGGTGTACGCCACGGCGGCCGGCACGGTGAAACAGATCGGCTATCAAGGTGGCTACGGCAACCTGATCGCGCTCGACCACGGCTTCGGCCTCGAGACGCGGTACGGTCACCTGCTCAACTACGCCGTGAAGACCGGCGCCAAGGTGAAGCGGGGTGACGTCATCGGTCACGTCGGCAGCACTGGCCGATCGACCGGGTACCACCTCCATTACGAAGTGCTCGCCAACGGCAAGCTCCTCAATCCGCTTCGGCTTCTCTCGCAGCAGAAACCCCGCGCCGAGTAACCGTCAGCCCCACGGCCGCCGAGCGGTAAGGATGCCCCTACGTACCGTTTTCCCTTAAACTAGGTTGATATCCGTCGTACAGGCGACACACTCCTTTACGCAATGCTGGGTCAAATCCTCACCAAGGTCATCGGCACGCAGAACGAGCGTGAAATCAAGCGGCTTCGTCCGCTGGTCGCAGAGATCAGCGCCCTCGAGCCTCAGATCCAGGTGCTCACGGACGAGCAACTCCGCGGTAAGACCGTCGAATACCGGAAGCGCGTTGCCGACGGCGAGTCACTCGACGATCTGCTTGTCGAAGCCTTTGCCGTCGTCCGCGAAGCGGGCCGCCGCGTGCTCAACATGCGGCACTTCGACGTCCAGCTGGTCGGCGGCATGGTGCTGCACGGCGGCAAGATCGCGGAGATGAAGACCGGCGAGGGCAAGACCCTTGTTGCGACGCTTCCCGCGTATTTGAACGCGCTGGAAGGCAAAGGCGTTCACGTTGTCACGGTGAACGACTATCTTGCCCGCCGCGACTCGGAGTGGATGGGGCGCCTTTACCGCTTCCTCGGCATGAGCGTCGGCGTCATTCAGCACGAGCTGACCGACCAGCAGCGGCAGGTCGCCTACGGCTCCGACATCACCTACGGCACGAACAACGAGTTCGGCTTCGACTACCTCCGCGACAACATGAAGTTCGACCTGGGCGCGATGGTCCAGCGAGGGCACCGGTACGCCATCGTCGACGAGGTGGACAGCATCCTCATCGACGAAGCACGGACCCCGCTGATCATTTCGGGCCCCGCGGAAGAGTCGACCGACCTGTACTACGAAGTCGATCGCATCATCCCGCGGCTCAAGAAGGGCGCGGTCACGCAGGGGAACGTCAAGTCCGAGGAGCGCGAGGCGCTCGAATCGACCGGCGACTACATCGTCGACGAGAAGCACAAGACGGTGACGCTGACCGAGACCGGCATGGCGAAGGCCGAGCAGATGCTCGCGCATCGCCTGGTCGCCGGGTCGAACGGCCTTTACGACCCGGCCAACATGCCGCTGCTGCACCACGTGCACCAGGGACTTCGCGCGCACACGTTGTTCCGACTCGACGTCGACTACATGATCAAGGACGGCGGGGTCGTCATCGTCGACGAGTTCACCGGCCGCTTGATGCCCGGCCGGCGGTGGAGCGACGGACTGCACCAGGCCGTCGAGGCGAAGGAGAAGGTGAAGATCGAGCGCGAGAACCAGACGCTCGCAACGATTACCTTCCAGAACTATTTCCGCAAGTACAACAAGCTCTCGGGCATGACCGGCACCGCCGAAACGGAAGCGCCGGAGTTCAACAAGATCTACCACCTCGACGTGATTGTCGTCCCGACGAATCGACCGATGAAGCGCGTCGAGGAGCCCGACCTCGTGTATCGCACCGAGCGCGAGAAATACGACGCGATCGTCAACGACATTCTCGAGAAACAGGCGAGCGGGCGGCCGACGCTGGTCGGCACCGTGTCAATCGAGAAATCCGAGCGCCTCTCGACGCTGCTCCGCAAGCGCGGCATCAAGCACGTCGTCCTGAACGCCAAATACCATGCGCAGGAAGCCGAGATCGTGGCGCAAGCCGGGCGGAAGGACAACGTCACGATCGCCACGAACATGGCCGGCCGCGGGACCGACATTCTCCTGGGCGGCAACGCCGAGCACATGGCGCGGCAGCAGTGCCTGTCGGAGGAGGTCGCTGAGAAGGTGCCGAAGGGCGAGGAGAAGTACGTCGACGACGAGGAGTTCGTGTACTTCTTCCACGTTGATTCGTTCTATCGGGTACCGCGGGCCGACTGGGAGCGCATCTTCTCGCACTTCACGCGCGCCACCGGCGCCGAGCACGAACAGGTCGTCAACCTGGGAGGCCTTCACATTCTCGGTACCGAGCGGCATGAAGCCCGCCGGATCGACAACCAGCTGCGCGGTCGCGCCGGCCGCCAGGGCGATCCCGGATCATCGCGGTTCTATCTCTCGCTCGAAGATGATCTGATGCGTATTTTCGGGTCGGAGCGCATTTCCGGCCTGATGCAGCGTCTCGGGATGGAAGAGGGGGTGCCGATCGAGCACGGCATGGTCACCCGGGCGATCGAGCGCGCACAGAAGCAGGTCGAGGCGCAGAACTTCTCCGTTCGCAAGCACCTCCTCGAGTACGACGACGTGATGAACAAGCAGCGCGAGAGCGTCTACACGCTGCGGCGCGAGATCCTCGAGGGGAAGATTCACCTCTCGGACGAGGAGGTGGTCGACTCGCGCGCATACGTGCTGGCGCTGGCTGAAGACCTCCTCGAGGACGACATCGATCGCTTCGCCGGCAAGTCGGTCGACTTCGACGAGTGGGACCTGCCCGCTTTGATGCGCGAGGTGTCGCGCGTCTTCGGCCTCGAGACGCAGCAGCTCGAGGCGCTGAAACTGGACGAGAAGAACTCGGAGGAGCTTGGCGACATCCTCTGGGGGCAGATCAAGGCGAGCTATGAAGAGAAAGAGAAGATGGTCGGCCCCGACCTGCTGCGCCGCGTCGAGCGCGACATCATGCTGCAGATTGTCGACGCGCAGTGGAAGGACCACCTCTACTCACTCGACCACTTGAAGGAAGGCATCGGTCTCCGCGGTTACGGTCAGCGCGATCCGCTCGTCGAGTACAAGAAAGAAAGCTTCACCTTGTTCCAGGACATGAAGGACCGGATCGAAGAAGAGATGGTCCGGTACGTCATGTGGCTGCGCCCCGTCATCAACGAGGAAGCGGCCGCCGTGGCACGGCCGACCCCTCGGCGCGCGACTCCGATCACGATGAGTAAACCGGCGGCGGAAACAGTCCCCGCCTTCGCTGGAGCGGCTCGCTCCGCCTCGTCCGCTCCAGCTTCGGCGCGGCAAGCCCCACAGCCCGCGCGGACCGGCGGAGACGACGTGATCAAGACAGTCCGGCGCGAGGAGCCGAAAGTCGGACGCAATGATCCGTGCCCGTGCGGAAGCGGGAAGAAATACAAGAAATGCCACGGAGCTGGCGCGTAACAGCACCGCTGCGCGACGGCGGGCAGACCCGCCTAGAGGATCCAATGGAACTGAAAGCCGGCTCGCTGACTCTCCTCCCCACCGACATCTCCATCGCCACTGCGTTGACATTTGACGACGTCCTCCTCGTGCCGCAGCACTCGACGGTGCTGCCGACCCAGGTGGATGTTTCGACGCGGCTGACGCGCAACATCAGGCTGAATGTGCCGCTCCTCAGCGCGGCAATGGACACGGTCACGGAGTCGAGCCTTGCCATCGCCATGGCGCAGCATGGCGGCCTTGGCGTCATCCACAAGAATCTGTCGATAGAGGAGCAGGCGTCGGAAGTGGACCGCGTGAAGCGGTCCGAGAGCGGGATGATCGTCAACCCGATCACGCTCGGCCCGACCAATCGCATCTACGAAGCGCTCGACCTGATGAAGAAATACCGGATCTCGGGCGTGCCGATTACGGATGACGGCAGCAAGGAAGGACGCCTGGTCGGCATCCTCACGAACCGCGACCTGCGCTTCGAGACCAATGTGAGCCGCGCGATCGACGAGGTGATGACGAAGGATCCGTTGTTCACCGTGCCGGTCGGCACCACGCTGGACGAAGCGCGCGAGATTCTCCACCGGCACAAAGTCGAAAAGCTGCTCGTTGTCGATCGCGACTTCCGCCTCAAAGGGCTGATCACCGTCAAGGACATCCAGAAGGCGGTGAAGTATCCGCTTGCATGCAAAGACGCGCTCGGCCGGCTTCGATGCGGCGCGGCGATCGGCGTCAGCAAGGATTCCTTCGAACGGGCCCAGGCGCTCGTGGCCGCGGGCGTCGACGTGCTCGTGGTCGACACGGCGCACGGACACTCGCAGGGTGTGATAGACATGGTCGCGCGGGTCCGGCGCGAGTTCCCGAACACGGATCTTGTCGCGGGGAACGTGGCGACGCCTGAGGCAACCGAGGCGCTCATCGACGCGGGCATCGATGCGGTGAAGGTCGGAATCGGCGGCGGGTCAATCTGCACCACGCGCGTGGTGGCCGGTATCGGCGTGCCGATGATCACCTCGATCATAGACTGTGCGCGCGTCGCAGCTTCGCGAAACATCCCGATCATCGCCGACGGCGGCATCCGCTATTCGGGCGACGTGGTGAAAGCGCTTGCCGTCGGCGCCAGCTGCACGATGATCGGAAACCTATTTGCCGGCACCGACGAGAGCCCGGGCGAGCTCATCCTGT
>Ga0080064_1006567_pt2 | contig 11235 bp, 8 predicted proteins | sample Subgrocontami54m_FD_69260 | JGI IMG/M metagenome (GOLD analysis project Ga0080064, IMG submission 69260) | Subsurface groundwater microbial communities from S. Glens Falls, New York, USA - GMW46 contaminated, 5.4 m (SPADES assembly) (version 2) ... | reverse complement strand
CGGAGTCGTCACTACACATGATGAGTTCGCAATCGGCTTCACGAAAAAGGAGATTGAGGCAAACGTGGAGGCACTGCTCGCCTCGGAGGACGAGACGGCCGCCCGACAGCAGTTTCGACTGTGCAGCACCACACAGTGGTCTTACGCCGAAGCAAAGAAACATCTGGCCGGGGGCGGCTGGCGCTCACAGGTCGTACCGATTCTTTATCGCCCCTTTGACCTTCGTTGGACAGTCTTCAACCGCTACGTGGCTGTTCACAGACGGGAAAGGGTCATGCACCACATGCTTCGACGGCCAAATCTCGGTCTAGTAACTGCGAGGGCTAACCGTTCACCGGATAAAGATCATTTCCTCTGCTCAAACCACATCACGGAAACGAAGTGTGGTGAGTCCACAATTCAGTCATACCTGTTTCCCCTGTACCTATACCCTAAGGAAGACGGGGAGCAAGGTAGCTTAGGCGACAGGCCCGAACGCCAAGCCAATCTGGCTCCCCCCTTTGTCGAGGAGCTTACGGTCCTGCTTGGCCTTCGCTGGACAAACGAGGGGTTAGGGGACTTGCTAAATACCGTTGGACCCGAAGATGCCTTTCACTATGCTTACGCCGTCTTTCACTCTCCCACTTATCGCCGCCGTTATTCCGCCTTTCTAAAAACCGAGTTTCCACGCCTGCCACTAACCCGCGAGAAGAAACTCTTTGCCGCGCTCGTGGAAAAGGGTCGTGAACTCACGGCGCTTCACCTAATGGAGTCACCCAGCCTAGACGACTTCATCACGCAGTTTCCCGAGAAAGGTGACAACCTTGTCGAAAAGGCTGCCTACACGACCGCCAGCAGTCGCGTCTGGATAAACGCCCGCCAGCACTTTGCGGGTGTGCCGCCTGAGGTGTGGGCGTTCCAGGTAGGCGGTTATCAGGTCTGTGAGAAGTGGCTCAAGGATCGCAAGGGGCGCAAGCTCACCTACGATGACATACGACATTACCAGCGAGTAATCGTTGCTTTGAATGAGACCTTGCGGCTCATGGCAGAGATTGACACGCTCATTCCCGGCTGGCCCCTGACCTAGCCGCCCTCCAAAATCCTCTTGACAACTTCCCGCTAGTCTGCTATTGTTCCGTAGTAATGTATGGCGTCGTGATATAACGCCCTTGACGCCCGAGGGCTGGGGGACAAATCCCCGCAAGTCCCTACGGCTCACGATTTTACCGTCAGGCCCTTGCTAAGTTCTTTGATATGACGATTTTGCGCGGCCCCTTCTAAGCCATTGAATATAAACCAGTTGAAAGTGGCCCTAACTCCTTTGGATGGACGATTTTACCCCTAAATCTATGATTCCATTAGATAGGGGGGAGGGGGGAGGGGGTACCGCAGCCAAGCGCGGGCAGCCATATCCCCTGCGGATTTCTGGGGATTCCGGCCAAATCCCCTGGGGATTTTCCGGGGATTCCGTGGGGATTTCACTCGCTAACTGATTGATTCCACCGGATCGAGCGAAAGATTACGAAAACATCCCCGAACCTGGCGCAAACCCCCAGCGCGCCAGCCGCCGAGCCAGGCCGTGGCTTGTGTTAATTACTCGCCACTCGCTACTCGCCACTCGCCACTCTGGCTCGCAGCGCCTGCTTGCGCACCGTCAGTCGCTCCACTAGGTCCTCGCGGACGCGATAGCCGGGGCCAGCTTCGCCGGGCACCTCAATCATGCCGTCCGGGCGGACTTCGACCTCGGGCTCGATGATGTCTTCCTTCCAGTATCGCTTGGAGGCGGAGACGTCGCCGGGCAGGCTGAAGTTCTCGAGCGTCGAAAGCGCCACGTTGTGGGCGCGGCCGATGCCCGACTCCAGCATCCCGCCGCACCACACCGGGACGCCGCGGGCGCGGCAGAGGTCGTGCACCCGGATGGCCTCGCTGAAGCCGCCCACGCGCCCTACCTTGATGTTGACGATGCGGCAGGCGCCTAGCTCCAGCGCGGCCTCCGCGTCGCGGGCGTTGCGGATGGCCTCGTCCAGGCAGATGGGCGTCTCGAGCTGCTTTTGCAGGCGGGCGTGGAAGTAGAAGTCGTCCGACCACAGCGGCTGCTCGATCATCAGCAGGCGAAAGGCGTCGAACTTCTTCAGGTGCGCGGCGTCGTCCAGGGTGTAGGCGGAGTTGGCGTCGCAGCTCAGCGTGATCTCCGGCCACTTCGCCCGGATGCGTTCGAAGACTTCGAGGTCCCATCCCGGCTTGCACTTGACCTTGATGCGCCGGTAGCCGGCGGCCAGCTCGGTCGCAATCTTCTCCAAGAGCTGCTCGATCGAATCCTGGATGCCGATAGAGACGCCGCAGGGAATCTCGCGGCGCGTGCCGCCCAGCAGCCTCCACAGCGGGACGTCCTTGGCGCGCGCTTCGGCCTCCCAGACGGCGTTCTCCAGCGCGGCCTTGGCCATGCGATGGCCGCGCACGCGGGAGAAGAGCGCCGGGCACTCCTTCCCTGCTGCGATTTCTTTTCCCAGCAGCATGGGCGCCAGGTGCTGGGTGATGGCGTACCAGGCGGTCTCGACCGTCTCCTCGCTGTAGAACGGCTGCTCGCCGGCGACGCACTCGCCCCAGCCGGTCAGCCCTTCGCCCAGGAGCGTGGCCAGCAGGATGCGCCGCTCGGTGGTGCGCCCAAAACTGGTCTCGAAGAAGTGGACCAGCGGCATGCGGAGTTCGCGCAGGATGAGGGCGTCGAATTTCATTGCTCGGAACCGTCCCCGGCGTAGGAGAAGGCCTCGTCCCAGCGCCCCAGCAGGAATTTTCCGTTGCCCGCGGCATCGCGCTCGTAGCCCAGCGCCGCCAGGCCTTCCGCGAAGGCCCTGAGGAACTCCTCGCGGTTCTTGGTTTGCATCTCGCGGGCGCGGCCGCGGTCGGCTTCGGAGGCCTTCCAACGGGAGATCTCAGCCGGGACGGAAAGAGTCCGCTCGACCTTGAAGTCCGGACGCGTGCCGGACTGCAAGAGCTTCTCCACCCGGCGGGAGCGCAGCCACCACTCCGCCACCAGACGATCGGTGGGCAGCCCGCCTTGCAGCGGCGAAGACGAGATGCCGTACTGATTGATGTTGTAGCGGCGGGCGATGGCGCCCAGCCGCTCCAGGTTGAGGTGGGCGTTCTTGATCTCCAGCGGATCGAAGGTCCACTCGATGAGCTCGAAGCCGCGGGCCAGCGCGTCTTCCCGCTGCGCCAGCTTGATGCGGCGGCCCAGGCCGGCGTTGCGATGGCTCGCGCGCACCGCCAGCATGTGCGAGTGCAGATACGGATGCCCGGAGCGGCTGCCCGGGATGGAGAGCGCGAACCCGACCAGATCGTTTCCGTCGAAGGCGCCGAGGACCTGACCGCCGATCTTCTCGGCGACCACGAACAGGCGCAGCGGGACCAGGTCGAGGTCGGAGAATCCCCAGACCTCTCGCTGCAGCTCGACGCAGGCGTTGAGTTCGTCAAACGAGTGGCACAGGCGGATGGAGACGCTGTCCGGCGAAGCGGTCACGGATGGGCCGCCTTGCGGTCCACGACCTGCTTGGACTGCTGCCACAGGGATTCCATCTCCTCCGGTGTGGCCTGCTCCAGGCTGCGGCCCTGGCGGCCAAGTTCCGCCTCCACCCACTGAAAGCGCCGCTTGAACTTGCGGTTGGTCTTCTTCAACGCGGATTCCGGGTCGAGCGAAAGGTAGCGGGCGAGGTTGACCAGCACGAAGAAGAGGTCGCCGACCTCATCTTCCAGGCGCGCGCGCAGCTCTTCCGGAACCTGGAGCGCGCCGGAGCCGGCGATGCCGCGGCTGATGGGCCGAGGGCCGGGCGCGGGGTACTCGGCGAGATTGCTCTTCAGCTCCGCGGTCTCTTCGGCCAGCTTCTCGAAGAGGCCCTTGATCTCCGGCCAGTCGAAGCCCACGTGGGCGGCGCGCGAGCTGAGCTTGAAGGCTTCGAGCAGCGCCGGGATGCCGGAAGAGACGCCGGCCAGCACCGAGTCGGGCGCGTCCGCGTCCTTCGGTTTCTTGCCGCCGCCGGCGGCCAGGCGCTGCTTCTTCTCCTGCGCCTTCAGCGCCTCCCAGTTGCGCAGGACGTCGGCGGGCGTCTCCGCCTTGGCGTCGCCGAAGACGTGCGGATGCCGGGCGACCAGCTTGGTGGAGAGCCGCTCCAGCACGTCCTCGATGTTGAAGCGCTGTTCTTCGTTCGCTATCTGGGCGTAGAAGAGCACCTGGAGCAGCAGGTCGCCCAGTTCGTCGGAGAGCTCGGGCCAGTCGCGGTTGTCGATGGCCTCCAGAACCTCGTAGGTTTCCTCCAGGGTGTAGGGCTTGATGGAATCGAAGGTCTGCTCGCGGTCCCAGGGACATCCGCCGGGCGCGCGCAGCCGCGCCATGATGGAAACCGCGCGCTCGAATTTTTCCCCGGCCGAAGACACCGCTGCCTAATCTAACCGAGCGCCCGCACAAATCCAACCGCGAATGCCCGCGATGCAGGCGGCTGTAGTAGACTTTTTGGGTCGCGCCGCCCTGGCAGATGCGGCGCCGCTCTCCCGTTCCCGAGCCTCCGGTCCCCATGAGCAAGAAGTCCAAGAGTCCGCCCGCCGGTTATGTAGCCTTCGTGCTGCACTCCCACCTGCCCTACGTGGTGAATCACGGGACCTGGCCCCATGGCCTGGACTGGCTGCATGAAGCGGCGGCGGAGACCTATTTGCCGCTGCTCCGCGTGCTGGGGCGGCTGGAGGAGCGCGGCCTCGGGCTGAAGGCCAGCATCAATCTTTCTCCCATCCTGCTGGAGCAGCTTTCCCATCCCACGTTCCAGGAAGGGTTCGTCGAGTATCTGGAGCAGAAGATCGAGGCGTCTCGGCGCGATGCGGCGGAGTTTGTCCGCAAGGGCGACCGCCACTTCGTGCATCTGGCGAACTTCTGGGAGCGGTTCTTCACCCAGGCGCAGCGCGATTTTGAGGCCCTGGGACGCGACATCGTGGGCGGCTTCCGCCGCTTCTACGAATCGGGCGCCATCGAGATCATCACCTGCGCCGCCACCCACGGGTATTTCCCGTTGCTGGGGACCGACGCCTCCATCCGCGCCCAGGTGCGCCTGGGCGTGGCCACCCACAAGCGCTTTTTCGGACGCAAGCCGCGCGGCATCTGGCTGCCCGAGTGCGGCTACCGGCCGGCCGGGGAGTGGAACTTCCCGGTCCCGGTGGACGGCGCCGGCGGCGCGCACGGCCCATTTAAGCGCAGCGGCGTGGAGCAGATCCTGGGAGAGAGCGGCATCGAGTATTTCTTCGTGGACACCCACATGGTGGAAACCACGGCCCGCTTCACTCCCTACGAGCTGATGGCGGGCGACGTGCCCATTGCCGTCGAGATGGAGCCGGGCGAGGCCCGCGCCTCCTTCTATCTTCCCTACTTTGCGGGAACGCCCGGCCGGAAGCGGCCGCGCGTGGCCTTCTTCACCCGCGACCCGCGCACCGGCATCCAGGTGTGGAGCGGAGAGCATGGCTATCCCGGCGACTCCGTGTATCTGGACTTCCACAAGAAGCACTGGCCAGGCGGACACCGCTACTGGCAGGTGACTGAGCCCAAGTCGGACCTGGGCTCGAAGACCGCCTACTACCCGGAGACGGCCGAGGGACGCACCCTGGATCACGCCCGCCACTTCACCGCGCTGGCGCGGTCGGTGCTGCGTGACTACGCGCCCGAGGGCGCCGTGGCGCCCATCCTGGCCGCGCCCTTCGACGCTGAGCTGTTTGGACACTGGTGGTTCGAGGGCCCGCACTGGCTGGAGCACGTTGCACAGGAGTGCGGGCAGCCGGACTCAGGGCTGAACCTCATCACCTGCGGCGAGTATCTCGACCGCCACCGGCCTGCGGGCTTCGTGGAGCTGCCCGAGGGCTCCTGGGGACGCAACGGCTCGCACGAGGTGTGGCTGAACCCGGACACCGCCTGGACGTGGGAGCAGATCTATCCTGCCGAGCGCGCGGTGGAGCAGATGGTGGAGGGAGGCCGCTGGCGCGGCCACCAACTCGCCACCCGCCTGGCCACCCAGATCTGCCGAGAACTGCTGCTGCTGGAATCCTCCGACTGGCAGTTTCTGATCACCACAAAGCACGCCCGGGACTACGCCGAAAAACGCTTTGACACGCACCTGCAGCAGTTCCAAACCCTACTGGACGCCTGGCGCCGCTACGAGTCCACGCTGGAGATATCGTCCGAGGCGGCGAAGACGCTGGCTGAGATCGAGCAACGCGATTCCGTCTTCCCTGACCTAACGCCCGACGTCTACGCGCCCTAGCGAGCCCGCCCTCTCCCTCATCACTTATTGCATTGCAGGATCAGTCCAGGTCGATGTCCCGGATGGGACGGCCGGTGTCAGGCGATTCCTTGGCGCGCTTGACCGCTTCCTGAAACTTCTTCTCCAGAAGCTGCGACTTGTTCTTCTCCGCCTCCACCGACTGGCGGAAGAGGGAGTCGCGGCGGCCATCCTGCTCGTGCATGGCGCGCGCGGCTTCTTCGATGTCGGCGAAGGTCTTGGGGCGTACCGGGGCAGTGTGCCCGATCACCGCGCGGCTGGCGGTGTCCACTTTGAGCACGGCATTGCAGCAGGGGCAGGCCACTTCGAATTGGGCCGGGCCTTTGGCCATCTGGGCAAATCATACTCCAATCTGTTTACATTCCGAGGCCGAAGGCCGAGGAAGCCCTACCCAAACCAAACAGTCCGGACCGGGTAGGGTTCCCTCGCTGCGCTCGGGATGTTAAGGAAAAGGAATCAGAGGTAGAGGATCTGGTGGTCGGGGCAGTCGGTCTGGACGGCGTCGTAGAGTTGCAGCAGCAGTCGCGGGCCGTAGCGGGCGACGAAGGAGATACCCGCCACTTCACGCTCCTGCTGGTTCTTGTTGGGAAACAGACAGGCCATCAACTGCTCGGCGTGTTGGCCGAGCTCCTCCTGGCGTTGGAGCTCGGCGCGGGCCACCCGCTTGCGCAGCCGGTCCAGTTGGTAGCGCATCTTGGCTTCCGAGCGCGCGGAGGCCTCCGCCAGCGTGGGGTCAAACTTCTCGAGCGACTGGCGCAGTGAGGCCAGCGAAGACTCCACCGCCGCCTGGGCCGAATCGAAAGCGCCGTGCACTTCCCTGGACATGGCGTGCTCGGCCAGAAGCTCCCGCAGGCGTTCCACTCCATGGAATGAATCCGCGACTGAGACCCGGTAGCGGTCCAGGAGGCGCTTGACCCGAGGCTCGACCAGGGTGGCGCTGAAGCGCGGCAGGATGGGCGTCACGCGCCCCAGCAGCTTTTCGTACACCACCGCTGCCTGGGCGAAGTAAGCCACCTCCGACGGCCCGCCGACATAGGCCAGCGTGGGCAAGAGATAGTCCTGGACCACGGGCCGCAGCAAAACGTTGGCGCTGAAGCTCCCGGGATCATCGGAGAGCTGCCGCTGCAGGCCGACGGCGGCGATGGTTCGCGTCCCGACAACGAAGTCCGCGCCGGCGCGGTGGATGGCCTCGCGGGAGCCGTTCTCCGTCCGGAACAGGAGTGTGGAGGAAGGCGTTACCCGCGCCTGCGCATGATACCCGGCGGCTTCGAGTTCCCGGTTCCTTCGCAGCAGGGCCTCTTCCAGCGCGGCAGCGTCGGTCAGGGCCGCTCGATACAGCGGCGCCGCCAGGGCGTGCAACTCCGGGTCCGAGGCGTCCAGGAACACCACACCCGAGTGGCGGAAGAGCTGGGAGAAGAGCTTGGCGAATGCGTTGCCCAGCGTCTCTCCCGGCCGATAGCTTTGGCGCAACCACTCCGCGGCCTCGCCTTCGCCCAGCACTTCGGCCGCCATGGCCACCTGGGCATGGATGTCCTCCTCAAGGAGGATGGAGCTGACGGGGGCGTTCTCCTTCCCCCGGGAGTCGGTGGCCAGCCGGCGCAGCGAGCCGTTCGGCCCGAGGAGAGTCGCGTGGTTGACCTCTTCCAGGTCGTGGTCCTCGGTGGCCAGCCAGAAGACAGGGACACATTCCGTGCCGGCGCGGGAAAACTCGGCCGCAAGCTTGATGGCAGTCAGGGCCTTATACACAGAGAACATCGGCCCGCCGAGGAGCGCTACCTGCTGCCCGGTGACCATGGCGAAGGCGCCCTCACGGAAGCGCGCGACGTTTTCCAGTGTTTCCGCCGAAGCCGACCAGGCGCGGTTCTGCCGCTCCAGGATGGCGGCGACGGCGCTGCGCCGCGCCGGGTCGTAGTTCAGCGACCGCGCTTGCTCCGCCACCCAGTCGCGCTCCAGCGGCGGCCGGGAGTAGAATCCCCTTACGTTTTCAAAGCGCCCGATGTAATCCGCAAACAGCCGGGTGGTGTGCGGGATGGCGGAAAACGGCAAACACTCCGGGGTCAAGCGCGGATTCCTCCTGGCGGGATTCTACAACTGAAGGATGAGAGGTTAGATGTATGAGCCTGCGAGGCGATGCGATTAAAGTGATGGTTCTGGCTTGCCCGATGCTGTTCTTAGTTTTCTGCCCGGCATACACCTGGGCGCAGCGCGGCGGCGCGCGTGAAGCCCCGCTGGTGCCCGCAACGCCCACGCCGACGCTGACGGACACGGGCGGGCCACCTATCCTAGCGGAGGCGGATACCCGTCCCGTGAGGTTCAGTTCGCGGACCGAGTTGGTGCTGGTGCCGGTGGTGGTCACAGACAAATCCCGTGCCCATGTCTCCGGGTTGCGCAAAGAAGACTTCCGGATGTTCGAGGACGGCAAGGAGCAGGTCATCAGCGTCTTTGAGGCGGTTCGCCCGGAGGAAGCGCGGGTGCGGCGCCCGCTCAAGTCTGCCAACGAATTCAGCAACGTCCTGGCAGGCGCCCAGTCGCCTAAGCGCCTCACCATCATTGCCCTAGACACGGTGAACACCCCTTTTCTGGATCAGACCCGGGCTCGGGAACAGCTAATCCAATATTTGGTTCAGACCGTCGAGCCGGGCAGCCTGGTTTCACTGATCACGATTCATCGCGGCGGCATCCGTGTCATTCATGATTTCACTTCGGACACCGAGTCGCTCATCGCCGCATTGCGCAAAGTCGCAGGGCAACTGCACCTCATGGAAGGACTGGAGACCCCCGCACCGGGGCCCGGAGATGCTCGGAATCTTCAAGCGATCGTGCGCGCGGCTGTGGTTGACGAAAACTCTGTGGCTGACGTCCAACCGCTGCTGGATTTTGCACGCGGCGTGGACGGACAAATTGCCGGCTACGAGCAGGCTTCGGCCGCGGCCATCACGCTGGAGGCCTTCCAGCACATCGCCCAGGCCTACGCCGGTGTGCCCGGGCGGAAGTCTCTGATCTGGGCGACGGGCAGCTTCCCTTTTCGGATTGATTCCGACACCGCCGGTATGGGAGGCGGCTCCTCCGCTCTCTACGAACGTACCATGCAGATGCTGACCAACGCCAATATCGCCGTCTACCCGATCGATGCCCGCGGCCTAGTGGTCAGCGTTGGCCCCGCCCACGCCTCTACGCTCAGCACACTCGAAACCTTCGCTGCCATGACCGGCGGACGGGCGTTCTACAACCGAAACGACCTCGGCGCCTCCTTCCGGGAAGCCACGCAGGATTCTTCTGAGTACTATATGCTCGGTTATTATCTCGACACCAAGAACACCAAGCCCGGTTGGCGCAAGCTGAGCGTCAAGGTACAGCGCGACGGCGTGAAGGTTCGCAGCCGCAACGGATTCTTCGTGACCCGCACCACGGTGGAACCCGAGACCACACGGCTCATGGACGTCTACGTGGCTCTGCGGTCGCCCTTAGACTACACGTCTCTGCCCTTGACGCTGCGTTGGACAGGCACGGAAGTCAAGGGAGGCAAGCGCAGGGTCCGCTTCGAGATTGAATTACCTGCCAACACCACCACCATCGATGCAAGCGATAAGAACCACATGAGCCTGGAGTTCACCGCCGAGGCTCGGGACCCCAAGGGCGACAGAAAGCCACTGTTCTCCCAAACCATCCAGGCGCGCCTCCGGCCGGAGGCCTTGGAACAGGTCCGCAGTAGTGGGATTACCTACAACAACTTCATGGAAGTGGAGCCGGGCGAATACACGGTGCGCTTCGTGGTGCGCGACAACCTCAGCGGCCGCATGGGCAGCGTCGCCGCGCCGCTGAAGGTCATGTAGAGGCGGTGGCCTCGTTTCTCTCTTTGCGACAGGGAGCGGTTTCCGGCAGGGCAGTCCCCCGGTTTGACTTCCCTGCACCTGCTGCTTACAGTGGAAACAGGTCTTTGCAGACTGCAAGAGGCGCGAATGCGCCTCCGTGGGGGCGTCACGGCTTCGACGGAAATGCTTGCGGCCGAGAGGCATGCCGGGGTGCACACACCCGTGATCGCGTGCAAAACAAACAATTGCCAATCAAGAACTGGCATACGCTGCTTAATTAGTTAAGCAGCCGTCCTCCGCGGCTTCGCCCGTGGGCTGCGGAAGGACGTCGCATAGCGGGCTGGCTTCTGGCGCTACGTCTGGGCGCCGGAGGCGAGACTTCCAGGCTAGCTTTCCGCGTTTCTTGTCCGTTCTGAGCGCGGCCGGCGAAGGTTTCCCGCGAAGGCGGGAAGCGGGAACGCGACTACGCATGTAGTCTCTGGGCCAGTAAGATTTTCGGACGCGGGTTCAACTCCCGCCGCCTCCACCATTTTTTTCCTCCAAGATTCCAGTGACAGAGGTCCTTCTCCCGCTTCGCGGGATCAGGATTTCGCCTGCGGGCTCCCGCTCCGCTCACGCCCGCAAAGCGGCTCAAGTTCAACTCCCGCCGCCTCCACCATTTTTTCCCTTCACGGTTCCACCAGCTCCCATCCAACCGTTCGAGCGCGCGTATACTCTCGCGCATGGAGTGCGCCGAGCTGGAAAAGCTCCGGGGACAGGTGCGCGAGATCCGCAAGGAGATGACTGCCCGACGGGAGCACGCCCGCGCCCGGGCCGCGACGGACCCGCTCTCCGACCGCAAGGATGGGTACAAGGAGCTGCTGGAGCGCAAACTCGGGCACGCGGTGGCGGACATCGAGCAGCACGTAGCCCGGCACCAGTGTCAGGAGTGAGTCATCAGGAAGGAATCTGGGCAGAAAGCGCGGGCGGGTCTAGGGAGCAGCGGGAGCGAACGAGGCGACCGCCTGCTCCTCGCTGTCGTAGGACTCGAAGACGGTGACCAGCTTGGTGAGCACCAGTTGGTCGCGGACGCGCTGGGGGAGGTTGGCCAGCTTGACGTTTCCCCCGGCAGCTTTCGCCGGGGGATAGGGGCC
>Ga0080064_1007313_pt1 | contig 11237 bp, 7 predicted proteins | sample Subgrocontami54m_FD_69260 | JGI IMG/M metagenome (GOLD analysis project Ga0080064, IMG submission 69260) | Subsurface groundwater microbial communities from S. Glens Falls, New York, USA - GMW46 contaminated, 5.4 m (SPADES assembly) (version 2) ... | reverse complement strand
TGGATGATTCGCCGCTACTCACGCGCGCTAGGTCTTGCGGTAGTACGGCAGGCACTTCGATATGAATATCGATGCGATCCAGTAGCGGTCCGGAAATCTTTGCGCGGTAGCGCAGCACCTGATCAGGCGTGCAGTGACCGCGTCCGTTGTGGTGCCCGAGATAGCCGCACATGCAGGGTTGCGTTGCTCTCGTGCAAATCGCCCCTAGTCGATTTAACGCGTTGAAACCAAAGGAAACCGATTTTCATCCCCAGACCGTGGGAGAGCGCGTCCGGAAGCGGCGGCCCATGCTCGATCTAGGTCAGAAGGAGGCCGGAGAGTGGCTTGGTGTAACTCCCCAAAGCGTCCCGCGTTGGGGAAAAAGCCAGACCGAGCCGCCGACTGAGTCCATGCACGTCATTGTACGGTTCTCGGGCTACGACCCCTTTCCGGAGCCGAAGAGCATTGCCGAGCGCCTACCCGCCAAGTGCCGGGCAATGGGCCGGTTTGTTTGCGCGAGGCAGATTGGCCGGAGTGCGCGATTGGAGTGATCAGGGCAAAACCTCGTCAAACGCTTGGCTAGAGCCGCAAATGGGCGGAAAATAGCGGATCGGCGTCGCGAGACAATTAATTCGTCGCATATTGACGATATTGACCAAGGTAGTTGCGCGTGGGAACAAGATTATAAGGAGCGGTTAGGTAGCGCCTAAAGGTGCGCGGTCACGAATTTGTGTTTAGGACTATTGGAGGGAAGGCCATGTATTTTGCATATACAGAGGAGCAAGAAGCGCTGCGGCGCGAGGTTATGCAGTTCATCAAAGAGAATGTGACCGACGATGTGATCGAGGAGATGGAGCACCAAAGTGCGGCAGGCGCGCGCGGCCGGGGGCCGAAGATGACTGCATTGCACAAGAAGATCCACGAACGGGGGTGGCTCGGCATTGCCTATCCGAAGGAATACGGCGGGCAGAGTGGCAATCGCCTGAGCCAGTACATCGTCGAAGAGGAATTTGTGAGAGTCGGGATCAACATCGGCATGGGCGGCAGCGGTGCGCCGGCGATTCTGGCCGCGGGCACCGAGGAGCAGAAGCGTTACTACCTTCCGCGCCTGATCAATCAGGAAGTTTCTTTCGCGCAGGGTTTCACCGAGCCGCAGGTGGGGGCGGACTTGGCGAGCCTGCGCTGCGCCGCGGTGCGCGACGGCGACTACTACGTGATCAACGGGCAGAAGATGTACACGACGGGAGCGCATACATGCACGCACATTTATCTGATGGCGCGCACAAATCGGGATGTGCCCAAGCACGACGGCATCTCGATCTTTCTCTTCCCGATGGATACCCCGGGAATCACGGTGCGCCCGCTGTGGTCGATCCAGAACAATCCCAAAGCGCCGCCTGGCACGACTTACGGCGAATCGCGCACCAACGAGACCTTCTTCGATGACGTGCGCGTGCACAAGTCCTGCCTCCTGGGCGAAGAGAACAAGGGCTGGCGCGTGGGCTCGATGGGCCTGAACCTCGACCGCGTGGGGGCTTGGCGCTACCTGATCTCGGTGCACCGCGACGAAGACATCGTGAACTGGGTGAAGACCAATAGCTTGGGCGATTTTGCCCCGGGCAAGGACCCGGCGATCCGCGACAAGATCGCGGAGCTGTGGATCGAGGCGCAGGTGTGCCGGCTGATGACCATGCGCAGCATGTCGATCGTGGAGCACGGCGGCAACTTCACTTACGAGGGTTCGGCCGAGAAAGTGTGGGCGCCGGAGCACGGCGTGAAAACCACCGAGGCGATCACGCAGATGCTCGGACAGTACGGCAGTCTGCTGAGCAGTTCTCCCTATGCGATCGAAAAGGGCGTGTTTGCGCACAACGTGATGGGTTCGTTCCAATCAGGGATCAATCACGGCAGCGTGCAAATCATGCGCGATCAGGTGGCGAAGCGAGGGCTGGGACTGCCCTCGGCGCGTCGCAGTGTAAAGAAAGCGGAGGCAAAATAGAAAGACGTATCGTTGAACGATGACGCGCGGCTGATCGCTGAAAGTGCGCGTGAGTTTGTAGCAGGCGAGCGCACAATCGTGCTCGCGGCGGGTCGATTGAGTCCATGCCCGCCATTCTACGGTTCTTGGGCTACGACCCCGTCCCGGAGCCAAAGAGCATTCCTGAGCACCTTCTCGCCAAGCGCCGGGGGATGGGCTGGTCGATCAAGGAAGCTGCCCGGCCGCTTGGCGTGGATGAGGAACTCTTTGTTATTGGAGAGAGCCTAGATTGCCACTTGGATTCGCGTACCCTTTCCGGGGGCAGACTCCAGGCTGAACTTACCGCCGGCGAATTCGACTCTTTCCCGCATGGTGAGCAGTCCCAGGCCGGGTCTGGATCCGGGCTGCCCGAGTACTTCTGGATCAAATCCTGTGCCGTTATCCGAAATCGTCAGCACGGCTTGCGCATTGCTGAATCTCAGTTCAATTGTGACCGCGCTCGCCTGCGCATGCTTGGCGCAGTTCGTGAGCGCTTCCTGGGCAATGCGGAACAACATCGATTCGGAATCAGGGTTCAGCCGCGCCTTGGGGCTTCCGCTCGATACGTTGACGGCGATTCCGGTGCGTTGCGACAACTGCCCTGCGTACTCGCGCAGGGCCTCAGGCAAGCCGGCGTAATCGAGTGTGGCCGGACGCAGTTCAGCGCAAACATCGCGGATGCCGGCGATGGTGTCTCCGAGAAGCGCGCTGGTGTCAGCCAATCGGGATTCGAGCCCGCCGGGTACCTGTGGCGGCAAGTCCGCGGCAATCGTGCCGAGGATGAGCGCGGCGGCCGAGAGGTTCGGACTGGTCCGGTCGTGCAACTCCGCAGCGAGGCGTCGCCGCTCCGCCTCCTGCACCGCGACGACGCGGCGCGACAATTCCGCCAGGCGCCGCACATCCGCCTCCCGTTGTTCCTCCAGCTTTTTGCGCTCGCTTATGTTCATGCCAAAGGCAATGATCTTCTGCAGGCGGCCGTCGACGCGATACTCATTGGCTGAATTCCACTCGATGGAAATCCACTCGCCGGCTTTGGTCCGGCATCGCGTTACATAGTTGCGCAGATCCTCCCCGCGCGACAGGAGCTCGAGCGCCGGGGCAAGTTGAGCACGGTTCTCGCCTGGAAAAAACAGCTCAAACGCATTCCGGCTGAGAATTTCATCGGGCGTAAATCCGGTGACCGCGCTCACGGTCTCGTTCACGAACAAGATCGTTCCCCGTTGGTCGAGTTCGACCACGAGCGCCGACATGCGCGTGACGAGCCGCCGGAATCGTGCCTCGTTTCTTATCAGCGTTTGTTCGACCCGACCCTTCTCGTCGCGCAGTTGCCGTTGTCGCAGCGCGTTGGCCACCGCAGGACCCAACCGTGCCAATCGATCCTTGAGAACAAAGTCAGCAGCACCTTGTTTCATTGCGCTAACCGCCGTTTCCTGGCTGATGGTTCCGCTCACGATGATGAAAGGCGTGGAGAGACCCTGCTCTTGCACAATCGCCAACGCACTGAGAGCGTCGAACTGCGGCAGGGCGTAATCGGCGATGATGAGGCCGAGATCAGCAGTTACCTGCGAACGATAATCCTCTTCGGTATCGACCCGGGACCAGTTAGGATCGTAGCCGAAGTTGCGCAGTTCCCGGACGATCAGTTCCGCGTCTCTCGCCGAGTCCTCCAGGATCAGAACGCGCAATCTTTTTGCGGCACTCGCTAACGGTGCCGCCGAGGGCTCCATGCTCAGGGTTGAGGGCAAGGAGGACGATTGAGGAGCAACCAGTACATACCGATCGTCCGCATGGCTTCCCTGAACTGATCGAAATCCACCGGTTTGGTGATGTAACTGTTAACGCCGAGGGTGTAGCTGTCCACCACGTCGCGCTCCTCGGTGGAGGCGGTCAGTACCACGACGGGAATATGACGGGTGCGCGGATCGGCGCGAACCTGCCGCAGCACCTCCAGGCCGTCGATGAGCGGCAGCTTGAGATCGAGCAGGATGACCCTGGGGATCTCATCGGGGTGCTTGCCCGCGAATTTGTCGCGACAGAAAATGAAATCCAGCGCTTCCTCGCCGTCACGGGCAACCTGGATGTGGTTGCACAGGTTGTGTTCCTTGAGCGCCCGCAGCGTCAGCTCCAGGTCCGACGGGTTATCCTCGACCACAAGAATCTCGACTTCATTGCTCAGCATGGTCCCCCGCCTCTTGTAACGTGAAATAAAAGGTTGCGCCCTCGTTTTTGACTGCCTGCGCCCAGATGCGTCCGCCGTGGCGGCCGATGATGCGCTGGACGATGGCTAGTCCCACTCCGGTGCCTTCGTAGTCCTCGGCCCGGTGCAGCCGCTGGAATACCCCGAAAAGCTTGTGCGCATAGCGCATGTCGAACCCGACCCCGTTGTCCTGGACGAAGTACACGGGAACGCCGTTCTTGGTTTCCGAACCGATGCGGATCACGGCCTTGTCCCGGCCGCGCGTATATTTGAGCGCGTTGGCGATGAGATTGACCCACACCTGCTTCAAGAGGCGCGGATCGGCCTTGGCCGCGGTAAGCTCGCCGACGGCAAGATCGATCTGCCGGCCTTTGCGTTCGGCCTCCAAGGTCGCCAGCGCGGCCTGCACCAGCGCTTCCTGCCGAACCGGTTCTTTCACCAGCGGCGACTGGCTCAAGCGCGAAAAAGCCAGCAGGTCGTCGATAAGCTGCCCCATCCGCAGGGAGTTGTCGCGGATCATATGCAGACAGTGCAGTCCATCGCCCTCCATGTTCGATGCGTACTTCTCCAGCAGGATGCGCGAAAACCCATTCGTCCCCCGCACCGGGGCGCGCAGGTCGTGCGACACGGTGTAGCAGAAACTATCCAGCTCCTGGTTACTGGCTTCGAGCTGCCGATTGGTCCGCGCGACCTTCGTCTTTTCCGCATCGAAGTCCTCCAGGAGGTTCAACGTGGCTCGCTGCACCTGGTGCATTTGCTCCTTCTCCGTGCCAAAATCCTCGAGGATATTCAACGTCGCGCGCTGCACGCCCGCAAGCCTGTTTCGTTCATCGCCGAAGTCCTCCAGTATGTTCAAGCTCGCACGCCGGAGTTCTTCGAGCCGTTGCTTTTCCTCGGTGAAATCATCGAGGATGTTCAGCGTCGCGCGCTGCACGCCCGCAAGCCTGTTTTTTTCATCGCCGAAGTCCTCCAGTATGTTCAAGGCCGCGCGCCGGAGCTCTTCGAGCCGGTGCTTTTCCGCGGTGAAATCCTCGAGGATATTCAGCGTCGCGCGCTGCACGCGCGCAAGCCGCTTTCTTTCCTCGGCGAAGTCCTCCAGGATGTTCAAGCTCGCACTCTGGAGTTCCTGGAGCCGCTCCTTTTCCTCGGTGAAATCCTCGAGGATATTGAGCATGGCGCGCCGCAAGTCGCCGACATCCGCGAATTGTTCCCCGTCATCTTCGACAAAATTCATGGCGCGGCTCACCACGCTCACCTTGGCGCTTCTTCAGGCAGCCGTTTTTTCAACTCCTCGATCTCTTTCTTGAGCTCGATCATTTTCAATTCGCGCCCCACGGTGAGTTTCTGGAATCGCTCCAGTTCCGCGAGCCGCTCCATCTCCGCCAGACGTTCCGCTTCTTTGGTCCGTTGCGCGGCGACCATCGCCTCCGCGCGCTTCTGCACGGTGATGTCCCGCGCCGCCGCGAACACCCCGAGCACGGTCCCCTGCGGGTTCTTGTAGACCGAGGCGTTGTAGAGCACGTCGATCAACCGGCCGTCCCGGTGCCGGATCGTGAGGGGATAGTCGGTGACGAAGCCCTTGGCGAAGACCTGCTGGTAGCCCTCGCGAGCTTTGTCCGGTTCGGTGAAGTAATTGGAGAAATCGGTGCCGACCAATTTTTCCGGTTCGACGCCGGTGACCTTGACCGTGGCCGCGTTGACGTCGGTGATCTTGCCGTCGGGGCTGATGGTCACCAGCGGGTCCAGACTCGCCTCGATCAGACTGCGGGCGTATTGAGATGCCCGCTTTTGCGCCGTCACGTCGCGCGCCGCGGCGAACACGCCCAGCACGTTGCCGCCCGCGTCCTTGTACACCGAGGCGTTGTACAGGACATCGGTCAATCTCCCGTCCTTGTGCCGAATCGTCAGCGGGTAGTCGGTGACAAAGCCCTTGGCGAAGACCTGCTGGTAGCCCTCGCGGGCCTTGTCCGGCTCGGTGAAGTAATTGGAAAAGTCCGTGCCGATCAGCTCCTCGCGGCGCACCCCCGTCACCTTGATGCTGCCCTCGTTCACGTCGGTGATCTTGCCTTCCGGGCTGATGGTCACCAGCGGGTCCAGACTCGCCTCGATCAGACTGCGGGCGTATTGGGAGGCGAAACGCAGTTGTTCTTCCGCCAGTTTCTTTTCCGAGATGTCGTTGCTCATGAGCAGATAACCGATGGGCCGTCCCGAAGCGTCGTTGCGCCGCGTGACCACAACGCTTGCCGTAAAACGGGAACCATCCTTGCGGACGCGCTGGAACTCACCTTCGGCAAATCCTTTCTCACGGGCGGTCGCCAGCATTTCTTCGACGGCCCCCGACTTTATGTCCTCTGGCGTATGAAGAATGACCGAATCCTGGCCGATTATCTGTTCGGCTCGATAGCCGTAGTTTCGCAGCGCCCCCTCGTTCCAGGAGAGGATGTGGTGGTTGAGATCTTTTCCGATGATGGAGTACTTGGTCGAGCTCTGCAGAATGTTGTCCAGGAAGTTCTTCGTCTCGGTGAACTCGCGCATGACGCGCTTGGATTCGGTGACGTCGCGCGCCGCGGCAAAGACCCCGAGAACGTTTCCGGTCACGTCCTTGTACACCGAGGCGTTGTACAAGACATCGGTCAATCTGCCGTCCTTGTGCCGGATCGTGAGCGGATAGTCGGTGACGAAGCCCTTGGCGAAGACCTGCTGGTAGCCCACACGGGCCTTGTCCGGCTCGGTGAAGTAATTGGAGAAGTCCGTGCCGATCAGTTCCTCGCGGCGCACCCCCGTCACCTTGATGCTGCCCTCGTTCACGTCGGTGATCTTGCCTTCCGCGCTGATGGTCACCAGCGGGTCCAGACTCGCCTCGATCAGGCTGCGGGCGTATTGGGAAGCCTGCTTTAACCCGGTGATGTCGCGCGCCGCGGCGAACACCCCGAGCACGGTCCCCTGCGGGTTCTTGTAGACCGAGGCGTTGTAGAGCACGTCGATCAACCGGCCGTCGCGGTGCCGGAGCGTGAGGGGATAGTCGGTGACGAAGCCCTTGGCGAAGACCTGCTGGTAGCCCTCGCGAGCCTTGTCCGGTTCGGTGAAGTAATTGGAGAAATCGGTGCCGACCAATTTTTCCGGTTCGATGCCGGTGACCTTGACCGTAGCCGCGTTGACGTCGGTGATCTTGCCGTCGGGGCTGATGGTCACCAGCGGGTCCAGACTCGCCTCGATCAGGCTGCGGGAATATTGGGAAGCCTGCTTCAGCGCGGTGATGTCCCGCGCCGCGGCGAACACCCCGAGCACGGTCCCCTCCGGGTCCTTGTAGACCGAGGCGTTGTAGAGCACGTCGATCAAGCGGCCGTCCCGGTGCCGGATCGTGAGGGGATAGTCGGTGACGAAGCTCTTGGCGAAGACCCGTTGATAGCCCTCGCGAGCCTTGTCCGGTTCGACAAAGTAATTGGAGAAGTCGGTGCCGATCAATTCGTCCCGGCCGACGCCGGTGATCTTGATGGTAGCCTCGTTGACGTCGGTGATCTTGCCGTCGGGGCTGATGGTCACCAACGGGTCCAGACTCGCCTCGATCAGGCTGCGGGCATAGAACTGGGTGGATTTTAGCTCGTCGGTAAGGCGGATCTCGTCCGAGATGTTCTTGGAAATGAGCAGAAATCCGACTGGCGTCCCGGAGGCGTCGCGGCGTGGCGTGATGACGAGGCGCGCGGTAAAGCGCTCGCCGTTCTTGCGCCGCCGTGTGATCGTTCCTTCCCATTTCCCTTCGTTGAGCGCAGCCTGCAGGATCTCTTTGGGCTTGCCGGCTTTCACGTCCTCCGGCGTATGCAGAATGATCGAGTTGGCTTTGCCCACGACCTCCTCTGCTTCATAACCGTACACGCGTCTTGCGCCTTCGTTCCAGAGCCGGATCTTCCCATCAAGGTCCTTGCCTATGATCGAATACTCGGTGGATGACTCGAGCACGCTGCCGATGAAGGCAAGCGCCTCCTTCTCAGACTTTGCGATAGTACTGTCGAAAAGTTTGGTTTTGGATTTGGCTTCCATGATGGCCTCCCGATCGCCTATATCTGTATGAAATACCTCTTGTCAGCCTGGTGCGACGCGCTGCGGATCTATTTGCGACCTCTTTTGTCAGCGTCGCGGCGACGTAGTGTACAAGGCTCCCATTGTAGTAACAGGGGGCCTACGGATACATTGAACTCCCTGTTGTGATGATCCTACTCGCTTAGGAAGCGGCTTGATACTGAGAATTTGACCCTGACCCTGACCCAGAAGCAAGCAGCTGAGTAGCGAGGCGTTAACCCCTGGACGGTCCTGAACTGGGAGAAAGAGCGCACCGAGCCGCCGTTTGAGTCCATGCCCGCCACTCTACGGTTCTTGGCCTACGACCGCGTCCCGGAGCCAAAGAGCATTCCTGAACGCCTTCACCCCGAACGGCGAGCGATGGGCTGCTCAATCAAGGAAGCCGCGCGGCAGCCCTGCGCCAATTGTGGCCTGGCACGCTGGCGCCTGCCCTTGGCCTGCGACGAGGCAGTTGCCGAATATCACTTCCTGCACCTGTACGGGTCGAATGCCGGCGCGCTCCACTGCAGCGCGAATCGCTGCGGCGCCAAGCTGCGACGCGCTGAAATCCTTCAACTCGCCTTGAAAAGCGCCCATCGGTGTGCGTGCGGCCGAAACGATGACGATTGGATCATTGCTTATGGCCTTCTCCAATGAGGCTGTCGAAAAATTATGGCCGTCTCGTTCTTCGCAGCGCGGCTCCGTGCACTGAGGTCTGCTTGCGACATTTTTCCACGGCCTGTTAGGCCACTACGCGTAACCGGCGCTGTGTCGATAAATAGAATAAGAATGTGAGGAAGAATCATGGGAACGTTCCGTGTTCGCGAACTTGCCAAGCGGACATTCATGACAATGTGGCTGACCATCTGAAGTGGGTCAATCCAAGTCATGTGGGTCTTACGCGCGATCGAATCTGCGGTACTGAATCGCTTCGGCTACATGCGCGTCGGAGACGCACTCCACGCGCGCAAGATCCGCAATCGTGCGCGCAACTTTGAGTATGCGATGATAGGCGCGCGCCGATAATCCTAACCTGCTGATCGCTTGTGTCAGCAAGGTCGCGCCTCTGGCGTCGGGCGCGCAGTGGCGGTCGATTTCGCGCGGCGCAAGGCGCGCGTTTTCTTTTCCTTGACGCGCGATCATCCCGGCGCGCGCCTGTGCCACGCGCTCGCGCACTACGCCGGATGATTCGCCGCTAGCCACGCGCGAAAGATCTTGCGCCAGTACGGCAGGCACTTCGATGTGAATATCGATGCGATCCAGTAGCGGTCCGGAAATCTTCGCGCGGTAACGCAGCACCTGATCGGGCGTACAGTGACAGCGTCCGTTGTGGTGCCCGAGGTAGCCGCACATGCAGGGATTCATGGCGGCAATCAGTTGGAAACGCGCCGGGAACTCCGCTTGGCGCGCGGCGCGTGAAATCGACACACGACCGGACTCGAGCGGCTCGCGCAGCATCTCCAGCACCTTGCGCTCGAACTCCGGCAATTCATCGAGGAACAGCACGCCATGGTGTGCGAGTGAAATCTCGCCGGGGCGCGGATCGCTGCCCCCGCCCACCAGCGCGACACTGGAAGCAGAATGGTGCGGCGCGCGAAATGGCCGGCAGCCGAAGCGCTCGACGCCAAATCCGCCCGAACCCAGCGATTGCAGCGCCGCCGATTCCAATGCCTCGGTGTCGTTCATGGGCGGGAGGATGCCGGGAAAGCGTGCCGCCAGCATGGATTTTCCGGTGCCGGGCGGGCCGAACATGAGCACGCTATGGCCGCCGGCGGCGGCAATTTCCAGCGCGCGTTTGCAGTGCATCTGGCCTTTGACATCGGCAAGATCGAGGTAATCGGGCGTCGTTCTGCGCGCATCCTGATCGACGTAGGGCCGCAGATGCTCCCGGTTCGCCAGGTGGGCGCACACCTCGAGCAGGGTTCTTGCCGGCAGGACTTGCGCGTCGCGCACCAGGCTCGCTTCCGGCGCGCTTGCATAGGGCAACACGAAAGACCGCCGGCAGCGGTGCGCCTTGTAAGTCATGGCGAGGGCGCCGCGGATTGGGCGTAGATCGCCCGTGAGCGAGAGCTCGCCCGCGAACTCGTATTCATCCAGCCGATCAGCGGGCAGTTGGCCGGACGCCGCAAGTATGCCTAGCGCAATAGGTAAGTCGAAGCGCCCGCTTTCCTTGGGAAGATCGGCCGGCGCCAGGTTGACTGTGAGCCGGCGCGCGGGAAATTCGAAGCGCGCATTGACCAGCGCGGCGCGCACCCGGTCGCGGCTCTCCTTCACCTCTGCTTCGGGCAGCCCGACGATGGTAAAGCTTGGAAGTCCTCCGGAAAGATGAACTTCGACCGTGACTTCGGGGGCATCCATGCCGGCAAGTGCGCGGCTATGGAGCACGGCAACGGACATGCCGGTCAGGAATTCGGTTTATTGACCTTGGCTTCCAGCTCGGCAACGCGCGTCTCGAGGTCGCTGATCATTTCGCGAGAACGCGCAAGCAACCGTGCCTGGACGTCGAATTCCTCGCGCGTGACCAAGTCTAGCCTGGAAAAGAAGCTCGCGAGCAACGCGCGCAGGTTCTTTTCGATGTCCTTCGCCGGGCTATGCGCCAAGAGCTCGCTGATCTTGGCACTCAATTCCTCGAACAAGCGGTTCTGTTGCATCGATATCTCCTTATTGCCTTTTGAGTCTATCACGATGACTACAACGCACGACCGGACGAATCAGCTGATCGCTCCCCTACAGTGCAATCGGATTTATATATGCACCAAAAAAATGCGCCGTCACCGTCCAGAGCCTAAGCGTGCGACTCAACATATTGAATTAAAACAAATAAAAAACTGGCACAGACCGTGCTAATACTCGATTGTCACACAATTCCTAAACTTCAAGAGAGGACAATACCATGCGCAAACAATTGCTTGCTTCAGCGGTCTCCGCCGTACTTTCCCTGCCGGTGATTGCGTTTGCTCAAACTGCACCCGCCGCAGGGCCGGCTTC
>Ga0080064_1007312_pt1 | contig 11238 bp, 12 predicted proteins | sample Subgrocontami54m_FD_69260 | JGI IMG/M metagenome (GOLD analysis project Ga0080064, IMG submission 69260) | Subsurface groundwater microbial communities from S. Glens Falls, New York, USA - GMW46 contaminated, 5.4 m (SPADES assembly) (version 2) ... | reverse complement strand
GAACGCGGTCGAGGCGCGCGTCCGCCTGCACGCAGCCGATCGCGCCGACGTCACCGGCGACGAACTCCGGCGTCTCTTCGCTCCGCTTCGCAACGACGACCACGTTCTCCGGCAACTCGGCAAAGGCGTCCGCGGCGAGGTTGGCGGCGCAGCCCGTCACGTACACCTGCCGGTGCGTCCTCGCCGCGCGCGCCGCTTCCTTGCGCGACTTCGAGACGGCCTCGTGTGTGACGCAGCAGGTGTTGACGATCGCGACGTCGGCGTCGCCTTCGCGCTCGGCGTGCCCGTCGGCCAGCAGCCGCTCGCGCACCTCGTGCGCGTCGACGTGGGAGACCTTGCAGCCGAGGAACCGAACGGAGAACGTCGTCACGGCCCGAAACTGTAAACGGCGGCGTCAGCCGGCGGAGCGCGCCGCGAGCGCCGCCCGCACCGCGGTATCGAACGGCGTGGGCTCGAACGGGATCAGGGCACGGATCCGGTCGTCGCGCACGACGGTCGGCGACCGCATTCCCTCGACGAGGGGCCGCGCGACGGAGGCCTGCACCGGCGTGACCAGATGCAGCCAGAGCGAGGAGAGCCGCGGCGTGAGGACGGGCACCTCGACGATCAGCGGGTGCCGGCCGAGCACCCGTGCGATCCGTTCCATCATCTGGCGATAGGTCATCACGTCGGGCCCGCCGACGTCGAAGCGCCCGCCGTACGCCTCCTCGAGCCCGGCAACCTCGACGAGGTAGCGCACGACGTCCTCGAGGGCGACCGGCTGCGTCGGTACCGACACCCAGCGCGGGCAGATCATTCCGGGGAGGCGCTCGACGAGAGCGACGATCGTCTCGAACGCCGCGCTCCCCGGCCCGACGATCATCGCGGCGCGAAGCGTGGTGACCGGGACCGGGCCCCGCTCGAGGCGCTCGGCGGTCTCCGCGCGGCTTCGCAGGTGCGCCGAGAGCGACTCGGAGTCGTCGCCGAGCCCGCCGAGGGAGACGATCTGGCGGACGCCCGCGGAGGCGGCTACCGCCGCGACCGTGTCCGCGGCGAGCCGGTCTCGCTCCTCGAAGTCCTCCGTGCCGAGTGAATGGACGAGGTGATAGACGACGTCGACGCCGACGAGCGCGGCGCCGAGAGCGGCGCGGTCGGACACGTCGACCGCGCGTGGCGTCACCCGCTCCGCGGCAGGCGTCGAGCCGCTCCGGGAGATCGCCACGACCTCGTGGTCGCGCGCGAGCGCGGGCACGAGCGCTCGTCCGATCGTCCCGGTGGCGCCGAGGACGGCGGTTCGCATCATGGCTTTTCCTGGAGGTTCTTGAATAAGCGAACGGAGAACGTCGTGCCCTGCCCGATGGTGCTTTCCGCATCCACGTGGCCACCGTGCTCCGACGCGGCATCCCGTACGATGGAAAGTCCTTTTCCGTGGCTGTCATGAAGCCGGTCGTGGTCAGCGCGGCCGCTGTAGAATTCCTGGAATATGAAGGGCAATGCATTTGCCGGAATGCCTTTTCCGGAGTCCGATACCTTCGCATGGATATATTCGCCGTCATGCCCCGCGCTGACGCGCAGCACCAAGTCGCGGTGAGGGTCGCGGTGGTCGATGGCATTCTTGATGAGGTTTCGGAACAGGATTCGTAGCAGATTGTGCTCGCCGTGGATCATCAGCGGTTTGTTGGGTAGGTTGAATTCGATGCGGATGCGTTTTCCATCGATTTGCGGATGCTGCGCGGGGATGGTTTTAAGGATGTCTCGTAAATCAAACGTCGTCGCGCCTCCGGGAATGCTGGCCTTCAAGGTGCTGTGCAGCTCGTGGACCGCCAACTCCAAGTGGATGCCTTGATTGGCCAGCTTTTTCAGGATTTGAGATGGGTCGTGCCTTGGAAACGTTTCCCGTAATCGCCTCGCATAAATCCGTTGCACCGATTCCGGCATGTTAGCCAGCTCGTCCCGGATAGCGGCGGCATGACGCGAAAGCTTTTCAGCGTGGTTTTGAAACTCCTCGATGGCATCCATGAATTCTTGTTCACTCATTTCCGCCAATCGGTTTGAACTTGCGCCTTGATTTTCAATGCGTTTTTTTTCGAATTCGGTGATGAGTTTGATTCGCGCGAGGGCGGTCTCCGGCATGACGGAATCGTGTTCGCGGTCGAATCGATGCAGTTGGCGAACCAATTCGTTCCGGTCCGTTTCGGGAGGCCCCGGAATCAGCGATTTTCGAAGCGATTCGATCCGCTTCATCCAGGTCTGCATCTGTTTGAGGTTTCCTTGAATGCGGTTACTGTGGGCGATGACGCTCGGACTGGCTTTGGCCGCTCCTGCCGGTTTCGGGAATGTTTCGTCATGGAGTTTAGCAATGATTTGAGCAAAGCCTTCGATCGCCATCTTGTTGCCGGCCAGGTCATGGGTGATGACGCGGCGGCGTTTTTCGAACTCAGCAGGGGAAAGCGGCATTCGTGTTCACGTGGAAATGAATTCCGCATGTACTGCCTTTAAGGCTTTGTCCACGTCGGTCTGGGCGATGGCGACGGTGATATTGATTTCCGAGGCGCCTTGCGAGATCATGCGGACGTTGACGCCGTTTTTGGCGAGGCACGAGAAAAGCCGGCCTGACGTGCCCACGTGGTTGCGCATGCCTTCACCGACCAACCCCAGGACGGCGACGTTCTCCTCGACGCCCATCTCCTTGACGCGTCCGTTGACCGATTCGACGCACGCGCGGAATTGGGGCAGGAATTTCTGCTCGAAACAAAGCGTCAAGTCGGATTGCGACGAGGCCATGCAATCCACCGGCAATTCGTTCAGCTGCAGTTGGTCGAACAGAGGGTACGCGATGCTGCTGACGCTTGCTAAGGCGCCGCCTTTGAGGTTGACCAAGCAGGCGTCGTTCTTGACGGCCACGGATTTGGCGATGGATTGGATCTGACGGCCCTGGATGGAAATGAGTGTACCGGGTTTCTCGGGGGTGCGGATGTTGCGGATTTCGGCCGGAATCCGCTTTTCGCGTAGTGGGACCATGGTCTTGGGGTGCAGGATCTTGGCACCAAAGTAGCCTAACTCCTCGGCTTCATAGTAACTCAAGTCGGAAATCAGGCGGGCATCGGGGACGACTTTCGGATCGGCCGACATGAAGCCATCGACGTCCTTCCATACCCACAATTTTTCCGCGTCCAACGCGTGGGCCACGATGCCGGCCGAATAGTCCGAACCGCCGCGGCCCAACGTCGTGACGTGGCCGTCCGCGCTTTGGCCGAAGTAACCGGTGAATACGACGACACCCCGATCCGCGTCGGGCAGCAGATTGTTCCTCAGGCTGGCATTGCACTGCTCGAATAGCGGCGTGGCGTTGCCGAACGCCGCATTGGTCCGCAGACCGGCGGCGTCGGCCATCCAGACCGTCGAGGTCACGGCGGCGTCCGTAACGTGGGCGTGGAGCACTTCAACGGAGAGGCGTTCACCAAAACTGTGGACCAAGTCGAGGGTGCGCGGCGTCAATTCGCCCAACAGGTGGATGCCGTAGAGGATCTTGGTCAGCCGGTTGGTGTGGTGCACCAATTGATGGGCGGCTTGCTTCTGGACGTCCGTATTTCGGACGGGACCCAAAAGGGCCAGATGTTGGTCCAATATCTGCCGTGAAAAATCCTCAACGCGATTACCTTCGTCCGCGTGCGCGATGTGGTCCAACCGGTCCGTCACGTCGTGGGCGGCGGACAGTACGGCGACTTGCCCGGGCCCGTACGATTGGAGGATGCCGGCGGCGCGTTGGTAGCCGTCGACGTCGCGCAAGATGCCGCCTCCGAATTTGTGAACCGTGACCATGACTTTTTCCTTCCTTTTTTCTTTTCTGAATTTGGGTTCCGCTTTTTTTCCTTGTTTTTCTTTCCGTTTCCGTCCTTCCTTTTTTGTCCTTTACTCCATTTGTTTTTTTTGCTTTCCTTCTTTTCCTTCTTGGGTTCCCCTTACGCCGTCTGGCGCAATTCCAGCAAGTCGTTCAACACCGACGATGCCGTCGGCAAGCCCCCGGCGCCGCGCCCGGAAATGGTGATGGCATCCGCGTTCTGGGTGTGGAACGTCAGTGCGTTCCATGCGTCGCCGATGTTGGCCAATGGATGGGTGTGGGGGATCTTGCGGAGTTTGACGGAGACGCGCATGTCGTCCACCGAGGCGACAAGCTTGAAGCGCAAGCCTTCCTTTTTGGCCTTGACTACGTCGTCCAACGTCACGCCCATGATGCCTTCCGGTTTTGTGTCGACGTAGCGCACGTCTTGTCCGAACAACGCGTTAGCCAGGATCACGGCTTTGGCCATGGCGTCACCGCCTTCCAAATCGTTGCGGGCGTCGGCTTCCAGGTAGCCTTTCTCGCGGGCGAAGGACACGGCCGAGTCGAACGACTCGCCTTGTTCCATCGACGTGAGGATGAAGTTGGTCGAACCATTGAGGATGCCTTCCACGCGTTGTAATCCGGCGCCTTGAAGGCAATGGCGCCCCAGGGAAAACACGGGCGTTCCGCCGGCCACCGTGGCTTCAAACCGAAGCTTGGCATTGTTTTGCGCCGCCAGGTCCTTCATGCGGCGGTATTGGAAAGCCAAAGGGCCTTTGTTGGCCGAAACCACGCTCTTGCCGCGCTCGAACGCCGTTTTCCAATATTGGCACGATGGTTCGGCCGTCTGCAAATTGGTCGGAGACAAGTCGACCAAAACGTCGAAATCCCAATCCTGGACGGCTTCCAGGGGGTCAATGTGGACGAATCCGGATCCGTGATGGAGTTTGCCGCCGTTTTGGGCCAATCGGGCCAAGGCCACAGGCTCGGGATGCGGGATGCCGCCTTGGCTGGAACAGAGGGACGCAGAAAATCCGCTTGGAAGAATGCCGACCAACGCGCGGCCGACGGTCCCGAAGCCCAACACGAGTAGACGCATGCAAATCTCTTTATAGCACGTGCGGCTAATCGCTTAAAAACCGTTCTTGGAGTGGATGCTTTTCATGGATTTCCGCAAACTATTGGTATTGGGTTTAGCCGTTCTGTTGTTGGGTTGCATCGGCTCCGGCCAAGGCATCGATCCGGTCGTGGCGGCCAAGGCCTCGGGCCAAATTCAGACGTTCCTCAATGAACATCCCAACGCCAAGATTGTGGCCGTCCTGTTGTCGGCCGACCAAATACCGTCCCGCTCTACCCAGTACCCCGAATGCGGGGGCCTGCCAGCTCAATCCATGTACCAAGTGACGTTTGACGAGACCGATACCAAAGCCGTAGCATTCATCAGCGCGGACAAGGGCCAGGCCATCTGCGTGGTGGTCACTGGATCCGGTAAAGCCAACGCATCGGCCCAGGCCTCTGCATCCCCGCAGGCCACGGCATCGGCTCAGGCAAGCACGAACGCCGAGGCCAGCGTGAAAGCGGAAACCAAGGCGGACGTTTCCGGCATCACGCTAAGCGAATACACCGACGAGGAACAGGGCTTCCGCATCCTGAAACCGGAAGGTTGGGACGCCGACGTCATGGATGATGCGTACCTATTGGTCAGCAAGGATGAAAACACCGATGTGCTCATCTGGCCCATCAAACTGCAAGGCAAGTACGCGAGCATGACCGGCGTCGACCTCGGAAACTACATCATCGGCCTATCCAAAGAGGCCTATCCTTCCTTCAAGACGGAAAGCATCCACTTGGCGCCGGACAAGACCAGCATGCAAGTCATCGCCACGGTCATCAATCCGGATGATGAATCCGTGACGCTCAAAGTCGTCTTCACGTCATTCGTGGACGCCCAAGGAAACGGCCTGCTTTCCGGCTACGAAGCCCCTGTCCAGACGTTCGCCCAGGAAGAACCCGTACTGCGCAAGATTGCCGCGTCGTACGCGCCCATCGTCACGGCTGCGACCAAAGCCGCCGTGGGCCCCGCTCCGACCGGCGGTTCGTCCACCGGCACTTCGTCCATCCAGCTGACGTCGTTCACCTCGGGCGATGGAGGCTTTTCGTTCAATGCCCCCTCCGGTTGGAAGATCGAGTCCCTCGGCCAATGCTCGACTAAATCCATGGCGGCGTACGACCCCCAAAACCCAATCCGCCGCGTCTTTGCCATCAACACGAATTCCATTGCGATGCCGGTACGCGGCCAGACCGCCGAAGCCGTGGCCATCGAAGGCCTGCCGGCATTGACGCAATATGTGTCGGCCTACGGCTCCGTGTCCAACGTACAGGTGGTGCCCGGAAGCCGCGAAGGTTATCCAGCCACTCAAGGCATTGCCGGTATCGTGGATGCGGCGGTGTTTGACGTCACGTTGACCATCGACGGCAAGCCGGCTAAAGGCCAAGTCGGCACGTACATCTATGATCCGTCCTACGGCAGCTTGGGCGTGGTGTACTTGAGTCTGGCCGGCGCCATCACCGAACCGGAAAGCTTCGACGCCCTCATCGGGAGGGCAACGCCGGAACAAAACCGAGGTGCGTTGGGCAAGTCCGTCGGCAGCTTCGCAGTCAGCCAATCGTACGCCAACCAGTGCACCGCGTCAGGTCAAGCGGACATCTCGCGCCGGACCGGCGACATCTCCCGCACGCTCTCCGAGACGTCGGACATCGTCACCGGCGGATATGAGGAGCGCAGCCGCGTGAACGACCGCATCGCCGAGAAGTGGTCGGACACGACGCTGGGCGTGGACCGCGTGTACAACCCGGACAGCGATGAAGTTTACCAGGTGCCTAACACGTTCTACGACCAGTACGACATCAACCGGCAGAAGTTCGAACAGCAGAACCTCCAGCAACTGACGCCAGACCAATGGAACGACTACGCGCCGCTGGATGGCGAGTTGAACATCCGGTAGTTTCGACGGCGCGTTTTGCTTTTTTTCTTCTTTTTCTTTTTTCCGTTCATTCCAGCCGCTGCAAAACGTTGAAAAACCCGCTTGCCCCCAATTCACCAGTTCAGAAGCCCTAGTGGCGATGGTCGTCTAGCCTGGTTAGGATAGGGGACTGTGGTTTTCCAACGGCTCAGCGGTCGTTGGCAAAGCAGACATCCCCTGACGGGGGTTCAAATCCCCCCCTTCGCCCTGTCTTCTTTTATTAGTTCTCGTAAACGAGGGCTTTTCAGTTCGTTTTTTCATTGTTTTTATGGAGTTGTATGGTTATGACGTTGGAAAAAACCGTTGACGTGTTGGACAAGAAGTTTGCTGAACAAGAAAAGGCCCAGGACGCCGCTTTGACGCAAAGCCGGTTGGTCATTCGAGATTGCGCCAAAGCCATCCGCCACTTGCACACGGGTCATGCCGAAGACGCGCACGCTGTGATCCAGACGTTGGATGCCGACGTGAAGGAGCTCAAGAAAGCAGCAGGCGAGGACTTCGCGCACATCGCGACGTCGGCATACCAGGAATACGCAGAAATCAAGTGTTTGGTGGCGTTGTTGGAAAAGAAGGACTTGCCGACGCCGGATGACTTGGGCATCGATTCGTTGTCGTACCTCGCGGGTTTGGCCGATTGCGTGGGAGAGCTGAGGCGCTCGCTGCAGTTGGCGCTGAAAGCCGGAAAGAAAAAGGACGCGGAGTACTTGTTCGAAAAAATGAACTACATTTATGACAATTTGATGGTCTTGAAGTATTCGTCTTCACTTGTTGGGCCTCTCAAGCGCAAGCAGGACATGATTCGCGGCCAAGTGGAACAAGCAAGAAGCGAAATGCTTCGCTGATTTTCTTTTCCATTTGTTCATGTCTTTCGTACTTCATCTTTTCTTCTGGAAGACGGCGAACATGTGGTCGGTTTCGTAGGGGTCCAGACGGACTTTTTCCACCAGTTCGAGGTGGGCGTGCGGATCGGCCTGGATTTTTGAGATGACTTTCTCGTATATGGAATCCGGATTGGCCGCCGAGTCGATGCTGCGGGCCTTTATGGCCACCATGGCATACCCCCCCGTCTTGAGACAGGCGGTGGCGTTGCGGCTCAAGATGTCGTCTTGCTCGCGGGCCGCCACGTCCTCGTACACCACGTCGACGGGCCCGACGTCCGGGGCATATTCCTGTGGTTGGCTGGCATCGGCCAGGATGGGATAGATGTTGGGCCGCTTTTCGCAGACGAAGATCAAGTCACGCAAGGCGCGCTTGGAAATTTCGACGCCGAAGATCTCGCCGTCGGCTCCGATGACGTCAGAAAGGAACGACGGCGTTACGCCTTGCGCCGCCCCAAGATAGAGGATTTTCGTGCCGGTTTGAAAAGGGAACGTCTTGAGGCCTTGCACGATGGCGGCGCTGAGTTTGCTGTGTTGTGGTGCCCAATGGCGGTACTCGGATCCGGCGGTCTTGAATATTTTTTCGCCGTGGACCTTGAAGCCGGGCGTCAGGCTACGCGTGTACGGCTGGCCGTGGATCCGGTAGACGCCGGGAAAAAGGAGTTCGGGCTTCATCAGGGTGTTGATGCGGCCTTGGATTTTTATAGCAATCTTGACTGCGGTGGCCTGTCTGCCATGCGGGATGCGAAATCCGGGTCTTATCAGTGTGGGCAAATCCGGTCACGTTTAAATAGTTTGTTCCCGTTGAACGTAGCGTATGGCGTTGGAGATTTTTGAGACGTTGGGCGAATTGGGTTTCGTCATCCAGCTTTTGGTGTTCACGTATTCGTTGTTCTGGCTGTATCTGACGTTCCGAGACCTACCACTGTTGTTCGGCACGACGTCCGTCGCCGTGGGCTTTCTGATCTTCATCCACGGCGTTTCCGTGACGATCCTAGTCTCGGCCTTCGTGTTTTTGGTGTTGTTCGGCATGCAGATCCAGCAGATGTTGTGGTTCGGCTTGTTCCCGTTCCTGGGTTACCACGTGGCCGGCGACAAGCTGATGCATGCGGATGAGATGGACCCGACGCGCTTGCAGATCAAGATGGCCCAGCTGCAGGAAAAAGTCGAGACCGGAAACGCGACGCAGGAAGACATGGCGTTTTTGGAACGTCACGGTGCGCAGCAACAGATGCAGGGCGGGCAGGATCCGTACGCGATGATGCGCAACCAGCAACGGATGGGTTTGACGGGTTAGAGACATGGGGTTTGAAGACATCGGTTTTTGGCTGGAAATCGTCAAGTGGCTCATTTTGTTCTTCGTGGGCTGGTGGTGGTACAACTGGGTCCGCGAAAAACTGGCGTTCTCACCCTTGTTGACGTTGGTCGTGGCCGCGTTGGTCGTGTATTTCCTGGTCATCGAGCATCCCATCATCGGTAGCATCGGCGTTTTCGGATGGATCCTGATGACGTCCGGCATCCTGTTCATGCTGCCGACGTTCAGTTTGGTGTTCAACACGATCTTTCCCAAGCCGTTGCCGAAGCGTCCGGAGCCCAGAGTAAACTACGGCGAGGTGCCCTACTGATGATCCACCGATTGAAGAAGTATGCGTCGTTCTACAAAATCGCGCACAACCAGCGCGTCAAGCTGTATCACCTCAAGTGGCGGTTGTTCTTCATCCTGCTGACGGCATCGGCCATGGTGTTGGTCTACGAGTACTTGCAGGGCCGTTACCCGTACGGCGTGTACGACGCGATCAAGGGCGTCAAGTTCATGCTGGCCGACCGCATCTTCGAGTGGTTTTCCATCGGCGTCATCTTCGGCGTCGTGGCCCTCTCGATGCTGTACGAAGGCGAATTCATCCTGAGCATCCGTGGCTTGGTCAAGCACTTCGAGCAGCAGACCCTCCAGCTATTGCATTTGGCCAAGGCGCGCCGTGCGGCCAGCCACGCCACGTCGAAAGCGGACGCCAAGAACAAGCGCAAACGCTGACCGCTTCTAGCCGGGTGAATCCAAAGCGCATGGCCGGGTTGTTCTCGCGTTTCCAGCACATGATTGACAAAGAACCCGAGCAGGTGTTCTGGCGCTTGTTCCCGTTCCTGCTGGTCATCGCCTTGTTCTATTTGTTGATTGGGGGCTAGCGTCGCATGGCAAGTAGTCGTTTCTTTTTTCCGAGGAAGTCCATGTGAAAGCATGCGTCGTCGCCCAACAGGCGGACGCGAACGCGCGTGGGACGTATTTCAGGGCCACCATAGAGCGGCACGGCTTCGAATCCGGACAGGACCGGTGCGACGTAAAAATACGCTTCGTCGACTTTGCCTTGCGTGAGGAATTCCGTCGCCACCTGAGCGCCGCCTTCGACCAGGACGCTGCGGATGCCGCGGCGGCCCAATTCAGCCAACAGCTCACCCAGCGGAACCTGGCCGTTCTTTGTTCTGGAGCTGGTCCACGTGGCAATGCCGGCGTCATGTCGCTTCCTTTTTTTGGCTTCCGGGGCGTTCGGCGTACAGGCCAGCAGCACCGGGCCGTTTCGGAAAACGCGCAAGCGCGTGGACAGTTGGAGCTGGGAGTCAAGGATGACGCGCAACGGTTGGTCGAGCCGGTCTTTCCCATTTCGGTCACGCACCGTCAGGCGGGGATTATCCGTTTGGACGGTGTTCTTGCCCACGAGGATGGCATCTTGTTGCGCCCGTATGCGTTGTACGTCATGCAACGCCAAGGGATTGGAAAGCCACCGGCGGCTTGACGTAATCTTTCCGTCAATGGAACCGGCCATCTTGAGCGTGACCCACGGTTTTTTTGTCTTGATCCAGTGGAAGAAGAATCGATAGAGTTCTAAGGCGCGGTTCTTGCCCACGCCTTCCCTAACGGCGATCCCGTTTTTCTTCAGCCGGTGGACGCCACGGCCGGAAACGGCGGGGTTTTCGTCTCGGCAGGCGATGACCACGCGGCGGATGCCGGCGGCAATCAGGGCGTTGACGCACGGCGGCGTCTTCTTGTCCGTATGGCTGCATGGCTCCAACGTCAGGTAGGCCGTGGCGCCGCGGGCACGCGGACCGGCCGCTTTGAGGGCAAGGGCTTCGGCATGGAGTCCTCCGAAGCGTTCGTGCACCGCGTGGGCGATGAGTCGATCGTTCTGGACGATGATGCAGGCCACTTGGGGATTTGGAGCGGTGGCCCGCAGGTCCGAATGTTCCGCGAAGCGCAATGCGTTGGCCATCCATTTTTCGTCGACGGACTGCGATTTTTTGGGGCCGTGTTTTGGTTGCAACGCGCGTTTGGGTCTGCTTCCGGATTTGCGGTTCAATCGGCTGGGCATAGCGATCGGTCCGGTCGTTGGGGCGCAAGTTTGAGGTCGTGGCGCATCTTGCGGCGTTTGGTTTCCAAGTAGGCGGCGCTGTGCGGCGTGGTGGGAATCTCGATGGGTTCGCGCCGGGTGATGCGGATGCCGTAGCGCTTAAGGCCCTCGATTTTTTCCGGGTTGTTGGTCAGCAA
>Ga0080064_1007311_pt1 | contig 11238 bp, 10 predicted proteins | sample Subgrocontami54m_FD_69260 | JGI IMG/M metagenome (GOLD analysis project Ga0080064, IMG submission 69260) | Subsurface groundwater microbial communities from S. Glens Falls, New York, USA - GMW46 contaminated, 5.4 m (SPADES assembly) (version 2) ... | reverse complement strand
GGAGTCGCCCGCGGCCGGCCGCGCCGCCGGGGCCCGGGTGATCCTCATCGCCGGCGACCATCCGGCGACCGCCGCCGCCGTCGCGGGACAGCTCGGCTTCGCCGACGGGGTCGTGACCGGAGACGAGCTCGCCGCGACGCGCGAGGAGGACCTCGGGGCGCTCGTCGGCCGCGCGACGGTCTTCGCGCGCATCCTCCCGGAGCAGAAGTACCGCCTCGTCCGCGCGCTCCGCGGCGCCGGCGAGATCGTCGCGATGACCGGCGACGGGACGAACGACGCGCCGGCGCTGCGCGAGGCGGACATCGGGGTCGCGATGGGCGAGCGCGGCACGGACGTCGCGCGGGCCGCGGCGACGCTCGTGCTGCTCGACGACGACTTCTCGACGATCGTCCGCGCGGTGCGCGACGGGCGGCGCATCTTCGAGAACCTCCGGCGCGCGTTCTCGTACCTCATCGCGTTCCACGCCCCGCTCCTCCTCTCCGCGCTCCTCATCCCCCTCGTCGGCGCGCCGCTCCTGCTGCTGCCGATCCACCTCGTCTGGCTCGAGCTGATCGTCCATCCCACCGCGTCGCTCATCTTCGAGGGCGATCCGGCGAGCGAGGACCTCATGCGGCGGCCGCCGCGCAGAGCGGGAAGCCTGCTCGACCGGGCAGCGCTCGCCCGGCCGGTCGCGTCCGGGCTGACGCTGACCGCGGCGGTGCTCGCGCTCTACCTCGGCGCGCTCGGCGCGGGCCTCGCGATCGAGACGGCGCGCGCGATCGGCATCGTCACGCTCGTGAGCGGGCAGACGGTGCTCGTGCTCGCCGAGCGCTCGCCCGACCGGCCGCTCTGGCGCACCGGGTCGCGCGGGAACCGCGCGCTCCTGCCCGTGCTGCTCGTCAGCGCGCTGAGCCTTGTGGTCGCGGTCGGCGTCGCGCCCGTCGCGGAGGGGCTCCACCTCGCGACGCTCCCCGGTCCGCTCTGGGCGACGGCGCTCGCGGTCGCCGCGATCGCGACGCTCTGGCCCGAGCCGTTCAAGCGCCCCGCCTCGGCGACCGCGCGATAAGCCGGACGGCCGTCGCCTGCGGCTCGGCCGCCGGTTTGCTGCTCCGCCTGCGGCCGCGCAGTAGGAGCGCGCGGCGTCGTTAGTGGGGGTTCTTGCGCGCCGAGGCGGCGGAGTCCCGTGGTGCGGGACGCCTGTCCCGGTCATCGCTACGGGAAGCGTCGAGGAACAGCCGCGCGCAGGCGGCGCCCGCGAGGGCACCCAGAAGGACGAGCAGGGCTAGGAGCACGCCTCCGGCTCCGATAAGCTCCGCCTGGATCGGCATTGCGCGATGGTGCCCTCCATACCGTCCCGCCGAGAAGGGTCGAAGGTCACCGGCCCGGAGGGCGCGAGGCACTAGGGTTACGCGGTCCCGATGCGCGAGACTTCGCCTGACAACATTCAAGGAAGGGAGGTCCCAGATGAGATTCACCCGTGAGCACCGGATCATCTCGGACCCGCCGATCGCGCAGCTCCTCTTCAGCGACACCCGCATGGCACTCGTCTGGCTCGTCATCCGCGTCTACGTCGGCTACGCCTGGCTCGAGGCCGGCTGGCACAAGGTCACCGATCCCGGCTGGGTCGAGACCGGCAAGTCGCTCCAGGCCTTCTGGACCAGAGCGGCCGCGGTCCCGGCCCCGCCCGCGAAGCCCTCGATCACGTACGACTGGTACCGGTCGTTCATCCAGATGCTCCTCGACGGGGGCACCTGGACCTGGTTCGGCAAGCTCATCGCGTACGGCGAGCTCTTCGTCGGCATCGCGCTCATCCTCGGCGCGTTCACCGGGGTGGCCGCGCTCGCCGGCGCCACGATGAACATGAGCTTCATGCTCGCCGGCACCGCCAGCACGAACCCCATCCTCCTGCTCCTCGCCTTCCTCCTCATCATGGCCTGGAAGACCGCGGGCTACCTCGGCGTCGACAACGTGCTCCTTCCGGTCCTCGGCACCCCCTGGAAGGTGGGTGGCCCCGGAGCCGCACGACAGCTCGCACCGGCGGCGAAGACGCTCTGAGCCGGGCTTCCCTCGCGCGGCCGAGAAGGGCGGAGTGATCCGCCCTTCTCGCGCGTTCCGCCGGATCGCGCCATGATCCACTGGTGAGCTGGGGGGCGGCGCCGGAGCGGCCGACGGAGGGCATCTCGTTCCGCCTCCGCTTCGCGGCGCTCGTGCTCCCGGCGTTCCTCGTCATCGCCTACGTCGGGCTCGACTACTTCGTCCTCGAGGCCACCCTCCCGCGCGGCCCGTCGCACGTGGCCCTCGCCGTCATCGGCATCGCCGGAGTCGTCACCTTCTCCGTCGTCATCTTCGGCCGTCTCGCGGAGATCCACGCGCACGAGGTGGCGCAGCGCGAGACCCTCGAGGAGCTCACGGCGCAGCTCGAGGCGAAGCGCGTGACCCTGCAGGCACTCAACGCCGCGGGCCTCTCGCTGAGCGCCGAGCTCGCGAGCGAGCTCGTGCTGCAGAAGATCGCCGACCTGGCCCGCGGCCTCGCGAACGCGAGGTACGCGGCGCTCGGCGTGTTCGACGCCGACGGGCGGATCGCGCAGTTCTGGACCGCCGGCATCGGCGAGGACGAGCGCGCGCGCATCGGCGACCCACCCGAGGGCCACGGCATCCTGGGTCTCCTCCCGCGCGAGGGGCGACCGATCCGGCTCCGCGACCTCGCGAGCCACCCCGCCGCGGTGGGCTTCCCGCCCGGCCATCCGCCGATGCGGTCGTTCCTCGGTGTGCCGGTGCTCTGGCGGGGCCGCTCGGTCGGGAACCTCTACCTCACGGAGAAGATCGGGGCCGAGGAGTTCAGCGCGGACGACGAGGCGGCGCTCGTCACGCTCGCGGCGCAGGCCGCGATCGCGATCGAGAACGCCCGGCTGTACGAGCAGGCGAGCCGCGTCTCGGTCCTCGAGGAGCGGCACCGGATCGGCATGGACCTCCACGACGGCGCGATGCAGACGCTCTACGGGCTCGGCCTGCTCATCGAGAGCGCCGCGGAGGAGGTCCACCGGCACCCGGAGATCGTCCGGCAGGACCTCGGGCGCGCGGTGGACCGCCTGAACGCGGCGATCGCCGACCTCCGCTCGTACGTCCTCGGGCTTCGGCCGATCGGGAGGAGCGACGACCCGCTCGCCGAGTCGCTGCCGGCGCTCGTCGAGCAGATCGCCTCGAACGCGCTGCTCGTGACGACGGTGAACGTCGCGCCGGAGGCCGAGGGGCTCCTCGACCGCGAGGCCCGCGAGGCGATCTTCTACGTGGCGGCGGACGCGCTCGGCAACATCGCCCGGCACGCGCGGGCGCACCGAGTGAGCGTGCACCTCGGGGTGGAGCACAATAGGGTGGTCCTGGACGTCGCCGACGACGGCGTGGGATTCGAGTCCGGCAGGGCGATGGACGGGTTCGGCCTGCGGAACATGCGCGAGCGCGCGTTCGCCGTCGGCGGACTCCTCCGGGTAGAGACCGCGCCGCGAAAGGGAACCCGGGTCCGGCTCGAGCTGCCGGTGAAGGAGGGCGAACCGTGACGGTCAAGGTGGACGTGCGGGTGATGCTCTGCGACGACCACGAGGTGGTGCGCGAGGGACTCCGGACGCTCGTGAGCCGCCAGGAGGGCATGGCCGTCGTGGGCGAGGCGTCGAGCGTCAAGGAGGCCATCGAGGCCGCGGCCCGCTCGCGTCCCGACGTCATCATCATGGACGTCCGGCTTCCGGACGGGAGCGGCGTCGAAGCCTGCCGCACGATCCGCGAGGCGCGTCCCGAGACGCGGGTGATCATGCTCACCTCGTACGCCGACGACGAGGCGCTCTTCGCGTCGATCGTCGCCGGGGCATCCGGGTACCTTCTGAAGCAGACCCGCGGCCAGGCGGTCATCGACGCGATCCAGGCGGTCGCGAGCGGTCGCTCGCTCCTCGATCCCGACGTGACCGGCAAGGTGCTCGAGCGCGTCCGCAAGGGACGCGGCGACGAGGATCCCGCGCTCGCTTCGCTGACCGAGCAGGAGCGCAAGGTCCTCGAGCAGCTCGCCGAGGGCAAGACGAACCGGGAGATCGGCGAAGTGCTCTTCCTTTCCGAGAAGACCGTGAAGAACTACGTGAGCCGCATCCTCGACAAGCTCGGCCTGAGCCGGCGGGCCGAGGCGGCCGCGTACATGGCCAAGCGGACCCGCCACCTCTAACCGGTCCGAACGGCCCCTTCACGGAGGGCCGAACAGCCATGTCCAGCCTGTGTCGGTGCGTCCTAGCGTCGGCCCATGACAGAGAACGACCGCACCCCCGACCTCGCGGCGGACCGCACGGCGGACGAGGCCCAGCCCGAGCCCGCCGACCCCTCAGGGCGGCTCGCGCGCCGCGCGCTCCTCGGCGGCGTGGCCCTCGTGACCGTCGGCGGGCTCGCCGGCGCCGCCCTCGGCGCGAGCGGGAAGCACGTCCCGCTCCAAGCGAGCGTCGTCCCGCCCGCCGCGCCGCCCGTGCGACCCGCGGCGAGCCCGTCACCCACCCCGACCGCGAGGCCGGCGGCGTCGGCGGCGCCACACCCGGACCACGAAGCGGCGGCGCAGGCGGCGGGGAAGGCTTTCCCCGCCAAGACGCAGGGCACCGGTCTCCAGCCGCTCGCCGGCACCGTCGTGAACGGCGTCCGGGAGTTCGAGCTCACCTGCTCCGAGATCGACTGGGAGGTCGCCCCGGGACAGCGGCTGAAGGCGCTCGCGTACAACGGCCAGGTCCCCGGGCCGATCATCCGGGTCACCGAGGGCGAGCCGATCCGGGTCAAGGTCACCAACAAGATGGACCAGACGACGGGCGTGCACTTCCACGGCCAGCGCACGCCGAACAACGTCGACGGCGTTCCGTACCTCACGCAGCCGCCGATCAAGCCCGGCGAGACGTACGCCTACGAGTTCGTCGCGAAGCCCGCCGGCAGCCACATGTACCACTCGCACCACAACGCGACCGAGCAGGTCGGCCGCGGGCTCCTCGGCCCGCTCCTCGTCATGCCCAAGGACCCCGCGAGCGAGCCGAAGTACGACAAGGACGAGCTCTTCGTCCTCAACGACGCGCTCGGCGGCTTCACGGTGAACGGCAAGGGCTTCCCGGCTACGGCCCCCTACGTCGCCAAGCTCGGCCAGCGCATCCGATTCCGCTTCATGAACGAGGGCAACATGTCGCACCCCGTGCACCTCCACGGGTTCCCCATGCTCGTCTTCGCCCGCGACGGCTACGCCCTGCCGCAGCCGTTCCTCTGCGACACCCTCGACGTCGCGCCCGGCCAGCGCTGGGACGCGATCGTCACGGCCGACGAGCCGGGCGCCTGGGCCTTCCACTGCCACATCCTCACCCACGCGGAGGGCTCGCAGGGGATGTTCGGGATGGTGACGGCGCTCGTCGTCGAGAAGTAGTCCACCCGCCGCCGCCGGCTCGGTCGCCGGCGCGGCGGCGCCGGCTTCGGCTCGGTGCTGCGACTCAGCCGGGGTCGCGCTCTCCCGCGTAGCGGCGACCGGCCGCGAGCACCTCGGCGGTCCCGAGGAGCGCGTTGAGCTCGTCGAACGAGAGCATCCGCTCGCGCGCGCCCGTGGTCGTCCCGTCCGTGCGGAGCGCGTCGAGGAGCGCCGCGCCCTGCCGCGCGAAGAGCCGGACCAGGCTGTTCGGGAAGATCACGAGCCGGTAGCCGAGCCCGCGGAGCTGCGCGGCCGTGAGCGCGGGGGTGCGGCCGCCCTCGACCATGTTCGCCATCGCGGGAAGCGGGAGCGCCGGCGGGATCGCCGCGAGCTCCGCGAGGGTGGTCGGCCCGTCGGCGAAGAGCACGTCGGCGCCCGCGGCGGCGTAGAGGCGGAGCCGGCGGAGCGCCTCGTCGAGGCCGTGCGTCGCGATCGCGTCGGTGCGCGCGACGATGACGAACGAGGCGTCGCGCCGGGCGTCGGCAGCCGCCCGGATCTTCCCGGCCATCTCCTCGGCGGCGACGACCTCCTTGCCGGCGAGGTGCCCACAGCGCTTCGGGAAGGTCTGGTCCTCGAGCTGGATGCCGGCGAGGCCCGCGCGCTCGTAGGCACGGACCGTGCTCCGCACGTTCAGCGCATTCCCGAAGCCGGTGTCACCGTCCGCGAGGACGGGGAGATCCACCGCCTCGGTGATCGCGCTCGCCCGGGCGATCATCTCGTCGCGCGTCACGAGGCCCAGGTCCGGGCGCGCGAGGTGGGTGTACGAAACTCCGGCTCCGCTCAGGTAGACCGCGCCGAAGCCCGCGCGCTCGACCAGGCGCGCGGTGAGCGCGTCGTAGGCGCCGGGCGCCACGACGATCCCGTCACCGGCGAGGAGCGCGCGGAGGCGGACGCCCGGCGAGATCACGGGACTCGCTCCGCCGCGAGACCTTGCTGCTCGCCGCTGGCCGGGCCGCGCGCCTCGCCGGCCGGCGGACCTTGCGGCGCGCGCTCCGCGGCGAGGCGCCGCTCGAGCCAGGGGACGATGCCGCCGGCCTCGACGAGCGCCAGGATGTGCGGCGGGAGCCTGGTCGCGGCGAGGGTGAAGCCCTGGGTGAGATCGCGGACCTCGCCCGCGACCACGTCCACGTCGAGCTCGTCGCCCTCGCGGATGCGGCCGGCCTCGGGACATTCGAGGACCGCGAGGCCTTGGTTGATCGCGTTGCGGAAGAAGATGCGGGCGAAGAACGGCGCGATGACGGCGGCGATCCCGGCGATGCGGAGCGAGCTCGCCGCGTACTCCCGGCTCGAGCCGGTGCCGAAGTTGCGGCCGCCCACCAGGAGATCGCCCTGCCGCACGCGCGAGCTGAACGTCGGGTCGATGCCCTCCATCGCGTGGAGGCCCGCCTCGGCCTCGGTGAGCTTGAGGTACTTCCCGGGCGAGATCTGGTCGGTCGAGACGTCGTCGCCGAAGACGAGCGCACGGCCCCGCAGGCTCACAGGAGCTCCCGCGGATCGGTCACCACGCCGGTCACCGCGCTCGCGGCGACGGTGATCGGTGAGGCCAGGAAGACCTGCGCCTCCAGGTGTCCCATCCGCCCGGGGTAGTTGCGGTTCGTGCTCGAGATGCAGCGTTCGCCGGGGCCGAGCACGCCGTGGCCGAGTCCGGCGCACGCGCCGCAGCCGGTCGGCAGGAGCGTCGCGCCGGCGGCGAGGATCGTCGAGAGCACGTCGCTCTCCGCCGCGCGGCGCATGACGTCCTTCGAGGCCGGCGCGACGAGCAGCCGGACGCCGCTGGCGAGCGTGCGGCCCCGCAGGACCCGCGCGACGGCCTCGAGGTCGGTGTACTTCGCGCCGGTGCACGCGCCGATGTAGCCCTGGTCGATGCGCTCGCCCTTCGCGGCCGACGCCGGCGCGACGTTGTCGGGCGCGCCGGGCCAGGCGATGAGCGGGACGAGGAGGTCGGCGCGCTCGCGGATCAGCCGCAGGTAGCGCGCGTCCGCGTCGGGATAGACCGCGGCGTCGCGTCCGGCGCCGCCGAGGAGGTCGAAGGTGACCTCGTCGGGCGGGATGATGCCCGCCTTCGCGCCGTGCTCGATCGCCATGTTCGTGAGGACGATCCGCTCGTCGAACGGCAGCGCGTAGACGCCCTCGCCACCGTACTCGAGCGCCTGGTACGTCGCGCCGTCGTCGCCGATCGCGCCGAGGACCTTGAGGACCATGTCCTTGGCCATGCAGCCATCGCGCAGCCGGCCGCTCCACTCGATCCGGGTGGTCTCGGGCACCTTGAGCCAGATCTCGCCGGTCACGAAGACGCCGAGCATCTCGGTGACCCCGATCGGCACCGCGAACGCGCCCATGACCCCGGCGGTCGTGCTGTGCGAGTCCGCGCCGACGAAGAGCATGCCCGGCCGAACGTACCCGCGCTCGAGCGGGACGATGTGGCAGATCCCCTCGGCCTCGTGGTACCGCAGGATGCCGCGGTCGCGCGCGAAGTCTCGCGTGACGCGCGCGATCTCGACCTCGGTCTGGTCGTTCGCCGGCGTGAAGTGATCGGTGACGATGATGACCTTCGAGGGATCCCAGATCTCCGCGCCGAGCCGCTCGAGGAGCGGGCCGAGGCGCCGCGGTCCCGACGAGTCGTGGACCATCGCGAGGTCCACCGCGCACCAGACGATCTCGCCGGGAACGACGGACGCGCGTCCGCTCGCGCGGGCGATGATCTTCTCGGAGACGGTCAGGCCCACCTCAGGCCACGGGCGGCATGGGCCGGCGCAGGTAGGAGCCGGCGGGCGAGCCGGCGACACGGCCGTCCGCGTACGCGACGCGACCGCGCAGGATCGTGTGGCTGACCCAGCCGCGGAGACGGATCCCCGCGAACGGGGTGTACGGCTGCGCCGAGAGCAGGAGCTCGGGCGCGACGGTCACCTCGCGCTCGGGATCGACGATCGCGAGATCCGCGTCGGCGCCCGGCGCGATCGCGCCCTTGCGCCCGGCGAGGCCGAAGCGCCGCGCCGGCTCGCCGGCGGCGAGGTCGGCGATGCGGGCGAGCGGCAGGCGGCGCTTGTGGAAGCCCTCGGAGACGAGCACCGGGTAGAGGAGGGCGGTGCCGCCGAAGCCGGGCTGCGACGACCAGAGGTCCGTCTTCTTCAGCTCGTCGGGGCACGCGGCGTGGTCGCTCGCGACCGTGCCGACGCGCCCGTCGCGCACCGCGCGCCACATCGCCTCGACGTCGTCGGCGCCGCGGATCGGCGGGTTGACCTTCCCGTGCGTGTCGCCCGCGGTGTCGTAGGTGAGCGCGAGGTGGTGCAGCGTCGTCTCGAGGCGCAGGTCGAGCCCCGGATAGCGGTGCCGCGCCGCGCGCGCCGCCTCGAGCGCTTCGGCGCTGGAGACGTGGAGCACGTTGAGTGGGCAGCCCGCCCGGTCGGCCAGGAGCGCCGCCTGCGCGACGGCCATCGCCTCGGAGAACGGCGGGCGCGCCTTGGACCAGGCCGCCAGGTCGTTCGAGCCGGCGGCGCGCTGCTCCTCGACGCAGGTGCGGATGATGTCGGCGGTCTCGCAGTGGATCGAGAGCGAGACGCGTCCGGTGCCGGCGTGCTCGCGCGCGACGGCGGCGACCCGCTCCATGAGCCGGTAGAGGTGACCGAGGTCGTAGCTCTCGGCCATCGTGTACGCGGAGGCCGCCGTCGAGTCGGCCGCGAGATTGAGCCCGATGTAGAACATGTAGAACTTGAACGAGCCGATGCCGTGCTCGCGCACGAGCATCGGCACCTCCTCGAGCTGCTCCTTGGTCATGATCGCGAGGTGGTAGCCGTAGTCCACGTGCGCGTTGCCCGCGGTCGTGCCGAGCACCTCGGGCAGGATCGTGCGGTAGGGGCCGGTCTTGTTCAGGTAGTGGCTGCCGGTGCGGAAGTACGAGAGCACGCTCGTGACGCCGCCGACGAGCGCGGAGGCGGTCTCGCTGCGGGCGTCCTCCGCGAGCGGGCGGTAGATGCCGAGGTGGAAGTGCGAGTCCACCGCGCCCGGGAGCACGAGCTTCCCGCGCGCCTCGACGACGGCGTCGGCACGCGCCGCCGACAGGTCGTCGCCGATCGCGACGATGACGCCGTCGCGGGCGCCGATGTCGGCGCGCACCGGGCCGACCTCGGGGAGGACCGCGGTCCCGCCGCGAACGAGGAGGTCGTACCGCTCGGCGGTCACGGCGCCTCGAACTCGGGCGCCGGGCTCTCCGCCTCGTAGGTGAGCGGCACGAGCACGCGCGCCACGAACGCGTCGCGCGCCGTGGCGGTGCCGGCGTCGCCCGCTCCACCCTCGAGCGCGCCGACGCGCGCGCGGAGCGCGTAGACCTCCTCGGCGAGCTCCATGACCACGCCGAGCACGCGATCGACCGCCGGGTCGCGGAAGAAGGTCAGGTCGGGCATCTACTTCCTCCCTCGCAGCAGGCTCCACGGGAAGTGCCAGTCGGCGCGCGCGGGCCAGCTGCCGTCCTCGCGCGGACCGCCGCCCCGCTCGTCGAACGGCAGGAGCGCGACGTCCGTGAAGCCGACCTCGCGCGTGAGCGCGGCCGGGTCGATCCGCAGGATGTGTGCCATGTACGGCTCGTTGTTCCGCCGCGCGTGGCCGAGCATGAGGAAGTCGCGGAGCGGATCGCCGGTCCGGTGGTAGTCGAGGATCGCGAGCCGGCCGCCCGGGCGGAGCAGGCGGTAGGCCTCCGTGAGCGTGCGGCGGAGCACCGGCATCGGCAGCTCGTGGATGACCATCGTCGCCGTGACGAGGTCGAACGACGCGTCGGGAAAGCGGGTGTCCTCCGCGGCGCGCTGGTGGAAGGCGATCCGCTTGCCGAGCTTCTCGGCCTGGCGGTGCGCGAGCTTGAGCACCGGCGCGGAGAGGTCGATACCGACGACGCGCGCGCCCGGGAAGCGGTCCACGAAGGGGCGCGTGCTCTTGCCGAAGCCGCAGCCGAGGTCGAGGATGTCGCGGTAGTCGCCGGCCGGAACGCCCTGCTCGGTGAAGAGGCGGTGGAACAGGTAGTCGTCGTTCTTGCCGAGGAAGATCACCTTCGCGCCGAGCTCGTAGACGAAGGCGTTGAGGTCTGCCGACCACACGCCGCCCGGCTGGATGTGGAACTCGGTGTTCCGGTAGTAGTCCGGCAGCCGCAGCGCCGGGTCGAGCTCGAGCGAGCCGATCGGGGAGGGCACCGGCGCGTTCAGAGCCGCTTCGAGCCGCGCGCGCTCGGCCTCGCAGGCCACGGTCACCGCGCGCCACTTCATCTTCTGCTCGTTCCGCTCGAGCCAGGCGAACGTGCTGTAGAGCGGAAGGCCCTCGACGATCGGCCCGGCCTCCTCGCCGGTCCGCGGACGCGCGCCGGTCTCCGCGAGCCGGGCCTCGTACTGGGCGCGGAGCGCGGCAAAGACCGTGTTCGCCCAGTGCTGCCGCAGGCCGAGGGTGAAGTCGATCCGGGCGCGCGTCTCGCTGGGGACCGTGACCTCGAGGCCGGCGAACGGATGGGCGTCGCTGGCGCGGGCGGCGGCGAGCGCGCTCATGCTCTGTTCTCCTCAGCGGAACGTCGTTCCGCATCCTGATACGCGACGCTACGGAGCGGCGCGCGGGCTGTCAGGGCGTGCCGCGCCCGCGCCAGCCGAGCTCGCGCGAGAGCGCGCGCGCCTCGGCCGCGACGATCGCGCCGTAGCGCGTCGTCGTGCGCGCATCCGATCGCGCGAGCACGCCCGCCGCGCTGAGGCTGCCGATGACCGAGCCGGTCTGGTCGAAGACCGGCGCGGCCACCGACGCCGCGCCGGGGATGCGCTCGGCCCGCGACA
>Ga0080064_1007310_pt1 | contig 11239 bp, 6 predicted proteins | sample Subgrocontami54m_FD_69260 | JGI IMG/M metagenome (GOLD analysis project Ga0080064, IMG submission 69260) | Subsurface groundwater microbial communities from S. Glens Falls, New York, USA - GMW46 contaminated, 5.4 m (SPADES assembly) (version 2) ... | reverse complement strand
AGCTAGTACTGGGAACGAGGGGTGGTTTTATAGTTGTCTGAGCTATCTTGGCACCTATGACCATTGGGATACATTTACAAAAGGGTTGATAGATACAAGAGACGTTGTTTACTACAGCAGTTTTACTGCTTTACTTATATTTGTAGCTGTGCGTATAGTTGAGAGCAGGAGATGGAGATGAACACTTTGAATAACAAAAAGAAGAACGATTGGTTAGATCAGTTTGGCGGGTATATTGTCCTGGCTGGTATTGTTACTGTTGTGGCTGGTTTTGGTGTATCAAGAATCCTCGCATGGGGACTTGCTTCTCTTATTCCGGTTGGGGTTGGTGGAGGTATTATCATTGGATTTACCACAGCCAAGGCTATCAGGAACAAATGGTTCTCATCCGAGGCGTCGAAAAGAAAGGCGCTTGTCGGTACAAATGTTGCGATAATGTCCATCTTTGCTGCCGGCATCTTTGCAATTGTGGGGTTTTTGAATAATCGGCATTATGAGCGTTTTGATCTTACCGTTACGGGGAAATACTCCCTTTCGCAAAAAACCAAAAATATATTAAAGAATCTTGACAAACCCGTTGTCGTAACCACCTTATTTAATCCGGGTGAGATGTTTTATGAACAAATTATGGATATCCTCAAGGAATATGCCTATCATTCCGACAAAATCAAGGTGGAAAGTATCGATCCTTTAAGAAACCGCACCAAGGTTGAGGAATTGGCTAAACGCCTCGAGATTGATGCGCTTCAGTTAAACACCGTAGTGTTCGAATGCAGTGAACACAGCAAACATGTACAGCAAAATGAGGTTATAGAAAAACAATATCCCTTCAAGTTTAAAGGTGAAGAGGCATTTACAGAAGCGATTCTTAACGTTACCCAGGAGAAACAAACGGCCATTTACTTCGTTACGGGACATGGCGAACGGCAGTTTGAAGATTACGACCGCGCGGGTATCTCTGGAATTGCCAATGCCCTTAAACGGGACAACTGCCGCATAGTCCCGCTGGATATTTTAAACACCAAAAAAATTCCTGATGATTGCGATGTATTGGTTGTCTCAGGGCCGACGAAGGCGTACCTGACAGAAGAATTAAACATTATTCGGAATTATCTTGAAAACAGGGGAAAGTTATTGCTTATGCTGGAACCTGCCATTACTCCAAATAATCCTACGGGATTTAAGACGCTTCTGGCCGAATACGGCATTGTGGTGCGTGACGATGTCGTTGTGTACAACAAGGTGAATATGCCACTCTTTGGCATTCAAACCGTTGCTGAAATCTATGTGGGTAAGGACGAATATGCAGAATCTAAGATTACCGATGGCCTGAAAAGCTATAATACAATCATTTTAGGCGCCTGCTCTGTTGGTTCTGCCCCTCCCAATGATCAAATGCCTTATCAGGCCGCGTCATTGATAAATGCGCCTGAAGGGTCATGGGGGGAAACTGATGTTGCAAATTTACGACAAAACAAACCAGAACTTAACATGGACGTTGATTTACAAGGCCCAGTTTCTCTTGCTGTGACCTCACAGGTAAAAGAACTTCCCAAATCAGTCACTCAGTCACATCCGGCTATGGCAAACGACCCGAATGCGCAAGCACAAGGGGCGCGGTTAGTTGTATTCGGAGATGCGGATTTTGTGTCAAATGAATATGTGGAAAATCCAGGGAATGCCGATTTGTTTCGGAATTCCATTAATTGGTTAGCAAAAAAAGAAACTCAATTGGGAATTTCTGCCAAGCCGCCTGATTTACGTAAGGCAACAATTAGCCCAGTCCAGATGAACTTTATCTTCTGGGTTTCTATTGCCGGCATCCCTGTGGTACCAATAGTCATTGGCAGCCTCGTCTGGTGGAAGAGGCGTCGTTAATTTGGATACATTGCGCGGTGAAGGTTTACTGCCATTTCAATTTCATGATTTCTACGTCGGAGGAAAGAATTAAGCTATGAAACTTAAAACTACCATTATCCTTTTAATTGTAGCCGCTATTGGTATTTCGTACGTTTTCCTTTACGAGAGAAAACAGCTGCCGCACGAAGAGTGGGAAAGGCTTCAAAAAAAGGTAATACCGGATTTCAAGTCATCCATGATCAAAAAGATCGAACTGACTAACGAAAGCGGAAAGATCGTTTTGGAGAAAAGCGGAGATGACTACTGGTATATCGTTGAACCGCAAAGGCTGCGCGCAGATAATTCCGAGGTCAACAGCATACTCTCTGAATTCGAATATATGAACAAGGTAGGCTCCTTTAAGAAAGAAGGAGAAAAACCGTTTGACCTTAAAGATTACGGGTTAGACGACCCCAAGATATCCATTCATATGTACACAAATATTCCGGCTAGCGCTGATAAAATACAAGTAACCGGGCCGAAAAATAAGTACACGGTATTTGTGGGTCAAAAACTTGCCGCAGGCGATAATGTATACCTTAAACTCGATACGAGTGATGAGGTTGTTGTCGTCCCGGGAACACTCCACAGCAAGGCTAATAAAGATGTCCTGGGTTTGAGGAGTAAATGGGTATTTACTTTTGACAAGGAAGCAGTAGACAGCCTGCAGATCAAAACAAACGAATATAATGTGGTTTGTAATAGAAAGGGCATTTTCTGGAGACTTGTTGAACCCATTAATGACCTCGCAGACCTTGAAAAAATCAAAGAAATTATTGGTAAGCTCAAAAACCTACAGATTGATAGCGCTGACTTCCTCCCAGATACAGCCGAGTTGGCTAAATATGGTCTGGATAACCCACGTTATGTCGTCACGATTAATGAAAAAGGCGCCAGCCAATCTGTTATGTTTGGCCATTCTTTGGATAATAAAGTTTACGTTAAGCGAACAGACGAACCGACAATCTTCTTCCTTAAAGACCCAATCCTCATAGATCTGAGCAGGAAACCGAACGATTTAAGAGACAAGAAAGTCGTCAGATTTGAAGCTATTGGGACCTATGGCATAAACAAGCTGGAAATTAAGACACCGACGGATTTAGTTGCTATCGAAAAATCCTTAGAACTGGATTGGAAGATTACAAAACCAATTAACATTTACGCAGATCAGGACACCGTTAAGAACTTCATTGAGAAAATCAAAGTGCTTGAAATTGAGGATTTCGTTTCTGATAAACCAACCGACTTGTCTGTCTATGGTTTAAAAGACCCTGTCTTTGAGATTTCTGTTACAAAAGAGGAAGACAAGGAATTAGCCAAGTTTTATGTTGGTAATAAGTTGCCCGACGGTACCAAGTGTTATGTAAAACGTGTAGGAGAAGAACCTGTATATACCGTTCCTACGGCTGAATTTTATGATAAGATAGAAAATGTACTTTTGACTTTCCGTGACAGGCTGGTGATTGATTTTGACAAAGATTTGGCAAAAAAACTGGTCATTGAAAAACCAGACCGAACCTTCGCCTGTGACGTAACCAATAAAAAAGATGAGGGTGGGCAAATTCTGTGGGAACTCTCAAAGCCCGTCCAAACGGTAGCCGATGCGAATGTAATTAACCAGATTATATGGGACTTATCCTTTTTAAAGGCAGAAAACTATGTTACAAAGGCGCCAAAGGATCTTAAAGCCTTTGGATTGGACGAACCACGTATTAAGGTTTCCATGACATATGAGAAGGTTGCAGGACAAACGTCTGAAGAATCTGATAAGCAGAAAGATAAAACCCCGGAGCATATAGAAAAGACAGTCGAAACAAGGACGTTGCTCATTGGCAAGACGGTCGAAAAGGGAGATAAAGTAAATTCTTATTGTATGATGAGCGATAGCGACCTTGTGTTTGAACTCTCCTGGCCCAAGATTAGAAACTTCGATGCGGAACTGGTCCCAACCAGAATATTACGTTTTGAACGATCGGATGTAAGAAAACTTGTTCTGGACTATGCTGATAGAAGCATCCAGTTAGACAAAGTAAACTATGTATGGAAGATAAAAAATTACGAAAAAGAACCACAAGGCAGAGAAGTCGACTACTTTATCCGTAATCTCGATGAGTTAAAAGGCAGCTACATTGAGCAATATAAAGCAACGAACCTGACACAGTTTTCTTTGGACAAGCCTCAATTTATAGTTACTGCCAGTGTGGAAAGCGGTGATGCCGTGCTTTACGTGGGTAAGAAAAAGGATGCACAAAGTTATTACGTAAAAAACAAAGACTCAGATTATATCTATGTCGTTGACAATGAATCGATTTCCAAACTCATGAAAAAAGAAGAGGACTTTACTACGGTTGTTACTGAGATGGCTATACCCGAAGCGCCTGTTGGTGCAGCAATGAGTCCTGTTGGAGAAAAACCGCTGGGTACGAGTCCGCATGGAAAACCGCCCGGCAGTTCCCCGCATGGTGGATTACATTAAAAAAACCAGATAAAATAAACGATAAAATCCCAGATAATTTGATTAAGGGCAGGGAAGATTAGGTGGCACGGACAAACTTGTTTGTCCGTGCCACAATACTTAAAAGTATATAAAAAGCCCAATCACGCATTTGGCCCATACGAGAGCCTGCAAATCATCCTTTAAATAGTGTGTTCGGGTGGATAAAGGTATATTTCCGAATGAAAAAATCTCACATCTTCTCATTATTTTCTGCCTCCCTTGTTTGTCTTCTTTTTCAAACCTGTGTTAAAACACCTGTCCTTGAAGCCAATTCTAACCGCAGGACACCCATTGTTATAGCGGTAGAGAAAGCGAGTCCTGCTGTAGCCAATATCAGCACAGAGAGACTTATTACCCAACGACATGTAGACCCTTTTTTTGGATCCAGGAGTGAACTCTTTGATCAGTTTTTCAATGATTTTTTTGGCCAGAGTCAAAAGCAAATGGTCGAAAGGCCACTAGGTTCCGGCGTCATCATTGATGAGGATGGTTACATTGTCACAAACGAACATGTCGTGAGTCGTGCATCTAAAATCAAGGTAAGATTATCAGATGGTAAGGATTTTGAGGCAACCATAATTAGTTCCGATCCTATCAGCGACCTGGCGGTATTAAAAATTAACTCACCGACTCCTCTTCCTTACGTTAAAATGGGTACATCCAGGGATCTCATGATTGGTGAAACCGTTATAGCTTTGGGAAATCCCTTTGGTTTGGAAAACTCTATTACGACTGGCGTGTTGAGTGCAAAGAACCGCACCATGACATTTAGCAGCCAATACGGAGATATCAAGTATGACGGCCTCATTCAAACGGATGCATTGATAAATCCAGGAAATAGCGGCGGGCCACTTATTAATATAGATGGAGAGCTTATCGGTATTAATGCCGCAATCGTAAACCAGGCACAAGGGATTGGATTCGCTATTCCTGTCGATAAGGTAAGACAAGCCCTTGTAAAACTTTTAAATTTTAGAGAAATCAACAAGATATGGTTTGGCGCACAGGTTGAAGAACGAGATGGCGTTTTAAAGGGGATTATAGTTTCATCTATTGAATCCGGTAGCCCTGCCGACAAAGCACAGATTAAAATCGGAGATTATATCACAAGAATAGACACCAAAGAGATACAGGATATCCTGGATTTCGAAAAGTGTATACTCAAAAAAAATGCAGAGGATAAACTTTACATAACCATTAGTCGTGGTGGGCGTGAACTTAAGGTAGAGGTTAAACTTGAAAAAGCGCCACTCGCTTCCGTAGAAAAGCTTGCACTGGAAAAGCTCGGTCTGTTTGTGCAGGATTTAACACCCCAGCTTGCAAAACAGTTAAATTTGTGGTGGGTAAAGAGTGGCGTATTGATTTCCGGGGTACAAAAAAACAGTCCAGCAGCCGAGGTCGGTATTAAAGAAGGCCATGTGCTTGTGTATGTGGGTCAATATCGGATCAATGATATTGAAGAACTGGGCGCCGCGCTTAAAATCATGCAAAAGGGAGATACCTGGGAAGTGGGCATCGTTTGGTCGGACAAATTTGGCGAACATCAGGGTTACGCCAGAATAAAAATCCGCTGATTTTATATTGGCATAAGGTCTCTGCCTGCTAATTTAGCTCCCAGTTTCCACGACATCTTGGTTTGTCTCCTCTCCAGTTTTGTTAATTCGTCATAGATCGCAAGTGCGTCATTTCCTGATTTGATACCTTTCGTTATTGCTTCTGCGGCGAATAAACCCGTTGATAATGCACACGAAATCCCTTCTCCAAAGGCATTGAGAAACCCCGCTGCTTCTCCAACCAGAAGAACCTTTCCATTTCCTAAATAAAACCTGCCGGTTGTACACATGTCGTTACCCAGGCAGCCGGTTTTCCTTACTAACTTTTTGAGTTTTAAGCCAAAGCTATTTTCGAGCATCTTAGTATATTCACTCATATAAGGATATATCTTGGCGCCCTTTCTTGCCGCCGTGCCAAAGATTTGCAGGCCGTCCTTTACATTAAACCATGCATAAACCTCACCAAACCGTGATTCCAGGAAACCGTGATAAAAACAGGGGTCTAAATCGGAAGTGCCTTCGTAATAATTTTGATATGCTACAAACCATTTTATGCCTTTTTCAAAATCCGGATCGATTTTTTCCCTGATTACCGACTTGCTGCCTTCTGCACTTACTAAGTATTTGCAGGTAATATGTATCGTTTCGTCATTACAGGTATCATGACATTCCAATATTATATAATTACCGTAGTCTTTAAATCCTTTTAAGACGCAACAATCCTTTACTTCTGCCCCAGAATGTTTAATAAGCCAGTAATCAAATTCAGAACGCCATACGTTCGGTGCGCCGTTGCTGTCTTTATTGAATGGCCAATCTGAAAAATGCTTATTATCAGACCAAAGTCTTACTCCCTTTAAAAGCTTCGGGGTAACATAAGCCGATTCAGGGATTTTTCCCCAAAATCGTTCGGTTATATCCTGCGATTTCTTGAAGATAATTCCAGAACACATCTTGTATCTGGGGAGTTTCCTTTTTTCTAATACAAGGACTTCTAATCCTTCATTGGCCAAGCCTCTGGCTGCAGCGGCTCCCGAAGGGCCTGCGCCTACAATTACAACATCATAATTTCTATTAAGAGTATTTCCCATTGACAGTGTGTTGGTTTTTTAGAAAAAAACCTTTTGGATAATGATAAATATTGAAATTTTAACACAAATTGACTCATTACAACTTATTTACTATTGACTACATACGATATATTTATTAATATATCCTGTTTTGTGTAAACATTTTATAATAAATATTTGTTATATCAAGCAAATATTACGTTTTTAAGTCTTAATTTTAATCAGGAAATATACATATGAAAGTATTAAATTATAAAATTGATCACCTAATAGACGAAAGTGAGAATTATACGATTGAAGAGGATGTTGCTGAACGGGAAGTCCTTGAAGAAAGAGTAAAATATCAGGATTACGATCCGGTTCGTATTTACCTGAAAGAGATGTCGACTATGCCGCTATTATCCAGGGAAGAAGAACTTTATCTGGCGAAAAAGATAAAGGTTATGAGTCGGTTGCTCCACAGGAGGGTCTTGACATTTGATTATGCTGTGGAAAACTACGTGCGTATTCTGGAGGATGTGGATAGTGAATCCGATCTCGTTCAATTTATTGAGACGGCAGTAAAAAAAGACCAAAGTAAAGATGAAATGATTGAGAAAATCCATAGCATGTCAGAGGAGATTAGAGACATACTTGAAGATAATTTGAGGGACTATGGAAAGATTAAGGGGAACAGCCCTGGTAATGTAAGATCCAGAATTCTTAGAAAGATATCATCCAGGAAAAGGAATGTAATCAGAAAACTTGAAGCTATGCATATTCGTACGGAAACTATTTTACCTGTTATGAAACAACTATTGAGTGTTTTTTCCGAAATAGTAAAATTTGAAAAACGGTTTAAAGGGTCACATCAGAAGAGAGAAATTTTCAAGAGGCTTTCGCACGATTTCAATGTAAATGAAACGAAAACTTTGTTCATGGTTTCCGTTGGAGATCTGAAGAAAGATATTCATGCTATCAATTCCATATACAATGAATATGAATCCGCCAGAAAACAGTTTTCTGAAGGGAATCTGAGATTGGTGGTAAGTATTGCAAAAAAGTACAGGAAACGCGGGATGACTTTTCACGATCTTATTCAAGAAGGGAATACCGGTCTGATGCGAGCTGTCGATAAATATGATTATCGTATGGGTTTTAAATTTAGTACGTATGCTACCTGGTGGATTAAGCAGGCGATTATCAGGGCAATAGATGACAAGGTAAGGACGGTGCGAATTCCCGTACATATGACGGACATAATTAACAAGACAGCCCATGTTTTCAAGAATGTTCAGTCTGGTCTTGATAGAAAGTCCCGTATAGAAGATATTGCAAAAGAGGCGAAAATTCCGGTCTCGGAGGTTTACCGTGTATATCGGATTGCATCTCAGCCTATATCATTAGAAAATCCGATTGGTGCGGATAGTGAGACAATGTTTGAAGATTTTGTTCAAGATAAAAAGGTGGAATCCCCCGTTTATGCTGCTAATCAATCATTGCTCAAGGAACAATTGGAAAATGTTTTAAACACCTTGAGTTTCAGAGAACGTGAGATACTTAAACTGCGTTTTGGTATAGGTGATGGGTATACTCATACACTGGAAGAGATTGGCAATAGGTTTAACATAACAAGAGAAAGAATACGGCAAATAGAGGCCATTGCCCTTCGTAAACTTCAACATCCGCTGCGAAGCAGAAAGCTTGAGGGATTTCTCGAAGGCGTAACGGTTAATTAAACGCCATGGGGGGGCGGGTTTCAAACCCGCCCTGAGCCTAAACAGAACGAGTCGGAAGAGTTCTTTAATGGGAATTTACAATTTTAGATTTACGAATTACGATTTATTTAAATCTCAAATCGTAAATCGTAAATCTTTACTAAAAGTGTTAAAACAATTTGGGAAGATAATAGGTTGGTTTAAGAATTTGCGTCGTCAGTCTTTTACCTGTTCGAAGTACCATTTTTTTGCAGAAATATCATAGGAAATGAGGCAGGTAAGATTGTCGGTGGTAACCACGCAATACCGCTTCTTGAGTACGCCTTGAATAGTTTGATCCAGCCATTCATTTACAACTTCCTTCACGTTAAATAGTCTTCCCCGCAGTTTAAAGCTATACGGAATCACATAATTGAGTGTCAGGTCGTTAACGGGCACCCATATCGAAGACCTTACTAAATGAACAATCGTAAATACAGATGAAAAACACCAGAGGGCAATGCAGGCAATAGAGAAGCACATCGAAACTATGTCCAGATATTGTCCTTTAAACAATTCAACTAACTGAATCGTACTGTTTGCATATAAACCCAGGGTAAAGGCAATCTCCCAGTATCCCACAGTAAACACAAGTCCTTCATCACCGTAAGCCTGTTTCCTGATTGCCAGGACTACCAGGAACGGCAGCCACCACAACCCGACAGACCAAAAAAACAGGGAAATCCCCTTCAGAAATGGGAGGAAATCTACAAATGGTCCACCTGCGGTATGAATATACTGATACAATGTTGCGCCTGTAAGCGCCGTTAAAGCAGCCGCTCCGGCATTCATCCAGTAAGGTGATAGCGCTGTATTGCTTCTGAACTGGTAAAAAACTAATCTCATGATAATGAATACCATAAAGATGAGATACAGGCTTGCTCCTATAGACCAGAGAGCAAACGAAAATAATTGAATAAACATCACCTGTCTTGTTGCATGTTCCGCAATAATTACCCCCAAAAAACCCGTGGACTGAGTGCCTGCCGTGATAAAGAACCACCCGCCGTGAAATATCTCCTCAATCTTTCTGTCTTCGGATTTGTGATACAAAAACAGGATACTCAACGAAAAGAGTGATATGCATAGCCAGAAGCTTATAGCCGCGTACCAGAATATACAGGCGGTTGTATGCAGGTGAAATACTTTTGAAAAACAAACGCCGGCAAAGTTAATAGCTACAACAATGGTAAATAAATTGAGTGTTTTTTCGGGATTGAGCAGTTCGCACAGGGTGTTCTTATTGAATAATACCGATTGTGTAACTTTAAAAACAGCCACAGAAATGAATATGGCCAGACTCGCTATAAAAAACCAGGGAACAATCAGTGCACAGCCGTACAAATGAGAGATGAATGCAATCATTAGCGTGGCTGCAACGGCAGTAAACCACCTGGTATCCAGTGAATAGGTTGCAATCTTGAATACGCTCATGTTTTTACCCTTACCTCTTGCATGGTATCATTTGAAAATTCCTAAACATAAATTGTAGGTTGGGTGAAGTACAGCGCACCCAACAGAAAATATATTGATGGGTTCGCTTCGCTTAACCCATCCTACGTGACTCATCCTGCATGATTGCTATAATCGCAGAAAAGAAAAAAGTCGTTGGGTTTTGTTTTTTAGAACCCAACCTAATTTTCGGCTTTTATATTTGAATCTCAGCTTTATACCATAATCCTAGGTAACATTCACAGCCTTTTTGTGCATCTTTGTTATCGTTTTCTCTTCCATAAAGGAAAGACTCATAAGACATACGAGTGATACGAAGATAAATCCTAAAGAATAATTGTTGGTGTAATCCCTTAACGTACCCAGAATAATCGGGAGGAAAAAACCGCCAAGCCCTCCTGCTGCACCCACCATACCGCCGACAGTGCCGGTATCTTTTGGGAAATACTCCGCAACAAGTTTAAATATAACACCATTACCTATACCCAGACAAACACCCATTATATAAAAGACAGTAAGTGATGTCATTAACGATACGTTTAAGTTCAGGAATATCAGTATGCTGAGTATTGCCAGTGAAATGACAACTAAAATGCGTCTTCCGGGTATATGGTCACCAAGATAACCTCCGAGAATACGGGCAAATGTGGTGGCAAATACGAATATAGCGGTAAAACTTCCCGCCTTTACCGGCGTAATGTTATAAAAATCCCTCAAGTACGAAGGCAGCCATAACGAAAAGCTTACAAAGAATCCAAAGGTCATGAAATAGAATAGACAAAAGACCCATATTAAATTAGAAGACTTATATACCTTCAATTTATCACTAAAGGTTGGAGGCTTTGCATTTACCGGTTTTGGTGCATCTTCGGAGAAAAACCAGTAAACAAAGGCCATTATGAGCAAAGGAATTGAGTAAATCATGAATACCTTATGCCATCCTATAGACTCTACAAGGAGGGGCGCTCCGAATGTGGCAACGGCAGAACCGATATTGCCCACACCATAAATTCCCAGCGCCAAACCCTGTTT
>Ga0080064_1007309_pt1 | contig 11242 bp, 6 predicted proteins | sample Subgrocontami54m_FD_69260 | JGI IMG/M metagenome (GOLD analysis project Ga0080064, IMG submission 69260) | Subsurface groundwater microbial communities from S. Glens Falls, New York, USA - GMW46 contaminated, 5.4 m (SPADES assembly) (version 2) ... | reverse complement strand
GCTCACCAGCGCCAGTTGCGAGCCGTCGGGGGACCAGCGCAAGCTGCCGGCCTGTCCGCGCGCCTTGATGAGTTGCCGCGGCTTTTCACTTCCATCCAGGGTGGCTAACCAAACCTGGCCTTTCCATAAGTAGGCGGTGGAATTTCCTTTGGGATTGACGGCCGGAGAGTGCCCTTCGGCGATGCGCTTGGGATCACCACCGGCGAGGGGAACCGACCAGATATCCTGCTCCACACCCTTTGGATCGCTGACGGGATTGGGAATTTCCCCGTTCCGGTTGGCATCTCCGCCGCGCACGTAAAGGATCTGCGCGCCATCCGGAGTCCAGGTAAGCGAGGTAATCTCCTGGCCGTCATCGGCAGCGTACCTGGTGACCGCCTTTGCCGTATATTCCGGAGGCGAAGCGGTGTAGACGTTGCGCAATCCTTTTTCGTTCTGCACCCAGGCGATGTGACCGCCGGAAGGTGCGGCCGTCATTCCGCTGGGGAAGGGAGCGCTCAGGAGCTGCTCCAGGGTTAGGCCATTGGTCTGGCCTGTGAGCATGCCCGCCAAAGCAAGGAAGAGAACCCCGGCGCGGTTCATGAGGATCGCTCCGCGACGGCGTCGGAAACGAGCCCGAGGATGCGCGATTCGGCCGCCGGTTTGGTGGTGAGCAGGACGCAGACGAGCTGGGAGGCGGGGTCCGCCCAGGCTATGGTACCGGTGGAACCGGAGTGGCCGAAGGTAGAGGCCGAGCACGCCTTGCCGAAGCTTCCCGGTTTGACCGCGAAGCCGATCCCGCGCGGTTCGTTCAATCCCTTGGTCTGATTCACGATCATGGACGCGGCGGTTTGAGGGCGCAGGACACGGGAATCGGAAGCGAGAAAATACTCCAGGAACCGGCCCACTTCGGCAGCGGTGGAGTGCGCGCCACCCCAAGGCGATCCAAGATCCCGCCAGTAGGGGCTGTTCCAGTTCCAATCGACATCGCCGATCACTTGGCAAAGAGCGGTCTCGTTGATCTTTCTGCCGCCCAGACCCAAGGAAGAGTGCGCCATCCGGAGCGGCGTAAACACGGTTTGGCGCAAGAATTCACGGAATGGTTTTCCGGTGATGCGCTCGGCGATGGTGGCGGCCAGCAGAATGCCCATGCTTTGATACCGGACCTTGGTACCAGGCTGGAACAGGAGCGGAGTGGCGCAGGTCCCTTTGACAAAGTCCGCCAGCGGTGCGTGGCGGCGGCGCAGCTCCGTGTTCTCCGGCAGCATGTCCGGAAGTCCGGAGGAGTGAGTGAGAAGGTGGCGGAGGGTCACCAAGTCGCGCTGCCCGCCGGTGAACTCCGGGATGAACTTCTTCACCGGGTCATCGAGTGAAAGCTCGCCCTTGTCCACCAAGGTCATGACGGCGGTGGCAGTCATGGGCTTGGTGATGGAGGCGAGCAGGAACACGGTATCGGGCGAGCGGGCCGCGCCAAAGGACTTACGAAACACCTCACCGCGCCGGTTGACGTAGAGCGAGGACGCGGCCACGGCACCGCTGGCGGTTGCCTCATCGAGAATCCGGACGGCCCGATCCAGGGGTCCGGCCTGTAAGGCGCGGGCGAGGCCGGAGGAGGCCGCGGAGGCCAAGAAACTTCTTCGCAGCATGAACTGTCGATGCTACCGACGATGGAAAGTGGTTGTCAAGGGTGCTCTAGTAGGATTTCGCGATCACGGACCGGTGCGAAACCGTTTCGCCCGTGATGATGCACTTGCCGGGGCCATCGTATTCATCCACCAGCGGCAGGCAGCGGACGCTTGCCTTTAGCTCTTTCACCTTCGCATCGCAGGCCGGATCGTCCTTGATGTGCGCCATGACGAACTTGCCTCCGCCTTTTTCGGCGGTGGCCGGGGTCACGATCTCGGCTACCTCATCGAGCGTCGATGCGGTGACGGTGTTCTCTTTCAACCGGCGCGCCGCCGTCTCGAAAAGCTCCGCCTGCATGCGATCCAGGATCCCCGACACCACTCCCGCCAGTCCTTCCAACGGAAAGCTTTCCTTGGTGCCCAGATCCCGGCGCTTTACCACCGCAGTGCCGGCGGCCACGTCGCGCGGGCCCAGTTCAATGGTAACCGGAACGCCGCGCTGCTCCCAGTGGAAGAACTTGTGCCCGGGGTTGTAGCCCTCGCGCGCATCCACCTCTGTGTCCAGACCCTGCGCATTCAGTTCGGCGGCAACTTTATTGGCCACCTCCAGCACCTGCGTCCGCTCTTCCTCCTTGCGGAAGATGGGCACGATCACCGCTTTCACCGGAGCCAATTTGGGCGGGAGCACCAGCCCCTTGTCGTCCGAATGCGTCATGATCAAGCCGCCAATCAGGCGCGTGCTCACGCCCCAACTGGTCTGCCAAACGTATTCGAGCGCGCCTTCCTTGCTTTGGAACTTCACATCAAATGCCTTGCCGAAATTCTGCCCGAGTTCGTGACTGGTGCCCGCTTGCAAGGCGAGCCCGTTCTGCATCATCGCCTCAATGCAGTAGGACCGCTGCGCCCCGGCGAACTTCTCCGCGCGCGACTTGATGCCGCGGATCACGGGCATGGCCATCACCTGTTCGGCGACATCGGCGTAAACGTGGAGCATGCGGATGGCCTCCTCGCGCGCTTCCGCTTCATTCGAGTGCGCCGTATGTCCCTCCTGCCAGAGGAACTCGGTGGTGCGAAGGAACATGCGCGTGCGCAGCTCCCAACGCACGACGTTGGCCCATTGATTCAGCAGCAGCGGCAGATCCCGCCAGCTTTGTATCCAGCGCGCGAAGAAGTGCCCGATGATGGTCTCCGAGGTCGGACGTATCACGTAAGGCTCTTCCAGCTTCTTGCCGCCGGCGTGCGTCACCACGGCCAGTTCCGGCGAAAAGCCCTCCACGTGCTCGGCCTCGCGGCGCAGAAAGCTCTCCGGAATGAGCAGCGGGAAATAGACGTTCTTGTGCCCGGTGGCCTTGAAGCGGCGGTCCAGATCGGCTTGCAGGCGTTCCCACACGGCATAGCCGTTGGCCTTGATCACCATGCAGCCCTTCACCACTTCGGCCGGCTCGGCCATGTCGCCCTGCAGCACCACGTCCTGATACCAGGCGGCGAAATCCTGTGCGCGCGCGGTAATGTTCTTGCTTTGCGGAGTACTCATTTTCTTTTGGGATTACAGGTCCGTTCTACACGTCGAGGTTGCGGACGTCCAATGCGTTGTCCTCGATAAACTTGCGGCGGCTCTCCACATTTTCACCCATGAGGGTGGAGAAGATTTCGTCGGCCTCCACCAGATCACGAAGCTCGACGCGGAGCAGCGTCCGGCTTTCGGCGTTCATCGTGGTGTCCCACAACTGGCTCGCGTTCATTTCACCCAGCCCTTTATAGCGCTGGATGGAGACCTCGCGCATGCCTTCGCTTCTCAGATGGTTGAGCAGCTCGCGCCAGTTGGCTTGCTCCTGTGAGTTGTTCTCCTTCTGGACGCGGAACGGCGGCAGGTTCCATTTGGCGATCTGCCGGGCCAGGGCGCGCAGGCGGCGGTACTCGGGCTGATGCGAAAACTCCACACCGATCTGGCGTGTCGCGTTGGTTGCGTCCTTGAAGGTCACGCTCCAGGTGGAGTGCTCCTCGTCCTTGAGCAACTCCGGCTGCAGGTTCAGCTTCTGCAAATCCTCCAACAGCGGGACCAGATTGCTCTTCTCGGCGAAATCAGTCTTCGCGTCAATGGTCAGCATTGGATTCGAGATCACTTCCACCACGCGAGGATCACGCATGTAACGCTCCACCTTCTTGGCGAGCTGTTGAAACTCATCCAGCGTTAGAAGGAAGTTGCGTAACTCGGTGCCTTCCATTGTGGCGGTGGTTCCGTTCTTGCCCACCGACACCGTGATGTTCTCGGTGGCGCGCCGCAGAATCTCCCGGGTGAACTCCTTGTCGTCCTTGATGTATTTCTCCGACTTGCCCTTCTTGATGCGGTAGAGCGGCGGTTGGGCCACATAAATGTGACCGCGGTGGATGAGCTCCTGCATATGCCGGAAGAAGAAAGTGAGCAGCAGCGTGCGGATGTGCGAGCCGTCCACATCAGCGTCCGTCATGATGATGATCTTGCTGTAGCGGAGCTTGGTGATGTCGAAATCGTCCTTGCCGATTCCGGTGCCCAGCGCCGTGATCATGTACCGGATTTCGTCGTGGCTCAGCATTTTGTCGTAGCGGGCCTTTTCGACGTTGAGGATTTTCCCTTTTAGCGGCAGGATGGCCTGATTGCGCCGGTCGCGGCCAGTCTTGGCGGTCCCGCCGGCCGACTCTCCCTCCACCAGGAAAAGCTCACACCGCTCCGGGTCCCTCTCCTGGCAATCGGCCAGCTTGCCGGGCAACCCGCCCGAGTCCAACGCTCCCTTGCGGCGCGTCAGGTCGCGCGCCTTGCGAGCCGCCTCGCGCGCCCGCGCGGCGTCAATCGCCTTGCCGACGATCTTCTTCATCACCGCCGTGTTCTTGTCGAAGTATTCACCCAGCTGCTCATTGATCAACTGCACCACGTAGCCCTGTATGTCGCTGTTCAGCTTTCCCTTGGTTTGTCCTTCGAATTGCGGCTGCGGAAGCTTGACGCTGATCACAGCAGTGAGGCCCTCACGCACGTCATCGCCGGTCAGATTTTCTTTTACGTCCTTGAACAACCCGGCCGACTGCCCATAGGCGTTGATGGTACGGGTCAGAGCGGAACGGAATCCGCTCAGGTGCGCGCCGCCATCCACCGTATTGATGTTGTTGGCGAAGGTGAAGATGGTTTCCGAATAGCTGTCGTTATACTGCAGGGCAACTTCCATGCTGAGCGTGCCGCCATTGGGAAGCTCCCGCTCGCCTTCAAAGGCGATGGGTTTGTCGTGCAGCATCTGCTTGCCGCGGTTGAGATGCAGTATGAATTCGGCGATGCCGCCTTTGTAGTGGAAATCGTGCGTCTTCACCGGATCCGTGCGTTCATCGGTGAGGGTAATGACAAGGCCCTTGTTGAGGTAGGCCAACTCACGCAGGCGCTGCGCCAGCGTATCGTAGTTGAAGTCGGTGGCCTCCATGATGGTGGTGTCCGGCTTGAACGTGATTCTGGTGCCGCGCTTCCGTCCGCACTTGCCGGTCTTGGTGAGCGGACCTTTCGGGATGCCGCGCTCATATTCCTGCTCCCAGGTGTGGCCGTCGCGCCAGACCTCCAGGCGCAGCGACTCCGACAACGCGTTCACGCAACTGACGCCGACGCCATGCAGGCCTCCCGATACTTTGTAGGAATTCGAATCGAACTTGCCGCCGGCGTGCAGTTTCGTCAACACGACCTCCGCGGCCGAAACGCCTTCCTCATGCATGTCCACCGGAATGCCGCGCCCGTTGTCGACGACGGTGAGCGAGTTGTCGATGTGAATGGTTACCTGAATCGCGTCACAGTGGCCGGCCAGGGCCTCGTCCACGGAATTGTCCACCACCTCATAGACCAGGTGGTGCAGACCAACCTCGCGGGTGGAGCCAATGTACATGGCGGGCCGCAACCGGACCGCCTCCAGCCCTTCCAGGACTTTGATACTTGATGCTTCGTAAAGCTCGGGGTTTGTTGCCATATTTCACTTTCTAAACTGCTGATAACTACCGCTGCGCCGCAAGGCGCGATGCCGCCCCGCTAGGGGCCTCAGATGCGCATCGGCATGATGATGTAGCGGTAGTTGTACTTCAAATCTTCGCCGGCCGGGCGCATTTCACCGGCGCTGGCCGCGTCCTTAAACAGAAAACTCACCTGCGGTTCCGCGTTGGCGCGGAGGAACTCCAACATGTAATGCGCGTTGAAGCCGATCTCCACCTCCGGCCCGTCATAGACGGCGCCCATGGTCTCTTCGCTCTCTCCGGTGTCGGCGAGCGTGGAGTGTATGGTCATCTCCCCGGCGCTCATCTTCATCCGCACCGCGTGTGAGCGGTCATCGGAAAACTGTGCCACGCGTTCAATGGCCGAGCGGATCTCCTCGACGGGCAGCGTGACCATGTTCGGTTGATCTTTCGGCAGTACGCGATCATAGTCGGGAAAGTTTCCCGTCAGCTTGCGGCTGATCAGCAAACGCTCGCCCAATTGGAAGAACAGGTGGTTCTCCGTAGCCGAAAATTGGAAGGCGGCTCCTTCGCCTGCCTCGCCAGCCAGTTTCAGAATCTCCGTCATTGCCTTGCGCGGAAGCAGCGCGCGATACACACCACCGCCGCCAATGACGTGCGGATGATCCACCATTGCCAGCCTATGGCCGTCGGTTGCCACCATTACCATGCTGTCGGGTTTTAACACGAGCAGCGCGCCGTTCAACGTGAACCGCGATTCTTCATTGGAAATCGAAAAGATGGTTTGCCCGATCATCGAGGCCAGCAGCGCAGCGGGAATTTCGGCGATCTTGTCGCTCATCTCCGGCAGTTCAGGATAGCTTTCCCGTGACATGCCGGCGATGCGCGTGCGCGAACGTCCGCATACGATGGACACCCACTGGTTGTCGCCGAATTTCATTTGAATGTCGGCGTCGGGAAGCAGACGCACGTAGTCGAGCAGACGCTTGGCTGGAATCGTACCGGACCCCGGTTTCTTCACTTGCGCGGCACAACCGCAACGGATTCCCAGTTCCAGATCCGTCGCCGTGAGCGTGATCCTATCCTGGCTGGCCTCAATCAGAATATTGGAAAGAATCGGAATCGTGGTCCGTTTTTCCACTACGCCTTGCGTAAGTCCCAGTTCTCTGACCAGGTCTGATTTTGAGATTGTGAATTCCATGACCGGTGCGTGCTCCCTCTATTCGGCTTCTGCTAGACAAACATGATCTATTTGTACTTCGTATTCATAGGGCTGTGGATACTGTGGATTTCTTTCTAAATTATACAAAAAAAGTAGCTTCCTGTCTCGGTTCTCTGTGAAAAACAGTTTGATGCTTTCTGTATCCTGGCCGCGATCCAGCTTCTTCCACGCTCATCCGCAGACGAGTTTTGGCCCCTCTGTTGATATCTCTAATAACATCAATTGAATGAGTCAATTACGTTGTTAATAATCTTGTGCAAATTCGCGTCACGCGTCTTTTCCCGCTCGATCTTCTGCACGGAGTGCAAGACGGTTGTATGATGCTTGCCGCCAAAGGCCCTGCCGATCTCCGGCAACGAGGAATCCGTCAGCTCCTTGACCAGGTACATGGCCACTTGCCGCGGGTATGCGATGTTGCGCATATTTGACTTCAGCTTGAGCTGCGCGGGCTGCATTGAGAATTTCTCGGCCACGGCGCGGATGATGGATTCGATGCTCACCTTGCGCTCTATGCCGCCGGACAGATGCCGCAACAACTGCTTGGCCATGTCGAGCGAAATGCGCGAGGATGTGACCGAGGAGTAGGCGAGCAACTTGGTGAGCGCGCCCTCCAGTTCCCGCACGTTGGATTTGGTTTTCGTTGCGATGAAGACGCGAACATCATCGGGCAGTTCAATGCCTTCCTCATTCGCTTTCTTGTCGAGAATGGCGATCTTGGTTTCCAGATCCGGCGCCTGCACGTCGACCATGAGGCCCCATTCGAAACGCGAGCGCAGCCGATCGACCAGGCCGGGAGTGTTTTTCGGCGCGGAATCACTGGAGAGCACAATCTGCTTCTGGTGATCATAGAGTTCATTGAAGGTGTGAAAGAACTCTTCCTGCGTTCGCTCCTTGCCGGCGAGGATGTGCACATCATCGACAAGCAGCGCGTCCGCGGAGCGATAGAACTGGTGAAACAAGGCCATGCGCTCATTGCGAATGCAAGTGATGAGTTGATTCATGAAGCGTTCGCTGGTTGTGTAGACGATGCGGAGCGACCCAAACCTGTCGCTTAAGGAGTGCCCGATGGCGTGAATCAGGTGTGTCTTCCCCATGCCCACGCCGCCGTAGATAAACAGCGGGTTGTAGCTACGCGCCGGCCTGGTGGCAACGGCTGCGGCCGCGGCATGAGCAAACTGGTTGCAGCTACCCACGACGAAACTGTCAAAAGTGTAGCGCGTGTTCAGGTGACTGGTGGGAGCTCCGAACAAGGACTCCGAAAAACTCACCGTATCGGAGGCGCCGCGCAGATCCACGGCGAAACCGCCCGAGGCCGCGGCTGCGGCTACGACATAGTTGACTTCCTGGACTGGGAGCTTGAGGTCACGGATGGCCACACGCACATGATCCGTGAACTCCCGTTCAATCCATTCCTTTGTTTCGGCGTTGGGCACCGAGACACAGATGCTGCGGCTGTCCTGGCTATACAGAGCGGTTCTGGTGAACCAACTCTGAAAGCTTTCCCATGTCAGGCGGGCGCTTAAACGATCCTTGACTTGCTCCCAAACGTCCATTATGTTCTTCCTGCTCCGCCGGTTACCGGTAATTGAACAATCATTTCCTGATTGAAATCCACAAGAAATTCACACTGTGGAAATCCAACTATGTTTTGCTGATCGGATTTGCCCGTCGAGTGCAGATCGGGCCTCAAGAGCCCAAGACAAGGCCCAAACCTGTCCCCGCGCTGGCTAGTCTAACACAAAAATCCGCGCTACCGCCAACAACTTAATCAAAATTCTAGGGGGGTTTGTTTTCATTATCTTAACATCTAAATTGACAGAGCACGGTGAATCAGGCGACAATGGAGAGGTTTGCCAGCCCTCGCGGGAGTAGCTCAGCTGGTAGAGTGCAACCTTGCCAAGGTTGATGTCGCCGGTTCGAATCCGGTCTCCCGCTCCAACTCCTTCCCGGGCTTCCCCCAGCCAGTTCGTTTCGCCACAGACAAGAAACCATTAAGAAAATACAACTTTTCCCTCGGATCCGTGTTGGTTGATTCAGAGGGTAGCGACGATGAAATGCTTGCAAGTACTTGTTTGCTTTGGACTTGTGTTGGGATCGGGTTCGTTTGACCAAAAGCTTTCGAGCGATCAGAAGGTTGTGCACGCCCTCAACCGGCTTACGTTCGGGGCGCGACCCGGGGATGTCGCACAAGTCAAGTCCGTGGGCCTGAATAAGTGGATTGACCAGCAGCTCCATCCGGAACGCATCGCGGAGAACCCGGATTTGACAGCGAAGCTGCAAACCCTCGATACACTGCAGATGACGAGCCGCGAGATGGTGGAGAAATACCCCATACGCAAGGCGGGTTCCAAGCAGGCCGGTTCTCCTGCCGTGGTGGCACGGCAGCTTATGGAAGGCAAGATCTACAGGGCCGTTCTCAGCAACCGGCAACTGGAAGAGGTGCTGACCGATTTCTGGTTCAACCACTTCAACGTCTATCTCAGGAAGGGCGCGGACCGGTACCTGGTCACGAGTTATGAGCGGGACGCCATTCGGCCACATGTGCTGGGCAAGTTCCAGGACATGCTGCTGGCGACAGCGCGGCATCCGGCCATGTTGTTCTATCTCGATAACTGGCAGTCCATGGACCCGCAGGCGCTGGAGAACCTGAGCAAATCACGGCGCGGCCGTGGATCGCCGCAGGTGAAGCAATTGGCCAAACGTGTGCGCGGGCTGAATGAGAACTATGGACGCGAGCTTTTGGAGTTACACACGCTGGGTGTGGACGGAGGCTACACACAGCAGGATGTAGTGGAAGTGGCTCGCTGCTTCACCGGGTGGAGCATACGGAATCCGCGTCAGGGCGGAGACTTCCAGTTTCTCGCGCTGTTGCACGACAGGAATGAGAAAACGGTACTCGGCCATAAGATCTCCGCCGGCGGAGGTGAGCAGGACGGCCGCCGCGTGATCGAGATTCTTTCCAGGCATCCTTCCACGGCGCGCTTCATTTCCACCAAGCTGGCCCAGCGTTTTGTGACGGATCAACCTCCCAAGGCGTTGGTGGACCGAATGGCAGCCACGTTCCTCAAGACGGATGGCGATCTGCGGGAAGTGATGCGCACCATGCTTTCCTCGCGCGAGTTTTTCTCGCGTGGTGCTTATCAGGCGAAGATGAAATCGCCGCTCGAGATGGTAGTCAGCTCCGTCCGTGCGTTGAATGCGGATAGTGAAAACAGCCTTTGTTTTGGCGTCTCGCATCGCGGAATTAGGCCAGCCGCTGTATGGCAAGGAGGAGCCCACCGGTTATCCGAACACGGGCGAGGAGTGGGTCAACTCGGCTGGGCTGTTGGGGCGCATGAACTTTGCTTCCCAACTAACGTCTGGGAAGCTCCGCGGGACACAGGTGGACTTGGGGAACCTTGCCGGCAAAGATGCCGCGCAGGTTGCCCGCCAGCTGCTGCAACAGGAGGCCACCGCGTCCACGCGCGAGGCCATTGGTAAGGGGCTTGCGAACCAGCAGGCCACACCGCAGATGATTGCCGGGCTGGTGCTCGGATCACCGGACTTTCAAAGAAGGTAGGAGAGTATGCAGACAACAAGACGCATCTTTCTGCGGGATTCGGCCTTGGCAATGGCCGGGATCGGCGCTGCTCCGGCGTGGCTGGCGCGCGCGGCGGAGGCGCCGGGCAGCCGGAAGAAAATTCTGGTGGCCCTGTTCCAGCGCGGCGCGGCCGATGGGCTGAATATGGTGGTGCCGTTCCAGGAAACGAGTTACTACCAGATGCGTCCGGCAATAGCGGTGCCTGCGCCCGGGAAGGCGGGAGGGGCCATCGACCTGGACGGCCGTTTCGGGCTTCATCCCGAGCTTGCGCCGTTCCAGGGCCTGTGGGACAAGGGACACCTGGCGATTGTGCCCGCGTGCGGGTCCCCAGACCAGACACGCAGTCACTTTGACGCGCAAGACTACATGGAGTCCGGTACGCCGGGCCGCAAATCGACACGGGATGGGTGGCTGAATCGAGCCATTTTGAACAGCCCGCAAAACGGGATTGATCCGAACCGGAAGATCTCGCCGGTGCGAGCCGTGGCGTTGGGTTCACGCATGCCGCGGACGCTGCGCGGCGAGGCTAGCGCGGTGGCTGTGAGCAATCTCGGCGACTTCCAGGTTCGACAGCAGGAGGCGGCGGGGATGCTGGAAAGCATGTATGCCCGCGCCGGCGACAAGGAGCTGTCGGGGGCCGGCAAGGATACTTTCGCAGCCATCAAGCTGGTGGAAGGCATTAATCAGAAGTCGTACACACCGTCGGGCGGGGCCAGCTATCCGCGCGGACGACTGGGTCCAAGCATGGAACAGATCGCCCGGCTCATCAAGGCGGATGTAGGGCTGGAAGTGGCGTTCGCGGACATGGGTGGATGGGACCACCACACCGGAGAAGGGAATCAACTTCCCGGAATCCTGCGTGAGTTCTCCTCCGCCATAGAC
>Ga0080064_1007307_pt1 | contig 11244 bp, 9 predicted proteins | sample Subgrocontami54m_FD_69260 | JGI IMG/M metagenome (GOLD analysis project Ga0080064, IMG submission 69260) | Subsurface groundwater microbial communities from S. Glens Falls, New York, USA - GMW46 contaminated, 5.4 m (SPADES assembly) (version 2) ... | reverse complement strand
GGAAAATCGTCTGGTGGGGTATTGCATCAGCCACGTGCTGGCCGGCAGCTTTGGCATTAAGAGAAGCGCCTGGGTCGCCCATTTTGGTGTGGAACCGGATTTCATGGGGCAAGGGATAGGCGAGTTGCTGGCCAAAAAGACTCTGCAGCACTATAAAAAATTAGGCATCGTAAACATCTATACATCCGTGCGCTGGGATGCCACGGACCTCTTATCGTTCTATAAAACTCTGGGCTTTCACAGAAGCGATTTCATCAATCTTTACAAACAACTTGAGTAATCAGCGCCAATTTTAGCGGTTCAAGAAACCGGCCGTGCAAATTGCGCAAGGCCGGGAAAATATAGAAAAGAGAGGCTCGACTATGGATTTTGCATTATCGGAAGAATTGGAAATGCTCAGGGGAATGGCCCGTGATTTTGCCGCGGAGAAGATCGCTCCCTTTGCCGACGAATGGGATGAAAAGCATTATTTCCCCTACCGAGAGGTTGTCAAACCCATGGGAGACCTGGGTTTTTTCGGCACGGTGATTCCTGAGGAATACGGGGGCAATAATATGGGCTGGCTGGCGGCCATGATCCTGACAGAAGAGATCGCCCGCGCTTCCAGTTCGCTGCGGGTGCAGATAAACATGCAGGGTCTCGGCAGCGCCTTTACTATCTACCGTTACGGCACCGAGGCGGCCAAGAAAAAATATATTGAAAAACTGGTCAGCGCCGATTACGTCGGCTGTTTCGCCATTACGGAATTCAACGCCGGTTCCGATGTGATGTCCCTGAAATCGACGGCAGAAGATAAAGGCGATCACTGGCTCATAAATGGCTCGAAAACCTGGATATCCAATGCCAACATTGCCGATGTGATGATCTATTACGCCTATACGGATCGCTCCAACGGCGGCAAGGGTTTGTCCGCCTTTATTGTGGAACCGAAGAATTTCAACGGTATCCGCACCACCGATCTGGACAAGCTGGGCAGCCGTTCCTCGCCCACCGGGGAAGTCTATCTGGACAATACCAAAGTGCCGAAGGAGAATATCCTGGGCAATCCCGGCGACGGCACCAAGATCGTTTTCGGTTCCCTGAACGGGACGCGCCTTTCCGCCGCGGCCGGCGGGATCGGCCTGGCCCAGGCATGTCTGGAAGCAGCGGTAAAATATGCCCGGGAAAGGGAACAGTTCGGCAAGGCCGTGGGCGAATTCCAGATGAACCAGGATATGATTGCCCAAATGTCTGCGGAAATTGAGGCCGCCCGGCTGGCCGTTTACAAAGCGGCCTGGCAGAAAGATCAGGGGAATCTCAATAACACTCTGGAGGTAGCGCAGGCCAAGTATCTGGCCGGCGAAGTGGCTACCAAATCCGCCAACTACGCCATGCGCATCATGGGCGCCTATGGCTATTCCACCGAATATCCCGTGGCCCGTTATTTCCGCGATGCCCCTACCTACGCCATGGTGGAAGGGTCCAGCAACATCTGTAAATGGATCATCGCCCGTGACCACCTGGGTTTAAAGTAACAAAAGGAGAGAATTTCATGAAACAGTATTTCGCCAAGATGGATGACCTGGGCAAACCCCTGAAACCGGCGCAGTTAGAACGGATGAAGGAAAACCGGGCACAGATAGAAGCGGTAATGCAGGGGATCGATGCCGAAACGGCAAGGGTAAAGAAGGCCGGCATCCCGGCGGAAAAAATCCGGGAGCGCGGCCAGATGACCATCTGGGACAGGATCGAATATCTTGTCGATCCCGGCGCCTTCTGCCCGCTGCACACGCTTTACAACCCCATGGACAACGAAGAAGGCATGACGGGCGTCATCGACGGCCTGGCGCGGATCAGCGGCAAATGGTGCGTGCTGATCGGTTTTGACAATAAGGTCATGGCCGGCGCCTGGATAGGCGGACAGGCCGACAACAATCTCCGGGTAACGGATATGGCCAAGATATTGAATCTGCCCCTGGTATGGCTCGTTAATTGCTCCGGCGTGAAGCTGCCGGAACAGGAAAAGGTCTATGCCAACCGGCGCGGCAGCGGCACCTGCTTCTTTCGTCACGCCGAACTGGAACAAGCGGGCATCCCCATCATGGCGGGCATTTACGGCACCAATCCCGCCGGCGGCGGTTATCAGGGCATTAGTCCGACCATTCTCCTGGCCCATAAGGATTGCAATATTGCCGTGGGCGGAGGCGGCATCGTCAGCGGCATGACTCCCAAAGGCTCTTTCGACGAGGAAGGCGCGGAACAGATTATCGATTCCACCCGCCACTTCACGGATGTACCGCCGGGCAGCGTGGGCGTGCATTATGATCATACGGGTTTCTTCCGGGCTGTTTACGAAACGGAAACCGGCGTGCTGGACGGCCTGAAGGAATATATGGCGGACATGCCGGCCTACAACCCCAGGTTTTTCCGCGTCGCTCCCCCGGCAGAGCCCAAGTATCCACCGGCAGAGATAACTTCGCTCATTACCTTCAACCAGAAGGCCGGGTACGATTTCGACAACGTTCTGGCCAGACTGGTGGACAATTCGGAACATCTGGAATTTCGTCCCGGCTTTGGGCCGGAGATCTATACGGGACTTGTCAAGGTGGACGGCTTTCTTTTGGGCGCCATCGGCAACCGTCAGGGATTGTTGCCTAACTATCCGGAATACACCAACGAATACACCGGCATCGGCGGTAAATTGTACCGCCAGGGGCTCATCAAAATGAATGAGTTTGTGACCCAGTGCGGCCGGGACCGCGTGCCCGTGATCTGGTTTCAGGATACCTCCGGCATCGATGTGGGCGATACGGCGGAAAAGGCGGAACTTTTGGGCTTGGGCCAATCGCTTATCTATTCCATCGAACAGACGAAGGTCCCCATGATGCTTGTCGTGCTCCGTAAGGGGACGGCGGCGGCCCATTACGTCATGGGCGGGCCGACGGCCAATAACCACAACGCCTTTACCCTCGGCACCGCCACCACGGAAATCTACGTCATGCACGGGGAAACGGCCGCCGTGGCGAGTTTTTCCCGTCGGCTGGTCAAGGAAAAGGATGCCGGCCGACCGCTGGGACCGATCATTGACAAGATGAATGAACTGGCACAGGATTACAGCGACAAGTCCCGTCCTTTTTATTGCGCCAAGACAGGCTTCGTGGATGAGGTGGTGCGGTATGAGGCGATCCGCAATTACTTGGTGGCCTTCGCCAACGGGGCCTACCAGAACCCGCGTTCCATCTGCCCCCAGCACCACATGATGCTCCCGCGCCTGATTCGTGCGGAAGTTGTCACGGGGCTGGCAAGACCGGCTAAAGAGTAAAGAATAACAACTAAACATAATATCTAAGGGAGGTAGGGTAAATGAGTGTCGAAATACTGGCTCCAATGCCGGGGAAAATCGTGGATGTGCTGGTCAACGTAGGCGAACAGGTTAGTGAAGATGATGAGCTCCTCATCCTGGAAGCCATGAAGATGGAAAATCCCATTTATGCTACAGCAGACGGGGTGGTAAAGGAAATCAAGGTCAAGAAGAACGATACCGTAGCCGCCGATCAGTTGTTGCTGATCCTGGGTTAATTATGAAACTGGCAGTGGCAGGCAAGGGCGGGGTAGGAAAAACTTCCCTGACGGTTTGGCTGGGGGATTACCTGGCGCGCCGGGGGGAAGAGGTATGGCTGGTGGATGCCGATACCGCCCTGTCTCTGGGGCAGGCGTTGGGGCTGCCGGAGAGTGAAGTCCCTACGCCGTTGATCCTGGAAAAAGACATCATCCACGAGCGTGTGGGGGAGGGTTTCATCCACTTGAACCCTGCCGTCGCGGACCTGCCGGAGCGGCTGGCCAAAAAAATCGGGAACCTGAGCCTGCTGGTCATGGGCACAATTGCCACCGCGGGGAGCGGTTGCGCTTGCTCCCCCAATGCTTTGCTGAAAGCGCTCCTGGCCCACCTGATCATCGAACGCCGGCAATGGGTGATTGTGGATCTCGAAGCGGGCGTGGAGCATCTGGGACGGGGCACCGTCGAGGCGGTGGACGGTCTAGTCGTGGTCAGCGAACCCAGCGCCCGCAGTCTGCAAACGGCCGCCCGGATCAGCGCCCTGGCCAAGGAGATGGGCCTTACCCGCCAAGCCCTGGTCATCAACCGCGCCCCCGACAACTTCCAATTGCCGCCCCTCCCCGGTCTTCCTCCCCTCACTGCGACCATCCCTCCCTTGCCTTCGTTAGTCGAAAAGCAACTCCTCTCTGCTTCCGTTCTTGATTTAAAGGAACGGGAACTGCTGGATGCCGCGATGGCGAGCGTCCTTGCCGCCCTTTCCTGAAAGGGGCAACATCTCTTCGTATATTACATTTCCGCATATTGCCCCTGGTTGTTTAGCCTGAATAAGGCCGCGTTATGCATGGGAAAAATCTTTGATCAGAAAACCCCCTCAGGACGGATTGACATCATCGGGCGTTAGTCCTATATTAGAGCCGGAAGGTAATTAACATTGGAACGAGGACGGGAAGAATAGATCGTGGGTAATGATCCTTACGAAAGCGTAAGACGTGCAAACGACTTGGCCACGGACGACGCTCGGCGGCCCGAAGAACCAAAGATGTATCGGGTTTTACTGCATAATGATCATTACACAACTATGGAGTTTGTCGTAGCCGTGCTGATGAAAGTCTTTCGTAAAAGGGCTGCCGAGGCAACGGAAATTATGCTGGATATCCATCGGCAGGGGAAGGGCCTCTGCGGTGTTTACACTTACGATGTGGCAGCCACCAAGGTTGCGCAGGTAGATAGAATGGCGAAGGATCACGAGTTTCCCCTCAAATGCAGTTATGAAGAGGCGTGAGCTCAGATTAAAAAACGATCCTGGGAGACTTTAGCCAATGATGGTTAGTGAAGAACTGAACAATATCCTGCGAGCCGCCTACGTTGAGGCCAAGTCGCGACGGCATGAATATCTGATGCCGGAGCACATCCTTTTTGCCTCGCTGTTTTTTAAGGAATCGAAGGAGATCATCAGCCGTTGCGGCGGACGCATCGATGACCTGAAGAGAAAGATTGAAGAGTTTTTTCAGAGCAAGGTGCCTCTCAACGGCGAGAACGAGGAACCTTTGCAAAGTCTTAGCTTCCAGAGCGTGATGGACCGCTCGGTTCATCATACCATGATGTCGCAGAAGCGGGAACTTGACATCGGTGATGTCCTCGTTTCCATCCTCGATGAAAAGGGCTCTCACGCCTCCTTTATATTGCTGAGTGAAGGTCTCACAAAGTTCAATCTGCTGAACTATATATCCCACGGTGTTTCCGTAGCGCCTGATGAGGCCCAGCCCGGGCAGCGCCCCGTTGAGGGGGAAAAGCGAACCTGTGGCAAAGAAATTGAGGTGTTGTCCCTGTATGCCACTGAACTGGTGGAAAAAGCAAGGGACGGGGCCTTGGAGCCATTGATCGGCCGTGCTGACATCCTCGAACGCACGTTGCAGGTACTCTGCCGCCGCTACAAAAACAATCCCATCCATGTGGGTGAAGCGGGGGTGGGAAAGACGGCCATCACGGAGGGCCTGGCCCAGCTTATTGCCCAGGACAAAGCGCCAAAACTATTGAAAAATTTTAAGATATATTCATTGGACATGGGCGCCATCGTTGCCGGAACCCGCTTCCGGGGTGATTTTGAAGAACGGATGAAGCAGGTTCTGGCCGCTTTGAACAAAGAAAAAAAAGCTATCCTTTTCATCGATGAAATCCATACGATTGTTGGAGCCGGCGCTGTTTCAGGCGGTGCACTCGACGCTTCCAATATCCTCAAGCCGGCCTTGACAACCGGTCAACTGCGTTGCATCGGCTCGACCACATACGAGGAATACCGGAAGCATTTCGAGAAAGACCGGGCTCTTTCCCGGCGATTCCAGGCAATTGAAATTCCCGAACCAACGCTTCCTGAAACCGTGCAGATCCTCCGGGGCCTCCGGGTAAAATATGAAAGTTTCCATGAAGTGACCTATAGCGATGCTGCTTTGCAAGCGGCGGCGGAACTTTCAGCCAAGCACATTAACGATCGCCACCTGCCAGATAAGGCCATTGATGTTGTAGATGAGGCCGGGGCCAAAAGCGCCATGTATAGAGATGAGGAAGTGGGGGTTATCACCATTACACCCCGCGAAATCGAAGCCGTGGTCGCTAAAATGGCCAGGATTCCCGAAAAATCCGTCTCCTCGTCGGAAGCGGCACACTTGCAGGAACTGGAAACCACCCTCAGAACATTTATCTTTGGTCAAGACCGGGCCATCCAGGCTGTGACCCAGGCCATCCGCCGGGCGCGGGCCGGCTTCCGCGATCCCAACAAACCCGTCGCCTCTCTGCTCTTTGCAGGGCCGACCGGCGTCGGCAAGACGGAACTGGCCAGGCAACTGGCCCTGACCATGGGCATGCCGCTGCATCGCTATGACATGTCCGAGTATCAGGAAAAGCACACCACCTCCCGTCTTGTGGGCGCTCCTCCAGGATACGTGGGTTACGAGGAGGGTGGGCTCTTGACGGAAGCCATCCGCAAGTCGCCGCATTGCGTACTTTTGCTTGACGAGATTGAAAAAGCCCACCCCGACATATTCAATACCCTGTTGCAGGTCATGGATTATGCCACCTTGACGGATAACGCGGGGCGCCGCGCCGACTTTAGAAACGTAATCATCATCATGACCTCCAACGCCGGCGCCCGAGATCTGGGTAAGGCAAATATCGGCTTCGGCGAACGGCAGGTCACCTCCCAGGCCATTGACGAGGCGCTGAAAAAAGTTTTCACCCCCGAATTCCGTAATCGCCTCGACAGCATTATCACCTTCAATGACCTGGACGGCAAGGTCGTCGTGGATATCGCAAAGAAGCAGCTTGGGGATTTCCATCTGCAGCTTGAAGAAAAGAATATCCTGCTTGACATTCAAGATGAGGTATATGCCTGGGTTGCCGAACATGGCTATTCCCGTGAATTCGGTGCAAGAGAGATCGGCCGCCTGATTCAGGACAAGGTAAAATACTTCTTCGTTGACGAGGTTTTATTCGGCAGACTGGTGAAAGGCGGGCGCGTCCGGGTGGCCGTTGCCAATGAAGACCTGGAGCTGACGGTGCTGGAGAGCGGGGCGTAGCGTTCAATCGCAGGTGAATAAATAAGCAGGTTGGGCAAACAAGCCTGACCCGCTTTTCTTGGCGCGTGGTCTCTTTTGGTTTTGCCGTCATGTTTCAAAGTCATAGACTTCATCCAATAAACCCAAGGAAAAACGATGGAACTCACTCTGGTCAGGCATGGAGAAACCCTCTGGAATAAGGAAGGCCGGGTTCAAGGAAGCAGCGACATCGAGTTAAGCGATATCGGATTATCTCAGGCCCACAAGCTTGCTTTCTCCAGTCAAGGCCCTAATATTAAAACCATTTATTCGAGTCCTATGAAAAGGGCTCACCAGACGGCCCAGATCATAAACAAGATTCATAATGTCCCAATTTATTTGGAACCAGGATTGTTGGAAATGGACCAAGGCGATTTTGAAGGACTCACCTTTAAAGAGCTGATTGAAAATGAAAAAGATTTTCTTCAACAATGGAGAGACGACCCCGCCTCTGTCACCATGCCGAATGGTGAATCACTTGTCGAATTGCAGAAAAGGGCATGGTCTGTGGTTGCAAACATTATCGACAAGGCAGAGAATGCCCTGATCACATCCCATAGTCTAACCATCGCGGTGATACTCTGCAAGATCAACAACACCAGCTTATCCCAATTCAGAAAGTTCAGCGTGGGTACCGCTTCAAAGACTGTTGTGAGTTTTAAGAACGGTTCAGCGTCGATTGATGTATTTAATGATCGGACCCACCTGGACATGGACGGTGCATAGGGAAAGTCAGGGGACATCCATGATAAGAGAAAAAGTGGCGGCAGGATTGAAGGTAAAATCCTTCAGCGCTTTTACCGTGATTCAAGGATGATAGACCGATGAGGGAATCTTCGTGAAGGAAAAACCACTCAGATAAACCCCCAGAGCAATCAATACAGACTTTCCCTTTTTTAATATCAACAAGTTGCGAGACCTTTACACAACTCCCTTACTCGTCATGCCGGTGAAAAGCGGAACCCAGGAAGTAGTTGATAATACGGGATAACAGCCTTCGCCGGTATGACATAATTGCTGGTTTTATGTCGTTGCGCAAAGATCTCGTCGCACTGAATAAGGGACTTTGTGGCATGAACATTGCTGTGATCTCCGGGATTAAGCATATCTCCGGAAAGTTGGTCATGGTGTGTGAGGAGCACAGGCATTGCCGCCGGAAAAAAACAACTCGGAGTTTCCTCTTCCTAAATCCCTCATGAAGCTTAAAAATAACCACAAGGAAAGCCTTCTTGATACGATCAACCAGGTTCAACTCGCTATCAAGAGTGCAGGCGTATATCCTGAAGACCATCCCATAACAATCGGAATCATCCATAATTCCTATGAAGCGTTGACGGATCATCTTGCTTTAAAAAGCATTTTAACGTGCAGTGTCATGGGGGATAAATTATGGGTGGACGACATTCTGCTTGAATCTCCCAATACCCTGTCCGTCAATTTTACCGTGGAGCTTGGACAAAGAGCAATCGACAGTCTGTCCTTCCATCGGGGATTGTCCCTGCCAGATTATCTCGTTTTCATAAAAGCCATGATGCAGAAATTGCCGTTTCAGGGCAAAGCCACCGATGTGGCGGCGATTTTGAAAAAAAGCAATGTCTCGACGATCAGACTTAATGAAGTCCGGTACGGGAAGATTTCGGGGGCGGCCAAGGGGGGGGAGATGGATCCAACGCCCATCATTTCGATCTGGATGGGGATCCGCTCGGCAAGGAGATAAAATTTCATGACCAGCCGAAAAAAGAGCCGCTTACGGATGATGTTAGAAAGGCAGACGAATGCATCCACGATTTATTGTCCGGAAAGAAAAACCAAGAAATCCAGTCTTTTGGTGATAATGTTTCCCTCAACGCGGATGATAAATCCCGTGCGATTCGGAAAAAGATTGCGGAGCGGCTTCAGGATGTAACTTCAGATATGGAAGAATTCGATGCAATAAAAGAAAATTTCCAAAAAATATCCGATACGTTAGTCAACTGGCTCAAAAAAGAAAATCATGTTGATACATACCTCGCTGTAACCAAAAGTTTGCACAATATCTGCTTGTCGCTCAACAAACTGGAGCACTATCTGGCCAGTGAAACCATTGGCGCCCGGTTGTTTGAGGTCAACAAGCTATCAAAAACAGAATTACAGGAAGCTTTGAAAGCAAGAAGGAAAAATGGCAGCAGCCTGCAATATAATCTGGGGGCCCTCCAACTGGTTGACGAGGTTGTACTTACGCAATTTCTGGCACAGCAATACAGAAACTGTCCTATTGTACACCTTTCATCCATCAAGCATATAAAAGATAGTACGCTTAGGATGATACCGGAAAAGTATATCAGACGTTATCAGATTCTTCCCTTCAAAGCGAAGTCCGGAAATCTATATACCGCAACAATGAACCCCGACGACTGGCAAGTGTTCAAGGATATTCGCTTCATCAGCGGTCATCAGGTGGTTCTCCATCTTGCCGCGGAATATTACCTGCTCAATTCTATCGAAAAGTTCTATAATATTAAGACAGACAAGCTGATTATCCCGCAGGTTACAAGCAAAATGCAGCAGGAGGATTGGAACAGCGATCTGGAGCTTGTCGAACAAAAACAGGCATCGGTTTATTCCTCCGATGAATTAAAAGATTCAGATGCGCCGATCATTAAACTGGCCAATGTGATTTTGGATGAAGCCATCAAACAAAAAGTAAGCGACATCCACATCGAACCTTATGAACACGAATTGCGGGTTCGCCTCAGGATAGACGGCACGCTCATCACCGCGCTGAATCCCTCCAAAAGCTACGCCAGTGGTCTGGTTTCGCGGATTAAGATCATGTCGGGACTGGACATCTCTGAAAAGCGCCTCCCCCAGGACGGACGGTTTAAGGTTCGCAAGAACGGGAAGGTTGTGGATTTTCGTGTCTCCGTATTTCCAGGGATGTTTGGGGAAAAGATTGTCTTGCGTCTTTTGGACGATTCCAATCTCATACTGGACACCAACCATTTGGGCTTCAATAAAAACGACCTAACCCACGTGTTATCGGCCATGTATAAATCCAAGGGCATGTTGCTGATTACCGGTCCCACTGGAAGTGGGAAGACAACCACAATCTATTCCATCCTCCACAGCCTGAATGATGGGACACTCAATATTTCAACCGCCGAGGATCCAATCGAATATAACCTGAAGGGCATCAACCAGTTTCAGATGAACAACAGGATAGGCCTGAATTTTGCCCGTGCCCTCCGGACATTCCTAAGACAGGATCCCGACATCATCATGGTCGGAGAAATAAGGGATTTCGAAACCGCAGAAGTCGCCTTTAAGGCCGCTCTGACAGGCCATCTGGTATTGAGTACCCTGCACACCAGCAGCGCCCCCGAGACCATTGCGCGGCTCCTCAATATCGGCATCGCGCCCTATATCATCGCTTCTTCCGTGAATCTGATTGTGGCTCAACGACTGGCCAGAAAGAATTGCGAGAAGTGTAAAATCGAAGCGATCCCGACCGACTTACAGGTGAACGTTTTGAAAAATCACGGCTTCAATGCTGACGGACATGATTTTGCGGTAGGGGAGGGATGCGAAGAGTGCGGCAACACAGGCTTCAGAGGCAGGGTTGCCATATACGAGGTGATGCCATTGTGGCAGGAACTTCAGAAAATGATTATTACCGGGGAATCCGCTTTTGAAATCCAGGCTCAGGCCGAAGAACTCGGCTTCACATCTCTGCAGAAGCAGGGGTTTAGTCAAATCATTCAGGGCGTCATCTCGCTCAACGAATGGATGAGGGTGCTGGCCTGATCTCCAACCGGTGAAGGGGTCAGACCTACGCAATTGACGTTTTCCGGTCAAGCATCAGGATAAATTAGGAATAATTATGAACACTTCACGCATAACAATCCTCATTTAACCCCGAAACCGTTAATATTCCGAAGTCAACTGGCTTAATTGGGCGAGGGAGAAGACGGGGCCGTCTTTACAGATGTATTTGTTTCCTACGTTGCAGCGGCCGCATTTGCCGACACCGCATTTCATACGCATTTCGAGGGAGGTGATGATATTTTCCTGAGAGAATCCCAGTTCGAAGAAAAGCGGCAGGGTGAGACGCACCATGATGGGGGGGCCGCAGATCAGGGC
>Ga0080064_1007306_pt1 | contig 11245 bp, 12 predicted proteins | sample Subgrocontami54m_FD_69260 | JGI IMG/M metagenome (GOLD analysis project Ga0080064, IMG submission 69260) | Subsurface groundwater microbial communities from S. Glens Falls, New York, USA - GMW46 contaminated, 5.4 m (SPADES assembly) (version 2) ... | reverse complement strand
GCGCTGCTTGAGCGTGCGCGCGGCGAGCGGCTCGAGCAGCAGCGTGGGGGTGGGGCGCGGCGTCGGGGGGAAGCCGGACACGAGGTTGAGGAACTGCTCGCGCCAGGTCTTGTCGCGCACTTCGAGCAGGTGGCTGAAGGTGCGGCCGCGGAAGATGCTGACCACGCTGTCGCCCGGCTTGAAGCCCTGCTGCACGTGGAACGGCTCCCAGGGGCTTTCCTCCTCGTACTCACCCGCGCACATCGTGAACGCGCCCGGCATCTTCCACGTCGCCTTGCACGTCTGCTCCGGCAGGCGGCCCGCCAGGTTGATCATGATGAGGCTCAGGGCGCGTCCAATCGCCGCGTTCGCGCGCTTGCGCGGCCCCAGCACACTCCAGGAGCAGTTCAGGTCAATCGCGTTGCGCACGGGGCCGTTCACCAGCACGAACGGCGCCGTGGGATTCGTGGTCGTGTTCATGGACAGGGTGCCCAGGCGCGGGTCCGCTGCGGCCTCCACCACCGCGAGGACAACGGGAAAGTAGTCCGGCCTGCACCATGCCATGACAGCGCTGATAGCGATCTTCTCCACCGTCGCGGCGGCCCTCAGCGGCGGCAGGTGCGCGACGATGTCATCCGGGCGGCGGTCCACCGCCCTCATCATCGCCTCCACGCGCGCGGGGGTAGGCGGGATAATCGGCAGGCCGTCCGTCCAGCCCTGTTCGTAGGCGTACTCGTTAATGACCTCAATGTCGTCCTGAACATCCAGGACGCGGGCTCGGTTCGTCATCAAGACCTCATGGGCGAGGATTCGGATACGGAAGCAATATAGGTGGAATGTGTCCCGTCGTCAACAATGCGACCGGTTGGAGAGCGCGGGAGAGCAGGAAGAGACCCGGTGTGTGGCGCTTAGCGCTGTCGCATCCGGGGGTCGAACGCGTCGCGGAGAGCGTCGCCCAGCAGGTTGAATCCAAAGACAGCCAGGGTCATGGCAAGTCCGGGAAAGATGCCCAGCCACGGGGCCTTCTCGGCGTACTGCAGCCCCGCGCCGGAAAGCATCGAACCCCAGGAAGGGGTGGGCGGCGGCGTGCCTAGGCCCAGGAAGCTTAACGACCCTTCGGTCAGGATCGCGATGCCCAGGGCCGCCGTCGCGATGATAATGAACGGGGCCGTGCAGTTGGGCAGCACGTGCTGGAGCAGCACGCGCCCGTGCGTGCAGCCCACGGCGCGCGCCGCCTCGACGTACTGGTTGCTCCGCACGGTCAGCGCCGCCGACCGCATGACCCGCGCGGCCCGCGGCACCTGAACGATTCCGATGGCCAGCACGACGTTGTTCACGGAGGGGCCCAGCGCCGCCACGATGGCCAGCGCCAGCACCAGCGCGGGCAGGGACATGAACGTGTCCATGACACGCTGGATAAGCATGTCGGTGCGACCGCCAAAATAGCCGCTGATAACGCCGAACACCGCACCTCCCGCCTGGCCTAGCGCGACCGCGAGGACCGCCACGTAAAGGGATATCCTGGCGCCGTAGATGACGCGGCTCAGGACGTCCCGGCCGAACTCGTCGGAGCCGAGAAGGAACCGGGCGCCCGGCGGAGCGAACAGTGCGTCATAGTTGATTTTATACGGGTCCTGAGGAGCGATGACCGTGGCAAGCGCCGCCGTCAACAGCATCACAAGGGCGATGGCGCCGCCAGCCGCCCCGATGGGGCTGCCGCGGATAAAACTGCCCACGCTGGCGAACGCGCGCAGGCCGCTGGCGAGCGAGGGACTGCTTGCGAGAGGCGTGTCGCGTTGCATGGCCTAGTTCTGGAAGGAGATGCGCGGGTCCAGCCATGCGTAGACAAGGTCCACGAGCAGGTTGGACACAAGGATGACAAGCGCGAAAAGCATGACAATGGCCTGGACCATGGGATAGTCGCGGTAGGTGATGGACTCAACCAGCGAGCGGCCCAATCCAGGGATGACAAAAATCGTCTCCATGATGACCGTGCCGCCGAGCAGGACCGCAAACTGGATTCCCATCAGGGTGACGATGGGAATGACGGCGTTTTTCAGCGCGTGCCTGTAGATCACAAGCCGCTCGCGCAGCCCCTTGGACCACGCGGTGCGAATGTAGTCCTGGCGCATCACCTCCAGCATCTGAGACCGCGTCATGCGGCTGACCACGGCCACGAAATGGTAGCCCAGAGCCAGGGCAGGCCAGATGATCTGCTGCATATTAGTCGCGGGGTCGTCAAACAGATTGGAGAAGCCAAGAGGCGGTATCCAGTCGAAGAAACGCACCATCGCCAGAATCATCAGGGTGCCAATCCAGAAAGTTGGCGCGGCCAGCCCCGCTATGCTGATGAAGCGCATGGTGTAGTCCAGCCACGTGTCCTGCCGAATGGCTGAGACGACGCCCAAAGGAAGGGCCACGATGGTGGCGATGACCCCCGTCAGAATGGCCAGCTCCAGCGTGATGGGGAAACGTCGCTGTATCTCGTCCAGCACCGGCTGGTCGGTCTTGAGGGAACGTCCCGCGTCCAGCGTGGCGAGGCCCCATATCCAGCGCCCGTACTGCTCGTAGATGGGCCGGTCGGTGCCAAGCTGGCGCCGCAGCGTCTGCAGTTGCGCCTGCGAGACGGAGCCTTCGCCGGAGCTGCCCGCCAGGATCATCATGGCGACGTCCCCTGGAAGAACGCGCATCAGACCGAAGATGAGCAGCGAGACCCCCAGCAGGACGGGGATGAACATCAGCAACCGGCGCGCCAGATACTGCCCCATGACCCCTCTCACCTGTCCGGTCAAACTTGCTATGGAGTAAACGTTGGATGCTATTGGCGCGAGAAGAGCGGGGAAGCGGAACAGGGGTATTCAGGACCCGCATCTGAAGTAAACGAAACAGCGGTGCGGTCCTCCCCACCAGGACGACGACGCATCAGACACGGCATCTTGAAACTGAGTCGCAATCCGCTTGACGTCCGGTTCCCCTGATATGGCTGCCCGTGCGCTCTTAGACTAACGCGTATTATCGCCGTGAGAAGAATCCAAAGTCAAGGTTCCGCCCATGGGGATGAACCCTCGGGCCCACCGAATTCGCCTCTAGGTACCCTCGACAAACCTGCCGAGGTTCAGCGCGCCCCTGGGGTCGAACTGGGCCTTGACGCGCCGCATCACGTCCACGTCTGGGCCGGGTGGCCCCCGCGGCGCCGACTTGACCACTGTTTTTGCTGACCGGGCCACGGTCATACGTCTGTCCCGTGGTGATCGTGAGAGCACGAACTCAATAAACAGCGGAAAGGCCGACGGCGTCCGAGCAGCAGGTCAGACTACGGCTGCGGTGTCCGTATCGGACGTAGCGAAGAGGCGACCAGACGCTAGCTCTGCTTCCTGGTGTCCGCCGGTTTGCCGTTGTCCTTCGCCTGGGCCACGGGCGCGTCGGCGGCGGAGGCTTTCTCCGTGGCCTTCTCCGGCGTCTTTGGCTCATCCTCGCCCGCCGAGGCCTTCTTGAACTCGCGGATGCTCCTGCCCATGGCCTTGGCCAGGTCAGGCAGCTTCGAGGAGCCGAAAAGCAGGAGGATGACGACCAGGATGATTATCAACTCTGGCAGGCCGATTTGCGGCATAACGTGCTCCTTGCCCCAGGACGTCCGCGGCGGCCCCGCCTGGCGAAGCGCTGGGCACAATTACTATACAGAACGTATGATGTGAATACAAGTTGGCGCCCTGTCTTGCGCGGTGCGCTACAATAGAACGGTGTAGCGTCTGACGTGCTGCGAATGGAGGTTGCATGAGCGAGCCAATCAAGAGCGCCCTGGAGAGAGCGCTGGAGCGGGCCGAAAAGCTGGGCAAGGCGACTCCGGAGGAGCTTGCCAGGTGGGCCTACCAGCCCGAAGGCGAGAAAATAGCGGCCCGATTCCTGAAGATGGAAAACGTGGATATCAAGGCGGAGCTAAGCAAGCTGCCCGCCAGCGCGCAGTCCACCGCGGCCCGCGTCATTGAAGACATTTTCCTGGCGAACATTGACGTGCCACGGACTCCCCAGATCAAGGCCGCGGCATTGCGCGCCATCGAGGGTGTCCGCGCGCTGAAGACGGACAGAAAGCGCGTGGACCCTATCCTGACCGGTCTTCAGGGCGCCATCCAGCACTATGAGACCGTCGGCCGCCAGCAACTCCAGCAGGCGTACCAGCAACTGCACAAGCAGTTCGAGTCTCAGGCCCAGGGAGCGCAGGGCGCGCCGGGCCGGAGGCGAGGCCCCGAGGGCCAGGCCCCCGACGTGGAGTCACTCCCCGAATTCGCCGCGGCGTGGCACCAGATACAGGCCGACTTCGACGCGCAGTACGACAAGGTCGTCAAGGACCACAAGGAGTCTCTCAAGCGCCTGCGGTAACGCGGCGTTCCCCGCGCCCGGCGGTGAAGCGCTCCATATGAGGAGCGCTTCCTTATGCGTATTGCGGCCATATCGGGCGGCGTTGCCGTCCGGCTCGGTCCCAGCCTGACGCTAATGAGAGGTCACACCATGTCGGACAACCCGGCCACTCAGGCCCTGCCCCAGGCGCAGGTGGAGCAGCTTCGAGCCAGGCTCGCGCGCGCCGCCTTCGCCGAGACGCTGGGTGGGTTTCACCTCCTGGACGTCCAGCGCGGCAGGGCTCGCATCGGCTTTCACGCGGACAGCCGCCACCAGCAGGGCGGCGGCATCGTGCAGGGCGGCATCATCGCCACGCTGGCGGACTCGACGATGGCCTTCTCCGTCATGTCCCTGACGGCTGACGATCACCCGGTCGTCACGATTGAGATGAAAGTGAATTTCCTGGCGCCCGTGTCCGAGGACGATCTGATAGGCGAAGGCTGGGTGCTGCACGAGGGCAAACGCACACTGGTCTGCGAGTGCGAGGTGCGGAACGCTCGCGGCAAGCTGGTCGCCAAGGCGCTGAGCACCTTCATTCGGATGAAGAATGGCTAGCCGCCGCGGACCCGGTTGCGCAGCACTCCAACGCCCTCCATTTCCACCTCCACCACATCCCCCGCGCGCATTTCGTCGGTCGTACCGGGCGTGCCCGTGTAGATGACATCCCCCGGCTCCAGCGTCATGTAGCGGCTGATGAAGCTGATGATGTCCGGCACGCCGTGGATAAGCTCGCTGGTGCGGGCCTGCTGCCGGGTCTGCCCGTTCAGTCGCAGCTCAAAGCCCAGATTCATCGGGTCCAGGCCCGTCACAATCCACGGCCCCAGCGGCGCGAAGGTGTCCGAGCCTTTGGCGCGCCACCACTGCCTGTCGTTCCTCTGCCACTCCCGCGCGCTCACGTCGTTGCCGCAGGTCACGCCCAGGACATAGTCCAGGGCCTTCTCCGGCGCGACCCTCCGGCACTGCCGCCCTATGACCACCACCATCTCGCCCTCATAGTGCACCGGCCCCGCGCCCGGCGGCAGCACGATGTCGTCCTCGGGCCCCGCAAGACAAGAGATCGCCTTCAGGAACGGCTGCGGCTCTCCCACGTTGGTCTCAGACCCCGTGTGGCGGGCGCCGTCCCGCACGTGCGTGGGATAGTTCACCGCCATCGCGATGATCTTCGTCGGCTGGCAGGGAGGCAGCAGTCGTACCTCGGAGAGAGCGCGGCCCTCACGCCCGCGACGGAACGCCCCGAAGGGCGTCCCCCGCACGAGCGGGTACACCATCTGGCCGTCCAGCACGCCATAGCGCGGACGCTGTCCGTCCAGAAAACGGAGAAACGTAGTCATGCCAGACCCGTGCCCTTCGCTAGTCCGGTGAGCGCGCGCCCGCTACCACAGCTGGCTGGGGCGCCTGCGCAGCCGCGGTCCGCCGCCTCACGCCCAGAGTGGCGACGACGACGCCCGCGGCGCTGACCCCGGCCACGGCAAAACAGGCATAGCGGAAGGCCTCCAGGTACAATCGCGGGGCGGCGTTCACGCCGTCCGCCCCGTTCAACACCACGGCCACGACGGCGGCCACCAGAGCCACGGCTATGGTGTGCCCAAGCTGGCGCGTGGTCTCCAGCATCCCGCCGGAGAACCCTCGTTCGCTAAGAGGCAATGCGCTGAGCAGGACCGTGTTGTTCGTCGTGATGAAGGCGCCGGAGCCAAATCCGGCGAAAACGGTCAGCACGACGAGCGTGACGTAGGAGAGGTCCGTGGACAGAATGGCCATGGCAAGCATGGACACGCTGATAAGCGCCATGCTGACGGGCCGGAGAAGCGGGCTCCGCGTCTTGTCGTAGAGCCAGCCGGCGAGCGCGGGAGCGCTGATGTCCAGCACCTGGCGGGATACCAGGGCGGCGGAGATGTACAGGGCGGGCAGCACCATGCCACGCTGGATGACGAACGGCAGGAGAAAGAACATGGAGGCCATGGTCATGTGGACTACTACGTTGGCGGCCACGGCGGCGCTGAATAGCCCGTTCCGGAAGTTGGGCAGGACAAGCAACGGGTTTTGGACGCGGCTCTCGACAATCAGCAGGACCACGAACAGAACCGCGGTCACCACCTGAAGCGTGGTATGGTACGCGAAACCGGCCTCGAACGTTTCCGGCCCGTCGTGAAAGTGGTTGAACGACATGACCAGAGTAGCGAGCATCACCGAGAAGAGGACAGCGCCCAGGATGTCCATGCGCTTCCCCTTCGTGGCAGACGCGACCGGCGCTTCGCGCAGCATGTCCACGCCGAGTTTGGCCGTCAGCGCCGCCAGGGGGAGGACCAGGAAAAACAACCAGCGCCAGCTCAGGTAGGTCACCGCCAGGCCTGCGCCGACGCTGCCGACCATGCCGCTGACCGACGCCGCTATGGCGGTGCTCGCCAGCGCCCGTCCACGCTGGGATTCCGGCACGACGCTCGCGGTGATCGCCAGAGTGGTTCCGAGTAAGAGGGCGCCGCCAGCGCCCTGCAACGCGCGCAGGGCGATAAACTGCTCCATGGACGCCGCGAGTCCCGTGAGCGCCGTGGCCACTCCAAAGACCACCACCCCGGCCAGAAAAACCTTGTGCAGGCCCAGGACATCGCCCAGACGCCCCGCGGGCAGCGCCAGGGCCGCAAGCATGAGCAAGTAGGACGTCATCGCCCATCCCGCATGGGCCATGTCCACATGGAACTCGCTGGCCACCGTGGGAAGAACGACGGCGACGGGCACCATCCCGAACTGGACCATGAAGTAGGCCAGCGCGGCGCCCACGAGCGCGGTCAGGCGGTGTCCGCGAAGTCCGGCGCGCGCCGTGCCATTCCGTATGTCCGAGAGGACGCTACCCACGCCCAGCCTCATATTCAGCTATTCCTTCGACGCCCCTGGCGCGGGCCTTCGCCAGTCCGGCGCGCCTTGAGCGAATCGTTTACCCTATCTTGTACTTTTGCAGCAGGTTCCGCGCGATGACCAGCTTCTGTATCTCGCTGGTGCCCTCGCCGATGATCATCAGCGGAGCGTCGCGGAAGTAGCGCTCCACGGGGTAGTCCTTCACGTAGCCGTAGCCGCCGTGAATCCGCATGGCCTCGAAGCTGACGCGCATGCACATCTCGCTGGCGAAGAGCTTCGCCATGCCCGCCTCCAGGTCCGCGCGCTCGCCCGCGTCCTTCCTGCTCGCGGCGGCGTAGGTGAGCAGACGCGCCGCCTCCAGCTCCGTCGCCATGTCGGCCAGCTTGGTCTGGATGACCTGGTGCTGGGCGATGGGCTTGCCGAAGGTCTGCCGCTGCTGCGCGTAGCGGATGGCCGCCTCGAAGGCGGCGGTGGCGACGCCCAGCGCCCGCGCCGCGATGTTGATGCGCCCGACCTCCAGCCCGCTCATGACCTGCTGGAAGCCGTCGCCCTCCTTCATGCCGACCAGATTCGCGGCCGGACAGTGGAAGTCGTCGAACATCATCTCGCAGGTGTCCAGCCCGCGGTAGCCGAGCTTGTGGAACGCCTTGCCCACGGTGAAGCCCGGCTCGCCCTTCTCCACGATGAAGCAGGACATGCCCTTGTACGGAGGGTTGGCCTTCGTGTCCGTCTTGGTCAGCAGCGCGAAGGCGTTGCCGTGGAGAGCGTTGGTGATGAGGGTCTTGCGCCCGTTGATGACGTAGTCGTCGCCGTGGCGGACGGCGACGGTCTTGATGGCCTGCACGTCGGAGCCGCAGTCAGGCTCGGTAAGGCCGAGGCCGCCGCGCTTCTCGCCGGTGGCGAACGTCGGCAGGAGACGGCGCCTCTGCTCCTCCGTGCCGTGCCGCGCGACGATGTGGCACATGATGAGGTGAGAGTTCAGGATGCCGGAGACGGACATCCAGCCCTTGCATATCTCCTCGATGACGTGGGCGTAGGTCACGAAGTCCAGGCCCATGCCGCCGTATTGCTCCGGGATGATGCACCCGAAGAGGCCGAGCTTCTTCATCTTCTCGACGACCTCGAACGGGTAGCGGTCCGCGTGCTCGTACTCCATGGCGATGGGCAGGATGTCGCGCTTCACGAAGTCGCGCACCATCGCCACGACCTGCTTCTGGGACTCGGTGAGGGGCATCAGGAGACGAGCTTGACGCTAAGGTCCATGCCGTCAACCACCGGAAGCGGGAGATTCCTGGAGATGCTCAGTAACACCCATCCTTCCAGGACCTCCCGAAGCTCCTCACGGCAGGCCTCCAGCGTCGCGCCCGTGGCATACACGCCGGGGGCGTCGGGGATTTCACCATAGTAGGAGCGGTCTTCAGACAGAATCTCGTAGGTGGCGCGGCGCATCAATGCCTGCATATAGTCAGTCAGCATATTGCTCGCTCCTCTTCGATCAGCGCCTTAGCCCGCGACGGTCACGTTCCTGCTTCTCAACTTGTAGCGCACGGAGTGGGCACTGGTGGGTTTAGCGCACACAGAAGCCAGAACTTGGCCCACCTTTGAATTCAGGCTCCAGCTAGTAAAATAGACACACCTGGTTCAACTAGCCGCTGGGATCACCAGACGTCTTGAGAGTCCTTTCTTCTTACGCAGCCCTCTAGGAGCCCTTACTATTGCCTTGACTACCAAAGACCCAGGCAGGTCATCGACACTGGTTACATCAATATCAACGCGAAGGATAGCCTTATCATTGCGTAGATGTAGAGGCCATGACTGCGACCAATGTTGATTACCAAGCCTCCCTTCGAACCTTTGTATCTGCTGTTTGATTGCCAGCGCGGGAATCTCTAGCTGCACCCCCTCTACTCTAATCGGACGGGAGGGTTCCTCATTCACCATTTGCAGAGTGAACCCGAGTTGTCGTACCTGGTCGCCCGTTTCAATCTGCCTCGTCACTGAGCCAATGTCAAGTTTCAGCCAAAGAGGAGGTCCCAGCAAGGCGTTGAGTAGCCACTTTGCTGGTGCCAGAACCAGGTTAGCTATGCTGAGGATTGTCTCCACGACTGTCATTCAACTTACTTGGCCTGCCATCGCCTTTTGAGAGCGCCGAAGAGCCACCGAATCACCGGTACGCGTCCCGATGATACCGAACGGCTGTAATTACCACCGTGAACACGACTCGCCTCACAGCCGCCCTTCAGCCGCAAGTTCTTTGGCAAACTTCTGGTAGGGCCTCGACCGCTCCTCGCGCCGCTCCTGAAGCAGCAGGATGTCGTGCATATCTTCTGCTACATCCGGATAACAGCTAAGGTTATCGAGCAGTCTGCGACGCTCAGCCTTAGACAGCGCGGGGATAGCCCTGAGGATGTCGTGGATGGCGGGCTTCGCTTGGGTCATGGTGTCAGCCTCCAACTGGTCGCTGACGGTATCCTAGCACAGAAGGACTGGTACCCCCAAGGAGATTCGAACTCCTGTTGACGGCTTGAAGGGCCGTTGTCCTGGGCCTCTAGACGATGGGGGCACGCGACACAAGCCAGTATAGCAGACGGAGGATGGGAATCGCTGGATAGCGGGCTGGGGAAAGTCCGCCCTACGGGTACAGCGCGAAGGCGTCCAGCCCCGTCGTCTCCGGCAGGCCGAGCATCAGGTTCATGTTCTGCACCGCCTGGCCCGCCGCGCCCTTCACCAGGTTGTCCAGGCAGCTCACGACGATGATGCGGCCCGTCCGCGTGTCCAGCGTCGGGTGGATGAGGCACATGTTGTTTCCCAGCGTGAGCTTCGTCCCCGGCGGCGTGTCCACGACGCGCACGAACGGCTCGCCCGCGTACGCCTGCCTGAACAGCTCCATGAGCTGCTTCTTGCCCGCGGCGTCCGGCGTGACGCGGCGGTCGGCGGGAAAGGCGTAGCACGTGCTCAGGATGCCGCGCGTCATGGGAATGAGGTGCGGGACGAAGGTGATGCGCGGCTCGAAGCCCTTGCGCGCAGCGGCCAGCTCCTGCGTGATCTCCGGCATGTGCCGGTGCCCGCTCAGCCCGTACGCGGCGACGTTCTCGTTGGCCTCCGCGAAGTGGTACTTCACGTCCAGCGCGCGGCCCGCGCCGGAGACGCCCGACTTGCTGTCCACGATGATGTCGCCGGTGATCAGCCCCTCGCGGGCGAGAGGCGCGAGCGCGAGGATGGCGCTGGTGGGATAGCACCCGGGATTGGCGACGACGCGCGCCTTCCTGATCTGTGGGCGATACAGCTCCGGGAGCCCGTACACCGCATCCTTGACCAGCTCCGGCGCGGGGTGCTTCACCCCGTACCACTGCTCGTACACCGCCAGGTCCTTCAGGCGGAAGTCGGCGCTGATGTCCACGACGCGCGCGCCCTTCTCCACGAGCGGCGCGACGCGCGCGGCGCTGTCCTTGTGCGGCAGCGCGGAGAACGCGACGTCCACCTGCTGCGTGATGTCCGCCTCGATGGTGAGGTCAATGTCCGCGAGATGCGGGAAGAACTGGCCGAGCTTCTGCCCGACGGCGCTTCGGCCCGTGACCGCGACGAGGCTGACGCCCGGGTGACGCGCCAGGATGCGCGCCAGCTCCACGCCCGCGTAGCCCGTGACGTTGATGATGCCGACCTTTGCCTTCGCCATAGCGCCTCCGATACAGACAGCAAAGCTCAGTATAGGTCACGCGCGACGAATTACGCAAGGGAGACAATTGTATCTATGTCATTCTGAGCGAAGCGAAGAATCTAGGCCGCCCTACAGATAGGCGAATTTGCATAGCGCTACGATGCGCCGCGCCTCGGCGTCGTCCGCAGCGCGCTGCCGGGGCAGCCGTCCTCCAGGACGCACGCCTCGCAGCGCGGACGCTGGGCCTTGCACACGCGCCGCCCGTGCGTGATGAGGTAGATGTGGAACGGCAGGTACCACTCCGGCGGCGCCAGCTTTTCCAGAACGGCGTGCGCCTGCTCCGCCGTGCAACGCGCGGGCCGC